>Ga0233375_1000097_pt1 | contig 56193 bp, 31 predicted proteins | sample ElkDunMinimDraft_10_FD_191539 | JGI IMG/M metagenome (GOLD analysis project Ga0233375, IMG submission 191539) | Fecal eukaryotic communites from dung pellets of Tule Elk in California, USA - Elk Dung E16 | ecosystem: Host-associated > Mammals > Digestive system > Large intestine > Fecal | place...
GAACGGGGCGGAACGGGACTACGCTCCAACGGCATGGAGGAGCAGGCCCGCACCGATCCGCCCCGCCGGCAACCCACTCGTGGCGGTGCTGAACCGCCGCAGGAGCGATCCGCGTCACGCCCCCGCAAGACGCCGCCGCCGGCCGTACTGTTCCAGCCACCCGCCGGCGAGGAGCCGCCGCCGCGGAAACGGGGTGGCCGCGCCGAAGGCTCGTCCGATCGTGAGGCAGCTCACCACCGGGTTCCCTCCGTCGCCCCAGCGCCGCACAGCGCCGAGCCGGGCGGCGCCGAACCGGCCGTGCCACCGGCGCATGCCGCCGAAACGACGACTGCGGCCGAGCCGGTGACGCCGGCCAAGGGCACCAAGGCCACCAGGAGACCGGCCAGGACGGCGAAGAAGACCGCCGCGAAGGCCGCCGACAGTAAGACCCCCGCTGTCAGCAAGACCACTGCCAAGAAGACCACGGCCGGGAAGACCACGACCGGGAAGACCGCGGCCGAGAAGACCACCGGCGGCAAGGCCGCCGTGAAGAAGGCCGCGCCCGCGAAGAAGGCCGCCGGGAACGCCGCTGCCGGGAAAGCGGCACCCGAGCCGCTGCCGGGGCTGACCCCGCGCCACGAACCCTCCGTCCCGACCGCCCCGCTACCCGGAAGCGCCGAGCCGGCCGCACCCCCGCAGGCCGCCGCTCCGATCGCCGAGCCGGCCGCACCCCCGCAGGCCGGCACCCCGACCACCGGACCCACCATCGCCCCGGCGTCCGAAGCCCACCGCGACACCGCGCAGGGCAGGGTTGGGGCCGCAACAGCGATGCAGCCGGCCCTCGCGGCGACTGGCAACGCGCTCGTACGGGTCGACGAATCGCCGAACCTCCCCGCCCCGACCACCGAGCCTGCCGTCCCCGCGACGGGTACGCCCGCACTGGCCGTCCTGCGCCGGCTCGCCGCGCAGCCGGTGTACGCGCCGGAACTGCTCGCGCTCGCCGCCGTACAGTCGCTCGGGCCGGCGGCGAAGAGCTGGGCGGACGAGGTGCGCTCGACGTACCCGGATGTGACCACCGCCGGTCTGGTGCGGCTCGCCACCGGGCGGTACGACCGGATGGCCAAGGCCGGCGGGGCGCTCGCCTCACTGGCCGGGGTGGCCGGGCCGGTGCTGGAGGGGGCGACCCTCGCGTGGACGCAGGCGGGGCTGCTGCTGCACCTGGCCGCCGCGCACGATCAGGACCCCACCCACCCGGACCGGGCCGCCGAGCTGCTGGCCTTCACCGGCGTGCATCCGGACCTGACCAGCGCCCGCAACGCCGTGGGCCGGGCGGTCGACGCGACCGGGCCCGACACCGAGCCCACCGACGACCCGGTACGGGACGTCGCCGAGGCGGGGCGGCGGCTGGCGGTGCCGCTGGCCTGGCAGACCGGGGCGTGGGCGACGCTGCGGCTGCTGACCCGGCGCCTGCCGGGAGCCGGTCCGCTACTGGCGGGGATCGCCTGCGCCGACGTGAACCGGCGGCTCGCCTCCCGCGCCATCGCCCACTACCGGACTACGGCTCCGGACCGCGAGACGAAGATCGTTAGTTGATTTCCGGTGTTCTCAGGGGACGGGAACACCGGAAATCAACTAACGATCATGATTGCCGAGGTCGACCACGTCCCCACCTGCCTTGCTCGCCTGGTCAAGGCCCACCGCACCCGCCGGCCGGCGCTGACGCCGGCCAGCCGGGTCAGAGCCAGTCGAACCAGGAGTCGGGCAGGAGGTCGTAGCCGACGAAGGCGACCACGTCGATCAGCGTGTGCGCCACCACCAGCGGCATCACCCGCCGCGTCCGCAGGAAGACCAGCGCGAAGATCACGCCCATCACCACGTTGCCGACGAAGCCGCCGAAGCCCTGGTAGAAGTGGTACGTCCCGCGCAGCAGCGCGCTGGCGGCGATGATCGCCGGCACGGACCAGCGCAGCTCACCGAGGCGGGTCATCAGGTAGCCGACGACGAGCACCTCCTCGAGGATGCCGTTCTGGGCGGCGGCGAGGATCAGCACCGGCACCGCCCACCAGGTCTCCTGCAGCGCCGAGGGCACCAGCGAGACGTTGAGCCCGAGCTGCGCCGCCGCCCAGACCAGCGCCAGGCCGGGCAGCCCGATCAGCGCCGCCAGCCCCGCCCCGTACGCGAGGTCCCGGCCGGGCCGGCCGGCGTCAAGGCCGAGGCGGCGTACGGCGTTGCCGGGGTAGCGGTTGAGCAGGTGCAACGCCAGCAGGACCGGCAGCAGGGCGAAGAAGATCCCCAGCAGCTGGTACGTCAGGTCGAGCCAGGGGCGCACCGACTGGGAGACGTTCAGCGCGGCGCTCTGCTCCGACAGGGGTCTTTCGTCGGTGAGCCGGGCGACGATGCGCACCAGGGAGTAGATGGCGGACTGCCCGAGGGAGAGTCCGAGGACCAGCAGCACCTCGTTGCCGAGTATCCGCCGCCGGGGCGGCGCGGCCAGCTCAACGGTCACCGCCCCACTCTGCCTGACCGGTCCGGCCCGCGGCGCCGGGACCTCCACGCCGAACAGGGCGGCTCCGACGCCGGGACGCCACGCAGCCACGCGGCCACGCAGCCACGCGGCCACGCGGCCACGCAACAACGCAGCCACGCCGGGATCGCGCGAAACGACGGCCGCGTTCGCGCCGGTCGCACACTCTGTGCGACCACCTGACACGAAGAGTGGTCATGCTTTGGCAGGTCAGCTCCCGTGCGTATCCGAGAGGGCGTCGATATGGACAACCTGGAACGGCTACTGAAGGAGAGTTGGGTCCTGGTCGAGGACTCCCGCGACCGGCTGGTGAGCCACTTCTACTCCCGGCTCTTCCTCGACCAGCCGGGACTGCGCAACCTCTTCCCGGCGCAGATGGCTCCCCAGCACGACCGGCTGCTGGAGGCCCTGGTCACCACCATCCAGATCGTCGGCGACCCCGAACGCTTCGACACGACCCTGCGCGCCCTCGGCCGCGACCACCGCAGGTTCCACCTCCGCGACGAGCACTTCGACGCCGTTGGCGAGGCGCTGCTCGACGCGCTCGCGTCGGTGGCCGGCAAGCACTGGAACGACGAGTACCAGCAGGCCTGGGCCGGGGCGTACGCGGCGATCGCGGACCGGATGCGGGCCGGGGCCGCCGAGGCGACCGAGCCGGCCTTCTGGAACGCCGAGGTGCTCACCCACGAGCGGCGCGGCCGCGACCTCGCCGTCATCACCTGCCGCCCGCTGCTGGATCGGCTCGACTACCGGGCCGGGCAGCACGTCAGCGTCGAGGTGCCGCGTTTCCTGCCGCGGGTGTGGCGGACGTACGCGATCGCCAACGCCCCGACCGACGACAACGTCCTGGAGTTCCACGTACGGGTGCCACGCGAGAGCTGGGTGTCGGCGGCGCTGGTACGGCGTACGAAGCCGGGGCATCTGCTGCGGCTGGCGGCGCCGACCGGCGCGATGACGTTGAACCGGGATTCGTCGCGGGACATCCTCTGCGTGGCCGGCGGGGTCGGCATCGCGCCGATCAAGGCACTGGTGCAGGAGGTGGCCCGCTACAACCGGACCCGCTGGGTGCATGTCTTCTACGGCGCGCGGCGGCGGGATGACCTCTACGGCCTGGCGGAGTTTCAGCAGCTGCTTTCCGACTACCCGTGGCTCTCGGTGGTCCCCGTCTGTTCCAAGGACCCGGACTTCACCGGCGAGCAGGGGCAGGTCTCGGAGGTCTTCACCCGGTTCGGCCCGTGGACCGAGCACGACTGTTTCGTTGCCGGGTCCGGGCCGATGGTCCGGGCGACGCTCGGCGCGCTCGCCGCCGACGGGGTGCCACCGGAGCAGATCCGGTACGACAGCTTCGGCGACTACTGAGGCTTTCCTCCCCCCGAGACCGGGTCGCGTGCCCCACCCACTGGGCACGCGGCCCGGTCTTTTTTCGTCGGGCGACGCCTCGGCGCCCATGCCGGTTTTCCCAGGTGGTGTCCGGGTATCCGGCGACATCGGCGGGTGCCTGTCCCGGTTGGGGCGAGTAACGCGGTCCGTAGCGGCACCGGTTGGAAACGGATCGAACCGAGCCCTTGTTGACGCACGACAAGTTAGGTTAGCCTTAGCTTCGCGGGTCGCCGGAGCACGGCGCCCGGCAGCCCGACGTCAGGGCACAGGCAGCGCACGACGAACGGCAACAACCCGAGGAGATGGTCCAGGTGACCGCTAGGACGCCGCAGCGAAACGGCAGCCTGACGTGATCACCCTCGCCCCCGGCCGCGCCGCCGTCGACCCCGCCGCCGCTCTCGCCCCGGTCACCACGACCCTGCGGGGCATGTTCGGCACCGACCGCCTCCCCGGGCTGGCCCCCGGCCTGGTGGTCACCGACGAGTCCGGCTGGCGGCCCGCCGGCAACCTGATCCACGACGGCGGCATCGCCGACTTCGTCGCCGCCGCCGTCACCCGCTGGCAGGGCAGCAAGCACGTCTGCGCCGGCGTCGCCTGGAAGGCGTACAGCTACTGGCTGGCGTTGCCGGCCGTGCTCGGCTGGGCCGGCGCCCGCCGCGTCCCACTGCTCGACCCCGCCGATGTCCTCGTCGACTTCGCCGACCACCGGCCGGCGGTGGCGCTGGGCCTGCGCCCGCAGACCCGCATCGCGGTGCTCCCCACCGACCCGCTGGCGCTGGCCGGCGACCCGCGCATCCACGTCGTCGCCGACGAGGCCGCGCTGCTCGCCGTGCTCCGCGAGTCACTGCTCGACCGGCACTTCACGCCGATGATCACCGCCCTGCAGACCGAGGTACGGCTCGGCACCCGGGTACTGCACGGCTCGATCGCCTCCGGCGTGGCGTACGCGATCCTGCAGGCCGCCGACGCGCTCCCCGGCTCGTCGCTGCGGACCATCGACACGCTGCTGGAAACGCTCGGCATGAGCGACCTGATCGAGATCTCCACCGACGCCCACGGGCTGCCCGCGGTGCAGCGCCGCACCTGCTGCCTCGCGGCGCGCCTGCCCCAGCCCAAGGTCTGCCCCGGCTGCTGCATCCGCACCGCCTGACCCTCGCCCCGGCGACCGCGCCGGCCTTCCCGGACACGACGCTGACGGACGGGCCGGGCGGGGCGGACGGGATGCGCTGACGGACGGGCCGGGCGTGGTGACGGACGGGCCGGGCGTGGTGCGGGAGGGTCAGCCGGTCAGGTCGCGGACGTCCCAGACCCAGAGGCCACCGGTCCAGACCGGTTCGGCGCCGAGCAGGGTCGTCATCCGTTCCCGCATCTGCTCCGCCCGGCGGTGCGGGGCGAGCACCACCGCCCCCGCCTGCCAGTAACGCAGATCGGCGACAAGCTGCGTCCGGTCCAGCGGCGGCTGTTCACGGTTGCGCCAGATCGCCGAGAAGTGGGTGCTGGTCGGCCGGGGCGGGCCGGAGAAGACGCCAACCCCCGGTTCGGGCGCGTCGGCGCGGGTGTCCGGGGCGAGGAAGTAGCCGCGCGCCAGCCGCAGGTCCAGACCGGTCTGCGCCGACCAGCGCAGCGGTTCGGCGTAGGTGGCGTCCGCCAACGGCAGGGTCACCACGCTCCGGTCGCCGTCGGCGTACGTCCGCCAGGCCCCGGAGCTGACGAACTCCGGCGTGGCCGGGATCGGCGACGTCGGCAGCGGAGTGGGCGCGATCGGCAGCAACGCCATCGCCAGCACGGTGACCGTGGCGAAGCGGATGCCGTTGCGCGCCGCCGGATACCGCCGGGCCAGCTCGGCGCTGCGGGCGCAGGCGATCGCCAGCAGCACCCCGATGACCGGGGTGACGGCCAGCGTCCAGCGGGTGGGGACCACCGAGTGCAGCAGCGGCAGGTCCTCCAGCAGCGCCCAGGGCGCCCAGATGCCGGTCTCCTCCCCGTTGAACTGGATGCTGCGTCCCAGGGAGAGGAGCGCGAAGAGCGCGCCGGTGACGGCGAGCGCGATCACCCGCAGGTCCCGGCGCAACCACCAGACCAGCGCCGCCACCAGGATCACCAGCGGCCAGCCGAAGAAGGCGTTCTCCTCGGTGTCGTTCGGCGTCAGCCGGGTGCTGACCGCCGGGTCGCCGGCGACCGACTCCTGGGCGTACGCGAAGAAGGCCGCCAGGTCGGTGCGGTAGCCGCGGATCAGCGTGGAGAGTCCCTGGTAGGCGCCGGGACCGAAGAGCTGGACGTAGATCGGGTAGCCGAGCAGCAGCACCGACACCGCGGCGGCGACGCCCAGGCCGGCGAGGAAGGGGCGGGCGTCGGCGCGTACGGTCCGGCGGCCGACGGCGAGCACGGCGACGACCACGCCGAGCCCGACGGCGGTCATCAGCAGGATCTCCAGGTTGATGAAGCCCTGGGCGACGATGAGCAGCCCCAGGAAGACGCCGTTGCGCAGCCAGCGGCCGTGGCGGCGCAGCTCCAGCGTGCGCCAGACGATCAGCGGCACCAGGAACTGGCTGACGATGTTCGGGTGCCCGTTCGCGTGCGAGATCATGTTCGGGGCGAAGGCGCAGAAGAGCGCCCCGATCCAGGCCGCGCCGCGGGAGCCGACCAGATAGCGGGAGAGCACCAGGTACCAGGCGAGCGCGGTGGCCAGCAGCGCCAGCGTCAGGAACACCACGAAGGCCGCGCGCGGCCCGAAGGCCAGGGTGATCGGCGTCAACGGCAGCGACACCGCCAGCACTGAGGTGTTGGCGACGAGGTTGACGCCGTCGGGCACGTTCATCCGGTCGGAGAAGAACGGGTAGTCGAAGTCGGTGAGCACCCGGGCGCCGTGGGCGAGCATCCACTCGAAGAGCGCCTGGTCGGTGCGGTTGGCCCGGACCTGGTGGCCGGGGTGCAGCCAGAGCCGCGCGGTCACCCAGAAGGCCAGCGCCGCGAAGCTGAGCAGCGCGGCGAGGTCGGCGAGCCGGCCCTGTCCACTCTGCACGGCCGTCGCTGCACCGGCGCGCTCCGGTCCGGAACCGTCCGCGGAGGGTGCGCTCGTCGAAGCCATCTCGCTGCGAGCGTAGTAAAGCCGTACGGGGGCGGGGCCCGTTTTGGGGCATCTGGGTTCACCTGGTGGTCACCGGCTGGCGGTGCCCCGGGGGGGTGCCGCTAATCTGGGGTCTTTGCTGCCCCGATTTTGGTACCGCCGGGGTAGATGGTTCACTCTGTCCCGACCAGGTGCAGGCGACTCGAGATCGCGAGGGAATCGGCCGCATGGCAGAAATCACTGGGGACCAGCGTATCCAGTCGGAGGTCCTCGAGGGACTCGCCACCGCGGTCAATCACCGCCGCTGGTTCGTCGAACTCGCCCTGCCGTACCTCGGCGACAACCCGATCGAGATCGGCAGCGGCCTCGGCGACTACGCGCTGGAGTGGGCGCCGCACCTGGAGCGCTTCACCGCCACCGAGGCCGACCCGGACCGCCTGGTCGGGCTCAAGGAGCGCCTCGCCGACCACCCCAACATCGACGTACGGCAGATGCTGCTGCCGCACTCCGAGGACGGCGACTACAGCGCGGTCGTGTCGTACAACGTGCTGGAGCACATCGAGGACCACGTGGGCGCGCTGCGCAGCATGCGCGACCTGGTCCGCCCCGGCGGCGCGATCGTGCTGATCGTGCCGGCCTTCATGTTCGCGATGGGACCGGCCGACATCGCCACCGGCCATGTGCGCCGCTACACCAAGAAGACGATGCGGGCGGCGCTGACCGAGGCCGGACTGACCGTCGAGAAGCTGCACTACGCCAACGCACTCGGCCTGATCGGCTACTTCATGGCCACCAAGGTCTTCCGGCTGATGCCGAAGGAAGGCCCCATGGTCAAGGTGTACGACTCCCTGGTCCTCCCGGTCACCAAGGCCGCCGAGCAGGCCGTCCGCCCGCCCTTCGGCCAATCCGTCTTCGCCGTGGCCCGGGTCCCCGCCTGACCCTTCCGCAGCCCTCGGCGCGTCTTCCCGACGGAAGTTGATCGCGCGTTCCGGCCACGACGCGGGCGCGGCGCCGCGACCGGCAGCTCGGCGCAATGACCGACCTGCCGGTCGCGGTAACGGCGTCTCCGCCGGTCAGGGTGCGGGCGTCGCGTTCGGCGAGGGCATCGGCTGCACCGCGCGCAGTTTGCCGGTCTCGGACCGGTTGATGTGCTCGACGACGTGGACCGAACGCGGGCGCACACCGATCACCGCGATCGCTTCCCGCAGGTTGGCGTCGGCCAGTGTCCGGCCCGGTCGTGGCACGACCAGCAGGTCGACGTGTTCGCCCACCATCCGGTCGGCGACCGGCAGAAGCGCCACGTCGACGACGTCCATGACGGACCGCAGCGACGTTTCGATGTCGTCGAGGTTCATCCGTCGGCCATTGACGTTCACCAGACGGTTACGGCGCCCGTCGAACCGGAATTGCCGGTCGCCGACGACGGACACGTGGTCGTCGAGGACCCACATCTCGGGCGGGACACCATCCGGCGGGAACGCCATTCTCGGGCTGTGTACCGCCAACTCGGTTTCCTCCACGGCGGTGTACATGGAGTCGTCGAAGGTGACGTCAGGGAAGAGCGTCCAGGGCACCGCTTCGTCGTGCCGCCAACGGCGGTACGCCACCCCGCCCGCCTCCGTGCAGCCGAACACCTCGACGATCTGGGTACGGTCCGCGCCGGCGGCGACCACGAGGTCGGTCGCCGTGGCCGGAAGCATGGCACCGCCGTGCAGGATCGTCACCTTCTCCTTGGCCAGGACCCACGGTAGGTGGCGTTGCAGGATCGAGAAGATCCAGGGAGTAGCGACGACAGCCCACCGGCCATGCTCCGCGGCCGGCAGCGACCCGACGACCCGGGGCCGGTACCAGGCCGGAATGCCAAGCCTCGCCGGCACCAGCATGGTGGCCAGCGCCCCGTACAGGTGGACCGGCGGCACGAACGAGACGAGGGCCTCCGGCCGTTGCGGGCGCAGCAGGTCGGCCAGCAGCCCCGCCTCGGCCCACACCTTCTCCCGGATGCGCCGCCAACAACGGCTCGGCCCGGTGGTGCCGGAGGTGTGAAAGTCGATCATCTCCGGCAGCGCGTCCAGCACCAGCCGCTCGGCATCGTCCACCTTGTCCCAGCGCACGTGCCAAGCCGTGTCGCTCGTCGCTCCCGCGCCGATTCCCATAGCGAGAACCTCACGCGGCGTAATTTCGAGGCTGTCCACTGGTCTCCCCTCGCCATTTACGGCATTTCACCCCATCGTCAAGCAGAAACACTTGTTCGACAATGGGGACTTCATTCGCGGCGGAGAAATCGACTCCGCGCCGACCGTACACCACTCTTGATCAAACGTGCACGCCGACCACGAATGCATGATGCCCGACCACTCCATCGCAATGGAATGACAGCAGCCGCCAATGCCCAACTTGAGATTCCCCTTGAATTGCGCGACGTCAGCGCGCGAACCCGGCTCCGGCCACCATCACGCGGCATCAGCTCGCAACGCCTCCGGATGCGAAGGAGACGCAACCCCCGGCAGGTTCGCCGAGACAGGCCGGCGAAGGCCGCTTAACGGATGCACCGGTAATGTCGCCAATGGGGTACTTAACCTTGGTTTTTCCGGAGACGGCCACTGAGTCGGCCTGCCCACCCCCAACGCGCAGCCTTCCTCGCCCGCCACCAGGCAGCCCTGAGCACCTCCGCGGGAAACGGCGGGGGCACCCCATGAGCAGTCTCGACGCCGGGCTTTAGATGCCGCATGTATACGGCGTCTATATCTCGTATGAAGCCCCTTGCCAGGATGGCCGCCTGGGCTTCAAGGCATCAGACAATGGAAAGGCTGACGCGACGCACCATGAGGACGTCACTGGATTCTCGAAACACACCCGCATCTCGTCGTGCTACCGATAATGGCCACGCCCCGCTCGACCGGTCCACGCTGACCAGACGGACCAAACTCGACCTGCCCTCCGGGATGCCGATCAGCGAGTGGCGGAACCTGGGCCGGCAGATATTCATCATTTCCGATTCTTCTGGGTGGTGGCTCGGTGACTGGCTGATCTACGGGCAGAACCAGTACCCCAACCGCTACAAGCTCGCGATCACCGAGACCTCGCTGGACTACCAGACCCTGCGCAACTACGCCTGGGTGGCCCGCCGCTTCGCCCCCGAGCGGCGACGCGAACGACTGAGCTTCCAGCACCACGCGGAGGTGGCCAGTCTCCCCCCGGAACAGCAGGACGTCTGGCTCGACCGCGCCGACGTGCACAAATGGTCGCGCAACGAGCTGCGGCGGCTGCTCAGGCAGAGCCTGAACAGCAAGAACGAGGACCCCATGGAGGTTCTCCGGGTCCGGATCAACGTCGCGCCCGCGCAGAAGGAGCGGTGGCAGACTGCGGCCGGCGGTTCGGAGGAGGAGCTACTCGCCTGGATGGTGGAGAGTCTGGACAGGGCTGCGGCCAGAACGCTGGAGGACAGCGGGGGCGCCCTCGACAGTGACGTCGACGACGCGGCCGAAGCACGCTGAGGGTGACCGCCGGCCCGCCCAACCAAGGGCGGGCCGGCGGGCGCGCGGGGCGCCGCAGCCCAGGACGTCCGAATGCGTCCGTCCGGGCCTCAGGCCGCTGCCGTCGTGTCGCCGGTCACGCACCACTGCAGCACCGCCGCCGCGCTGTGCAACTTGTGGCGGGCCTGGTCGAAGGCGATGCTCACCGGCCCGTCCAGAACCTCCGCGGTCACCTCCTCGCCGCGGTGCGCCGGCAGATCGTGCATGAACAACGCCCCGGGGCAACGATCCATCACCACCTGATCGACCCGGAACGGCTCGAAGACCTGCCGCCACAGCGGGTCCGCCTTGGTCGTGCCGGTTGTCTGCCACCGGGTGGTATAGACCACATCGACGTCGGGCAGGTCGTCCATGTCGTGCCGTTCGACCACCCGGCTGCCGGACGCCTCGGCGAGCGCCGTCGCGGCCCGGATCGTCCCCGGGTCGACACCGTAACCTTGTGGCGTACGCAGGTGTAGTTGCGTGCCGGCAAACCGGGGAAGCGCCAGAGCCAGCGCGGCGGCGGTGTTGTTGCCCTCCCCCACGTAGAGGACCCGCAGGCCGTCGACCCGGCCGAACTGCGCGGCCAGCGTGGTGAGATCGGCCAGCGCCTGCGTCGGGTGCTCGTCGGCGCTCATGGCGTTCACCACCGGCAATCCGGACGCGGCGAGGTCGCGCATCTCCTCCGGCGGGCCGGCGGTACGCACGACCAGCGCGTCGACCATCCCGCTCAGCACCCGGCCCGTGTCACCCACCGTCTCACCGGTGTTGAGCTGCAGGTCGAGCGGCCCGTAAGGGATCACCTGGGCGCCCAGCCTCAGCGCGCCGGCGGTGAACGCGGTCCTGGTCCGGGTAGAGGTCTTCGCGAAGAGGGTGGCGACGATCCGTCCACGCAACGGCTGGTCGTCCGACGAGAACCCGCCGGAGAACTCGACCGCCCGCCGCACTATCGCCCGCAACTCGTCGTCGCTGAGGTCCTGCAGAGAGATCAGATTTCGGGGCATAGCTCTGGACCAACTCATTTCACGGTCTCGGTCGGCGTCTCTTCCGTCACGGCGCTGAGCACCGCGGCGAGGCGGGTGACGTGTGGCGGCCGCAGCACCCCCAGGTGGTCACCCGGCACCCGGTGCACCCGGAGGCCCCCTGTGGCCAGCCCTTCCCAGCGCGCCAGGTAGTCCCGGTAGGACTGCCCCTTGATCGACTCATGCTCCTCGGCGACGAGCTCGTCACAGAGAATGAGGTCCACCGGGCCGGCGTACGGCGGGAAGCTGTACTCCAGCCGGCACTCGAGCAGTTGTCGCCACGACCGCAGCCGGTACAGCCAGGTGTCGTCGATGTCCTCGGGTTTGATGGAGTCGGCGCCCTCGTCGACGATGTCGCGCAACTCCTCGGCCAGCTCCAAACGGATGACGTCACGTTCCGGGTCCGCCGGGTCGGCCAGCGCGTCGAAAAGCCGCTCGGCTCGGCGGAACACTTCCAGTTTCGCGACGTGCGCCTCGGCGTCGCCGCGCGACACGTCGACCACCGGGTCGAGCAGCACCAGCCGCACCTGCTCGCCGTCGGCGTGCAGCTGCCGCGCCATCTCCCATGCGATGCCGCTCGATCCGCACCAGCCCAGGATGTGGTACTCGCCGGCGGGCCGCACCGCGCGCAGCTCGGCGAGATAGCGGCCGGCGACGTGCTCGACGCTGCGGGCCGGCTGGTCGTCACCGTGCAGCCCCGGCCACTCGAACGCGGCGACCGGCCGATCGGGCGCGTACTCCTCGGCGAGTTCCTGGTACCAGTGTCCGCTGCCGCCCCCGGGATGCACGCAGAACAGCGGCGGACGCTGCCCAGCCTCGCCCAGCCACATGAGCGGGCGATGCCCGCTGGCGCCAGGGTCGGCCAGCCGTGACGCGATCCCGCTCACCGTGCGACCCTGCAGGAAGTCGCCGAAGGTGACCTCGACCCGGTGCTCCTCGCGCAACCTGCTGATCGCCCGCATCATCAGCAGCGAGTGACCACCGATCGCGAAGAAGTCGTCGTCGCGCCCCACCGGCTCGACACCGATCAGGTGTGCCCAGACCGCAGCGATGGCCTGCTCGACCGGCCCCTGCGGCGGGCGGTGCTTCCGGCCCGCCGTGTTCAGGCGGGTGGCCGAGACCTGCAACGCGGCCCGGTGCACCTTTCCGTTGGCCAGTCGGGGATAGGACTCGACAGGCACGATCCAGGTCGGCGTCAGATAGTCGGGGAGCCGCTGCGCGGTGAACGCCAGCAGCTCCGCCGGGTCGAAAGAGCCACCGGCCGAGATCACGTACGCCGCGAGCTGCCGGCTGCCGTCCCCCGCGTCGACCGGCGCGACCACCGCCGCCCGCACGCTCGGGTGACCGAGCAGGACGCTCTCCACCTCACCGACCTCGACCCGGAAGCCGCGCACCTTCACCTGTTCATCGATCCGCCCGAGGATACGGATCCGCCCGTTCCGCTCACGCCGCGCCAGGTCGCCCGTGGCGTAGAGACGGCCGCCGGGCGTGGCCGCGTGCGGGTCCGGGATGAACGCCTCCGCGGTCAGACCCGGCCTGCCCACATAACCACGGGCCAGGTGCGCGCCACCGAGGTAGAGCTGACCGACGACGCCATCGGGTACCGGCTCGAGGTCGGCGCCGAGCACGTACGCGGTGGTGTCGGTCGCAAGCGCGAACCGATCGACGGCGCCATCGGCCGTGAAGCGGGTGCCGAACACGAAGATGGCCGCCTCGTTCGGTCCGTACATGTCCCACAGGTCCACGCCGGTGGCGCAGAGCCGTCCGATCAGTTCGGCCGGCATCGCCTCTCCGCCGGTGATCCCGCGGAAGCCGGCGGCAGGCCGCCAGCCGGCCTCGAGCAGCATCCGCCACGTCGTCGGCGAGCACTGCATCACCGTCGCCCCGCACTCGTCGAGCAGCTGCGCCAACGACGTCGGGTCCCGCGCCAGATCCTCGCCGGCGACCACCAGCTCGCACCCCGACACCAGGGCGGTGAAGAAGTCCAACTGGGCCACGTCGGTGGTGGTCGGCACCACGGCGACCAGGACGTCCCCGGGCCCGATACCCACCAGCTCGCAGGTCGCGTGGACGCGCTCGGTCAACGCTCCGTGCGAGATCATCACACCCTTGGGGCGGCCACTGGAACCGGAGGTGTGGACGACGTAGACCAACTCGTCGGCGTCGGTCAGGACGAGCTGATCGGCCGGTACGGCGTCCGGCACGGCTCCGGTCGAGATCACCGTCGTGGGGACGTCCGCGGGCAGCTTCGCGGCGAACTCCGCAGTGGTCACCACCGTCCGGGCCTGGACGTCGGCCAGCAGGGCGGCCACCCGCTCCGGCGGATGGTAGGGATCGGTGGGCAAGTAGGAAGCGCCGGTCCGCAGCACACCGAGCATCACCGCGACCAGCTCACGGCCCCGGGGCAGGCACACCCCGACAACGTCGCCGCGCCCTACCCCGGCCGCGCTCAGCCGCGTCGTCCACGCCGCGGCCGCCCGGTCGAGTTCCCGGTGGGTGACCGCCTCGCCGCCGGCCCGCACAGCGATCGCGTCCGGCGTCGTCGTCGCCCATCGGGCGACCAGTTCGTGCACCGAGGGCCGCGCGGTTGGTGCGGCGGGGCCGGTCGGCCCCGTCCCGGCGGCTATCAGCCGGGCACGCTCCCCCGGTGGAAGCAGCGATTGGCGGGCGTTGCCGTCGGGGTCGGCGGCCATCAGGGCCAACACCTGCGCGTACATGTCGGCGAGCCGCTGCAGGTACACCGGGCCCACCGCCCCGGCCTGGGTCGTGATCACCAAGCCCGCCGACTCAGTGGAGATCGCCAGCGGAAACTCGTTCGGACTCTCGTCCGTGGTACCGGTGACGTCAACGGTCTGCCGGTCGAGCACGTGGAAATCGAGATAGTTGAAGGCCACCTCGATCAGCCTGCTGCCGTCACCGAGCAGCCGTTGCAGCTCCGGCAGCGGGAACCGCCGGTGCGGCCACAGCTCGCCCTCCTCGTCGAAGACCGCGCGCACCAGTTCACGCCAGGTGTCGGTGTGAGCGGGAGCGGCAAACGGCACCGGGTTCAGGAACATGCCGGCGACACGGTCTCCCCCGGCCACCTCCGGCCGTCCGTTGCAGACCAGTCCGAAATGGAAACGTGCCGACCCGGTCACCGCCCGCCAGACCGCAACGTGCGCCGCGAGCAGGACGCTCTTCAGCCCCGTGCCAGCCCGAACAGCCAGGGCCTGCAGGCCCGGACGCAGGTCCCCGAGGGGTACCACGACCTCCCGCGACGGAGGGCTGTCCGGTTCGGCCCAGCCCGGCGGAATGGTCAGCCGCTCGGCATCGGCCAGCCGACCGGCCCAGAATTCGCGGTGCTCCGGCTGCTGGAGGCTGCGCCGCTCCAGCGCAATGAAGTCGGCGTAGCGGATTGCCGGTGCCCCACCGACCGGCGCCGGCAATCCGGCGCGGACCGCACGGTACGCGGCCAGCAGTTCCGTGATGAGCGAGTTGTGGCTCCAGCCGTCGAGCACGGCGTGGCACTCGGTGAACGACAGGTACCACCGGTCGTCGCTGATCCGGTGCGCGTGCAGCCGAACCAGCGGCGGGCGGGTCAAGTCGAACGGCGCCGCCCGCTCCTGTTCGCGGAAGGCCGCCAGCGTCGCCTCCTGGTCCGCCGCCGTCATGCCGCGCAGGTCGTCAAGGCCGATGTGCGGCCTGGCCCGGGAATGGACCAGTTGCAGCGGCTCACGGTAGGAAGTCAGGTCGAACGAGGTCCGCAGCACCTCGTGCCGGGCCACCACAGCTTCCGCGGCGGCGGTCAGCGCCGAACCGTCGAACGGGCCGTCGTCGCGCATCAGGTAGCTGGTGACGTTGTGGTACAGGTTCCGGTCCGGATCGGCGATCATTTCGTAGATCATCCCGGTCTGCCCCATCGACATCGGATAGGCGTCGACCAGCCCGTCCGGCAACGCACCCCGGTCGGCGTCATCGACCAGGGTGAACGGCTCGACCCCCAGCTGCTCCACCGGCATCGCGCCGGCACCGGCCGCCTGGACCAGCTCCGCCACGCTCTGGTAGCGGAACAGGTCCTGAACCGAGACGTCGAAGCCATCGGCGCGCAGCTGCCCGATCAGCCGTACGGCACGGATCGAATCCCCGCCGAGCGCGAAGAAGCTGTGCTGCGCGCCCACCTCGGCCAGGCCGAGCACCTCGCCGAACGCCGCCGCAACCGCCTTCTCGGCCGGGCTGCGTGGAGCAACGTACTCCTGCCCGTCGTCGGGGCGGGCCGCGTCCGGCCGGGGCAGAGCCCGCCGGTCCACCTTGCCGTTGACGGTCAACGGCAGTTCGGACAGCTCGATCAGCAACGCGGGCAGCATGTAGTCCGGCAACCGCTGGGCTGCGGCGGCACGAACCAGCGAGGTGGACAGGCCACGGCCGGGCTTGCCGAGCAGATAACCGACCAGCTGCGGCTGACCCGGTTCCGGCTCGTGAACGGCCACCACGGCTGCGTCGACGTCCGGGTGGGCGAGCAGGGCGGCCTCCACCTCGCCCAGCTCGATCCGGAAACCACGGATCTTTACCTGCTGGTCGAGGCGTCCCAGGAAACCGACGTCGCCGTCGGGCAGCACCCGCGCCTTGTCACCAGAGCGGTACAGCCGCGCTCCCGGCGGGCCGTACGGGTCGGGCACGAACCTCTGCGCGGTCAGCGAGGGGCGGTCGCGGTAGCCGCGGGCAACGCCCGGCCCTCCGACGTAGATCTCGCCGGGGACGCCGACCGGCACCGGGCGCATGGCGTCGTCCAGCACGTACATGGTGAGGTCACGCATAGGCCGGCCGATCGGGCTCCGCTCGCCGTCGAGGTCGGCGCGGCCGAGTGGCCGGTACGTCACGTGGACGGTTGTCTCGGTGATGCCGTACATGTTCACGATCTGTGGCCGGGTGTCGCCGAACCGGTCCCACCACGGCCTCAGGGTCGTCACCTCGACCGGTTCCCCGGCCAGCACCACCAGCCGCAGGTCCAACCGGTCGAGGGCAGGCTCGCCGCGGCCGGCCAGCAGCACCAGGTTGTGGAAGGCCGACGGGGTCTGGTTGAGCACGGTGACACCCTCGTCGGCGAGCAGTTCGACGAGGTCCCACGGGGAGCGGGCCACCGTCGACGGCACGACGACAAGCCGGCCGCCGTGCAGGAAAGCACCCCACATCTCCCACACCGACACATCGAACGCGTACGTGTGGAACAGCGCCCACCGGTCGTCCGAACCGAACCGGTACTCCTGCTCGGTGGCGGTGAAAAGGCGCACCACGTTGGCGTGGGTGACCTGTACGCCCTTGGGACGCCCGGTGGAGCCCGACGTGTAGATGACGTAGGCCAGGTCGTCTGGGTGGGCGTCGACCGCCGGCGCGGTGGCGGGCAGCGCGGCGAACCAGTTGCGCTGCCGGGCGTCGTCGAGCCGGACCAGATCGAGCGGTTGCGGCCCCACCGCAGGCAACCGGCCGGAGGTCGCCTCGTCGGTCACCACCACGTGGGCGCCCGCGTCCTCGATCACATAAGCCAGCCGGTCGGTGGGGTGATCCGGGTCGAGCGGCAGGTAGGCCCCGCCGGACTTGAGGACACCGAGGATCGCGGTCAGCATGTCGGCACCGCGTGGCAGGCAGATGGCGACCAGGTCATCGCGGCCGATTCCCCGCGCACGCAGCGCGTGCGCCAGCCGGTTGGCACGCTCGTCCAGTTCGCCGTAGGTGACGGTGGAGCCTTGGTCCCGCAACGCCACCCGCTGCGGCGCCTCCGCGGCACGGGCGGCGAAACGCTCGTGCAGGCACGGTCCGGCCGGGGCGGTGCCGGCCGGTGGCCGGATCAGTTGGCGCATCTCCTCCGGGCCGGTCATCGGCAGCGCGTCGATTCGCCGATCGGGGTCCGCGGTTGCTGCGTCGAGCAGCCGGAGGTAGTGCCCGGCCATCCGCTCCGCGGTGGCCTGGTCGAACAGGGCGCACGCGTAGGTGACCTCGACCGTCACGGAGCCGTCGGCCCGCTCCTCCAGGGTCCAGGTCAAGTCGAACTTGGCGCTGGTGGCCGCTACTCCCTGTTCCTCGGCGGTCACGCCGGCTGCGCTGAACCGGGCCGGCTCGTTGTTCTGCAGGATGAAGTTGACCTGGAACAGCGGATGCGTGGACGCGTCGCGGTCGGGCGCCAGCTCGTTGACGAGCCGGTCGAACGGCACCTCCTGATGCGTGTACGCATCGATCGAGGTGGTGCGGGCCCGGTCCAGGAGTTCCACGAAGCTCGGCGTGCCGCGCAGATCGGCGCGCAGCGGCAGCATGTTGATGAAGACCCCGATCAGCGGATCGGTCTCGATGCGGGTCCGCCCCGCCACCGGCGTCCCCACCGCGAAGTCGTCCTGGCCGGTGTACCGCCCGAGCAGCGCCCAGAAGGCGGCGAGATAGGCCATGAAGGCGGTGGCCCGTCGCGTGCGCGCCAGGACCGCGATCCGCTCGGCCAGCTCCGCCGGGATCACGAAGCCGACAGTCGCACCGGTCGGGTCCCACACCGCCGGACGTGGCCGGTCGGTGGGCAGCTCCAGCGGCGGCAGGCCGGTGAGCCGGTCGTGCCAGTACGCCAACCCGCCGGCCAACTGCCCGGCACCGTGTTCCCGCTGCCAGACCGCGAAGTCGGCGTACTGGATCGGCAGCGACGGCAGCCGCTGCTCGTCACCGGCGTACACCATGCCGACCTCGCGTATCAGCACCGCGGCCGACCAGGCATCCATGGCGATGTGGTGGGTGAGCAGCGCGAGCACGTGCTTGTCGTGGTCGAGGCGGATCAGCAGCGCACGCAGCGCCGGGCCAGCCGAGAGATCGAACGGGACGGTCAGCTCCGCGTGCAGCACCGCGTCGAGATCCACGTGGGATTCCCCGAGGCGGTCGTCGAACCGAAGTTCGATCTCGACGGCCGGATCGACAACCTGAGCCGGCTCACCGTCGGGTCCCGTCACGTAACGGGTGCGCAGGATCTCGTGCCGCTGCACCACCACCCTCAGCGCGTGGGCCAGCAGCCCCGCGTCGAGCGGGCCGCTGAGCCGCAGCACGATCGGTACCAGGTAGTCGAGGCCACCGGGGCGCAGCCGGTCAACGAACCAGAGCCGTTGCTGGGCGAACGACAACGGCAACGGCCGGTCCCGTTCCACCGGCCGGATGCCACCGGCCTCTGCGGCAGCCCCGCCGCCGGTACGCCGCAGCCGGCTCGCCAGCCGCTCGGCGCCACTGCGCGGCGGCTGCTTCGCCACCTCGGCCCTACTGCCGTCATGGTCAGTCATCGTCGGCCTCCTCCGCGAGTTCTGCCAGTGCCGCGGACTGGGCGGCAACCGTGGTGAACTCGAACAACAACGACAGCGGAACGTCCAGATCGAAGGTGTGCGCCAGACGCGTCGCCACCCGGGTTGCCAGCAACGAATGGCCCCCCAGCTCGAAGAAATCGTCGAACACACCGAACCGGGTGGTGCCGAGCACGGCGCTCCAGATCTCCGCGATTGCCGCCTCCACCTCGTCGCGGGGCGGCACCTGCTCGTCCGGCGACCCGGCACCGTCTGGATCCGGCATCGGCAGTGCCCGCCGGTTGACCTTTCCGCTCGCCGTGAGCGGCAGGTGGTCGAGCATCACCCAGCGCCGGGGCACCATGTACTCCGTCAGCCTGGTGCGCAGGAACCGCTGCAACCCGGCCGGCGAGCAGGTCCTGCCGGGGTGGCCCACCACGTAGCCGACGAGTTCCCGGCCACCCGCCACCGCCTCCGGCGCGAGCACCGCACACGCCCGTACGTCGGGGTGCTGGGCCAACGTCGCCTCGACCTCTCCGAGTTCGATCCGGTAGCCCCGCACCTTCACCTGGCTGTCGATTCGGCCGAGGAACTCGATCGTGCCGTCCGGGCGCAGCCGCGCCAGGTCGCCGGTGCGGTAGAGCCGCTCGCCCGGGGCGCCGTAGGGATCCGGCACGAAGGACCGGGCCGTCAGACCGGGCCGGTGCAGGTAGCCACGTGCCAGCCGATCACCAGCCAGATGCAGCTCCCCCGCCACACCCACGGGCACCGGCGCGAGGTGCTCGTCGAGCACGTACGCCCGGGTGGCCGCCACCGGCCGGCCGATCGGCAGCGCGGTCCTACCGGGAACATCGGCGCCGTCACCGGACGACACCTCGTGCACCACCGAGGTGATGGTGGCCTCCGTCGGGCCGTACGTGTTGAGGAACCGTCCGGGCAGGCCGGTCGCGAACCAGCTCCGGGCGTCGTCGTACGTCACCACGTCACTACCGACGTTCATCACACGCAGACCGGCCAGCCGTGGGTCGCCGGGCCGGACCGACGACATCACCTCCCGGTAGTAGGCGGGGGTGATCTCCATGTGGGTGACCTGCGCCGCCGCCAGCCGGTCGGGCAGCTCGCCGGGTGACCAGAACCGTTCCGGTCCCAGCATCACCACCGCGGCGCCCGCGAGCAGCGGCGCGGCGATCTGGTCCATGGCGACGTCGAAGGTCAGCGCGGCAAGTTGCACGACCCGGTCACCGGCCCGGATGTCGTAACTGCCGGCGATCACGCGGCAGTGCCGCAAGAAAGCGCGGTGGGTGATGGCCACCCCCTTGGGGGTACCCGACGAACCCGAGGTGTACAGCACATAGGCGACCTGGTCGGGGTGGACGACCGGCGGCGGAGAAAGCGGAGAGGGTTCCGGGGCATCCGGATCGTCCATCAGGAGCATCCGGCTGTCGACCGGGCATACGGGGTCGAGGCGCGACCGCAGCCGGGTGTCGGTCACCACCACCGTCGGGCGCAGGTCGGTCAGGATCTGCGCGAGCCGTCCGGCCGGCTGCTCCAGGTCGATCGGCACGTAGGCGCCACCGGCCCGCAGCACCGCCAGAAGCACCACCACGGACTCGGCAGACCGGTCGAGCCCCACCGCTACCGGCGACTCGGGTCCCACCCCGGCATCGCGGAGCCGATCGGCGAGGGCGGCCGACTGCGCGGCCAGCTCGGCGTACGTGAGACGGCCGGTAGGCGTACTCACCGCCAGGGCCCGCGGGTCGGCGGCGACCTGCGCGAGAAACGCCTCGCCCAACGTCCCCGCCTCCGGCTCGGCGGACCGGCCGGCCCACTGCCGCAACTGTGCGAGCTCGGCGCCGGTGAGGACGTCGAGCCGTGCCACCGCGATGTCGGGGGTAGCCCCGGCGCTCTCCGTGATGGTGCGCAGGTGGCCCGCCAGCCGGCGCACGGTGGCCTCGTCGAACAACGCGGTGGCGTACTCGATCTCCCCCCGGTAGCTCCCGTCCGGGTTGGCAACGAGCGTGAGACTGAGATCGAACTTGGCTGTGGTCCGCTTCGGGACCAGCCGGGTCACCGCCAGCCCGGGCAGGTCGGGCGACCCCGACGCCGCCGGCTGCACTTCGAACATGACGTCGACCAGCGGGGTGCGAGACCGGTCGCGCTGCGGGCTCAGCTCCTCGATGATCCGCTCGAACGGCAACTCGCCGTGTTCGAACGCGTCGAGCGCCACCGCGCGGACCCGCCCCAGCAACTCCCGGAACGTCGGGTCACCAGCGGTGTCGACCCGCAGCACCACGGTGTTGACGAAGAAGCCGACGAGATCCTCGAGCTCCGGCCGGTCCCGGCCCGCTACCGGGGTGCCGACGCAGAGCTCCTCCGTCCGGACGTAACGCGTGAGAACCGCCAGGAAGGCGGCGAGGAAGGTCATGAATGCCGTCGCTCCGTGGCGCTGCCCGAGGTCGAGCAACGGCGCCGTCACCTCCGCGGGAAGGGTGAACTCGACGGCGGCGCCGCGACCGTCGCGAAGCGCCGGTCGCGGCCGGTCGGTCGGCAGCTCGACGGGGTGCAGACCGGTTAGGCGTTCCCGCCAGTGAGCCAGTTGCTGCTGCAACCGGTCCCCCGCCATCCGGTCACGCTGCCAGACCGCGTAGTCCGCGTACCGCACCGGTTGCGCCACCAGCGCCGGTGGGCGGCCCTCGAGCGCGGCCCGGTACAGCTCCGCGAGGTCGTGCGCGAGGATCGTCTCCGACCAGGCGTCCCCGGCGATGTGGTGCAGGACCAGCACGAACACATGGTCGTCGGCGGCCACCCGGAGCAGGTGCACGGCCACCGGCGGCGCCGCCGCGAGGTCGAAGGGCTGTTCCGCCAGCGCCCGGACTGCCGCGAGCAGATCGGCGGCTTCACCGGCGCAGAGCTCGGAGACCTTCGGGAATACCGGCGGGGACGGGTCCACCTGCTGGTAGGAGACGCCCGAAGCGTCGACCGGGTAGCGGGTACGCAGCACGGCGTGCCGCGCGAACAGACCGGAGAGCGCCGTATCGAACGCCTCCTCGTCCAGCGGCCCGCGCAGCCGCAGAGCCCAGGTCAGGTGGTACTCGTGGCTGCCCGGGCTCAGCCGGTCGAGGAACCAGAGCCGCTGCTGGGCGAACGACAGCGGCACCGGCCCGTCGTGCTCCGCGGCGGTGATCGGGGCGACTTCCTCCGCGGCGCCGCCCAACTGGTCGGCCAGCCGCAGTGCGAGGGCATGCACCGTGGTGGTCTCGAAGATCGTCCGCACCCCCACATCGACCCCGAGCGCGGCCCGCAACCGGTTGGCGACCTTGGCGGCGAGCAGCGAGTGGCCACCGAGCAGAAAGAAGTCGTCAAGTACGCCGACCTCGTCCAGCTCGAGCACATCGGCCCAGCTCTCGGCGACGATCTTCTCCAACGGCGTACGCGGTGCCACCGCTTCCACGCCGTCCGACCGCGCGGTGCCGGGCTCGGGCAGTGCCCGGCGGTCCACCTTGCCGCTCGATGTCAACGGCAGCCGGTCGAGCCGTACGAAAACCGCCGGAACATACGGCTCCGGGAGCCGCGCCAGCAGGTGCTCGCGCAGCGCGCGCGGTTCGAACGCGGCCCCGGCGGCGACGACCACATGGCCGACCAGCCGGGTTGTGCCGTCGGGCCCTGGGCGGGCGGTGACCGCGGCGGCCGAGACGTCCGGATGGTCGAGCAGGGCTGCCTCGGCCTCCCCTGGCTCCACCCGTACCCCGCGGATCTTGACCTGGTCGTCGTTGCGGCCGAGAAACTCCAGCCTCCCGTCCGCCAGGAGCCGTACCACGTCCCCGGTGCGGTAGAGGCGAGCGCCGGGCGGGCCGTACGGGTCGGGCACGAACTGCCGGGCGGTCAGGCCCGGCCGCCCGAGGTAGCCGCGGGCCAGCCCGGCCCCGCCCACGTGCAGTTCACCGGGCACGCCGACCGGTACGAGTTCCCCGCGGGCATCCAGCACCACAGCCCGGGTGTGGTGGATCGGGGCGCCGATCGGCACGTGGCTGCCGGCGGCTTCGGCCGGGGTCGGTTCCACCGGCCACGCGGTCACGTCGATCGAGCACTCGGTTGGGCCGTACGTGTTGACCAGCAGTGCGCCCGGCAGCCGTTCGGCGAGCCGGTGGGCGAGCGCGGTGGGCAGCGGCTCCCCGGCGGAGAACAACAACCGAAGCCCGTCACACCGCGCCAGACCTGGCTCCTCCGCGAGCGGCCGCCACAGCGACGGCACGGCCTGCAACACGGTGACCCCGTGCCGCGCGGCGACCTCCACCAGCAGGTCCGGGTCGCGCTCGGCCTGCGGCGGCGCCAGCACGACCGTCCCGCCGCTGACCAGCGGCGCGAGGATCTCCCAGACCGCGGCGTCGAAGGTGATCGGCGTCTTGTGGAGCATCCGGTCGGTCGCCGAGAACCCGAAACGTTCGACGGCCCAGGCAACCCGGTTGCGGATGCCCCGGTGCGGCACCGCCACACCCTTGGGCCGACCGGTGGAACCCGAGGTGTGGATCACGTAGGCCAGCGCGTCCGGGTCGGTGGCCACCGGCAGGTCGTCGACCGTGCCGCCGGCCACGGCGTCGATCACGCCGTGGTCGGCGTCGAGGGCAACGACCACGACAGCGCGCTGGAGACCAGTGGCGAGAAACCCGGTGGTCACGGCCGTGCCGATCACCGCGCGGGCCCCGGTGTCGGCGACCAGCCAGGCGAGCCGGTCCGCCGGCTGACCGGGATCCAGCGGCTGGAACGCGGCCCCGGCGCGGTGCACGGCCAGCAGCGCCACCACCAGGTCCGGGCAGCGCGGCAGGCACACCGCGACGACGTCGTCGCGGCCGACGTTAGCGGCCCGCAGGCGGCGGGCGAGCCGTTCGACGCGCGCGTCCAGCGACCGGTACGTCAGCCTGATGTCGCCCTGCTCGACCGCCAGGGCGTCCGGTGTCCGGGCCATCTGCGCGGCCACCAGCTCGGGCAGCTGACGGTCGTCGGCCGGCCCGGTGTCGGCACCGGTCAGCAGCAACGTACGCCGTTCGGCCGGGGCGAGCATCGCCAACCGGCTCAGCCGGGTGTCGGGGCGTCGTGCCGCCGCCGCGAGCAGCCGAAGGTAGTGGTCTGCCAGACGCTCGACGGTGGCGGGGTCGAACAGCGCGGTCGAGTACTCGATCTCGCCCGTGCAGCCGCCGCTGCCGTCGTAGGTCAGTTCCAGGGTGAGGTCGAACTTGCTGGTTCTGCCGGGCACCGGCTCACTGGTGGCCGTCAGCCCCGGCACGGTGAACCGGGCGGCACCGTTGGCCTCGCGGGTGGCGAACATGATCTGGAACAACGGGTTCCGGGAGAGGTCACGCCGCGGTGCCAGGTGCTCGACGACCCGCTCATACGGCAGTTCGGAGTGCGCGTACGCGTCGACCGTGACGTCCCTGACCCGGCGCACGAGGTCGGCGTACGTCGGGTCGTCGCCGACCTCCACCCTGACGACTACGGTATTGACGAACAATCCCACGAGGGCGTCGAGCCGTGCACCGAACCGGCCGGACACCGGGGTGCCGACGGCCAGGTCGTCGCCGCCGGTGTAGCGCGCCAGCAGCGCGAAGAACCCGGCCATCAGCGCCATGGCGGGAGTCGCGCCGTGGACCCGGGCCAACGCGCCGAGGGCCTCGGCCACGTGCCGCGGCATGGTGAACCGCAGCGTGGCCCCGCTGGTGTCCCGCACCGCCGGTCGCGGCCGGTCGGCCGGCAGTTCCGTGGGGTTCAGCCCGGAGAGCCGGTCCGTCCAGTACGCCAGTTCCCGGTCGAAGCCGTCGCCGACGGCCCGGCCGTGCTGCCACGACGCGTAGTCCCCGTACTGCAACGGCAGCGAAGGGCGGGGCTGTCCGCGGAGCGCGGCGGCCAGCTCCTCGGCGATCACTCCGGTGGAGAAGCCGTCGGTGGCGATGTGGTGGATCACAAGCACCAACACGTGCTCGTCGTCGGCGACCTGGGTCAACCGGGCACGCCACACCGGCCCGGTGGCCAGGTCCAGCGGTGTGCCCAGCTCCTCGGCGATCATCCTGCGCGGCTCGACGGTCTCGACCGTCAGGCGTACCGGCCGGGCCGGATCGACCACCTGCACCGGGTCACCGTCCGGGCCGGCCAGGTACCGGGTGCGCAGCACCTCGTGCCGGCGTACCAGGTCACTGAGCGCCGCCGCGAGGCGCGCGGGGTCGAGCCGACCGTGCAGCCGCAGCACTGTCGTCACCAGATACTCCACGCCGCCGGGGTGGAGCTGGTCCAGGAACCACAGTCGGCGCTGGGCGAACGACAGGGGCGCGGGCCCGGAACCGGCCCGGGGCAGGAGTTGCAGGCCGTCCTCGTGGTCGGGTCCGGCGGGCGTACCCATCGGAGCCGTGCCCGAGTCGATCACCGCCGCGATCGCGGCGACGGACGGGCCGGCGAACACGTCGCGTACGGATACCGGCACGCCGAAGTGGCGGCGCAGCTGCGCGACCAGGCGGGTCGCGAGCATCGACTCGCCCCCCAGCGTGAAGAAGTTGTCGTGAACGCCCACCTCCGGCACGCCGAGCAGCCGGCGCCACATTCCCGCGACGACCTCCTCGGTCGCCGTCCGGGGCGGGTGGCCGGACGTCACGTCGGCCAACGTGGACGCCGTCGGCAGCGCGAGCCGGTCGACCTTGCCGTTGCCGGTCAACGGGAGCGCCTCGTGTACCGCCCAGTGTGTCGGCACGAGATAGTCGGGCAGTCGGGCGGTCAGGTGGTCGCGAAGCTCGGCCAGCGTCGGGGCGGGTTCGGCGAGGACGACGTGGGCGGCGAGGTGCCGGCGCCCGGGCTCCCGCTCGGCCGTCACGACGGCGGCGGCCCGCACCTGCGGATGAGCGGTCAGTGCCGCCTCCACCTCCGCAGGCTCCACTCGGTAACCGCGGATCTTGGCTTGCTGGTCGCGTCGGCCGATGAACTCGAGCGTGCCGTCGCGCCGCCACCGCACCAGGTCGCCGGTGCGGTAGAGACGGGCGCCCCCGGGTTCCGGTGCGAACGGGTCGGGGACGAAACGGTCGGCGGTCAGCGCGGGAGCTCCGAGGTAACCACGGGCCACGCCCGGTCCGCCGACGAAGAGTTCACCGACGGCCCCGCGCGGGACCGGGCGCAGAGCGTCGGTGAGTACGTGCAGCCGCACCCCCGGCAGTGGCCGGCCGATCGGCACCGGGCCTGGTCCGAGGTCACCGGCACGGGTGGTGTGAACGCAGCAGGCGACGGTGACCTCGGTCGGCCCGTAACTGTTGAGCACCGGCAGGTCCGGCGCGTGTTGACGCCAGTCGGCCAGGTACTCGCCGCGGAGCTGCTCGCCACCGACCACCAGGCAGCCCGCATTCGCCAGCTCCGTGGGGGCGACCAGATCGGCCAGCAGGTCCGTGTGGGTGGGGGTGAGCTTGACGAAGTCGACCCGCCGCTCGGTGAGCAACTCGGCGAGGTCCTCCACCCCTGATCCGCGGTCGGACACCAGTGTCACCGGCGCCCCGGCCGCCAGCACCGGCCAGAGCGCGGTCAGCGTGAGGTCGAAGGCGAGCGAGGTGTGCAGCGGAGCGCCGAGGTCGCCGACGGGCAGCGCGTCGAGCGCCCAGCCGGTGTACGAGGCGAGCCCGCCATGGGTGATCATGACGCCCTTCGGCACGCCGGTCGACCCGGAGGTGTAGACCACGTACGCGAGATCGTCCCCGGTGACCGAAGCGGCGGGCGCGACCGGGTCGTCGGCCGGTGCCGGATCGGTCGGGTCGAGCACCGTCACGCCGGGACGCTCGACCGAACCCGCCTCACTGATCACCACGGTGGCGCCGGTGACGCTGAGCAGCCGGATCCACCGCTCGACCGGATGCGCCGGGTCCGCCGGCACGTAGGCCGCTCCGGCCTTGAGTACTCCGAGCAGGGCTGCCACCAGCTCCGGTGTGCGCGGCATCCGCACCGGCACGAGATCTCCGCGCCGCACACCCAGCCGGCGCAGGTCATGGGCCAGCCGGTTCGCGGACCGTTCCAGCTCGCCGAAGGTCACGAACCGGCTGCCCGCCCGTACGGCCACCGCCTCCGGATCCGTGGCGGCCCGTGCCGCGATCAGCTCGTGCACCAGCGGCGGTGCGACCGGGGCCATCGGGGCTCCCAGCGCATGCGCGCCGGCCTGCGCCGAAACGGCCGGCACCAGCTCGTCGATGGCGCGCGCCGGGTCCGCCGCCACCTCCTGCAGCAGCCGCAGGTAGTGCTCGGCGAACTCCGCGACGGTGTCCCGGTCGAACAGCGCGGTGGCGTAGTCGATCCGGCCGTCCAGGTGCCCCTGCGGGGTCCGGAACAGGTGGCAGGCGAGATCGAACCGGGCCGGGGCGTCAGTGCGGTCGAACTCGATCGGCGACGGCTCCTCGTGGAGCGCGAACAGCACCTGGACCAGCGGGTTGCGGGACAGGTCCCGCTCCGGGGCGAGATCGGCGACCAGCAGCTCGAACGGCAGGTCGTCGTGTGCGTAGGCGGCCACCGCGCGATCGCGTACCGCGGCCAGCAGAGCGACGAAGTCGGGCCGGCCACCCAGGTCGGCGCGCAGCACGATCGTGTTGACGAAGAAACCGACCAGCGGCTCCAGCTCCGGCCGGCTCCGCCCGGCCACGGGGACACCGACGGCCAGGTCGTCGCGGCCGGTGAAGCGGGCGAGCGTGGCGAAGAAGCCGGCGAGGTAGGTCATGAACGCCGTCGCACCCTGGCTGTCGGCCACCCCGACGAGGCGCTCGACCAGCGCGGCCGGAATCCGCAGGTGCACCGAGCTGCCAGTGGCGTCGCGCACGGCGGGCCGCGGGCGGTCGGCGGGGAGCGTGACCGGCTCCAGGCCGCGCAGGGTCTCCCGCCAGAAGTCGAGCCTGCCGCGCAGCGCCGGACCGGTGAGCTGGGCGCGCTGCCACCGCGCGTAGTCGGCGTACCGCAGTGGCAGGGAGGGCAGCGAGCGCCCGTGGTAGAGCTCGCCGAGGTCGTGGCGGAGTATCCGCATCGAGTGATCGTCGGTAGCGATGTGGTGCAGCACCAGCAGGAGCACGTGCCGGTCCGGTGCCGTACGCAGCAGCCGCATCCGTACCGGCGGTTCAGTGGCGAGATCGAACCCGGTGGCGAGTTCCTCGGCCAGCACCCGCTGCGGATCGCCCGGCTCGACGACGAGCGGCGCCGCGGCCGGCGGATCGACGACCTGTACCGGGTCGCCGTCCGGGCCGACCAGGTACCGGGTGCGCAGGATCGGATGCCGTGCCACCAGCTGCGACACGGCACGCTCGAGCGCCGCCAGGTCCAGGTCACCGGTGAAGGTCACCGTGCACGGCTCGAGGTACTCACAGCCACCCGGGGTCAGCTGGTCCAGGAACCACAACCGGCGCTGCGCATAGGAGAGCGGAGCGGGTCCGTCGTCGCCGGCCGCCGGTGCGATCGGAGCGACCGCCCGGCCGGCCGCGCCCACCCGCCGGGCGAGCTCGGCAACCGTACGGGCCTCGAACAGCGCCGATACCGGCAACTCCACGTCGAGTTCGGCGCGTACCCGGCTCATCGCACGGGTCGCCAGCAGGGAATGGCCGCCGATGGCGAAGAAGTCGTCGTCGGCACCGACTGCGGGCAGCGTCAGCACATCCGCGAAGACTCTCGCGATGAGCTGCTCGTGGGGCGTCGTCGGCTGCCGCCCTGGGCTGGACGGCAGCTCGGCGGGGACCGGGTCGGGCAGGGCGTTGCGGTCGATCTTGCCGTTGGGGGTGGTCGGGAAGGCGTCGACGGTGACGAAGAGCGCCGGGATCATGTACGGCGGCAGCTGCCGCGCGCAGTGGACGTGCAGCTCGTGGTGCGAGGGCGTGACGTCGCCGTCCGGGCGTACGTAGCCGACCAGACGGACGTCGTCGCCGGCGGTGGGAACGGCTCGTACGACCGCTGCCCGTACCCCCGGGTGGCCGGCGAGGACCGCCTCCACCTCGCCGAGTTCGACGCGGAAGCCACGAATCTTCACCTGGTGGTCGGTGCGGCCGAGGATCTCGATGTGGCCGTCGGGGTGCCGGCGGGCCAGGTCGCCGGTCCGGTAGAGGCGGCCACCGGAGACGGTGCCGTACGGGTCCGGGACGAACCGTTGCGCGGTCAGGGCACCGAGGCCGTGGTAGCCGTACGCCACGCCGGCCCCACCGATGTACAGCTCGCCGACGGCCCCGAGCGGCGTGGGCTGCATCCGCTCGTCGAGCACGGCCAGGCTGGTGGCGGCGACGGGCCAGAAACCCCGCACCGCGCCGTCCTCGATCAGGGAGACCGACGACCATACGGTCGTCTCGGTGGGTCCGTAGACGTCCCAGAGCCGCACGCCGAGCGCGCAGAGCCGTTCGGCCAGCCGCTGCGGAAGCTTCTCGCCGCCGCACAGGGCGGTGAATCCGGGCGGCGGCGTCCAACCGGCGTCGAGCAGCAGCCGCCATGTCGTCGGGGTCGCCTGCATCACCCGTGCGCCCGTTCGGGACAGCAGCGCGGACAACCGTTCCGGCTCGCGCGCCTCGGCCTGGACGGCGACGACGACCCGGCCGCCCACCAGCAGCGGCAGGAACAGCTCCAGCGCGGCGATGTCGAATGAGACCGTGGTGACGGCGGGAAAGACCGCCCCGGGATCGATCCCCGGCCGTTCGGCCATCGACAGCAGAAAGTTCGTCAGCGCCCCGTGCGGGACCATCACACCCTTGGGCAGACCGGTTGATCCGGAGGTGTAGATCATGTACGCGGGGTCGCCGGCGCGCACCTGCGGGTAGTCGGCCGACGCGTCAGCGACCGACGTGATCTCCGCGAGCGTGACGACGCGGCCGGGCACCACCGGCAGGGAGTCCCGGGTGGTGGCCGTCGTGACGATCACGCGGGCCCCGGCATCGGTCAGAATGTGCCGCAGCCGGTCGGCGGGATGGTCCGGATCAAGGGGGACGTACGCGGCCCCTGCCCGGAGCACCCCGAGCAGCGTCGCGAGCAGCTCCACACCGCGTGGCAGCGCCACCGCCACCAGGTCTCCGGTCCCGACATTCAACCGCAGCAGGTGGGCCGCGATCGCGTCAGCCCGCTGGGTGAGCTCGGCGTACGTCAGTCGCTCATCGCCGCACTCCACCGCCGTCCGGTCGGGCTGCCGGGCTGCCTGCGCGGCCACCATCTCGGTGACATTCCGGCCGGTCGGCGGGCCGGTCACGGGGAGCCCCGGCAGCACCGTGGCGAACTCGGCCGACGGCAACATGGGCAGCTGGTCGAGCCGACGGCGCGGATCCTCTGCGGCCGCCGCCAGCAGGTTCGCCAGGTGACCGGCCAGCCGGCGGGCGGCCTCCACACCGAGCAGCGCCTTGCTGTACTCGAGCTCCCCGGTCGTCCCGCCGTCGGGGTCCCGGATCAACCGGATGACAAGGTCGAAGCGGGTCGCGGGCGCGGGAACGGGGACGTGCTCGACGTCCAGCGGGCCGAAGCACACAGCCGGCCGGTCGACAAGGTCCACCAGTACCCCGAACAGCGGATTGCGCGAGAGGTCCTGCTTGTCGGCGATCGACGCCGCCAGCAACTCGGCGTCAGCGGCGGGACCCGGGTCGAGCAGGGGCAGCAGGCTGTCGACGGCGTCGTCGAACGGGAGCCCGGGTTCGAGCCTGACCGGCACGGGCACGACCCGGCCCTGTCGTCGCAGCCCGAGCGTGCCGTGCCACCTGCCGCTGTGTCGGGCGAGCGCGGTGTGCGCGACCGCCACCGCGATGGCCGCGGTTTTGTCGTCGGCAGCGGACAGGGGCGCCGACGCGAACGGCACGGTGTCGCCGGCGGCACGCCACACGGCAGGCCGGCTGCGGGCACCCGGCGGGTCGTGCGGCGGCGTCGCCAGCAGGGTGTCAAGCCAGTCGGCGAGCGGAGCGCCCTCGGCCGGTGGCCGGTCGCCGAGCAGCGGCACCGGGGACCGGTCGCAGCCATGCTGGTAGCCGACCCGGCGGGTGTAGTGCCGACCGAGCGCCGCCATCAGCGCGGCGACACCGGCAGGGTCGGCCACCGACTGGTGCACGACGACGAGCAGCAGGTAATCGTCCGGATCGGGTCCGACGACCAAGCCCGCCGCCGCAGCCGGGGCGGCGGGCGCGTTCAGGTCCGCGATGACCTCGTCGAGCAGGCGCGGCAGATCGTCCGCCCCGCTCGCCGTGCTTCTGCGCACCGGTCCGGGCTGCTGCGACACGGCAACGACGGTCGGCGTGCCGGCCACGTCGACGCAGCGGGTGCGCAGGGCGGCGTACTCCGCGAGAAGGTCGGCGAAAGCGGCATCGAGGGCCTCGAGTCGCAGGTCGCCCCGGAGACGCACCGCGCACGGCGTCACGTGGGACACCGGCTCCAACTGCTCGAGGAACCAGAGCCGACGGGCCAGCGCGCTGGGGGCCGCGCCGTCGCGCGGATCTGACGTCAGCATGGGACGGGCCGGCGCCTGGTCACTCACCGACGTCCGCGGCCATCCGGCGCCGCAGGCTCAGCGGACGCATGTCCGTCCACACCTGGTCGATGTGGGCCAGGCACTCGTCGCGGCTGCCGGAGGTGCCTTCGGCCCGCCAGCCCGCCGGGAGTTCACGGTCGGCGAACCAGATTGAGTACTGCTCCTCGTCGTTGACCACCACGAGGTAGGTGTCTTGCGTGGACATACCACTCCTTCGAGATCGCTGAGATCGCCGAGAGCCCGGTGACGCCGGAGGTGGTCAGAGCCGCGCCCGCTCCTTCCACAGGTGCTCGATCTCCCCGAGGTGGGCCCGCACCCACATGTCGGAATAGATGGTGTCGAGGTAACGCTCGCCCCGGTCGGGAAGCACGAGCACGCAGACGGCGCCCTCCGCCAGATCCCGGCCACGCTGCCCGGCTGCGGTGACGATCGCGCCCGAGGAGCCGCCGCACAAGAGCCCCTCGGTCGCCACCAGCGTCCGGCACCCGACCACACAGTCCTGATCGGAGACATGAATGACCTCATCGGCGATTCCGTCGCGGCACAGCGCCGGTCGCATCGCCGAGCCGTGCCCCGGGATCAAACGGTTGCAGGTCGGCTTACCGAAGATGGCGCTGCCGAGGGCGTCGACCGCGACGATGCGGGTGCTCAGCCCGTTGGCCCGGATGTACTGCGAGCATCCCAGGAGGGTGCCGCACGACCCGGTGGCGACGAAGACGTAGTCGACCCGGCCCAGCTCCTCGACGACTTCCCGCATCATGTTCTGCTGCGCACGGGCGTTTCCGAGGTTTTCGTACTGGTTGGGCCAGAAGGCGTCCGGCAGGGTGCCGACCAGTTCCCGCACCCGCTCGATCCGACTCGACAGGTAGTCGCCGGATCCGCTCGCCGGGCCGGCGACGACCTCCACCTCGGCGCCGTACGCGGTGAGGATGGCGATGTTCTGCGCGGTCGTCTTGGCGTCAACGACGCAGATCAGCCGCAGGTCGAACCATCTGCACGCCTGGGCCAGACCGATGCCCAGATTGCCCGAGCTGGACTCGACCACGATCGATTTTCCGGGCACCAGCCGGCCGCACTCGACCTGCTCGTTGATCATGTGGAACGCGGCTCGGTCCTTTGCGCTGCCGCCCGGATTCAACGACTCGAGCTTGGCGTAGAACCGCGCCCCCGAATCCGGGAAGAGTCGGTTCAGACGGACGAGCGGCGTTCCTCCGATCGCGGCAACGACGCCTGATCGGTTGTCCGGGTTCGGGTTCACATCGATCAGTCCTCGCGCAGCCAGTGAATGGGACTAGGGCTTCGGACGCCGCCGGGTACGTCCGGCGAACGACCTCCTTCACACGGCCCAGGGGCGACGTGGGGCGAAGGTAGTCACGCCTGCGGTGAAGGTCAATCGTGCTGCGCCCCGCGGGCCCTGGCAGATCGCCGGGGGTGACAGCGCGTCTGCCACGGGCACGTCCGGCCCGTCGTGAGGTGGTCCCGCTGGCGGGACAACCAGGCGTCGCGGAGCGGCCCGATCTTCGACGGCCTCACCCCGTCACCTTCTGCGCTATGTTCCGCCCGGTCGCAGACGATCGTCGCGGCAGATTGCGCGATGCGTGCCATGCGGCCCCCCGCGATGCCAGTTCACGCAGCGGGTTCCGCTCGGCTGCCAGTGAGGAGTTCCCATGCCAGAGACGACCCGCTGCCGCGTATGTGACGGCACGGTCCAGCAGTTCTTCGACTTCGGCCAGCAGCCGCTGTCGGATGCGTTCGTAAAGCCCGAGAGCGACCTGTCGCAGGAGTTCTTCTACCGATTGGCGACCGGGGTGTGCGGCACCTGCACGATGGTGCAGCTCATGGAGGAGGTCCCGCGCGACCGGATGTTCCACGAGGAATACCCGTACCTGTCGTCGGGTTCGACGTACATGCGTGCCCACTTCGAAGGGCTGGCCGACCGGCTGCTCGCCACCGAGCTGACCGGTGACGACCCGTTCGTCGTCGAGGTCGGCTGCAACGACGGCGTCATGCTGCACCGGATCGCCGCGGCAGGCGTGCGGCAGTTGGGCATCGAGCCCTCCGGCGGAGTCGCCGACCTGGCCGCCGCCAAGGGCGTACGGGTCCGAAAGTCGTTCTTCGAGGAGTCCGTGGCGCTCGAGGTCCTCGCCGCCGACGGGCCGGCCGACGTCATCTATGCCGCCAACACCCTGTGCCACATCCCGTACATCAACTCGGTCCTGGCCGGTGTGGCCAGCCTGCTGGCGCCCAACGGGGTCTTCGTGTTCGAGGATCCGTACCTGGGCGACATTGTCGAACTTTCCTCGTTCGACCAGGTCTACGACGAGCACTTCTACTTCTTCACCGCCGGCTCGGTCAGCCGGATGGCAGCCCGGCACGGGCTCGAGCTGGTCGATGTCGAGCGGCTGAAGGTGCACGGAGGCGAGGTCCGCTACACCCTCGCGCGGACCGGCAGCCGGACGCCGACGAACGCCGTCGCCGAACTCGTCGACGAGGAGCAGCGACGCGGCCTTGCCGAGCTGCCCACTCTGGAGCGTTTCGGGGCCAACGTCGAAAAGATCCGCCAGGACCTGAGGGGCCTGCTGGAGCGGCTGCGCGACGAGGGCAAGCGGGTGGTCGGCTACGGCGCGACCGCAAAGAGCGCCACCGTGACGAACTTTTGCGGCATCGGGCCCGACCTGGTCGAGTTCATCTGCGACACCACGCCGGCGAAGCAGGGCCGACTGGCTCCGGGCAGTCACATCCCGGTCCGCCCGGCCGCCGCGTTCGCCGAGCCGTACCCGGACTTCGCCCTGCTGTTCGCCTGGAACCACGCCGAGGAGATCATGGCGAAGGAGCAGGCGTTCCGGGACGCGGGCGGGCAGTGGATCCGCTACGTGCCCGATGTGCACGTGAGCTGACCCGCGCTCCCGTCCCCGTTGGTGGACGTGGCGTCAGCGAGGGCCGGGACCTGGGTCCCGGCCCTCGCTGGTGAGCGCCATCAACGCGGGGATCACCTCGGCGGGGCTCGGCATTGCCAGCATCTCGGCCCGCAGATCGGCCGCGCGGGCGGCGAAGGACGGCTCGAAGAGCAGACGCACGACGGCGGCCCGAACCATTTCGGCGCTCGCCTGCCGGTAGTGGACGCCCAGGCCCGCGCCGTACCGGGTCAGGCGCGCCGCCTGGTAGGGCGCATCGTGCCGTTCGTAGAGCGACAACTGCGGCACCCCGGCGATCGCCGCCGTCGAGGCGGTGCCGAACGCGCCGTGATGGATCACCACCGCGCACGTCGGCGCCAGCGCATTGAGCGCGACGAAGGGTACGACCCGGACATTGGCCGGGAGTGCGCCGAGGCGCTCCTGGCTCTGCCCGGACAGGGTGGCCACCAACTCGATGGGCAGATCGGCGAGGGCATGCACGATCTCTCCGACGTCGACCGCATACCCGTTGAAGCCCTCAGTCGAAGTCGATCCGAGAGTCAGGCACACCCTCGGACGATCGGGCTTTTCCCACAGCCAGCGCGGCACCACCGCGGCCCCGTTGTAGGGCACGTACCGCATCGGCAGACAGCGCAGTCCGGCTTCCATTCGCACCGCGGCGGCATGCTGGTCCACGGTGAACTGGCCGGTGGTCATTTCCTCACAGAAGTCCACGCCGTACCGGCCGCCGAGGGCGGTCAGCCACTCGGCCAACGGGTCGGCGCCACGCTGCTGCGGCTGCTCGGCGGCGAGCCGCAGGAAGTGACCGCGGGCCACGCCGAACATGTCGAGGTTGCAGAGCATCCGTCCGTGCGCGGCGCCGACCGCGCGCGCGGCAACCGGCCCGGCGTACGTCGCGGACTCCCACAGCACGAGATCCGGGCGCCACGCCCTCGCGTACGCCACCAGGTCGTCGACCATCGGCTCGTTGACCATCCGGTACCAGGAGGGGATCGTCTTTTCGTAGCCGCGCCGCAGGTGCTCCCAGGAGATGCTTTCCGGCGGGTCGTCCGCGACGTCGAACGGCGCCTGGGCGACGCCCCGCACCCGGTCGTAGAGCGCCGGGTCCACCTGCGCGACGCGTGGAGTGAGGAAACGGCGGGCCGTCCGCCACAGGTTGTGATCGCGCCCCACCTCGACCGCGGTCAGTCCGCTCTGGGTCACCGCCGGAACGAGGGCCGGCTGGGTGGCCACCCGGACGTCGTGTCCGGCCAACCGCAGCGCCCAGGCCAATGGCACCATCGGTTGCAGGTGGGTCTTCTCGGCGTACAAAGCGAACAGCACCCTCATTGAACGCTCCTCCGTGCCCCTGCCGCCGACACCTGGCAGCGGGGCGCAGTCTAGGCAGCTATGAGCCCCACCGGCAGCGAAGCCGCCGCAGGGTCCGGCGGCAGGCGCGCACCGGCGGCACCGCCTGCCCACATCGACCAGGTGCCACCGGTCGCGTCGCGGCTGCGCGCTTGCCCCGACCTGTCTATGGTGGCGCGATGAGGAAGATCGCTCTATTCATCGGCGCGGCGCTATTGATCCAGGGCGCGGCCGGTCTGGTCTACGAGGCGCTCGGCTGGTTCCGCTTCTGGGTCGTCGTGCGGCACCTGGACTTCCTCGACGGGTACGAGGTGGTGGCCAACGTGGCGCTGGTCGTGGTGGGCCTGCTGCTGGTGTTCCTCGGTTACGAGGAGGAGTCCTAGGCGCCGAGACGGCGACGCAGCGCCCAGAGCGCGCCGGCGGCGACCAGGAAGCCCACTGCGCTGAGCATCGCGACCTGTTCGACGGTCTCGACCTGGGAGCCGGCCGTCCCGTAGAGCACGCACAGTGGGACGGTGCCGAGGAACGTCGCGCCGATGAAACGCCGGAACGGCACCCGGCTGATCCCGGCTGAGATGCCGGCCGTCTCGGCGAGCATGGGCACGGCGCGGGCCAGCGCGAAGACGCCCAGGCCAAAGCGCTCACCCCAGCGCCGCATCTGCTCCACGTCTCGGCGGTCGACGCCGCCACGCAGCACTCCGGGCCGGGCGAAGCGTCCCAGCGCGTACGCACACGCCGACGACACGATGCACGCGGCGGCGCTTAGCGCGATGCCCGCCGGTCCGCCGAGGATGGTGCCCGCGAGCACCATCAGGGGCGTGCTGGGCACGGGCAGGAGCACATCGACGACCAGGAGCAGGAAGATCACCACGGTGGCGGTCAGCCGGTCGGTGCCGCTCAGCTCGTCGAGCACCGTCTCCAGCCGCAGAAGGCCGGTGCCCTCCAGCAGCAGCCAGGTCGCCGCCACCACGGCCAGCACCATGATCGGAACGCGGCTCCAGCCCAGCTTCCGGGACATCAGACTTTCACACTCCTCACTGTTTTCGCGGATACCGGCGGCGCCACCGCGGAAGGGCGCGTATCGAGCCACCGCATCAGCGGGCCGGTTGAAGCGGTGGTGATGATTGCCGTCAGTACCAGGATCGTGAAGCCGAGCTCGTTGATCAGCCCGTACTCCAGCCCGATCGCCGCGACCACGATCTCGGTGACGCCACGGCAGTTCATCAGCACACCGATCCGTAGCGCGTCCCGGGGCGCAGCCCCGGCGAGCAGTGCGCTGCCACCGGCACCGGCGACCTTGGTGACCTGGGCCACGACGAGGATCGCAAGGAAGAGCAGCCAGTGAGCGGCGCTGCTGCCGATCAGGGCCACGGACGTCCCCAGACCGGCTCCGGCAAAGAACAAGGGCAGCAGAATCGCGAGGGTGAATCCCTGCAGTTGCTGGTTGGCGCGTTCGACGACCGCGCAGTCGCGCGGCACGGCGAGACCGAACAGGAACGCGCCGATGACGGGGTGCAGGTGGATGAACTGGGTAGCGGCGGCGAACATGAACGCACCGGCGACCAGCACGACCGGCAGCACCGGCCCGAGGAGCGTCGAGCGCACCAATCGGGCCAGCAGGGGCCGTACGCAGAGCATGGCAACGACCACCAGCGCGACGCCCAGGACGGCCGTGGTCATCGCGTCGCCGGAGGCGCCGACCCCGGCGAGGATCACCGACAGCGTCAACCAGGCGATGCCGTCGCCGATCGCGGCGCTCGACATCGCCACCGCGCCCACCCGGGTGCGGTCGATGCCGAGATCGAGGAGGATCCGGGCGAGGACCGGCAGCGCCGTGATCGCGAGTGCGAGGCCCAGAAACATGGGATAGCCCAGCCCGTCGGCCTCTGCACCCGCGAGACTGCCCCCGGCCACCAGGGCGATCCCGGCACCGGCCACCAGCGGCAGGCCCATCCCCCCGGCGACGACCGCAGCGACGAGCCGCTTACCCCCGATCCGGCCGATCGACAGTTCAGAGCCGAGCAGGAACATGAAGACGACCAGCCCGATCTGCCCCGCCTGCTGCAACGCGCCCCGGACCTCCGCGGGGAAGAGCAACTGCGTCGAGGCCGGCCACACGAGGCCGAGGGCCGACGGCCCGAGTACCAGACCGCCGACGATCTCACCGAGCACCCGAGGCTGACCGAACCGGTGCAGCAGCTCACCGAACGCGTGACTGACAAGCAGCACCATGGCCACAGCGAACAGGAAGCGGCCGATCGGGTCGATCTGGTCGACGGAGTATCCGACGAACGGGCCCCACCCCCCCAGGGCCGCGCCGCCCAGTACCGCCACCGCGACACCGACGGCCAGCCGGGCGGTACCGGACGCCTTGGCGCGGCGAGAGGTTCGCACCATGAGGTGTCTACGCGGCCCGGCCGTCGCCCCGCAGCGAGAGCTGCGGGTAGGCCCGGCGCCCGGCCGGCCCGACCGCACCGTCAGTCATTGATCGAGGCGAGATACTCGTAGCAGCTGGGCAGCGCCGCGACGAGGGTCTCCGCCTCGGCCCGCAGGCGGGCGAACTCGGCTCGGGCGTTGGTCGGGTCCAGGTGCGCGAGCGCCGGCCGCGGGTGCTGCGGAATGTGGCCGAGCCCGAGGTTCATCGCATTCCAGGAGTAGCTCTCGAAACCGTGGTAGTGCGGGTAGATCGACTCTTCGTCGAGCAGGTGGGACGCGGAGATCTCCAGACGTTCCGCCAGGCCCTCGGGCATTTCCCGGGTCTTGGCTTCCTTCCAGTACGGGGTGTCGTCGCGTTGGGCGGACTTGTAGTGCAGGACCAGGAACTCCTTGACGCCTTCGACGGCGTGCGCCATCCGGCTGTTGTACTGCTGGATGAGCATCGGATCCCAGCGGTCGTCGGGGAAGTGCTTGACCAGCTGCTCCACCGCGTGCTGGATGAAGAAGATGCCGGTCGACTCGAGCGGTTCCACGAACGCGCTCGACAGGCCGATCGCCACACAGTTCTTCACCCACGACTCGCTGGAGCGCCCGATCCGCATCTGGATGTGGTTGGCCGGGATGTCCTCGTGGCCGCCCACCTTGGCCCGCAGCTCCCGCTCCGCCTCCTCCGGCTCGATGAACTTGTCGGAGTAGACGTAGCCGACACCGTCGCGTCGGAACAGCGGAATGGTCCACATCCAGCCCGCGTTCATCGTCGTCGCCATCGTGTACGGGTTCATCGCCGTGACATCGTCCCTGGGGATGCGCAGTGCGACCGCCCGATTGTTGGGCAGGTACTTCTCGAACGACTCGAACGGCACACCCATCGTCTGACTGATCAACAGCCCGCGGAACCCGGTGCAGTCGATGAAGAGATCACCCGAAAGGTCGCCGTGCTCCTTGGTCCGGAGGTCGGTGATGAAGCCGCGCTCGTCCTGGTTGACGTGCTCCACGCTGTCGATCACGCGGCGCACCCCGCGGGCCATGCTGTAGTCGGCCAGGTACTTGGCGACCGCGTCCGCGTCGAAGTGGTACGCGTACGGGAACTGCTCGCGTTGCTCGGCGAGCGTCGATTTCGACAGCGAGTTGTCCAGGCCCGACAGGAACAGCGACCCATCGAGCATCCGGGGCGACCGTCGCGCCTCACACAGCGCGTGGACCAGGAAGCACGAGCGGTCGAACGGCTCGTCGTCAGTACGCAGCGCCAGCCACCAGTCGGCCACCGAGAAGCCGTCTACCACCCGGAGCCGCTCGAACGGGTGGTAGAAGTGCTCACCGGGTCGGCGCCAGTCCTGGAAACGGATTCCCAGCTTGTAGCCACCGGCGCACTTCGGCAGCCAGTCCCGCTCGTCCAGGCCCAGGTAGTCGAAGAAGTGCCGGATGGTGCTGAAGGTCGCCTCACCGACTCCGATGCGCGGCACCCCGGCCGACTCGACCACCGTGACGTTGACCCGGTCACCGAAACTGGCGGCCAGGTAACTGGCGGTCATCCAGCCGGCGGTTCCACCGCCGACAATCACCACGGAGCGAACCATCGCGAACTTCCTCGATTCTTAGGGAAAGTGACGGGAGCTCAGGCGAGCTCGAAGATGACGGACCCGACGGGCACCTCGACCTCATGGACCCGCACGCAGGTCCAGCCACCTTCGGCGAACACGCCTGCCCACTCGTCGAGGGTGGGCAGGTACGCGCCCATCAGGTCGTGCGCCAACTCGAACCCGAGCGTGAACACCGGCAGCCGCCGCTCGGGGATGCCCACCGTACGGGCGGTATCGCCGAGCAGAAGGCGACGGACGTTCGGGAACGCCTCACGCAGCCGACGCAGCGAGGCGACGCACTCTTCCCGCGGCCACATGTCGTGCCCCATCAGGAAGGAGGTCAGCAGGTCCACCTCAGCGAACTCCGGCGAGGGTTCGAGCGCGGTGGTGTCGCCCACCACGAAGGTCAGCCGGTCGCCGTGACCCTTACTGCGGGCGTAATCGTCGGCGTCACGCAGCGCCGCCGGCGAGATGTCGACACCGACCCCGCGCATGCCGGGGAACCGCTCGGCGATCTGTACGAGCCGCCCACCGCTGCCACAGCCCAGGTCGGCGACAACCTGCGGGGTGAAGTCGAGGCCCTCGACGGCCCGCCAGAAAACGGGGTCGAAGGACGCCTGGTTGATGTCGCGGCAGGCGAAAGCGATTGCGGATGCGTTGCGCCGGTAGAACTGGCCCACCCGGTGCTCGTTGCGCAGCACGGTCGGCATCGCCGCGAAGAGTTCGCTTGAACCCATCGCGAACCAGTGCACAAAGCCCTTGTGCCGGTAGACGTCGTCGAAGGCCGGCCCCTTGCTCACCTTGTCCTCTGACCTCACCACCACGTCGACTGCGGCCAACGCGGTGAACATGCTGTGCACACCTGGCGGGTGCAGGTCCAGCCGGGCGGCGAGTTCGCCGGAGTCGAGGACGCTGCCCTCCCGCAGCTCGTCGAGCACGCCCAACTCCCACGCCGCCCCGATTGCGAAAGCGGCAACGGCCGAGTTGAAGATGCCGGCGGCGGCACCACCGGGAACCGGGGTGTCCTGCGAATCGACGCCGGCGCCTGCCGAATCGGAATCGGCGGGCCACACGATGGGCTTCGTCATCTCGCCTCCAAAGGAGAATTGCATTGTCGGCGTACGGCAGCGTTGGCGGTACGCAATGACTGTCGAGGCTCTCAAGGAGCAGCGGGCAGGTCCGCTAGCGGACCAGGACCCCGGCTTCCCCATGCTCTGCTATCTGCATCAGGTACTGGCCGTAGCCCGAGTTGCGCATCGCCGTCCCCAGTTCGTAGCAGGCAGGACCGTCGATGTACCCCATGTGCAGCGCGATCTCTTCGATGCACGCCACCCGGTTGCCCTGACGTTCCTCCACCACACGCACGTACTGGCTGGCGGCCAGCAGGGACTCGGGGGTGCCGGTGTCGAGCCAGGCGTAGCCGCGGCCGAAGCGGTTGAAGCGCACCCGGCCCTGCTTCAGGTAGATCCGGTTGACGTCGGTGATCTCCAACTCGCCGCGGCTCGAGGGTGCCAGGTCACGGGCGATCTCGACCACGTCGGGGCTGTAGAAGTAGAGCCCGGTGATGGCGTTGTTCGACCGCGGTGACAGCGGCTTTTCTTCGATCGAAACCAGATTTCCCAGTTCGTCGACCTCACCGATTCCGTAGCGCTCCGGGTCGGAGACCGGATAGCCGAAGAGCACACAGCCGTCGAGGTCTTCGCGTGCTTCGTGGAGCAGGCGCTCAAATCCTGCTCCGTGGAAGAAGTTGTCGCCCAGGACCAGAGCGACTGGGTCATCGCCGATGTGGTCCGCGCCGATGATGAAGGCCTCGGCGATGCCGCGCGGTTCGTCCTGCTCGGCGTACGACAGCGAGAGCCCGTACCGGCTGCCGTCGCCGAGGAGGTCGCGCAGCACCGGAACGCTGGTGGGCGTGGAGATGACGAGGATGTCCTGGATGCCGGCGAGCATCAGAACGGACAGCGGGTAATACACCATGGGCTTGTCGTAGATCGGCAGAAGCTGCTTGGACGTGGCGAGGGTAAGCGGGTGCATCCGGGTTCCACTGCCCCCGGCGAGGATGATGCCCTTCATTCTTCCGGCCCTTCCTGCTGTTGCGTCTGAGGCGGGCACGCGAACGAGGATGAAACGGGTGGCGTGTGCCGCAGGCGGTGACCCTGCGATCCGCGCTCACCGATAGTCAAGGTCCCGCTCACAAAGGCACAGAGCGAGTCGAAGTCCCACCCCCCCATCCAGAAGGAGAGCGACCACGGCGCCGTCCAGTCCTCGGCACTCAGCCCGGCTTCCGGCGGGGCACCCTCGATGGCGCCCCGAAGTGCCATGGCGTAGTTCATCCGGATGGTGAAGTCGCCGACGAGGTCGGTGTGGGCGTCCATGTAGTCGATTCGCCACCGGCACCCGGCCCGCAGGATCTCGTCCTGGGTGGACGCGGCGATCGCGGCCAGGCGTGCCTTTCGGATCCGCCACACCTCGCCCAGGTCGTCGATGCCGGTGGCCGCCCTGACCGCTGCTCGGGACTCCTGCGACCATTCGATGCCGGTCGCTCTCAGCTCCGTGTACGGGAACGCGTCCTCGTCGGAGTACGCCCGGCCGAACGGCGGTACGCCGATCTGGATGCGCAGGGGTACCACCGGCTCCACGCCGTTGCCGGCCACGATGCCGTTGCGCCCCTCGAAGACCGGCTGGTCGGCGAAGTCGACCGGTACGCCGACCAGGGGATGGGACTCCACCGCCGCGTCATCGACCCGTACCTGGCGGACGGTGACCCCGATGCTGACCTCCGGCGCGCAGCCGACCCGTTCGGTCGCCCCCAGCGGCTGAAATCGGATGACGCGGTCGAAGTCCGGCTCGCCCGGCAGCGTCCAGGTGTAGCCGCTCACGCCCCGGGGCTCGTCGTGCGGGTCCGGGTTGGTGGCGAGCCGGACCTGAAACCAGCCCGCGAAGTCGAGCTCAAGCCGCATCGAGTGCTCCGTCGGTGAGGTTGCGGCGGATCCACCCGAGGTGATCGGCAACCACCGACAACCGATCGACACCGGCCTCTGCGGCCAGCTCGCGACAGTCCCGCTCGAGCGAGACAAGCGACTCGGTCACGATGGTGACTCGCGGTTCGCGCCGTGGCGGCAGGCGAACCTCCTCGTAGATTTCGAACGGAATGCCCGCCATCCCCTGCGCTGGATCGTCGCCGGCCGGCAGCCCGTTGAGCACCTCGGCCATCGGCCGCAGCACCGAGGTCATGATCTGCTTTGCGGTCTCCTTGACCAGGCCCCGGTCGCGCAGCATCAGCGGCCCCTGTTCCGGCACGGGCTCGTAGCTGAACATCTGCAACATCAACAGGAGCAGTACGCGGTAGCCGTCGTTCGCGGCGGTGGCCACCCGGCGGGTCAGCTCGTTACTCAGGTAGGTGCCGGGCAGTGCACTGTCGCCGTGGTCGGCCCAGGTACGCGGGTTGTCGACGACCGGGCGGGCAGGGTCGAACCCGGCGGGGAGATCGGCAAGCTCACGCCGCAGCCGGCGGAACCTCTCGTAGTGCGAGTCGGCGCGGTTCTCCGGGGCACCTTCGCCCTGCTCCACGACCAGGTCCAGGGCGGAGAGAGCACTCGGCAGATCCACGACGGCGGGGATGGGCCGCACGGTCAGCCCCCAACGGGTGTCCCGGTCGACGCCTTCGGGCACCATCAGCGTCTCGGCGCCCAGCGTCTCGAAACCGGCCCGGATGATGTCGTACAGCTCGCCCAGGTAGTCGAACTCGACCGGGTTGGTGAGGTCCGAGGCGCTGTACAACCTCCGCGGGCCCCGGGGCGGCTCCTGCGGCAGTGGCTCGCCCTGCGGAAGCTCCATCCGGACGTAGCGCCAGAGGGTGTGGTCGTCCCAGCGCGTGAGGCCCATCGTGTACGGGCTACCCGGGCTGATCGCCTGCGGGAAGTTGGGCCGGTGCAGCACCGGAGCGGCGCCGACGACGTTGAGCAGATTGGTGATGATGCCGAGGTGGATCATCTCCTCGTGGGAGACCCGCAGCATCTCCTGCTGCCACCGGCGCAGAGTCAGCTCGAGCTGCGGGGATAGCGGCTCGTCCGAGCGGTTCTTCAGGGTCCACGCAGTGAAGAGGTACTGCAGCAGGATCGCGTGCTCGATCGACGCGGCGACGCTGAGTGCGTCGATCAGCTGGGCCCGGGTGGTGATGACAGCCGGAATGCGCCGGGCGAAACCACTGACGCCGGGGCCGCCCGGGTAGCCGCCCAGGGCCGGCGCGCCCGGGTGGCGAACGGCAGTTGTGTCGGCCACCTCTCTCCCTTCTGCGCCCTGTTCCGGGCCAGGTCGGCCTCCGCCTGGATCTCCGACCACGGCCTCGGCTGATGCGCTGACTACTGCATCGGGGCGGGATGCTGCCGCAGCTCCAGAGCGTCGTCAACGCACCCACTCCGGCTCGTCCCGCTGGCGGGACGAACCCCCGACCACTTGTTAGCGTTCGCCGACCCAGCCGGGTGACTCCGCCGCGGGACGGACCCGCCGCGGTCCGGCTTGCAAGGAGGTGCGGTGCGATGCTGGTGCTCAGCCGTAACGACGTGCTGTCGGTACTGGATGGTGCGGAGGACGTGCTGTGCGACATGGTCGCCGACGCCTACCGGACCCACGCCGAGGGTAGGACGGTGGTGCCGCACTCCGTCTTCCTGACCTTCCCCGGTACGCCCAACCGGATCATCGCGCTACCTGCGTTCCTGGACGACGACGCACCGGTCGCCGGCATGAAGTGGATCTCCTCGTTCCCGGGCAACATCGCCACCGGCGCTCCTCGGGCGTCCGCCGCGATGCTGCTCAACTCGATGGAGGACGGCCGCCCGGTGGCGCTCATGGAGGCTGCCGTGATCTCGGCTCGCCGGACCGCCGCGAGTGCCGCTGTCGCCGCTGCGCGCCTGTTGGGTGACGCGCCCCCTCAGGCGGGGCGCGGCGTCTCGCTGATCGGCTGCGGGGTGATCAATTTCGAGGTGCTGCGCTTCCTGCGGGCTCGGCTGCCTATCGACGCCGTCGCGGTTTACGACGTCGATCCCGTTCGGGCGCAGGAGTTCGCCGGGCGGGTGACCGCGCAGTGGCCGGGGATCACCGCGACGGCTGTGGACCGGCCGGACGACGCGCTCGCCGCGCACCGCCTGGTGTCGCTCGCCACGACGGCCGCCGAGCCCCACCTCAGCACCGACGCCTGCCGGCCCGGGACCGTTGTCCTGCACGTCTCCCTGCGCGACCTCACCCCGGAGTCGATCATCGGGGCGGTCAACGTGGTCGACGATCCGGATCACGTCTGCCGGGCGGCCACGTCGCTGGACCTCGCCCAGCGGCTGACGGGCGACCGGAGCTTCATCCGCGCGACGATCGGCGACGTGCTGAGCGGAACGGCTCCGCTGCGCTACTCGCCCGACCGGATCACCGTCTTCTCACCGTTCGGGCTCGGCGTCCTCGACATCGCGGTCGGTCGATACGTTCTGGACCGGGCGCGGGAACTCGGCGTGGGCGTCGCGCTGGGGAACTTCCTGGACTGACGACCCGGGGCGGGCCCAGGTCGCCAGCCACCGGCTGCTGATGATCACCCGGGGCGGACGGGCGTGCCCGCCTGTTCGCTCCGGGCCAGCGCCGCAGCACCCTGCGTCAGCGCGTCCTCGAGTTCGATCTGTGCCCTCCAGCCGCTCGCCGCGTGGAAGCGGGACGGCTCGACCACGTAGTCGAGCAGGTCGGTCGGCACGGAGTGTTCCGCCGGCGAAACCGACAGCACCGGCACGGGCGGCCTGCCGGTCTGACCGGCGACAGCCTGCGCGATGAGGGCGAACAGGTCGCCGACCGAGGTTGCCCGGCCCGTGCCGACCAGCCAGTGCCGCCCGACCAGCGAGGCCGCCCCATCGAGCGCGGTGGAGAACGACCGGGCTGCGTCGTCGACGCACAACAGGTCACGGTCGACCTTGCCGTCATGCCACATCGTGAGCGGCTGGTCGGCGAAGGCCCGCCGCATCATCGTGGTGACCACGCCACGGTCGAGGTTCACCGGGTCAGTGCCGCGGCTGAACAGGGTGGCGAGCCGCAGAGCGATGCCGTGGACCACGCCGTCAGCGGTTGCCGCCTTGAGCGCCCGCTCTGCGGCCAGCTTGTGACGGTCGTACGCGCTGAGAGGTTCGTCGGGTTCCGTTCCGTCGATCGGGCCGTCGGCCCGGCCCACCTGTGACATCGACCCGGCGAACAGGACCAGCGGTGGCCGGCGGCGAGGATGCCTCCGGACCGCCTCGATGAGGTCGTTCATCAGCCCGACGTTGACCCGCTCGGCCATCTGGTCACCAGCCGCGACGCGCCAGCTCCGCGCCCCGCCGATGTGGGCCGCGAGGAGCATGACCACATCGGCCTCGGCGACCGCGGCGGCCATGGCGCCCGGTGCGGTGAGGTCCGCGGCCCGCATCTCGATCGCAGCCCGGCTCTCCGGCGGCACCAGGGTGGGGCGGCGGCCGACCAGCCTCAACCGGACGGGGCGCGTCGCGAGTTCCCGAGCGATGGCTGTGCCCAACAGACCGGATGATCCGAGAACACTGATCAGCGGTCTTCCACTCGTGCGGTCGGTCACGACGCCTCCTCAACCCGCGCACCGCGTGGCGCCATCGCACTCTGCACGTCGTAGTAGCCGTAGCGAACACCGAGTTCCCACTCGCGCCGCTCAATGACGTAGCTGTGCAGGTCGAAGTAGCGACCACGAAAGTAAAGATGGTTCTCGAGGACCGCCTGTTTCTCGTCCTCGCTGCCGCCGTCGGAGGGCAGGCCGAACTGCTTGAAGCTGGCCTCGGTGGTCTCGACGATCATGAGGTCGATGGGAAACATGGCGAACCCGTAGTTGATCGTCAGCAGGAGCGCCTCCCAGCCGATGCCGAACCGGGCGTCGCCGAGGAACACACCGCACTTCATCCGACCCGCCTGGTCGGCTCCGTGCAGCGTGCTGAAGCCGAGCACCTCGCCGGTCGAACGCCTGGTGACCAGGAACATCGCCGCTGCTCCGCCAAGCCTCGTCGCGTCGGTGAGGTTGGGCACGCTCTCCACCCCCGTCGCGATCAGGGTTCCGTAGAACGTCATGCCGTCGGCGGGCGTGGCAGGCCGCAGCCTCACTCTCCGTGATTCCATATGTGCGGTCAGCATCGAATCTCCTTCCGGCCGGACAACGGCACCCGCGCCGGCCAGCTGGCGTTCCACCGTGTCCCGCCAGCGGGACATATCGCGGTCACTTCGCCTCGTCCCAGGTCTTGCGCCCGACAGGTCTGGGCAGTCCGGCGATTTCCCGCAGGTCGTCGTCGGTCAACCGGATACTCGCGGCTGCGGCGTTCTCAAGCAGCCAGCGCTGTCGCTTGGTGCCGGGAATGGGCACCACGTTGTCCCCCTGCGCCATGACCCAGGCGAGTGCGATCTGCCCCGTGGTGGCCGCGTGCCGGGCCGCGACCCGGTGCAGGCCACGAATGATCTGCTCATTGGCCCGCATGGCGCCGTTGGTGAACCGGGGGTCGAACGACCTGGTGTCCTCGGGACCGATCTGGTCGGCACGTAGCTTGCCGCCCAGGAACCCGCGTCCCAGCGGCGAGAAGGCGAGAAAGCCGACGCCGTTGCGACGACACCAGGGCAGTACGTCGATGAGGTTCTGGGGAGCGAGCATCGAAAGCTCGTACTGGATTGCCGCGATCGGGTGGATCGAGTGCGCCAGATCGAGCTCCTCGATCGTGGCGTGGGAGATTCCCAGCGCCCTGACCTGGCCCGCACGTACCAGTTCGGCCAGTGCTCCCCAGGTCTCCTCGAGCGGCACTGAGCGGTCAACCCGGTGCAGCTGATAAAGGTCTATGTACTCGGTCTGCAAACGACGCAGGGAATCCGCGCAGGCCGCGCGGATGTGCTCCGGTCGCCCATCACGTCGCATGCGGCCGCCCGGCTCGGCGATCAACCCGCACTTGGTCGCGATGATCGCCTGCTCCCGGCAGCCATGCAGCGCGCGGCCGAGGAGACTCTCGTTGGTGCCCGGCCCGTAGACGTCAGCGGTGTCGAAGAGGTTGATGCCGAGGTCAAGTGCCCGTCGGATGACGGCGACCGACTCTCCGTCGTTGCGTTCGCCCGGCCCGTATCCATAGGACATCGGGCTGCACCCAAGTCCTATGGCGCCAACCTTCAGACCGTCCGCCAGCGACACGGTGTGCAATTGGTGTCCATTCAATCCGGCACTCCCGGATCTGCTTGTTGGGGTTTCGCCGGGCAGGAATGAAAGTCTTCTTGCGCAGGGCCCGACAGAAGCGCTACGGAATACGAACCCGCGGCACGCCTGCAATGTTGTACAGCATCGGACGGCTTCAAGGGAGAGGTAGCGGGCGATCCCGACTACGACGGGCAATGAGCCATTCGGCGAGCGGCTGAACCGCCGCGGGCCACCCTGTGCCCCGCCCGCCTGCCGCAGTTGACCCGGCCGCGTCGGAGGCTCTGCGCCGATGGGCGTCCGGTCTCGGCCGACGGTCGACGACAGGGGTCATGGGAGGGCAGGCAAGCGACTGACCAGAGACTTCTTGGCGAAACCCTTGATCTTGAGGCCTCCGATGTAGAGGATCTGGGCATGCCGCAACCGTCCACCATGAACCGGAAACGCGGCCTGCCTCACCGGCGGCGCGACTTGCCGGACGCCGCCTGCCTGCCGGCAGAGCAGAGACCGGTTTGCTCCGCCGAGCCACCCTGGACACCACCAAAAGCATCAAAAGTGACATCGAAGACAGATCGGACAGCGGCTGCCCGGGCACCGGATTCGCCTGGCCGATTCCCGGCCACTGACCGCCACCGGCTTGCGCGTTTTCGGTGGAACTGAGCGATTCGCGCCGCTCCGCCCATACCTCACCACCGCCAGCGACCGCGGCGTCAGAGCCGCTCGAGCCGACGCGCCGTCCTTCCCGCCCATCACCGCGGGAACCGGCTGACCAGTCACTCCGGGCTCGTATGAACGGTCGGCAGAGAGCCTTGATTCAGGGGGCTCACGTAGATGCAATCGATCGAATGTAGCGGGGGTACGAATGGTCCCGAATGTCTGCGTCAACCTTCTGGGCACAGTTTCGGTCGCCTACAGTGGTCGCGACGTCGACATGGGTCCACCACGCCAGAAAGCCCTCTTTGCCGTTCTCGCGGCGCGAGCCGGGCGGGCGGTCAGTCGTGAGGACATCGTGGACGCGGTGTGGGGTGCACATCCGCCGCGCACGGTGGCCAGTTCCATCAGCACCTACGTGGCCAGACTGCGGCGGGAGCTGGAACCCGAACGGCCCCTCCGAAGCCGCTCCGAGCTGTTGGTGGGAGACACCAGCGGGTATCGGCTCCAGATCAATCCCGACCGGGTCGACGCCCTGCTGTTCGAGTCGCGCCTGAGGACCGCCCGGCACCTGTGCGACTCGAGCCGGCTCCTCGACGCGGTCAGGGAACTCGAAGCCGCGCTGGCGCTCTGGACCGGCACGGCGTTCGGCGGGGTCCCCGGGCCGTTCGCCTTCGCCGAACGGAGCCGACTGGACGAGCTACGCCTGGGCGCCCTCGAGCAGCACGCCGAACTCCTCCTTCAACTAGGCCGGCACGAGCAGGTGGCGGCCGAACTGTCCGGCCTGGTGCATCGGTATCCGCTGCGCGAACGGCTGCGATACCTGCTGATGGTGAGTTACGCCCGGATCGGCCGACGCGCCGACGCGCTTGCGGAGTTCCGCGATCTGCGCAGCGTGCTCATCGCCGAGCTGGGGATCGAGCCGGCCGGCGACCTCCAGCAGCTGCACGAGCACATCCTGCGCGGCGACCACATGCCGCCGCCCACACCGGCGGCTACCGCGGGCAATGAGCCTTCACTCGTGGTCCCGGCCCAGCTCAGCCGGGACGTGCCGGGCTTCGTCGGTCGCGTCCAGGAGTTGGCCGAGTTGCACGCGTTGGTGGACGCGGCCGAACGCGTCGGCCAGACAGCGGTGGTGGTGATCAACGGTTCTCCGGGAGTCGGCAAGTCCGCACTCGCCACGCGGTTCGCCCACGAGTCCGCCGCCCAGTTTCCGGACGGGCAGATCGTCCTCGACCTGACCGGTTTCCGTGATCCGGCATGGCCGATGTCCTCGTTCGATGCGCTCTACCACCTCATCTCCGCGCTGCGGCCCGGCATCGACGTGCCACCGCACCAGCAGGGCAGGATCGGCTTGTACCGCAGCCTGGTCGCCGGCCGGCGTCTGCTGATCGTGCTCGACGACGCCTGCAACGCGCCGCAGGTGCGTCCGCTGCTGCCCGGCACACCGGGGTGTCTGGTGCTGGTCACCAGCCGCTCTGTGCTCGACGGGCTCACCGCCCGCGACGGAGCCCGTCGGCTCACGCTCGACCTGCTGTCCGAGGACGACGCGGTGGCGCTGCTTCGGGAGGTCGCAGGTAACAGGTTCACGGTGCCCGAGTGTCCGCTGGTGCGAAAGCTGGCCAATGCCTGCGGCAGGCTGCCGCTCGCGTTGCGTCTCGCCGCCGACCGCATCGCCGGAGGCGCCGGGTTGGATATCACCGTGAAGGAATTCCTCGAAGGCGACCAGATTCTCGACAGCCTCGAGGCCCAGGGCGACCCCTCGTCGTCGGTGCGCACCGTCTTCAACTGGTCCTACCGGGCACTGCCGGAGGAGCCCGCGGCGCTGTTCCGGGCCCTCGGGCGGGCGAGCTCGCCGGTCCTGACCGCGGGCGAGATAGCCGACCTGACCCGCAGGTCGCCGTGCGAGCTGTACCAGCACCTCCGCGCGCTGATCGCGGTACACCTGCTCGAGTGCCGTCGACAGGGCGGATTCGAGCTGCAGCCCCTGCTGTTCGCGTACGCGCAGGATCTGGCAGCTCAGGAAGCAACGGGATAGCCCTCAGCGATCCCGGTGCTCACCGGCCAACTCCATGATCCGCTCCACAGCCTCGTTCGGCGACGGCAGTTCGGCGATTTCCCGGCTCAGGTCACCGGCTCGGCGGGCGAACGCCGGCTCGTGCATCAGCCGGAACACCGCATCCCGCACCGCCGGTCCTGTCGCCTCGTCGGAATGGATCGCCAGGCCGGCCCCGTGATGGGCGAGTCTGTCGGCGAGGGCCGGCTGGTCGTAGTGCAGCGGGAGCGCGAGCTGCGGCACCCCGTGGCGGGACACGGTCGCCATGGTCGCGGCGCCGGCGTGGTGGACGACCGCGGCACAGGTCGGCGCCAGTGCCAGCAGCGGAACGTACGGCATGACCCGGACGTTGGCGGGGAGCGGCCCGAGCTTCGCACGCTCCTCGTCCGCGATGGTCGCCACCAGTTCGACGTCGAGGCTGCCGAGATGCTCCAGGACCTCACGCACGTCGACCGCGTAGGCGCGGAAGTGCTCGGTGGCGCTGAGTCCGAGGGTCAGTGCCACGCGCGGACGCTCCGGGGGTGTCCGCAGCCAGTCGGGCACCGTGGCCGGCCCGCCGTACGGCACGTAGCCGACCCGCACGGACGGCAGGGACGCCTCGATCTGAAGGCTGCGGGGGAACTGGTCGACCGTGAAGTCGCCGACAGTCATGTCCTCGGAGAATGAGAAGCCATACCGGTCGCCGTACGACGCCAGCCAGTCGGCCAAGGGGTCGACGCGTTCCGCGGCGGGCTGGGCATCGCGCAGTCGCACGAAGTGCTGCCGGGTCACTCCGAACACATCCAGCCCGAACAGCAATCGGGCATGCGCCGCCCCGCACGCCTTCGCGGCGATCGGTGCGGCGTAGGTGAGCGGCTCCCACACCACCAGGTCCGGTCGCCACGCCCGGGCGTACGCCACCAGGTCGGAGATGATCGGCAGGTTGTCCATCCGGTGCCACCAGCGCACGTGCTCCACATACCCGTCCCGCAGGTAGGCCCAGTCGGCCTTTTCGGGCTGGACCGCCACGTCGTACGGCGCGATGACACCGGTGCGCAGAGCGGCGCCGACGTCCGGTCGCCACTCGGTCAGGCGCCAGGTGTCCTGGTCGCGGCCGACCGGAACCGCGGTCAGGCCGGCCCGCGTGACGACCTGCGCGAAGGCCGGCTGGCTGGCGAAGTGAACCTCATGGCCGGCCGTCCGCATCGCCCAGGCGAGCGTGACGAGGTACTGAAAGATGCTCTTGCGAGGGTTGGCCACGAACAGCACCCGCATGGCTCTCCTTCCCATGGTGCCGACGTCCCGCTGGCGAGACGATCCGGACCGCGTCCAGTCCACGGAGGGCACACCGTAGCTGCGCGACGTAGAGTCCGGCGCGTCGACGCCGCGGGCTTCGCGGACGCTCGTCCGGCGAAGGGTTTGTCTCACTGTGCGCGTCCTGTTTGCCAGTAGCCCGGAACGGGCCTACCTGCAGGCGATGGTGCCGCTGGCCTGGGCGGCGCGCACCGCCGGTCACGAGGTGCACTTCGCGAGCCTGCCTGAACTCTGCGAGGACATCACCGCGGCGGGCCTCACCGCGGTGCCGGTGGGCCGGGAGAGCGGCCGACGCCGGCTCGCCGAGATCGCCCCGGAAACCGTCGAGGCGCAGCGGGCCGGGCTGCCGCCGCCGTTCGACGCCGCACTCCTGCCGCTCGGGGCGGTGGGCTGGGAGGCGATGCGCGACGGGTACGAGGACCAGGTCCGGCTCTGGCACAAGCGGGAGAACTTCCCGATGATCGCCGACCTGGTGGCGTACGCCCGGGCCTGGCGACCGGACCTGGTGATCTGGGAACCCACCACCTACGCCGGGGCGATCGCCGCCCGTGCCTGCGGCGCCGCCCACGGGCGGCTGCTCTGGAGCATCGATCTGTTCGCCGCAGCTCGTGAGCGCTACCGCGCCTTGACGGCGGAACTGCCCGCCGGGCAGCACGACGATCCGATGGCGGACTGGCTGGGCGGCTACGCACGCCGCTACGGCGGCGACTTCGGCGAGGACATGGTGCTCGGTCAGTTCACCATCGACCAGTTGCCGCCCTCGCTGCGGCTGCCGGTCGCCACCGCGCCGATGTCGATGCGGTACCTGCCGTATGGCGGCCGGGCCGTGCTCCCGAGCTGGCTGCACGAACCGTCGCCGCGCCCCCGGGTGGCGCTCACCCTGGGTATCACCGCGACCGACCGTTACCAGGGCTACGTTGTCGACGTGCCCGCGGTCCTGCGCGCCCTGGCCGACCTCGACATCGAGGTGGTCGCGACTATCCCCGAGGCCCATCGCGGTCGGCTGCCCGAGGTGCCGGGCAACGCCCGCATCGTGCCGTTCGTGTCGCTGGACGGCCTCGCGCCCAGCTGCGCCGCGGTCATCCACCACGCCGGCCCCGGCACCCTGCGGACCGCCACCTGGCACGGCGTCCCACAACTCGCCCTCCCACACGACTTCGACGAGCCAGAGCTGGCCCGCCGACTCGCCCAGCAGGGCGCCGCCCTGGTGCTCGACCCGCGCGCCGCACAGCCCGCCGAGATCCGGGAGGCCGTGCTCCGTCTTCTCCGGGAGCCCTCGTTCGGCGACGCGGCAGCACGGGCCCAGGCCGAGATGCACGCCGCGCCCAGCCCCGCCGAAGTGGTCGCCCAGCTCGAACTGTTCGTGCGCGACACCCGCGCCGGGCGCCCCGCCGCAGCCGGATCCGGACGGTGACGCGGTGCGCATCCTGTTCACCACCTACTCGGACAAGAGCCTGCTGCACTCCCTGGTGCCACTTGCCTGGGCGGCGCTCACGTCCGGCCACGAGGTCCGGGTCGCCAGCGCGCCCGACCTCGCCGAGGCGATCACCGCGGCCGGTCTCCCCGCCGTACCGGTCGGCCGTCTGGACGGCTTCGCCCGGTTCGTACGCCGCCTGCCGCAGGGGCACCTGGCCCGCCGAGCCGGCCTCTTCGCACCCTACGACGCCGCGGTGGCCGCGCCGCCGGTGGACCGCGACGGATTGCGCCAGGGTTACCGCACCCAGGTCGACGGCTGGCACAAGGTCGTCAACTTCCCGCTGATCACGGAGCTGACCGCCTTCGCCCGGGCCTGGCGACCGGACCTGGTGATCTGGGAGCCCACCTCGTACGCGGGACCGATCGCGGCGAAGGCGTGTGGGGCCGCCCATGCCCGGCTTCTCTGGAGCGTCGACGTATTCGGGGCCACCCGGGAAAGGTTCCTCGAGTCGGATGGCACGCGGGCGGCCGACCCGGGCGACGACCCGCTACGGGAATGGCTCGACGGCTACGCCCGCCGCAACGGGGGCCGGTTCTCCGAGGACATGGTCACCGGACACTTCACCATCGACCAGCTCCCGCCCGGCCTCGCCCTGACGACGTCCCTGCCCCGGGTGAGCATGCGCTACACCCCGTACGGCGGATCGGCCGTCGCGCCGGGATGGCTGCGCCGGCCACCAGACCGACCCCGGATCGTGCTCACCCTGGGCATCACGGCAAGTGAGCGGTTCAACGGTTACCGGATCGATCTCCAGTCCATCCTGGACTCTGTAGCCGACCTCGATGTGGAGGTGATCGCCACGGTGGCCGACCGGGAGCGGCACAGCGTCGGCACCGTCCCGGCCAACACAAAGATCGTCCCGTACGTCCCGTTGCACGTGCTGGCACCCACCTGCGCAGCCGCCATCGACCACGCCGGTCCCGGCACCCTTTGCACGCTGGCCCTGCACGGTGTGCCGCAGGTGCTGCTGCCCTGGTACTTCGATGAACCGTTGTTGGCGCAGCGGCTGGCCGACTACGGTGCCGCCATGGTCGTCGACCCCGCACGTTCGTCCGGTGAGGTCGTCCGCGACAACCTGAGCCGCCTGCTCACGGAGCCGGTGTTCGCCGACCGGGCGAGGCTGCTGCGCGACGAGATGCGTCAGGCCCCGAGCCCGGCGGAGATCGCCGGGCTTCTTCCCCGGCTGGCAGCACAGTGGCAAACCGCCGCGTGACCAGCAGACAGTGCGGGTGAGAGGAGGGGCGATGCGGGTCCTGTTCGCGTGCTATCCGCAACGGACGCACTTCTTCCTCATGGCACCGCTGGCGTGGGCCCTGCGGACCGCCGGCCATGAGGTGCTGTTCGCGACCCAGCCGGGACTCGTCGACGATATCACCGCGGCCGGCCTGAGCGCGGTGCCCGTGGGGCGCGACCACGCGTTCTGGCGGATGCCCGAAACCTGGCAGGGATGGCTCGCGCGGCGCCGCGAAGGGCTGCCCGAACCCTACGATGCCGCGCTGCGCGAGCCGGGCGAGGTGCCCTGGGAGTACCTCCGCGACGGCATGCGTTACCAGGTGTCGCGCTGGCATCGGACGGTCAACTTCCCGATGACCGCCGAGCTGATCACGCTCGCGCAACGGTGGCAGCCCGATCTGGTGCTGTGGGAGACCACCACCTATGCCGGGGCGGTCGCGGCGCGGGCGTGCGGAGCCGCGCACGCGCGCATGCTGTTCGGCCCGGACGTCTTCGGAAACACCCGTCGGCACTACCTCACGCAGCTCGGGCAGCAGCCACCGGCGGAGCGCGCCGACCCGTTGCGCGAGTGGCTGGAGCCCTACCTGCGCTCGATGGGCGACGAGTTCGGCGAGGACATGGTGACCGGGCAGCTCACCATCGACCACCTCCCGTCGTCGCTGCGGATCAACCCGGCGCCCCAGCACCTGCCCATGCGATACGTGCCGTACGGCGGGCCGGCCACCGTGCCGGCCTGGCTGCGCGACGCGCCGCAGCGACCCCGGGTGGTGGTCAGTACGGGGCTGAGCGTCGGCGGCAAGCTGGAGGGCTACGACCTGACTCTGCGCGACGTCCTGGTGGCGCTCACAGACCTTCCGGTCGAGATCGTGGTCACGGCGCCCGACGAGGCCGCCGCCGGGCTGACGGGCCTGGCGGACAACACCCGAATCATCCCGTACGTGCCGTTGCAGGCGCTCGCCCCCACCTGTGTGGCAGCCGTCCACCACGCCGGCCCGGGAACGCTGGCGACACTCGCGCTGCACGGAGTCCCACAGCTGACCCTGCCCGGTGACTTCGACGAGCCGATCCTGGCCCGACGCCTCGCGGCCCAGGGGGCGGGGCTGGCGCTGAGTCCCGCCACCGCTTCGCCGGGCGCCGTCCGGGACGGCATCATCGAGCTCCTCGAAAACCCAAGGTTCCGGGAACGCGCAGCCCGGCTGCGTGACGAGATGCACGCGATGCCCTCGCCGAACGAGGTGGTGGGCGTGCTGGAACACGTCGTCACCCACGCCCCCCGGCGTGGCGTCATCGAGCCCAACCGTCCCCAGTAGAAAGGGCACTCATGCGCGTCCTGTTCGTCATATGCCCGTTCACCACGATCTACCACTACGCGGTCACCACGGGCTGGGCACTGCGTACCGCGGGTCACGACGTGCGGTACGCCTGCCCGCCCAACTTCGCGGACGCGATCACCCAGGCCGGGCACACCGCGGTTCCGATGGGTTCCGCCTACAACCCCTCCCGGCTCACCGAACTCGTCCCGGATGTCACCGAGGAGGACCGGGCCGGGGTGGGCGCGCCGTACGAAGCCGCTCTGGACCCGGATCTCGCGACGTGGGAGTACCTTCGCGACGGCTATGCGGCGGAGATCGGCTGGGGGCACAAGTACGAGACCCTGCCGATCATTCGTGAGCTGGTGGCGTACGCGCGCTACTGGGAGCCGGACCTGGTGATCTGGGATCCGCTGAAGCTGGCCGGCCCGATCGCGGCGAAGGCCTGCGGCGCGGCGCACGCCCGGCTCCTGT
>Ga0233375_1000102_pt1 | contig 52854 bp, 53 predicted proteins | sample ElkDunMinimDraft_10_FD_191539 | JGI IMG/M metagenome (GOLD analysis project Ga0233375, IMG submission 191539) | Fecal eukaryotic communites from dung pellets of Tule Elk in California, USA - Elk Dung E16 | ecosystem: Host-associated > Mammals > Digestive system > Large intestine > Fecal | place...
GCGGCCCGGCACGCCGACGGGCACCACGACATGCACGCCCACGCGCGGCTGGCGGACGACGCGGCCGCTGACGGCTGACGGACCTCGGCCGGGCTACGGCGGCGTCAGGTGCGCAGCATCTCCAGATGCTCCGCGATCCGGCCGATCGCCTCGGTGAGCACGTCGACGTCGGGCAGGGTCACCAGGCGGAAGTGGTCGGGTTCGGGCCAGTTGAAGCCGCTGCCGTGCGTGACCAGGATCTTCTTGTCCCGCAGCAGGCCGATGACGAAGGCCTCGTCGTCCTCGATCGGGTAGACCTCGGGGTCGAGGCGCGGGAAGCAGTAGAGGGCACCGCGCGGCCGCACGGACGTGACGCCAGGGATCTCGTTGAGCAGCTTGTCCGCGAGCATCGACTGCTCGTAGAACCGGCCGCCGGGCACGATGAGCTGGTCGATCGACTGGTAGCCGCCGAGCGCCGTCTGGATGGCGTGCTGGGCGGGCACGTTGGCGCACATGCGCATGTTCGACACCAGCGTCAGCCCCTCGATGAAGTCGGCCGCGCGGTGCCGGGGCCCCGAGATCATGGCCCAGCCGGACCGGTACCCGCAGATGCGGTACGCCTTCGACAAGCCGCTGAACGTGATGCACAGGACGTCGTCCTCGGCGTACGTGGCCGTGTGGTGGTGGGCGGCGCCGTCGAACAGGATCTTCTCGTAGATCTCGTCGCTCAGGAGCACGAGGTCGTGCTTGCGCGCCAGCTCCGCCAGGCCCTTGACCGTCGGTTCGTCGTAGACGGCGCCGGTCGGGTTGTTCGGGTTGATGATCACCAGGGCGCGGGTCGCCGGCGTGATCAGCGACTCGATGTTCTCCAGGTCCGGGTTCCACCCGTTCGACTCGTCGCACAGGTAGTGCACCGGCGTGCCGCCCTGCAGGCTCACCGCCCCGGTCCACAGCGGGTAGTCGGGTGCGGGGACCAGCACCTCGTCGCCGTCGTCGATCAGGGCCTGCAGCACCATGCTGATCATCTCGGAGACGCCGTTGCCGATGTAGACGTCGTCCACGTGCGTGTCGATGCCGTGCGACTGGTAGTAGTGCGCCACTGCGGTGCGCGCCGAGTAGATGCCACGGCTGTCGCTGTACCCCTGCGCCTCGGGCAGGTGGTGGATCATGTCCGCGAGGATCGCCTCGGGTGCCTCGAAACCGAACGGCGCCGGGTTGCCGATGTTCAGCTTGAGGATCTTGTGACCCTCGGCCTCCAGCCGGTACGCCTCCTCGAGGATGGGGCCCCGGACGTCGTACCGGACCGACTTCAGCTTGCGGCTCTGCCTGATCTCTCGCACCGGGTCATGGTCTCAGACCACGACCCATGGGCGGGTCACCCCTGCGCGAGGCGCGCCGGGAACCCGCCCGTGGCCACCGGCCCCCAGCGCTCGATGGTGATCCGGATGATCGACTTGCCCTGCTCGACCATGGCCGCGCGGTACTCGTCCCAGTCGGGGTGCTCCTTGCCCGCGGCGGCGCGGAAGTAGTCGACGAGCGGCTCGACGGACTCCGGGACGTCGAGCACCTCGGCCGTGCCGTCCACCTGCACCCAGGCGTCGCCGAAGCCCTCGCCGAGCGCCATGAACGACGCCGCCGGGCGCTTCTTCAGGTTCCGCACCTTGGCCCGCTCGGGGTACGTCGAGACGACGACGCGCCCCGCCGGATCCACGCCGTAGGTCACGGGGCTCAGCTGCGGCGCGCCGTCGGCTCGGCTCGTGACGAGGATCCCGTCGTGGCGCGTGCGGAGGAACTCCAGCAGCTCGTCACGGGTCACGGTGGTGTTGGTAGCGATCGTCCTGGGCATGGCGCCAGGTTACGCCGGGGCACCGACACCCGGCCGACGGCGTGGCTCAGGCGGGCCGCAGGCAGAACGGGTGTCCGGCAGGGCTGGCGTAGACCCGGCCGCCCGGCTCGGCGTCGGGAGCGACGTCGGTCGTGGGTCGTAGCCGACGGGCGCCCGCCTCGACGGCCGTGCGGTCCGCGGCGGCGAGGTCGTCCGTCGTCAGGTCGACATGCATCTGCTGCGGGTTGCCGTCCGGCCAGTCCGGCGGCGCGAGGCCCGGGACCAGCTGGATCACGAGTACCGGGAAGCCGTCGGTCCGTAGGAAGTGGTGGGTCGGGGTCCTGGTGACCGAACCGCCCAGGAGCCGCTGCCAGAACCCGCTCTCGAGGTCCAGGTCGGGGGCGTCGAAACTGACCGAGCCGAGGTTGATGCCCATGCTGTTCTCCGTCCGTCTCTGCTGGGTCATACCGTCGGGATGATGCCGCCGTCGACGCGAAACTGGGCGCCCGTGAGCCACTTCGCGCGGTCGGACGCGAGGAACGCGATCATCTCTGCCACGTCCTCCGGCTCGCCGGGCCGGCCCATCGGCAGGTCGAGGCGATCGACGATCTGCTGCTGCACCTCACCGAGGCTGACGCCCTGCTGGTCGGCGATGCCCTGGTGGTGCTCGCGTGCGCCCTCGGTGACAACGAAGCCCGGCAGCACGCATACCACCCGCACCCCCTGCCTGCCCACCTCGGTCGCCAGCGCGCGGCTGTACGCGTTGAGTGCCGCCTTGGCCGCCGTGTAGGGCACGTCTCCGGGCTGCGGTATCTGGCTCGCGATCGATGACACGTGCACGACGACGCCCGATCCGCGCTCGACCATCCCGGGCACCAGGGCGCGGTCGAGCCGGACGGCCGCGAGCAGGTTCATCTCCAGGTCCCACTGCCACGAGTCGTCGGACCGCTCCAGCGTCGGGGTCGGCGTGCTCGCGGCACCCGCGTTGTTGACCAGCACGTCGATGCCGCCGACCGCATCGACCACCCGGCGGCCGAGGTCCGCGACGCCCTCCTCGCTACCGAGGTCCGCGCGGAAGTGGGTGACCGGCAGCGACTCGGGCGGTGTGCTGCGCGCGGCGGTGAGCACGGTCGCGCCGGCCGCGGCGAACCGCTGGGCGGTGGCCAGGCCGAGGCCGCGGCTGCCACCGGTGACCAGTACGCGCAGGCCGTCGAGCTTCTCGTCGGGAATCATGGGTCTCCTCCAGTAAGATGAACCTGACTCCGGAAACCGTACACTCAATATGAACCTGGTTCACGTTATGGAGGTCGAGATGCCGTCGACACGTCCGCTGCGCTCCGACGCACGGCGCAACCGGGAGGCGCTCCTGGCCACGGCGCGGGACGCCTTCCTCGCCGGGGAGGCGGGCATCCGCGTCGAGGAGATAGCCAGGCGGGCGGGGGTGGCGGTCGGCACGCTCTACCGGCACTTCGACACGCGCGAGGCGCTCGTCGAGGAGGTGTACCGGCACGAGGTCGACGAGCTGTGTGCCGCACCCGCGGAACTCCTCGACCGGCACGCCCCGGAGGAGGCCCTGCGCCGCTTCCTGCTCCTGCTCGTCGAGCACGCGGCGGTCGGCAAGGGCATGGCCGTGGCGTTGGAGAGCATCATGGCGACGGACTCGCCCGTCTTCGACGACGCGCGCACCCGGATGGCGCAGTCGCTCGACCAGCTCCTCGAGGCGGGTGCTGCCTCGGCCACCGTGCGCGACGACGTCGGCGGCCGCACCCTGCTGCGTGCCCTCGGTGGGATCTGCGGCATGCGCGCCACCGAGGGCTGGCGGGACGAAGCCGTTCGCATCACCGAGATCCTCTTCGACGGCCTGCGGTTCGGTGCCCGGAGCGCGGTCTGAAGCGACCCGGCGGGCCGTCATCAACCGCCGTCACGCACTAGACTCTTCCCGCGCCCTGGGGCGTCCGCACGCCGCCGCCCCGCCAGCCGGGACGCCCGGCGGCGCAACTCGTCTTCCGTCATGAAAGGACCTCTCCGTGCTCCGCACCCACACGGCCGGCTCACTGCGGGCCGAGCACATCGGCCAGACCGTCACCCTCACGGGCTGGGTCGACCGCCGCCGTGATCACGGGGGAGTGGCGTTCATCGACCTGCGCGACGCGTCCGGCATCGCCCAGGTCGTCATCCGCGACGAGGAGATCGCCCACCCGCTGCGCGCCGAGTTCGTGCTGCAGGTCACCGGCGAGGTCGGCCGCCGCCCCGAGGGCAACGCCAACCCCAACCTCGCCACGGGCGAGATCGAGGTCGTCGCGACCGAGGTCGTCACCCTGAACGAGTCGGCCCCGCTGCCGTTCCAGGTCTCGACGGCGCTCGCGGACACCGAGGTGATCGGCGAGGAGGCGCGTCTCAAGCATCGCTACCTCGACCTGCGCCGCCCGGCCCCTGCCCACGCGCTGCGCCTGCGCGCCAAGGCCAACCAGGCCGCGCGCCGCGTGCTCGACGAGCAGGACTTCGTCGAGATCGAGACGCCGACGCTCACCCGCTCCACCCCGGAGGGCGCGCGCGACTTCCTGGTCCCGGCCCGCCTGGCGCCCGGCTCGTGGTACGCGCTGCCGCAGTCGCCGCAGCTCTTCAAGCAGCTCCTGATGGTCAGCGGCATGGAGCGCTACTACCAGATCGCCCGCTGCTACCGCGACGAGGACTTCCGCGCGGACCGCCAGCCGGAGTTCACCCAGCTCGACGTCGAGATGAGCTTCGTCGAGCAGGACGACGTGATCGCCCTGGGTGAGAAGATCCTGCAGGCGCTGTGGGCGCTGATCGACGTCGAGATCCCGACCCCGATCCAGCGCATGACGTTCCACGAGGCCATGCGCCTCTACGGCTCGGACAAGCCCGACCTGCGCTTCGGCAACCCGATCGTCGAGCTCACCGACTACTTCAAGGAGACGCCCTTCCGCGTCTTCCAGGCGGAGTACGTGGGCGCCGTCGTCATGAAGGGCGGCGCCGCCCAGCCGCGTCGCCAGTTCGATGCCTGGCAGGAGTGGGCCAAGCAGCGCGGGGCCCGTGGCCTCGCCTACGTGACGTTCTCGGAGGAGGGCGAGCTCGGCGGCCCGGTCGCCAAGAACCTGTCCGACGCCGAGCGCGAGGGCCTGGCCGCCGCGACCGGCGCCCAGCCCGGCGACGCCGTGTTCTTCGCCGCCGGCAAGACGACGGACTCCCGCGCCCTGCTCGGCGCCGCGCGCGTCGAGATCGCGCACCGGACCGGTCAGATCGACGAGGACGCCTGGGCGTTCGTCTGGATCGTGGACGCGCCCCTGTTCAAGCCGGCCGGCGAGGACGACGACGTCGACCTCGGCTCGTCCGCCTGGACCGCCGTGCACCACGCGTTCACCTCACCCACACCCGAGTGGATCGACACGTTCGAGAAGGAGCCGGGCGAGGCACTCGCGTACGCGTACGACATCGTCTGCAACGGCAACGAGATCGGCGGCGGCTCGATCCGTATCCATCGTCGCGACGTGCAGGAGCGCGTCTTCGAGGTCATGGGCATCGGCCCGGAGGAGGCGCAGGAGAAGTTCGGCTTCCTGCTCGACGCCTTCGCGTTCGGCGCCCCGCCGCACGGCGGCATCGCCTTCGGCTGGGACCGCATCGTCGCGCTGCTCACGGGATCGCCGTCGATCCGCGACGTCATCGCGTTCCCGAAGTCGGGCGGCGGGTTCGACCCGCTGACCGCGGCCCCCGCCCCGATCACGCCGGAGCAGCGCAAGGAGGCAGGTGTGGACGTCGCGCCGGAGGTCGTGACCCCGGCGACCGCCGACGCCTGACCCGGCCCGTGATCCCGAGGCCCCGGCCGGAGAGTACGTTCTCCGGCCGGGGCCTCGGGTCTGCCGTCGGAGTGCCTGACCGGTGTGGTTACCGGGCGCGCCGGTGCCAACACTGGTTAGGTGGAGGTGGGGCGCCGGTCCCGACGCCCCAGGATCCACACCTGGAAGGCAGCCTCATGACCGAGAACGACGGCGGTACGCCGCGCGATCCTCAGCGGGACCCGGAGACGCCCCCGACCCAGCCGGTGCCGGAGTCGTCGTTCGGCGCCGAGCCGGCAGGTCCCGGCCCGGCGGGTCCTGGCCCGGCAGGTCCCGGCCCGGCGGGTCCCGGCCCGGCCGATCCTGGCCCGGCCGATCCTGGCCCGGGCGCCCCCTACGGGCAGCAGCCGGCGGCGCCGGTGACGTCCCAGTACGGGTACGCGGCCTCGCCGCCCAAGAACGATCTAGCCGTCTGGTCGCTGGTCACGGGCATCCTGAGTTATGTGTTCTGCCCGTTGGTGCTGGGCATCGCCGCGATCGTCACGGGCACCATGAGTCGCAAGGCCGCTGACCAGGGCCTCGCGAACAACCGCGGGATGGGCACGGCCGGGCTGATCCTGGGCTGGATCAACGTGGCGCTCGTCGTGCTCGGGATCCTGTTCTTCGTCATCGCGCTGGCCGCCGGCCTGCTGTCCGGGAACCTCAGCGACTGGGGCAACATGGGAGACATGGACCGCTACACCGACTACTGAGGCTGTCACCTGCGCGGACGAGGGTAGACCTCCCCATGCGTGTTGTGCGCCGCGGGCAGGGCGTGGCCTGTAGGTTTGGCTCCTCCGAGCCGGTCCGCCCCGGCCCACAGCAACCAGAGAGGCAGCACGATGACCCAGCCTGACGGTGGCCAGTCGCCGTACGACCCGCCGCAGCAGCCCCAGCAGGGCCAGCCTGTGCCGCCGCCCGGCGGGACCCCCGCGCAGCCCGCGCCGTACCAGTCCGGGTACGAGCAGCCGGGATACCAGCAGCCCGGTGAGGTGCAGCCCGGGTACCAGCAGGCTCCGCAGGGTCCGGCCTACGCGCAGGGCGGCCAGCCGTACCCGTACGGTTCCGCGCCGCTGCCGAAGAACAACCTCGGCGTGTGGTCGCTCGTGCTGGGCATCCTGTCGGTCCTGGGCTGCGGCCTCTTCACCGGTATCGCCGCGATCATCACGGGTACCAAGAGCCGCCGCGCGCAGCAGGAGGGCCAGGCCAACAACGGCGGTATGGGCCTCGCGGGCCTGATCACGGGCTGGATCGGTACCGTGCTGGTCACCCTGGGTTGGGGTGCCTACCTCGCGTTCATCGGCTTCCTGGTGAACTCGCCGGAGTTCCAGGACGGGTTCGAGCAGGAGTTCGAGCAGCAGATGCAGGAGCAGTACGAGAACCAGGGCGGGAGCCCGTCGATGGACCCCGAGCTGGAGGACGCGCTCGACCAGCTCGACCAGCTTGAGAACAACTAGTCCAGCCTCCGGACCGACCCAGGGTTCCCCGGTCAGCCCGTCCCGCCCGAGGCGTATTTCGCCCGGCGCGTGACGGGCTGACCTGCAGTCGATGTACCGCGCCGCTCGGGCGCGGCCGAGCACGGAAGGCAGCACGATGACGCAGTCCGACGGGTGGCAGTCCCCGTACGACCCCGCCCGGCAGGATGCTCCGGATCCGGCGCAGCCCTACCAGCAGCCACTTCAGCAGCCGTACCCGCAGTTGTCGCCGGACGCGCAGTCGCCGTACCAGCAGTCGCCTTACCAGCACGGCGTGTACCAGCCCCAGCCGCCGCAGTACGGTGCCCCTTACGGCTACTCGGCCCCGCCGGAGAAGAATGCCCTGGGCGTGTGGTCGCTCGTGCTGGGCATCCTCAGCGTCGTCATGCTGTTCAGCTGCTTCGTCGGCTTCCTCGCTGCCATCCCCGCGCTGATCACGGGATACCTGGCCCGCAAGGCCCACCGCGAGGGGCAGGCGGACAACCCCGGTCTCGCCCTGGGCGGCATCATCACGGGCTGGGTGACGATCGGCCTGACGGCCCTGGGGATCATCGGTCTCGCGATCCTGTTCGGCAACCCGGAGTTCCGAGCCGGTTTCTTCGGGGCGAGCGGCTACTGACCCACCGGGCCCGGAGCGGCCCGCGTCATCCCGCGGGCACGGCGGCGGCGATGTAGCCGTCGGGACGGACCAGCAGGGCGGTGGCGCCGCCGTCGGCCCGGTGGGTCACCACCCGCTCGGCACGGTTCACCTCGCCGGGTGCCGCCGGCAGGTCCGGCACGGGTGCGCCCGCAGGGGCGACCAGCACGAACCGCCCGGCGCGCAGCGCCTCGGCCAGCCGCGTGCGGCCCGCCAGGGGCAGGTCCCGTGCCCGGGTGCCTACCAGCGGGTGCGCACCACGGGGCCGCGGGTAGGCGATGGCCAGCGCGGAGATGAAGCCCGCGGCCCGCCGCCGGACCGGTGCCGCCCGCGAGACGACCGCGACGCCGAGCGTGCTCGCCACGGTCGCGGCCGGACCCCTGCTGGTCGCCGCTCGCAGGATGCCGCCGCTGGCGCGGAGCACCTGCCGCCCCACGGGGTGCCGCTCGGCCTCGTAGGTGTCGAGCACGGCGGAGCCCTCGCCGTCGGGCAGCCGCAGTGCCGCCGCGAGCTTCCAGCCGAGGTTCGCGGCGTCCTGCAGGCCCGTGTTCATGCCGAGCCCGCCCGCCGGGCTGTGCACGTGCGCGGCGTCGCCGGCGAGCAGCACGCGGCCCCTGCGATATGTCGGGGCCTGGCGCTCGTCGGCGTGGAAGCGGGAGAGGAACCGTGGTTCGGCCATGCCGAGGTCGTCGCCCAGGGTGGCGCGCGCGATGGCCCGGACCTCGTCGAGGTCGACGGGCTCGTCCTCGCTCACGTCCCGGTCGCCGTGCCAGCCGATGAACCGGAACCAGCCGTCGCCGAACGGCGCGAGGAAGCCGAGCGAGTCCTTCGCGGTGCCCACGGTCAGGGTGTCCGCGGGCTCACGGGCCAGCCGTACGTCGGCCAGGACCATGGAGCGGATGACGGCCCGGCCGGGGAACGGTATGCCCACCGCGCCGCGCACCGTGGAGCGGGCGCCGTCGGTGCCGACCACGTACGCCGACCGCACGCGGGTGCCCGCGGCGGTCGTGACCGTGACGCCGTCGCCGTCCTGGGTGAGCCCGGCCACCTCGGTGTCGTACCGGAACACCGCGCCCGCCTCCTCGGCGCGCCGACGCAGCAGCCGCTCCACCTCGTACTGGGGCACCACGAGCACGTACCGGAAGCGCGACGGCAGGTCCGTGAGGCTGATGGTGAGCCGCTGGAACAGGCGCACGCCCTGGACCTGGCGGCCCACGGTGACCAGCTCGTCGGCCAGGCCGCGCGCGTCCAGCACCTCCAGGCTGCGGGCGTGGACCGCGAACGCCCGGGTGAGGTTGCTGAGGGCCGCCGGGCGCTTCTCCAGCACGGTGACCCGGGCCCCCGCGACGGCGAGGTCGCCCGCGAGCAGCAGACCTGTCGGCCCCGCCCCGACGACTGTGACGTCCGTGTCCATGGTGTCTCCTGCCCTTGCCAACGGGTGTTTGCCAACGCCTGTTGACCAGGTTAGGCAGCCCGTTGGGGCCAAGTCAACGGATGTTGGCCTACAGTTGTTGGCATGACTGTCGCCGGAGTTCCGCGCCGCCGCTCCGACGTGACCCGCGCCGCGATCCTCGACGCCGCGCGGCAACGGTTCGCGGCCGGCGGCTACGAGCGTGCGACGGTGCGCGCCATCGCGCACGACGCCGGCATCGATCCCTCCATGGTCATGCGGTACTACGGCTCCAAGGATGGCCTGTTCGCGGCCGTGATCGACGTCGAGCTCGACTTCCCGGACCTGCACGAGATCGATCCGGGCACGCTGGGCACGGTGCTGGTCGGCCACTTCCTGGAGCTGTGGGAGCGGGACACCGTGCTGCGCACCCTGCTCCGTGTGGGCGTGACGAACGCGGCCGGGGCGGACCGGCTGCACGAGGTGTTCCGAGACCAGCTCGTGCCGGCCGCCCGGGCGTTCGTACCGGACGCCGCCGCCGCCGAGCGCCGCGCGGCGCTCGTGGCCTCGCAGGTGCTCGGCATGGCGCTCGTGCGCTACGTGCTGCGCTTCGGCCCGGCCGCCGACATGACGCGGCAGGAGGTGCTCGCCTGGCTGGCGCCCACGGTGCAGCGGTACCTCACGGCGGAGGCGCCCTGACCCGCGTCAGGTCGCCTCGCGCCGCGACGTGCCCGGCGCGCCCCCGTGGTTCAGTCTGCTCGCGGCCAGACGACGGTGAAGCGCGCGCCGTCGTCGGGTGACCGGCCGGCGGCGACCCGGCCACCGCGACGTCGCACGAGCTCGTCGACCAGCGCCAGGCCGAGGCCGGCGCCCCCGGACGTGCGGGCCCGGTCGTCGGAGACCCGGTAGAAGCGGTCGAAGATCCGCGTCCGGTGCTCGGGCAGGACGCCCGGCCCGTCGTCGTCGACCAGCACGCGGACGGTGGACCGGTGCGCGAGCACCGAGACCACCACCTGGGTGCGCGTGTACCGGCAGGCGTTGCGCAGCAGGTTGTCGAGGACCAGCTGCACCTCGGTGTGCGCGGCGGCGGCCCAGGCGTGGCCCGTCATCGCATTGACCGTGATCGGTACCGGCTGCTCCCCGGCGCGCCGTACCGCGGCACGTACCTCGTCCACCAGGTCCACGGTGTCCGACGGCGGCAGCTCGCCCGCGTCCGAACGCGCCAGGGCCAGCAGCCCGTCGAGCAGGGCCGACAGCCGTTCGGCCTCGGCGAGGACGTCGGCGTGTACCTCGTGCGAGGCCGCCGGGTCGGGATCGGCCACCGCGACCTCGGACAGCACCCGGATGGACGCCACGGGTGAGCGCAGCTCGTGCGCCGCGTCGCCGGTGAACCGTCGCAGGCGCTCCGCGGTGGCATCCTGCCGGTCCAGCAGGGTGTTGAAGTCGTCCGCCAGCGCGCGCAGCTCGCCCGCCGCACCCCGGGGCACCTCCACCCGGGCGCCGGGTGCGAGGCCGCGCACGGACCGGCGGATCCGGGCGACCGGGCGCAGCGCGGACCCCACCGCGAACCAGATGGCCACCCCCGCGACCGCGCTGCCGACCAGCGCGGTGCCCACCAGCCACCGGCTGCCCGCCGCCTCGGCCGCGCGCTGCCCCACGAGGCCGGCCCCGGCGACCACGAGCCGCTGGCTGCCGTCCGGTGCCGTGACCACCGCGCCGTGCCACCGCACCGGCCCGGTGCCGTCGGTCGTGACGGGGACGCCGGCCTTCAGCGTGCGCACCTCGTCGCGGGTCAGGTCCGGTGCGTCGCCGCGCACGGCGCCGCCCGCCGTGTCCAGGACGTGCACCTCCAGTCCGTCGGGCGCGACGGGCACCTCACCCGCCGCGGTGGTGCGGGCCGCGCCGCTGAGCTCGGCCCGGAGCTCGGCGTCCACGGCCTGCGTGAGCAGCGGCGCCAGGCCTCGGCCCGCGACCGTCGCCAGACCGAGCAGGCAGGCCAGTGTGATCGCCGTGGCCAGGACCGTGATGCGGACACGCAGCGACGTGCCCGCCCAGCGCCCGGCCACCCCCGCCCCCACTAGCGGAGGTCCTCGAGCTGGTACCCGCGCCCGCGCACGGTCCGCACCAGGTGCCCGGCGCCGGCCGCGGCGAGCTTGCGCCGCAGGTAGCCGACGTATACCTCGACGACGTTCGGGGTCGCGGCCCACTCGTCGCCCCACACCTCGTGCAGCAGCTCCTGCTTGGTGCGCACGGTGCCCGCGCGCACCGCCAGCGTCTCCAGCAGCGCGTACTCGCGCGGGCTCAGGGGCACGTCGTCGCCGTCGTAGCGCACCGTGTGCGCCTCCCGGTCGATCACCAGCGGCCCGAGCCGGATCGCCTCCCGGGTGCTCCCCGTGGCGGCGCGGCGGAGCGTGGCACGGAGCTGGGCGAGCAGCACCACGAACGAGAACGGCTTGACCACGTAGCCGTCGGCGCCGAGGTCCAGGCCGTCTGCCTGGTCCACCTCGCCGTCCTTGGCCGAGACGAGCAGCACGGGGGTAGCCACGCCGTCGGCCCGCAGCTGCTGCAGCACCCGGTAGCCCGACAGGCCCGGGATCATGATGTCGAGCAGGATCGCGTCGAACGAGCCGGTGCGCGCCAGCCGCAGCGCCGTCGGCCCGTCGGCGGCGAGCGTGACGTCCAGGCCCTCCGCGCGCAGGCCGCGGTCGAGCGCCTTGCGGACGCCCGGCTCGTCGTCGACCACGAGGATCTGCGGCCTCATGCCTGCCAGCATGCCGTACGCGACGCACTGCCGGGGCGTCGCGCGCGTCGTGCCTGAGGAACGTCTCAGGTGGCGCGCGGCAAGGTTGACCGTGGTGGGGGCATCGGTACAGCACACTGGACACGAGCGTGAGGAGCCGGACATGGGGCCGAGGACGAAGGCGCTGGTCGCCGCGGGGTCGGGAATCACCGTCGGCCTGGCCGGCCTGGCGCTGAGCACGCTGCCCGCGGGCGCGGACGACGACCCGGTGCTGCCGGCGATCGACGCGCAGGAGCTGGTCACCTCGGCACTGGAGGCCCGCGCACCCGCGTTCTCCGGCGTGGCCGAGGTGCGCAACGAGCTGGGGCTGCCCTCCCTGCCCGGCGTCGAGACGCTCGACGCCGAGTCGGTGCGCGTGTTCCACGACGGCGAGGAGGGCGCCCGCGTCCAGGCCGAGCAGGAGTCGTCCGAGCTGACGTTCGTCAAGAACGCCGACGAGGCGTGGGCCTACGACTCCCAGGAGCGCGCCGCCAAAAAGCTGACCTGGGACGACGCCGACGCGACGGCCGCCCGGGAGCACGCCGGGGCCGAGGCGGCGGACCCGTCGCAGGCCGCTGCCGAGATCATCGAGCGCCTCCGCCCGACCAGCGACGTCGCCGTGGACGGTACGGCGCGGGTCGCCGGCCGGCCGGCGTACGAGCTGGTGCTGACGCCTCGGCCGGACGAGAAGACGCTGCTGCGCGAGGTCACCGTCGCGATCGACGAGCAGACGCGCATCCCGCTGCGGTTCGACGTGTTCGCCAACGGTGCGTCCGATCCGGTGCTGTCGCTCGGGTTCGTGGAGTTCGAGGTGGGCGCCCAGCCCGCGGACCTGTTCGAGTTCACGCCGCCGCGGGGGACGCGGGTCGAGACCGCCGGCGCGGACGACGCCGCGCGCACGCTGCACGACGCGCGGGGCGCGGACGACGGACAGGACCTCACGACGGTCGGCGACGGCTGGGACACGGTGGTGATCGCCGAGATGCCCGACGGGGTACCGGCGGCCTCCGCCGAGGGCGGTCTCGGCGGTTCTGCCGGTGCGGGGGGCGAGGGCCAGGGCGACCTCCTGGGTCAGATCGGCACCCCGGTGTCCGGTGCGTTCGGCTCCGGGACCCACGTCAGCACCGCGGTCGGCGGCGCCGTTGTCACGGACGACGGCCGGGTCGCGGCCGGCGTGGTGCCGCTGCAGGTTCTCGTCGACGCCCTCGACGGCGAGACCGACGGCGCGAGCCGGTAGTGGCCGTACCGCGCACCGAGGCGGCGCCGGGCGCCGCGGGTGTCGCCCTGGCGGCGCGCACCCGCGGCCTGCGCAAGGTCTACCGCGGCACCGTCGCCGTGGACGGGGTGGACCTCGAGGTTCCGGAGGGCGCGGTGGTCGGGATGCTCGGGCCGAACGGCTCGGGCAAGACGACGACCATCCGGATGCTGCTCGGCCTGGTCCAGCCCACCGAGGGCGAGATCGAGCTGTTGGGGGTACCGGTGCCCCAGGCCGCCGACCGGGTGCTGCCGCACGTCGGTGCTCTGGTCGAGGGGCCGGGGTTCCATCCGTTCCTGTCCGGCCGTGAGAACCTGCTGCGGTTCGCCGCCGCCGAACCGCTGCTGCGCGCGGGCGAGCTGGACGGTGCGGTGTCCGCGGCACTGGAGCGCGTGGGGCTCGCGGGTGCTGCCCGGAAGAAGTACCGCGCGTACTCCCTCGGCATGAAGCAGCGGCTGGGCCTGGCGTCGGCGCTGCTGGCGCCACGCCGGCTCGTCGTGCTGGACGAGCCGACCAACGGACTGGACCCCGCGGGCACGCAGGAGGTCCGCCGGATCATCGCGGAGCTGCACGCCCGCGGGGTGACGGTGCTCGTCTCGTCCCATCTCCTGGCGGAGGTCGAGGCCACCTGTACTCACGTGGTGGTGCTGAACGCCGGGGTCGTCGTCGCGCAGGGTGCCCTGGCCGACCTGCTGGAGTCCGGCAGCCCCACGCTCTTGGTGACCACGCCCGACGCCGACGCCGCCGTCGAGACCCTGCGGGGCCGGCGCATTCCCGCCCGCCCGGCGCCCGGCGGCGTGCGCGTGGACGTCACGGCGACGGAGCCGGCCGCGGTGATCGACGCGCTGGTCCGTGGCGGTGTGCGTGTCGAGGAGGCCCGGCGGGAGCGCACCGGGCTGGAGGAGGCGTTCGCGCGCCTGACGCACGATGTCGGCGAGCTGGTGGGCGAGCTGGACGCGGACGAGCCGGAGGTAGCGAGATGACCGGCTGGGCCACGACCGACACCGCGCCGGCCTCCTCGCGCGACGGCGCGGACGGGGGACTGCCCGAGCGCCGGCGCGCGTCCCTCGGCCGCCTGCTGCGGGCCGAGGTCCGGTGGATCTTCCGGCGCCCCCGGACGCTCGTGGTGCTGGCGCTGCTCGCCGCGCTCCCCGTGATCATCGGCGTGGCCGTCGACCTCACGGTGGACGGCGGCGCCACCCCCGCCGGTGGTCCGGGCGGGCCGGGCGGTTCCGGCGACGGGCCGCCGATCTTCGTCACGATGGCCGCGAGCGCCTTCGTGCTGCCGCTGGGCTCGCTCATGACGCTGCTCATGCTCCTGCTGCCGCTCACGGTGGCGATGGCGAGCGGTGACGCCCTGGCCGGTGAGCAGTCCCACGGCACGTTGCGCGGCTGGCTGCTCACGCCCGTGTCCCGCGGCCGGCTGCTGCTGGTCAAGGCGGTGGGGGTGCTCGTGGTCGCGCTGGTGGCCACGGGCCTGGTCGTCGTGTCGGGCATGGTGACCGGGTTCGTCCTGACGGGGACGGAAGGTCTCGTGACGATGTCGGGCACGGAGCTGACCGTGGCCGAGGTGCTGGGACGGCTGGGGGTCGCCGCCGCGTGGGCCACGCTCTATCTCATGGCGGTCGGCGCCGTCGCGCTGGCTGTCTCGGCGTCCACGGAGCACCCGATGGTGGTCGTGGTGGGTGTGCTGGGTGGGCTCATCGTCTCCGTGGTGCTGACGCAGATCTCGGCGCTGGACTGGCTGCACCCGTACCTCCTGCCGTCGTCACTGCCCGGTCTGGTCGACCTGATCCGGGACCCGGTGTCGTTCGACGGCCTGCTCGAGGGGGCGTTGCGGTCCGTGTGCTACCTCGTGATCGGCATGTCGCTCGCGTACGCCCGGCTCACGACCCGGGACGGGTGAGCGCGGCGTCCGCGCGCCGCGGCGAGTTCGGGTACCTCAACGTTTAGTGCCGTGTGCCCGGGGTGACGCCTCGTCCTACGTTTCGCGTGACCGCGCCGCTGACGTCGCACGAGACGGAGACCACGACATGACCATCGATGCTCCCGGACCCACCGAGGCCGTACGGCCCGACGCACCCGACGCACCCGACGCACCCGGCCCGGCCGCCCGGCCGGCGACGGCACAGGGCGGCGGGCCGCGACCCGCGAACCCCCTGGCGAGCGACGGCTGGTGGGCGTTCGCCACGCGTGTCGCACCCGTGCTGGGCTGGGTGGTCACGCTCCTGATCGCCCTGCACCTGGGCCAGGGCGCGTACGGCCAGCTCACCGAGTCCGAACGGTCCGTCGGCATGTTCGAGGCGATCGGGTACCCGGCGTCGGCCGTGCTGCTGATCGGCGTGCTGCAGGCCCTCGCGGTGGTGCTGTACGTGGTGCCGTGGACTGCGTTCCTCGGCGGCCTGCTCCTGACCGCGTACCTGGGTGGCGCGGTGGCCGCGCACATCCGGCTGGAGGACTCGGTGGCGCACGCGCTGACGCCGGTCCTGTACGCCGTGGCGCTCTGGGCGGCGCTGTTCCTGCGCAGCGAACGGATCCGCTGGGCCGTCCTGACCGGCCGCTGAGCTCGTCGGGGCGCATCACGGGGCGTGGCGACGGCGCCGCGAATCACGTTGCGCCCCGGCGTCGGCCTGTGGCAGGCTTGATCTGCTCCTGCGGGTGTTCCGCGGTGTGAGGGAGCGACCCGAAGGACTGTGATGACAGGCATCTCCCGGCACGAGACCACCTCGCGCTGACGCCTGTCCCGCCGCACTGCTGCGGCATCCCGGCGTCGGCACCTGCCACCACCCGGGAGTCCTTCCATGTTGTCCAGTCCTTCTGTCGTGCTGCACGACGTCACTTTCGCCTGGCCCGACGGCGCTGTCGCGCTCGACCACGTCTCGGGTGCGTTCGGCCGCGGCCGAACCGGTCTGACCGGCCTCAACGGCGCCGGCAAGTCCACCCTCCTGCGCCTGGTCGCGGGCCTGCTCCGGCCCACGTCGGGCCGGATCACGCTCAGCGGCACCGCCGACTACCTGCCGCAGCGGCTCACGCTCGACGCGCCGCCCCACGAGATCCCCACGCTGCGCCCCGGCACCGTGCGGAGGGCCGGGACGGATACCGCGACGATCGCCGACCTGCTGGGCATCGCACTCGTCGTGCAGGCGCTGCGGGCGATCGAGTCGGGTGACGTCGACCCCGCACACTTCGACGCGGTCGGCGACGACTGGGACGTCGAGGAGCGGGCCGTTGCCCAGCTCGCGGCCACGGGCCTGCCGACCGGGCTGGACCGCCCCGTCGCCACGCTGTCCGGCGGCGAGGCGATGCTCACCGCGATCACCGGTATCCGGCTGCGGCAGTCGACCGGGAGCGCGGCCGTCGCCCTGCTCGACGAACCGACCAACAACCTCGACGGCGACGCCCGCGCGCGCCTGTACGAGCTGGTGAAGGGCTGGCGGGGCGCGCTCGTCGTGGTGTCGCACGACCTGGCGCTGCTGGAGCTGATGGACGAGACGGCCGAGCTGCGGGCAGGTGCGCTGACGACGTTCGGCGGTCCGTACTCGGCGTACCAGGAGTGGCTGGAAGTGCAGCAGCAGGCCGCCGCGCAGACGCTGCGTTCGGCGGAGCAGACACTGCGCCGGGAGCGGCGCCAGCGGACCGAGGCAGAGGAGCGCATCGCGCACAGCGAGCGCAAGGGCCGCAAGGACGCTGCGAACAGCAGGTACGTCAAGGCCGTGGTCAACGACCGGCGCAACGGCGCGGAGAAGTCGCAGGGCTCGCGCCGCGGGATGCTCGACGACAAGGTCGAGGCCGCGCGCGCGGCCGTGGACCTGGCGGAGCGCGCGGTGCGCGAGGACGACCGGATCTCCGTGGACCTGCCGGACCCCGGGGTGCCGGCGGGCCGGCGGCTGGCCGTGCTCCGCGGCACGGACGGCCGCGAGATCGTGGTCCAGGGCCCGGAGCGGATAGCCCTCACGGGCCCGAACGGCGTTGGCAAGACCACGCTCCTGGACCGCCTCCTCAACCCCCCGACGTCGAGTGCCGGGCATCTGCGGGCCGAAGCCGATACCACGCCGCAGCTACCCGGCACTCAACGACCTGGCGCCCGACCTGGCGCCCGACCTGCTGTCCCACAGGGTCGGGCGGGGGGCGAGCTGCTGACCGAGCGGGTCGCGTACCTGCCGCAGCGGGTGGATGTGATGCCCGAGGAGGCGTCGGTGCTGGACGCCGTGCGGGAGGGCGCCCCCCACGTGCCACCCGGGGAGCTGCGCAACCGGCTGGCCCGGTTCCTGGTGCGCGGCGCGGCGGTGGACCGGCCGGTCGCGACGCTGTCGGGCGGCGAACGGTTCCGCGTGACGCTCGCGCGGCTGCTCCTGGCCGACCCGCCCGCGGAGCTGCTGGTGCTCGACGAGCCGACGAACAACCTGGACGTCGCGAGCACTGCCCAGCTCGTCGACGCGCTCGCGGCCTACCGCGGCGCGCTGCTCGTGGTCAGTCACGACGGTGCGTTCCTCAGCCGGCTGGGCCTGGACGCGGAGATCCGCCTGGATGCTGCGGGCAACCTCGTGGAGGAGCGGCGGTAGTGGATACGGGTTAACCCTGATGTGCCAAATTTCACCCGGTCGTACGGTCTCTGTACTCAAGGGACAGACAACATCGGGAGAGATGACGATGACGACACACCCGAGGCGCCTCGGCGTTCTCAGCGCCCTGACCGCGGTGCTCCTGGCGACCGGAGGCATGGTGGGCGCCGCCGCCCTGGAGGCGGGCGGCGCCGCTACCACGGGGGCCGACGACGGCGCGGGCTCCCAGGCCGAGGCCGCGAAGATGCCCGGCGCGCCCTATCTGTTCCTCGGATGGGGCGACCCGCAGGACGCGGTCTCGGTGATGAACGACACCGGTGTCTCCGCGTTCACCATGGCGTTCATGCTCTCCTCGGGAGGGTGCACGCCCGCGTGGGACGGGCAGCGCCCGCTGACCGGCGGCGTGGACCAGCAGACGATCGACGCGATCAAGGGCGCCGGCGGCCAGGTGCAGATCTCGTTCGGCGGGTACTCCGGCAACAAGCTGGGACCCAGCTGCTCCAGCCCGGAGGAGCTCGCGGGCGCCGTGCAGCAGGTGATCGACGCCCACGGACCCGACGTCGTGGACTTCGACATCGAGAACACGGACGAGTACGAGGACTACGCGGTCCAGGACCGCATCCTGGAGGCGATCGCGATCGTCAAGCAGGACAACCCCGGCGTGCAGGCCGTCGTCACCATCCCGACGGCGACCAGCGGTCCGGCAGGTGCGGGTTCGCGTCTCATCACGCGCGCCGCCGAGCTCGGCACGCCGATCGACAACTACACGATCATGACCTTCGACTTCGGTGGCTCCGACATGGTGGCCGACACGATCAGTGCGGCCGAGGGCCTGAAGGACCAGCTCAAGTCGGCCCATGGCTGGTCGGACGCCGAGGCGTACGCCCACTCCGGGATCTCGGGCATGAACGGGCTGTCGGACATGCAGGAGACCACCACGCCGGAGCAGTGGACCGAGATCCGCGACTGGGCCGGAGGTCAGGGCCTGACGCGGTTCGCGTACTGGGCGGTCAACCGTGACCGTCCCTGCCCCGGTGGCGGCGTGACGTCGAACTGCAGCGGTATCGACCAGCCCGAGCTGGAGTTCACACGGATCACCGCGGGGTTCTGACCCGCCGGTCCTGGCCCGCCGTCGCCGCGTTCCTGCGCGGTGACGGCGGGCTTTCGTGTGGTCGGTTCTCGCACGGCGGCCGGCTCAGGGGCCGCTGTACGGGTTAGCCCTCATGTTGCGGGCGTCAAAGAAGTCGTACGGTCTCCTTACTTACAGGCTTGAAAGTTGAGGAGGACGATCATGGAAGCTCGTCAACGGCGCCGTGCGCCCCGGCTGCGGGGGCTCGGAGCGCTCGCAGCCCTCGCGCTGGTCCTGGTGACCGCGCTCGCGCTCGGCGGGAGTGCGTTGCCCGCGCAGGCCGCGACCGGTTCGATCACGGGCTACGGCGGCAAGTGTGTCGACGTCGCGGCCGCGAGCTCGGCGAACGGCACCCAGGTGCAGCTCTACGGCTGCAACGGCACGAACGCCCAGAGCTGGGACGTGCGCAGCGACGGCACGGTCCGCGCACTCGGCAAGTGCCTCGACGCGGCCGACGGCAGCTCCGCCAACGGCACCCGCGTGCAGATCTGGGACTGCAACGGCACCGCCGCGCAGCGCTGGACCGCCGGCTCGGACGGCACGCTGCGCGCCCTGGGCAAGTGCCTCGACGCGACCGGCCCCAGCTCGGCCGACGGCACACCCCTGCAGCTCTGGGACTGCTTCGCCGCCGACAACCAGCGCTGGACGCTCCCGTCGGGCAACACCAACCCCGGCCCGAACCCGGCGAAGATGCCCGCCGCGCCGTACCTCTACCTCGGGTGGGGCAACCCGCCGAGCGCCACGTCCGTCATGAGTCAGACCGGTGTGCGCGCGTTCACCATGGCGTTCATCCTCTCGTCCGGCGGCTGCAACGCCGCGTGGGACGGCAGCCGGCCGCTCACCGGTGGCGTCGACCAGCAGACCATCAACGCGATCAAGGCGGCCGGCGGGCAGGTCCAGATCTCGTTCGGCGGCTGGTCCGGCAACAAGCTGGGCCCGAACTGCTCGACGCCGGCCGCGTACGCCGGGGCCGTGCAGCAGGTCATCAACGCGCACCAGCCCAACGTCGTCGACTTCGACATCGAGAACTCCGACGAGTTCGAGAACTACACGGTCCAGGACCGCATCCTGCAGGGCCTGATCATCGTCAAGCAGAACAACCCGAACGTGAAGATCGCCGTCACGATCGGCACCGGCCGGAGCGGTCCGGAGGGTGCGGGCACCCGGCTGATCAACCGGGCGGCCCAGCTCGGCGTCCCGATCGACAACTACACGATCATGCCGTTCAACTTCGGCTCCTCGAACATCGCGCAGGACACGATCAACGCGTCCGAGGGCCTGAAGAACCAGCTCAAGGCCGCCAACGGCTGGACGGACGCCCAGGCGTACGCCCACATGGGCATCTCCGGCATGAACGGGAGCTCCGACCAGGGCGAGGTCACCACCACGGCCGCCTGGACCCGGATCCGTGACTACGCGCGCAGCAACGGGCTGACCCGGCTGGCGTTCTGGTCCGTCAACCGCGACCAGCCCGGGTTCGAGTTCACGCGCATCACGGCGGGCTTCTGATGCGGCCCGGGAGGTACGGCCGAGCGAGCGCGCTCGTCACGCTCGCGGTGACGGCCGGCCTGCTCCTGACGACCGCCGTGAGCGGTGCGGCGACGGCCGCGCCCGAGGCGGGTGGAGCCGAGGCTGGTGCGGCCCACGGCCAGGCTCGGGTCCAGGTGGAGACTCAGGTGATGGGTCAGGTGGAGACTCAGCCGGAGGGCCAGAGGCAGGCGGCGGCCGCGCCGTCCGACGTGCCCACCACCTTCACGCACCCTGGCGTGCACGTGAGCCGGTCGCAGCTCGACTTCGTGCGGCAGCAGGTACAGGCCGGTGCGCAGCCGTGGCGGCGGGCGTACGACGCGATGATGGGCAGCCGGTACGCGTCGCTCTCGTACACGCCGCACCCGCGGGCGGTCGTCGAGTGCGGCTCGTACTCCAACCCCAACATCGGGTGCACCGACGAGCGCGAGGACGCCATCGCGGCCTACACCCACGCGCTGGCCTGGTCGGTGACCCGCGACGCGCGGTACGCGCAGAAGTCGATAGCCATCATGAACGCGTGGTCGCCCGTGATCCGCGACCACACCAACTCGAACGCGCCGCTGCAGACGGCGTGGGCGGGCTCGGTGTGGCCGCGGGCCGCGGAGATCATCCGGTACACGGGTGCGGGCTGGGCGTCGGCCGACGTCGACCGGTTCGAGAGGATGCTGCGCGACGTCTACCTGCCCGAGGTGATCAACGGCTCCCGCAGCAACGGCAACTGGGAGCTGTCGATGATGGAGGCGGCCGTCGGCATCGCCGTCTTCCTCGACGACCGGAACGCGTACGCGGCGGCGCGGCAGAAGTTCCTCGTGCGGGTGCCCGCGTTCATCTACCTGACCTCCGACGGGTCGGTGCCGCGCACCGTGCCCGGCACCGGCCGGGACACGCCCGACCAGATCTTCGCGTTCTGGCACAACCAGCGCACGCTGGTCAACGGCCTGGCGCAGGAGACCTGCCGCGACTTCACGCACACCGGATACGGCATCTCGGCGATCTCGCACGTCGCGGAGACCGCCGCCATCCAGGGTGACGACCTGTACCCGCAGGTGGGGGAGCGGCTGCGGCATGCGCTCGGCTTCCACTCCACCTATCAGCGGGGCACCGCCGTGCCGTCGTGGCTCTGCGGAGGTTCGGTGCACCTGGGCCTCGGCCCGGTCACCGAGGTCGGCTTCAACGCCCTGCACAACCGGCAGGGGTTCTCGATGACGAACACGCAGGCGCTGACCGAGTCGATGCGGCCGCAGGGCACCAACAACCTGTTCGTCGCATGGGAGACGCTCACGCACGCGGAGAACCCGCGCGTGCTCGGCTGACCCTCGCCGAGGTAGCCGCCCGGCGAGGTGGTCACCGGGCTCACGCCGGGTGACCACCTCGCCGGGTGACTACCTCGCCAGGTGACTATCTCGGGAGCGTGTAGCGGGTGTGCATCGTGTAGTCCTTCTCCGGGCCCGTGACGCGCCACGTCAGGTGCCACGGCGGTGCGGCCGGCCCCGGTCGGGGCGCCCCGGGAAGCTCCACTCCGCCCGCGTACAGGTCGCGGCCGCACAGGTGCTCGACGGCGCCCACGGTCCAGGGGTGGAAGTCCCGGCCGTCCTCGAACGTCACGCGCCACCCGGCTGCGTCGTCGCCGGACGGCTGCCGGTCACCGGACGGCACCCGGCCGCCGGGCCCACGGACCAGGAACAGCGTGCGCCAGACGGCGGTGCTCCCCGCGGCCCAGGTCAGCGTGCCGTGCTCCGACCAGCGCACCCGCCCGTCGTCCTCGGCGGTGAACGTCGCCTGGCCGTGCGCGGCGTACTGGGTGCCGTCACGGTGGTCGTGGATCTCCCGCGAGAAGTCCCAGGTGCCGACGAGCTGGTGCGGATCCACGGTTCGACCCTAGCTGGCCACCCGGGGGTGGCGGAGCGATGCGCCAAGATGTACCCATGACCTCCGCGAGCCAGACCAGCACCGAGGACGTCGTCCTCGACCCGGCCAATCCTTTCGCCGCCCCGTCCACCCTGCCGTACGGGCTGCCCGACTTCGCGGCGATCCGGGAGGAGCACTACGAGCCCGCCGTCGTGGCCGGCATGGCCGCCCACCGCGCCGAGGTCGAGGCCATCGCGACCAACCCGGAACCCGCCACGGTCGAGAACACCCTGGAGGCGTTCGAGCGTGCCGGACAGCTCCTGGACCGCGCGACCACGGCGTTCTACGTCCGGCTGCCTGCCGACTCGACGCCCGGGCTCGAGGACATCCAGGAACGGCTCGCGCCGCAGCTCGCAGCCCACGCGGACGCCGTGCTGATGGACGCTCGCCTCTACGCACGCGTGAAGTCCCTGGCCGACGCGACCGCGGGCGCACCAGCCCTCGAACCCGACACCGCGTACCTGCTCGAGAAGCTCCTGACGCGGTTCGAGCGGGCCGGCATCGCCCTGTCCGACGCCGACCAGGCCACGCTCCGGGACCTCAACTCGCGCATCACGTCGCTGGAGGCGAGCTTCGGCCGCAAGCTGCTCGCCGGAGCCAACGAGGCCGCCGTCCTGGTGACCGACGAGGCCGAGCTCGCCGGCCTCTCCCCGGACGCCCAGGCGGGCGCCCGGGCCGCCGCCGAGGCGCGCGGCCAGGACGGCTGGCTCCTGGAGATGCAGCTCTTCACGCACCAGCACGTGCTCGCGTCCCTCGAGAGCTCCGCCACCCGCCGCCGGGTGCAGGAGGCGTCGATGTCACGCGGCGCCACGGGCGGGGACACCGACACGCGCGAGGTGCTCCTCGAGCTCGCCCGCCTGCGCGCCGAGCGCGCACAGCTGCTCGGCTACGAGCATCACGCCGCGTACATCGCGGCGGACGCCACCGCCGGCACCACGACCGCCGTGAACGAGATGCTCGCCCGCCTCGCCCCGCCCGCCGTCGCCAACGCGCGGCGCGAGGCGAGCGAGCTCGCGAAGGTGAGCGCCTCGCGGGGTGGCCCGGCCGACGGCGTGGCCGCCGCGGACTGGTCCTACCTCAACGAAGCGGTGCGCAAGGAGCGCTTCAACCTGGACGACGCCGCCCTGCGTCCCTACCTGGAGCTCGAGCGCGTGCTGCACGACGGCGTGTTCAAGGCGGCCGGCCTGCTGTTCGGGCTCTCCTTCACCGAGCGCCACGACCTGCACGGATACCACCCGGACGTGCGCGTCTTCGAGGTGTTCGACGCGCCCGAGCCCGGGCTGCCCGACACCGGTCTCGGCCTGTTCCTCGGTGACTGGTACACCCGCGCGTCCAAGCGCGGCGGCGCCTGGATGAACAGCCTGGTCGACCAGAGCCGCCTGCTGGACCAGCGGCCCGTGGTGGTCAACAACCTCAACATCGTCAAGCCGCCGGCGGGCGAGCCCACCCTGCTCGTGTGGGACGAGGTCACCACGCTGTTCCACGAGTTCGGCCACGCGCTGCACGGCCTGCTGTCCGACGTGCGCTACCCCTCGCAGTCCGGCACGTCCGTGCCGCGCGACTTCGTCGAGTACCCGTCCCAGGTCAACGAGATGTGGTCGTGGGAGCCGCAGATCCTGACGAGCTTCGCCGTGCATCACGCCACGGGTGAGCCGATGCCCGCCGAGTGGGTGGACACCATGCTCGCGTCCCGCATCTGGGGCGAGGGCTTCTCCACCACGGAGTACCTCGCGGCGGCCCTGCTCGACCAGGCATGGCATCAGCTCGCGCCGTCGGAGGTGCCCACCTCCGTCGACGACGTGCTGCCCTTCGAGGCGGCGGCGCTCACTGCGGCAGGGGTCGACATCGAGTCCGTGCCGCCGCGATACCGCACCACCTACTTCAACCACATCTTCGGCGGCGGGTACTCGGCCGGCTACTACTCCTACATCTGGTCCGAGGTGCTCGACGCGGACACCGTCGAGTGGTACGCCGAGAACGGCGGCCTCACCCGCGAGAACGGCGAGGCGTTCCGCCGCAAGCTGCTGGCGCGTGCCGGGTCGCAGGACCCGCTGGCCTCGTTCGAGGACCTGCGAGGGAGGGCGGCGGACATCACGCCGCTGCTCAAGCGCCGGGGCCTGACGGGGTGACGGCGGCCCGGGACCGCCCGGTGCGTCACAGGGCCTCTGTACCGTTGCCCCTGTGACTGACACCGCTCCGACCGCAACGCCCACGCCCACACCGGTGCCCACCGCCGCAGACGAGGTGGTCCCGATCTGCCGGGAGCTGATCCGGTTCGACACGTCGAACTACGGCACCAACGAGGGGCCGGGCGAGCGCGCGGCTGCCGAGTACGTCATGGAGCTGCTGCACGAGGTGGGCCTGGAGCCCGAGCTGTTCGAGTCCAGCCCGGGCCGTGCGTCCGTCGTCGTGCGCCTGGAGGGGCAGGACCGCAGCCGTCCCGCGCTCGTGCTGCACGGTCACCTCGACGTGGTGCCGGCAGCCAAGGACGACTGGAGCGTCGACCCGTTCGGCGCCGAGGAGACCGACGGCCTGCTCTGGGGCCGTGGCGCGGTCGACATGAAGGACATGGACGCGATGATCCTCGCGGTCGTACGGCAGATGGCCCGCGAGGGCCGCAGGCCAGCGCGTGACGTCGTGGTCGCGTTCTTCGCCGACGAGGAGGCCGGCGGCGTCTACGGCGCGCGGTGGGCGGTGGACAACCGTCCCGACCTGTTCGAGGGCGCCACGGAGGCGATCTCCGAGGTCGGTGGTTACTCGGTGGAGCTGGGCGGCAAGCGGGCCTACCTGCTCCAGACGGCCGAGAAGGGCATCGCGTGGCTGCGTCTGGTCGCCGACGGCCGCGCCGGGCACGGCTCGCAGGTCAACCAGGAGAACGCGGTCACGGAGCTCGCGGCCGCCGTCGCCCGCATCGGGCAGCACGCCTGGCCGTACACGATCACACCCACCGTCGACGCGCTGCTGCGTGGTGTCGGGGACCTGACCGGGCTGCCCGTCGACCTGGACGACCCGGCGACCATCGACGCGCTGGTCGCCGCACTGGGCCCCGTCGCGAAGTTCGTGGGCGCCACCGTGCGCAACACGTCCAACCCGACGCAGCTGGAGGCGGGCTACAAGGCGAACGTGATTCCGGGGCGCGCCGAGGCCGCGATCGACGTACGCCTGCTGCCCGGCCAGGAGGAGTCGGGCATGGCGACGTTGCGCGAGCTCGCCGGGCCGCGCGTGCGCATCGAGCCGATCCACGTGGACACGGCGCTCGAGGTGCCGTTCAGCGGGTCGCTGGTGGATGCCATGGCAGCCGCCATCGACGCCGAGGACCCGGGCGCGACGGTGCTCCCGTACACGCTGTCGGGCGGCACGGACAACAAGTCGCTGCACCGGCTCGGCATCACGGGGTACGGGTTCGCGCCGCTCCAGCTGACGAACGACCTCGACTTCGCGGGCATGTTCCACGGCGTCGACGAGCGGGTACCCACCGAGGCACTGAAGTTCGGTACGCGCGTGCTGGACCGCCTGCTCGGCACCTGCTGAGAGGGCTCAGAGGGTGGACGAGACCTTGATGATCTTGCGGCGCAGCCACACCTTTCGTCTGCCGCCGATGTAGAGAAGGGTCCTTGCCAGCTCCCAGCGGCCGTACTCGGCCTCTTCGGTGAGGGTCCGGCGGGCGTCCGGCATGGTGGTGCCGGGTTCGAACGTCATCACGCGGTACTCGTACTGACTGTGCTTGTGGAACAAGGAGCCGTCTCTCGTCATCTGATGCACCGTCCTCAGGTCACGGGTGAGGTCAGTTTATGCCGTTTTACTCGCTCAACGTCGGAGGCCACGATTTTCGTCCGCAGATTATCGCGCGCCGGAGGGTCCCGGTAACGATCCGAATTTGCGATCCCGTCGGCCAGGACCTGGCGCTACAGTTCAAGGCATGACCGTTGAACCGCGTGCCGCGCTCGATCGCCTCGTTGCCGCACTTGAGGCCCATCACCACGCGGTCGCCACTCGCCGGAGTGACGACGACCCCGCCGTCGACGACGCGTACGACGTGCTCGCCGACGCCTACGAGGTGTACGAGGACTCGTTGGCCACCGTGTTCGGCGAGGTAACGCCCTTCTACCTGGCCGACGAGATCGACGACGACGAGGACGACGAGGACGACGACCTCGAGGACATCGACTTCGACGACGACCTCGAAGAGGTCGAGGAGGACGAGCCCCAGCCCGCACGGCAGGGCTGAGCGCGCGCGGGCCAGGGGCACCGGAAGGTCACCAGCGTTCGGGATAACCGATCTCGGGTGCGGACACGTCGTCGAGCGCGGCGTGCACCTCGTACGGCAGCTCGAGGCTCACCGCCTCGAGCGACGACCGGAGCTGGGCGGGCGTCCGCGCTCCCACGATCGCCGACGCGATGCCCTCGCGCTCCAGGAGCCACGCGAGGGCTACCTCGCCGGCACTGCGGCCCAGTCCTTCGGCCGCGGTGGCCACGGCCTCGACGACGGCGGACGCCGAGCCCTCGAGGTACGGCTGGACGAAGCCCGCGAGCGCCCCGGCCGCCCGCGAGTCCGCCGGGATGGCCCGGCGGTACTTGCCGGTGAGCACGCCTCGTCCGAGCGGGGACCAGGCGAGGAGCCCGGCACCGAGGGCGTCGGCGGCGGGGAGCACGTCGCGCTCCACGCCGCGCTGCAGCAGGGAGTACTCGAGCTCGACGGCGGCCAGGCCGACGTCGGGTTCGAGGAGCGTCGCGACCCGCGCCGTGGCCCAGCCCGGATGGTTGCTGAGCCCCACGTACCGGGCGCGGCCGCTGGTGACCGCGATGCGAAGCGCGTTGCAGGTCTCCTCGAGGGAGGTGTGCGGGTCGGGGCAGGCCACGAGGAAGAGGTCCACGTGGTCGGTGCCCATCCGCTGGAGCGACTCGTCGAGGCTGTCGAGCAGGGCGCCGCGCGAGGCGTCGACCACGCGGCCGGGGCTGCCGTCGGAGCGGGACTCGGAACGGATGCCGGCCTTGGTGGTGAGCACGAGCTCGTGGCGTTCCACCTTGCCGGACAGCAGGGTGCCGATGACGCGCTCGGCGTCACCGTCGGCATAGCTGGCAGCGGTGTCGACGAGGCAGCCGCCGGCGTCGAGGAAGTCCCGTACCTGCTCGGCCGCGTCGATCTCGTCGGTGTCGCGGCCCCATGTCATGGTCCCGAGACCGAGTTCGGAGACCCGTAGGCCAGACCTGCCTACGCGGCGTCGTTCCATGGTGGGCAGATTACCCGCGGGCGTCGCGGGTGCGTCAGGAGGCGCGCCGTTGGGGTAGTGTCACGGCCCGTGACTGCGTGGGAAGCGATCCTTCTGGGCCTCGTTCAGGGCCTTACCGAGTTCCTGCCGATCTCGTCGTCGGCGCACCTGCGGATCGTCGGTGAGCTGATCGGTTCGGGTGACCCTGGCGCGGCCTTCACGGCCATTACGCAGATCGGCACCGAGCTCGCGGTGATCATCTACTACCGCAAGAAGATCGGCGCGATCCTGGTGGCCTGGTTCAAGGCCCTCACGGGAGCGAACGGCCCCGGGTGGCGTGCGCGCCTCGGGATGGGCCCGCGTCCGGGTTCGGCGGACGTGCGCCACGGCCGCCCCGGTACGGGGGTGGACCACGACGCCGCGATGGGCTGGTACATCATCTTCGGGTCGATCCCGATCGTGGTGCTCGGCCTGCTGTTCCAGGACGCGATCGAGACCACGTTCCGCAACCTCTGGATCACGGTCGTGACGCTCACGTTCTTCGGGCTGCTCCTGCTGCTGGCGGATATCTTCGGTCGCCGCGAGCGCGAGCTGACCACCCTCACGGGCGGCAGCGCCCTCGGCTTCGGTCTGGCCCAGGCGTTGGCCCTCGTGCCGGGCGTGTCCCGCTCGGGCGGCACCATCACGGCGGGCCTCACCATGGGCTTCACGCGCAAGGCCGCCGCCGACTACTCGTTCCTGCTGGCGCTGCCCGCGGTGCTCGGCTCGGGTTTCTACCAGCTGGTCAAGACCCTCGGCGAGCCGCTGCCGGCCGGTGCGCCCGGCTGGGGGGCAACGATCATCGCGACCATCGTGGCGTTCGGCGTCGGGTACGCGGTGATCATCGGGTTCCTCAAGATCATCGCCAACTACTCCTACAAGCCGTTCGTCTTCTACCGCCTGGCCCTCGCCGGCGTGGTCGTGTGGCTGCTCATGTCGGGCACCATCGACGCGACCGGCGGCGTCGCGTAGGACACAGCCCCAGGGCCCTGACGTGGTCCGGGAGCGTCGGTGGCGACGGTTATCGTTGGTCGCGTGCACGCCTGGCCCACACCCCAAGTCCCTGAGCTTCCCGGCTTCCCTGCGTCCGCGCCGATCCGGGTCCACGACTCGTCGACCGGTGAGCTCGTCGAGGCAGCGCCGGGGGAGCAGGCCCGGCTCTACGCCTGCGGCATCACGCCGTACGACGCGACCCACATCGGGCACGCCAACACGTACGTCGCGTTCGACCTGCTGGTGCGTGCATGGCGGGACGCGGGCAAGGACGTGGTCTACACCTCGAACGTGACCGACGTCGACGACCCGCTGCTGGAGCGCGCGGACGCGACCGGGGTGGACTGGCGCGAGCTCGCGGCGTCGCAGATCGCGCTGTTCCGCGAGGACATGACGGCGCTCGGGGTCATCCCGCCGCGCACCTGGACGGGCGCCGTGGAGTCGGTGTCCGACGTCGCGCAGGCCGTCGCCACCCTGCTGGAGTCCGGCGCCGCCTACCGGGTGCCGCTCGAGGCGGGCGCGGGTGGCACGACGCCGGAGCTGGGTGACGTCTATGCCGACCTGACGGCCGACCCGCGCTTCGGGACCGTGGCGCACCTCGACCGCGAGCAGGCGCTGGCCACCTTCGCCGAGCGCGGCGGTGACCCCGCCCGCCCGGGCAAGAAGGACGCGCTGGACCCGCTGCTGTGGCGGCGGGAGCGGCCGGGGGAGCCCGCTTGGGACGGTGGCCCGCTCGGCACCGGCCGCCCGGGCTGGCACATCGAGTGCGCCGTGATCGCCCGGGACGGGCTCGGTCTGACGGGCGGCCACCGGTTCGACGTGCAGGGCGGCGGCGCCGACCTGCTGTTCCCGCACCACGAGATGTCGACGTCGCACCTGCGTGTGCTGTGTCCCGCGCCGGGCGACGAGGGCCCGGACGCAGGTGCCGGTGCCGCCGGGCCGGCCGGGGCGCGGACGCACGTCCACGCCGGGCTGGTGGCCTACGCGGGCGAGAAGATGAGCAAGTCGCTCGGCAACCTCGTGCTGGTGTCCGCGCTGCGCGAGGCCGGGCACGACCCGATGGCGGTCCGGCTGGCCCTGCTGGCGCACCACTACCGGTCCGAGTGGGAGTGGGACGAGACGTCGCTGCCCGCCGGTGAAGCCAGGCTCGGGCGGTGGCGTGACGCGGTCTCGGGCAACGGCGGCCCGTCGCCCGACGCGACCCTGGCCGCGGTCCGGGCCGCCCTCGCGAACGACCTCGACGCGCCCGCCGCGCTGGCTGCCGTCGACGCCTGGGCCGACCTGTCGCTGGACCCCGCGCGGGACACCTCGACGGACGAGGAAGGCGCTCCCGGGGTCATGTCCCGGATGATGAATGCCCTGCTCGGAGTACGTATTTGAGCGTTGCGCGATCCTCTGCGGGCGAGGTTGACCAGCACCACGCCAGGGGCCGGACGGGTTAGTTTTGACCCCTGCTTCCGTTTGCATTTAACCCGGGGCAGTATGGGCAGCATGACGGAGTACGAGGAAGACTTCACGGGTGAGACCCGGGTCACCGTCACGACGACGCCCCGGTGCAGCACGCGCTATCGAGTCGTACGCAACGGGCCGGGTTACGCACCGGTCTACGACCGCGTCGAGGACGCCGCACGGTGCCTCGAGACATGGGTCGGTTTCCATGGTCCGGACGCCGGAGTACGGATCGAGCCGATCCCGACCAGAGCGTGAACGCCACGCGAACCGAGATGCCAGAGGCCTGAGCCCACGAAGGGCTCAGGCCTCTGTGCTGTCCGGAGCTGCTGTCCGGTGCGGCTGGGTGCGCCGTCAGAGCTTCTCGGGGCCGCTGTCCTTGCCTCCGCTGTCCCGACGGCGCAGGTAGCGCTCGAACTCCCGCGCGATGGCGTCGCCGGACGCCTCCGGGAGCTCCGCGGTGTCCTTGGCCTCCTCGAGCTGTGCCACGTACTCGGAGATCTCCGAGTCCTCCGACGCGAGCTCGTCCACGCCGTGCTGCCACGCGGCGGCGTCGTCCGGCAGCTCGCCCATCGGGACGGACTCGCCCAGGATCTCCTCGACACGCGTGAGGATCGCGAGCGTCGCCTTGGGCGACGGCGGGTTCGCCACGTAGTGCGGCACCGCCGCCCACAGGCTGACGGACTGCAGGCCGCGCTCCGCGGCCTCGTGCTGCAGCACCCCCACGATGCCCGTGGGCCCTTGATAGGTGTTGGCCTCGATGTCCAGCACGGACTGCAGCCCCACGCTGTCCGACGTCGCGGTCATCGGGATGGGCCGCGTGTGCGGCACGTCGGCCAGGAGGGCGCCCAGTGTGATCACCGTCCGGACGCCCAGCTCGTCGGCCACCCGCAGCAGCTCCTCGCAGTACTTGCGCCAGCGCATCGACGGCTCGACGCCGTGCACCAGCACGACCTTGCGCTCACCGACCTGGGCCACCGACACGGAGGTCGTGGGCCAGGTGATGGAGCGCTTGCCGTCGTCGTCCAAGGAGATGTAGGGCCTGTTGACCTGGAAGTCGTGGAACTCCTCCGGATCGAGCTCCGTCACCTTCTCGGCACCCCACACCTCGGCCAGGTGCGTGAGCGCCGTGGTGGCAGCACTTCCCGCGTCGTTCCAACCTTCGAAGGCAGCGAGGAGCACCGTCTGGCGAGGCGAGGCCTGCTCCGGCTGCTCGTGATGCGCGTCGGTCATCCCCCCAGCCTATGGTGTGGGGCGCTCGGCGTGGCCGGAGGCGCGGTCACGTTCGCGGACGGGCGAATCTGCAGGTCGGAACCCGTGCGGTCAGGACATGGGCGCCGGCGCCTGCCCCGAGGTCAGAACGCCGGGACGTCCGCCCGCAGCGCCCCGCGCACCTGCACCTCGACGTCGCGCCAGGTACCGGTCCACAGCGTGTAGCCGGGGTTCATCATCCGCTGGTCGATCGCGTGGTCGAGGCCGAGCGCGCGGGCGATGCTCTCGCCGTCGTCCAGGTGCCAGGGCTGCAGGCACACCCGCTCCGGCGTCACCGTGAGCACCTCGATCCAGTCCGCGCGTACGTGCCGCAGCAGATCGATGACATCGCCGAGACGTTCGGTGACCGACTGCGACGCGCTGGGGTTCACGGGACTCTCCGGTACACAGGTTCGGGCAGGGACGGACTGGCTCGTGACCACTGTGCGTCGTGGGCACGGGACGTGCCATCGGCAGCGCTCGGGACGTTTTGGTGATAGATACGTCCCTAGGGGGTAAACGCGTGAGGAATCAGAGGCTGGTCGCCGCGATGGCTCAGGCCGGTTTGAGCCAGGTCCGGCTCGCGGCAGCCGTCGGTGTGGATCCGAAGACCGTGGAGCGCTGGGTGGCCCAGGGCCGCACACCGCACCCGCGCCACCGGGTGGCCGTGTCCGACGCCCTGGGGTGCGACGTCGCGGCGATCTGGGGCGATGTCGACCGGGCCGAGGCCGCCACCCAGGAGATCGTCGGCGTGTACCCGGCCCGGCGTTCCGTGCCCGCCGGCACCTGGCGTGCGTTCGTGGCGGGCGTGGAGCAGCGCTTCGAGCTGCACGCGTTCGCGGCGACGTTCCTGCCCGACCAGACCCTGGACCTGACCACCGAGATCACCGCCATGGCGGCGCGTGGTGTCCAGGTGCGGCTGCTGCTCGGCGACCCGGACGGCGAGGCCGTGGCGACGCGCACGGAGGAGGAGGGCGGCACGGGCCTGGCGGGGCGCATCGCGCTGGTGCTGGCCTACCTGGCGCCCGCGCTCGGCACACCTGGCGTGGAGGTGCGGCTGCACGACAGCACGCTGTACGCCACCACCTTCCGGTTCGACGACGACCTGCTGGTCAACACGCACGTCTGGGGCTCACCCGCCGGGGCCAACCCGCTGGTGCACCTCAAGGACGGTCCCGAGGCCCTGATGGCGCCCGCGTACCAGGCCGGGTTCGAACGCGTCTGGAGCACGGCGAAACCACTGGAGGCCTGGCCTCGGACGGGAGACACGGGCGAGGTGGCGTGATGGTCCGGTTCGACTACTTCGACGATCCGGCGGCGCCCCCCGTGAACTCGGTGGTGCCCTCGGTCACCGTGGCCGTGCGGGACGGGGCCGGGCGGCTGCTGCTCATCCGACGGACCGACAACGACCTGTGGGCGCTGCCGGGCGGCGGCATCGACCCAGGGGAGTCGGTGCGTCAGGCGGGGATCCGGGAGACCGAGGAGGAGACCGGCTACCACGTCCGGATCACGGGCCTCATCGGCATCTACACCGACCCCCGGCACGTCATCGTGTACTCCGACGGCGAGGTCCGGGCACAGTTCTCCATCTGCATGCGCGGTGCTGTCACGGGCGGCGCGGCACGCACCTCCCTGGAGTCGAGCGAGGTGGTGTGGCAGCAGGTCGACCAGCTCGGCGAGCTGGCCATCCACCCCTCGATGCGGCTGCGGATCGAGCACGCGGTGGACCCGGCGCGCACGGAGCCCTACCTCACCTGAGTGACCGCTCCAGCCGGTGCTCCACGCACGACACGATGCGGCGCAGGCCTGGCTCCGCCTGCTGGATGCTGCGCGCGACCAGGTGCCCGGGCGGGTACCGGTCGTAGATGTGGGCGAGCCGGGCGTCCACGTCGACCGTCTCGCCCCGTGCCGAGGTGGTCATGTCGCAGTAGGTGAGCAGGTCCAGCAGCTCGCCCGCCGGCTCGGGGAACTCGCGCCGCAGTGCGTCGGCCAGGCCACGCTCCCCGGCCTCGACCGTCGCGCACGTGTGGTGCGCCACCAGGCCGGTCAGGTCGGCGCCTGCTCGTAGGGATCGCAGGTAGCGGGCGCCGTCGAGCTGGTGCAGGCCGGTGTCCCGGGCGGCCGCGGCGTAGCCCACGTCGTGCAGGTACGCGGCGGAGACAAGCAGGTCCGGCCGGTTCAGCACCCGCGCCACGTGCTCGGCGCGCCGTCCGACGCCGAGCGAGTGGGCGAGCCGGTCGGAGCCGGGCTCGAAGAGCTCGGCCAGCAGCGCCTGCGCGCCCGCGGGATCGAGCGCCCGCAGGGTGGGTTCATGCATCGGTTCACCGTAGAGCGAGGCATCGCGGACGGCGCGACGGGCGATGGGCGCGCCGGTCAGATAGGTGGCGGTCAGGGAGCGTGTGGTGATCGGCATCGTGACCCTCTTTCGTCAGAGCTCCGGGTGCCCGTTGACCAGCCAGTCGCGCACCAGTGCCGTCGCCCGGTGGTGGGCGGCCAGCGCCTCCTCGCGCGTCGCGTGCAGCTCCGCGTACTGCTCCGTGCAGTCGAGCAGCTCGTCCGGCGCGAGCACGCCGTCCGGGTCCAGCCGCTCGACGAGCACCGTGGTCTCGTAGATGAGCGGTGTGTGGCCCTGCTCGTCGTCGAGCGGGGCAGCGGTGTCCAGCCCGGTCCAGACGGTGCTCACGTGGTAGAAGCCGATGTGGTCCCGCCCGACGTGGGCGCTGCCTGCGCCGCGGCGCAGCACCGCCCACTGGTCCTGGGTGATCCGGTTGCCGTCGAGGTCGTAGTACATCCGCTGCGAGAGTCGCTCGAAGAAGTCGGGTCCGAACACCATGTGCTTCCCTTCGGTCGGGCCAGGAGTCGTCGGCCGGGACCGCCGATCGAGGGTCAGCATCGCCCACGACGTCGCGTTGCGCGCGGCAGGGCTGTGGGTTGCGTCGCGCGGCGTCGGCAGCACCCGACGTCCGGGAGCGGCGCCGTGTTCACCCAGCGTGCGGAGGTGCTCCTGGGACGTGGGCGCGGGGTGGGGGAGAGCCGACCTCCGCCCGTAATGCCCTTATATGCCGGAATGTTCCGCCACGGATCACACCGTTCCGCGCGCGCGGCGCCCGGAGTCCGGGTGAGTATGAACGAATGCTCAACCTGCGAAATCACCGGGTCCTGCTGTCCGCGGTGGGCGCGATCGTCGTCGCCGGCGCCGGCAGCGGCATCGCCTGGTCCCAGGCCGAGCGCACCAGCGACCCCGCTGACGTGCTGCTCGACGCCGTGGAGCACAGCGAGTCGGCGATGCGTGACTACATCGACGAGGTCAGCGGACGGTTCGACGAGATCGAGGCCACCGCCGACGCCGACGAGCAGAAGGAGCTCGCCACGGCGCTCATGGCCGACGTCCCGGACATCGCCGCGGACGCCCGGGACGAGGTGCTCGCCGCCAAGCAGGACGCCAACGCGCTCACGCTGCCCGACGGCGGGGCACTCGACAGGGCCCGTGACGCCTACGTGGCACACATCGATGCGTGGGCCGCGGAGTACGAGCAGGCGATCGTCGCGCCGGCAGGCGTCGTCGAGATCGACCCGGCCGTGAACAAGACGTTCGACACGGCGGTCGAGGCGTTCGACCACACCGAGCTCGACGCCCGCCAGGAGGAGCGCGCCGAGCAGCTGCTCGCGGACTGACCTGCGGGCGGAGGCTCAGCCCCGCCAGCTCATCGGGGACAGGCTCAGCGCGGCGTCCGCCACGCGCCTTGCGACCTCGGTGCGCAACGCTGCGTACGACGAGTCGATCCACTCCTGGACACCCTGTTGGCCGGCGTGCCGGTACTCGACCGCCTGTACGAGGCACTCCAGCTTGTCCGCGTCACGCGCGCACCGCGCCTCCGCGGTCTCCTGGGCCTCGAACTCGGTCACGGCGTCCAGCACGGTCGCGGCAGCCACGTCGGGCAGGGGGACCACCTGGTCGCGGGTGACGGCCACGTTGTCCGGCTTGGTCAGGTACGGGCGAGCGGTGTGCGGGAGGTCGGTGATCCGGGTCTCCTGCGAGTCGTGCCAGAGCGCGAGGTAGGCGGCGCGCGCCGGGTCCGCACCCTCCTCGGCGGCCAGCAGGGCGGCGAGCTGCGCGACGCGCAGGCTGTGCTCCGCCACGGACTCCGGGTCGCGTACGCCGACCTGCCACCAGCCGGACCGGCGGAGGCGCTTGAGCACGCCCATCTCGAACGTGAAGGTGGCGATGCCGGAGGCGCTGGTGTCGGTCATGACCCAATCGTCGGTCATGGTCCTGTCGTCGGTCTGGAACGACCGCGTTACCGGCTGTCCGCCGGTGCCACCTACGATGTTGCGGTGCCCCACGACTCGTCAGCCCCTCTGCCCGCCGCCGTCCTGTTCGACATGGACGGCACGCTCGTGGACACCGAGCCGTACTGGATGCGCGCCGAGCGCGAGATCGTCGCAGCCCACGGGGCGACCTGGACGCACGAGGACGCGCTGGGCGCCGTCGGGCAGGCGCTGCTGGCGACGGGAGCCCTGCTGCGCGACGCCGGCGTGCCGCTGGAGCCCGCCGAGATCGTGGCCCGGCTGGTGGCCCGAGTGAACGAGCAGCTGCGTGAGAGCGTGCCGTGGCGGCCTGGCGTGCTCGAGCTGATCGAGGAGCTGCGTGCTGCGGAGGTGCCGTGCGCGATCGTCACCATGTCCTACCGCAGCCAGGCGCAGGTCGTGGCCGACGGCGCCCCCGCGGGCACCTTCACCCACCTGGTCACCGGCGACGAGGTGACCCACGGCAAGCCGCACCCCGAGCCGTACCTCGTCGCCGCGGGCCTGCTCGGCGTCCGGATCGAGGACTGCGTGGCGATCGAGGACTCCGGGCCGGGCATCACGTCCGCGCTCGCCTCGGGCGCCCGTACGCTCGGCGTTCCCGCTGAGGTGCCCGTGCCGCCGCGCCCGGGTCTGAGCCGGGCGGCCTCACTCAAGCAGATCGATCTCGAGGTGCTCGGGCGGATGGTCTCGGGCGAGGACATCGACCTCCTGGGCTGACACCTCCTCGGCTGAACCCGCCGGGCTGTATCTGCCGGGCTGTACCTGCCGGCGGAGCTTGCCCGGGCGCTCACCACCTCAGCCGGTGATCCCCAGCCGGAGCTCCACCGCACCTTCCGGGACCTGCGGGGGAGTGCCACCGAACTCCGGGCACATCGCCTGGTGCGCGCACCAGCCGCACAGCTTGGACCGCCGCGGCTTCCACTCGCCGGTGCGGGCCGAGTCCTCGATGGCCGACCAGATCGCGCGGATCTTCTGCTCGGTGTGCTCCAGCTGCTCGGCGGTGGGCTCGCCGCGCAGTACCTGCCCGTCGCCCAGGTACACGAGCTGCAGCATCTTCGGCAGCACCCCGCGTTCCCGCCACAGCACCAGCCCGTAGAACCGCATCTGGAACACGGCCGACGACTCGTAACCCGGCCGCGGCGACCTGCCGGTCTTGTAGTCGACCACCCGCACGGCGCCGGTCGGCGCGACGTCCAGCCGGTCCACGATGCCGCGCAGCAGCGGGCCGCCGTCGAGCTGGGACTCCACCAGGAGCTCCCGCTCCGCCGGCTCGAGCCGGTTCGGGTCCTCCAGCGTGAAGTACGTGCCCAGCAGCGAACCCGCACCCGCGAGCCAGCCCGCGCGGTCCTGCCCGTCCGGGCCCACTCCGTCGGTGAACAGCGTGGCGTACCGGTCGTCCGCCTCCAGGAGCCGGTCCCACTCGCCCGGCAGCAGATCGTGCGCCGCGGCCAGCGTCCGGTCGCCCAGCGGGGCGTCGTACAAACGCTCCAGCACGGCGTGCACCAGGGTGCCGCGTGCGGCTGCCGCCGACGGCGGCTCCGGCAGCCGGTCCACGGTGCGGAACCGGAACAGGAGCGGGCACTGCATGAAGTCGTTGGCACGCGACGGCGACAGGGCCGGTGGCCGCGAGGGCGCACGCATGGCCGGCACCGTGTCGGCCGCCTCCGCCGCCACGTCCGGTACGGGTCCCTGGGTTACCTCCGTCGTCGTCATGACCCCAACCCTAGGGGCGGCCACCGACATCCCCCGGAAGCTGTCCACAGCGTGCCGTGCCTGTCGTGCGGTCACGCCGGACACGTTGGCCGGATAGGTTGGTCCGGTGACCACCTCGGAGCCCGCCTCCACGCCCGCACCGTCCGCCGCCCAGCGCTCGAAGGGATTCGTCATCGGCCGGGTGGCCGGTGCGCCCGTCGTCGTCACGCGGTCGTGGTTCCTCGCCGCCGTCGTCCTGACGCTCCTGTTCACGCCCGTCGCGGAGGCGCGCGTGGCGGGGCTCGACGGCGTGCGCGCCTACCTCGTCGCGTTCGTGTTCGTGCTGCTGCTGTTCGCCTCCGTGTTCCTGCACGAGACCGCGCACGCGCTGGTCGCCAGGGCACGCGGCCAGAACGTCACCGAGCTCGCCGTCACGCTCTGGGGCGGCCACACCGCCTACACCGGCGGCCTGAGCCGACCGCTCGACGGGTTCCTGGTCGCCGTGGTCGGGCCGGTGACCAACCTGGTGCTCGCCGCGGGCTTCTGGTTCGCCTTCCAGGCGACGCCGGTAGCGGACGTACCGGCCTTCCTGCTGTGGGCCGGCGCCGCGTCCAACGCGCTCGTCGGGGCGTTCAACCTGCTGCCGGGGCTGCCGCTGGACGGGGGCCAGATCCTCGAGTCCCTGGTGTGGGCGGCCACGGGCAAGCGCACCACCGGCACCGTCGTGGCCGGGTGGGTGGGCCGTGCGGTCGCCGTCGGCGTGCTGCTCTGGGCCCTGGTGCTGCCGTTCGCGCAAGGCTCTCGGCCGACCTTCACCAGCGTCCTGTGGTCGGCGCTCATCGGCGCGCTCCTCTGGACGGGGGCCGGTGCGGCGATCAGCAACGGCCGACGCCGTGAGGCGGTCGCCGGGCTGTCCGCGGCGAGGCTCGCCGGCACCGCGGTCACGGTGCCGCTCGGCTCCACGGTTGCGGCTGCGCTGCAGGCCCGGACGGCGGCCGCGGTGGAGGGGGTGCCGCCGTACTTCGTGGTGGTCGTGGGGCACGACCAGGTCCCCCTCGCGGTGCTCGACGTCGACGCCGTCGCCGCGGTGCCCTCCGCCGCACAGGACCAGACGTCGGTCGACGCCGTCGCCGTGCCGTTCGTGCAGGGCTCAGCCGTCCCACCGGAACTGGCGGGCACCGAGCTGCTGACGCACCTGGCCCAGCGGTCGGGGGGCGCCCGTCTGGTCCCCGTCGTCGCCGGCGGCCGGGTCACCGGCGTGCTCGACCTCGCCGACGTCGCTCGCGCGATCCGCGCCACCTGACGTCCGGGCGGGCAGAGCGGGGGCGGGCGAGGCCCGAGCGGCGCAGGGCCGGCGGACGCGTGGTGCCGGCCCAGCGCCTAGGATGGTCGGTCGTGACCACACCCACCGATACCCCTTCCGCCACCGGCGCCGAGCTGCGTCGCGGCCCGTTCCGCGTGGGCGACAAGGTCCAGCTCACCGACCCCAAGGGCCGCCTGCACACCATCACGCTGCAGCCCGGCGGGACCTTCCACACGCACAAGGGCTACTTCAAGCACGAGCAGATCATCGGGCAGCCCGAGGGGTCCGTGGTGGTCAACACCGCGGACATCGAGTACCTCGCCCTGCGCCCCCTGCTGGCCGACTACGTCCTGTCGATGCCGCGGGGCGCCGCTGTCGTGTACCCCAAGGACGCCGCGCAGATCGTCGCGATGGCCGACATCTACCCCGGGGCCCGCGTGGTCGAGGCCGGCGTCGGGTCGGGCGCGCTGACGATGTCCCTGCTGCGCGCCGTCGGAGACACCGGCCACGTGCACTCGATCGAGCGCCGCGAGGACTTCGCGGCCATCGCGCAGGGCAACGTCGAGACCTTCTTCGGCGGACCGCACCCGGCGTGGCAGCTGTCGGTCGGCGACCTCGCCGACGTGCTGCCCGAGGTGGCCGGACCGGGCACCGTCGACCGGGTGGTCCTGGACATGCTCGCGCCGTGGGAGAACGTCGACGCCGTGGCGTCCGCGCTCGCTCCGGGCGGGGTGCTCGTGTGCTACGTGGCCACCACGACCCAACTTTCGCGCACAGCGGAAGATCTGCGTGCGGACGGTCGGTTCACCGAGCCGGCAGCCTTCGAGACGATGATCCGCGGGTGGCACCTCGAGGGCCTGGCCGTGCGTCCCGAGCACCGGATGATCGGCCACACGGGCTTCCTCATCATCGCCCGCCGGATGGCCGACGGCGTCACCGCACCCGAGCGGAAACGGCGTCCTGCCAAGGGTGCGTATCCCGCGACGCCCTCGTCGGAGTGGACTCCGGAGGAGCTCGGGGAGCGGGCCATATCGGACAAGAAGATCCGCAAGGTACGCCGTGACCTGGGCGTTGCACCCGAGGGCGGGAACTTCCCGTCCGCGTGAACGGGCTGTAACGATCACGTACCTCAGACGTCTCAAACGGGTGTTCTTACTCCCGGTGTGTCGGTGACTGTGCTTAGAGTGCTGTTCTCGGAGGCGTTTGCGTCATATGGTCGCCTCCCGGGCCCTAGGAGAGGGGATGTCATGACCGAGAACACGTCAGGATACAACCATCCCGAGCACGAGTCTTTGCCAAACCGCGACTACGAGCGCCAGATTGCCCTCCTCTCAGCCAAGAACGAGCGTCTGGCGGAGGCACTCCGCGCAGCGCGCGACCAGATCGTCGAGCTGAAGAAACAGCTCGACGATCTTGCCAAGCCGCCGGGCACGTACGCCGTGTTCCTGGGGGCCCATCCCGACGGTTCGGTGGACATCTCGTCCGCGGGCCGCAAGATGCACGTGTCCGCGAGCCCCAGCCTCGACGTCGCGCGGTTGAGCCCCGGCCAGGAGGTCAAGCTCAACGAGGCCATGACGGTGGTCGGCGCCGGCGAGTACGAGCGCACGGGCGAGCTGGTGACCGTCAAGGAGATGCTGGGCGGCGACCGCGTGCTCGTGGTCGGCCGCGCCGACGAGGAGCGCGTGGTGCGCCTGGCCGGCTCGTTGATGGACTCCCCGCTGCGGGTGGGCGACTCGCTCACGGTCGACACGCGCAGCGGCTTCGTGTTCGAGATCGTGCCCAAGTCCGAGGTCGAGGAACTCGTCCTCGAAGAGGTCCCGGACATCCAGTACGAGGACATCGGTGGGCTCGGTCCGCAGATCGAGGCCATCCGCGACGCGGTGGAGCTGCCGTTCGCGCACCCCGACCTGTTCCGGGAGCACGGCTTGCGCCCGCCCAAGGGTGTGCTCCTCTACGGCCCGCCCGGCTGCGGCAAGACGCTCATCGCCAAGGCGGTCGCGCACTCGCTGGCGGGCATGGTCGCTCGCGCCCACGGGGGCAACCCCGAGGTCAAGAGCTACTTCCTCAACGTCAAGGGCCCCGAGCTGCTGAACAAGTACGTCGGTGAGACCGAACGGCACATCCGCCTGATCTTCGCCCGCGCCCGGGAGAAGGCCAGCCAGGGCATGCCGGTCGTCGTCTTCTTCGACGAGATGGAGTCGCTGTTCCGCACCCGCGGTACCGGCCTCTCCTCAGATGTCGAGACCACCATCGTGCCGCAGCTCCTCGCGGAGATCGACGGTGTCGAGCGGCTCGACAACGTCATCGTCATCGGTGCCTCGAACCGTGAGGACATGATCGACCCGGCCATCCTGCGCCCGGGGCGGCTCGACGTGAAGATCAAGATCGAGCGTCCGGACGCCGAGGGTGCCAAGGAGGTCTTCGGCAAGTACCTCACCAAGGACCTGCCGATCCACGCGGACGACCTGGCGGAGTACGACGGCAACGTCGTCTCCGCGCTCGACGGCATGATCACGTCGGTCGTGGAGCGGATGTACTCGGAGGACGAGGAGAACCAGTTCCTGGAGGTCACCTACGCCTCCGGCGACAAGGAGACCCTGTTCTTCAAGGACTTCAACTCGGGCGCCATGATCCAGAACGTCGTGGACCGGGCCAAGAAGAACGCCATCAAGGACTTCCTGGCCACCGGGCAGAAGGGCATCCGGGTGGAGCACCTGCTGACCGCGTGCGTCGACGAGTTCAAGGAGAACGAGGACCTCCCGAACACGACCAACCCCGACGACTGGGCGCGCATCAGCGGCAAGAAGGGCGAGCGCATCGTCTTTATCCGCACCATCGTCCAGAAGAAGGGCGAGGGCGCCACGCCGCGCACCATCGACACCGTCCAGAACACCGGTCAGTACCTCTGACAGCCAGCGGGCAGGGTCCGCGTCCGTCTTTCCGGCGGGCGCGGACCCTGCCCCACCAACGGGACTACTCCGGCATAGGGTGGTGAACGTGAGCGTTCGTCGTGTGATGGGCATCGAGACCGAGTACGGGGTCCTGCAGCCAGGCCGTGCCCTGGCCAATCCCATGCTGCTGTCGAGCCAGGTGGTGACGACCTACCGGGCGATCTCCACCCGTAGCGACGGGAGGGGTGGCAAGGCTCGCTGGGACTACGACGACGAGGACCCGCTGCAGGACGCGCGCGGGTTCCACCTCGACCGCGCCTCGGCGCAGCCGTCGATGCTGACGGACGACCCGGCGCTGCCCGCGCCGTCGGGTCCGGTCACCGGACAGGTGCCGGTGGTCGAGCCCGGCCTGCCAGGCCGGGGACGTCGCCGCACCGGGTCGACCCAGGAGATCGAGCGGCCCGCTGCGGAGGATTACGACGACCCGAGCGCCGCCAACGTGATCCTCACCAACGGTGCCCGTCTGTACGTCGACCATGCGCACCCCGAGTACTCGTCGCCCGAGGTCATGACCCCCGAGGACATCGTGCGCTGGGACGTCGCCGGCGAACGTGTCATGTTGGCCGCCCTGCGCGAGCTGGCCGGGTTCCCGGGCAGCGAGGTCGTGCTCTACAAGAACAACGTGGACGGCAAGGGCGCCAGCTACGGCACCCACGAGAACTACCTCGTGGACCGGGCGCTGCCGTTCTCCACTCTCGCGGACCTCATCACGCCGTTCCTCGTCACGCGGCAGGTCTTCACCGGTTCCGGCCGGGTAGGCCTCGGCGCGACGAGCGGCACGGCGGGCTACCAGATCTCGCAGCGTGCCGACTACATCGAGGCCGAGATAGGCCTGGAGACGACGCTGCGACGTCCCATCGTCAACACGCGCGACGAGCCGCACGCCGACCGGCAGCGCTGGCGGCGCCTGCACCTCATCATCGGCGACGCCAACCTGATGGAGGTACCCACATACCTCAAGACCGGCGCCACGTCACTGGTGCTGTGGGTGCTGGAGCACCTCGACGAGCTGGCCGAGGCCGGCGTGGACGCTCGCGCCGAGCTCACCGCGCTGCGCCTGGCCTCCCCGGTCGGCGACGTGCAGAAGGTCTCGCGCGACCTCGAGCTGCGCGTTCCGCTCGATCTGGCCGACGGGCGGACGATGACGGCGCTCGAGATCCAGGGGGAGATCGCCGACGTCGTGCGACGGTCCCTCAAGGTACTGGGAACCGACTCGGAGTCGGACGCCGTGCTGGACCGCTGGGCCTCCGTGGTCGAGCGGCTCGGCACCGATCCTGCCTCATGTGCCCGGGAGGTCGAGTGGGTCGCGAAGCTGCGGCTGCTGGACCGGCTGCGCTCGCGCGACAACCTCGAGTGGGACCACCCGCGGCTGCACGCCATGGACCTGCAGTGGTCGGACGTGCGCCCGGAACGGGGCATCTACCACCGCCTGCTCGCCAAGGGTGCCGTCGACCGGGTCGTCGACGAGGAGAGCGTGGCGCGCGCGGTGCAGCACCCACCGACGGACACACGGGCCTACTTCCGCGGTGAGGTCATGGCCCGCTACGGCAGCCAGATCTCGGCGGCGAGCTGGGACTCCGTGATCTTCGACGTCGACGGGTCCCAGGCGCTGCAGCGGGTACCGATGCTCGACCCCACCCGTGGCACGCGACGCCACATCGGGGCGCTGCTCGACGCGAGCCCCGACGCCGCCGCACTGCTCGCCGGACTCTCCGGAAGGAGATGACCTTCGATGTCAGTGGCACCGCCTAGGGTCAATATCTGAGGTCAGGCCCTAGGCTTCGAGACCAGCACCACGTCAGAGAATCACCAGGAGGCGACCATGGCCGGTCAGGAAAGAATCAACCCGTCACACGAGGACCGCACTCCGGACGACGACGCGGAGACCCCGGCGCCCGCAGCCGCGGCAGCGCAGAAGGACGACGACGAGGTCGACGCTCTGCTCGAGGAGATCGACGACGTGCTGGAGACCAACGCCGAGTCGTTCGTTCGTGGCTTCGTCCAGAAGGGTGGGCAGTGACCCTGAGCGCAGACCGCACCACAGGACGACTGCCCGACGCCTTCCTGCGCCCGGGATCATCATCCTTCGTGGACTTCCTCGCCGAGCACGCCCCCGACCGGCTGCCCGGGAACCGGACCATGCCCGGCGGCGTGACCGACCCGGCGACCCTCGCCCCCCACGCCACCACGATCGTGGCGCTGACCTTCGACGGCGGTGTCCTGCTGGCCGGTGACCGCCGCGCCACCGCGGGACCGATGATCGCCAGCCGGAGCATCGAGAAGGTGTTCCCGGCGGACGAGTACTCGGCAGTCGGCATCGCCGGCTCCGCGGGCATCGGGCTGGAGCTCGTCCGGCTCTTCCAGCTCGAGCTCGAGCACTACGAGAAGATCGAGGGCTCCCTGCTCTCGCTCACGGGCAAGGCGAACCGCCTGGCCACGATGCTGCGCGGCAACCTGGCCATGGCCATGCAGGGGCTGGCCGTGGTGCCGTTGTTCGCGGGCTACGACCTGGACCAGGAGACGGGCCGCATCTTCAGCTACGACGCCACCGGTGGCCGCTACGAGGAGCACGAGCACCACGGCATCGGTTCCGGCTCCCTCTTCGCTCGCGGCGCCATGAAGAAGCTGTGGCGCCGGGGCATGGACGAGGAAGCGGCGGTCCACGTGGCGGTCGAGGCGCTGTACGACGCCGCGGACGACGACTCCGCTACCGGCGGCCCCGACACCGTGCGCGGCATCTTCCCCGTCGTGGCCACCGTCTCGGCGGACGGCTACCGGCGCGTCGAGGACGCGGAGATCTCCCGCGTGGCGGAGCAGATCGTGGCGCAGCGCCGAGAGAGGGGGCACCTCGCATGAACATGCCGTTCTACGTCTCGCCCGAGCAGCTGATGAAGGACCGGGCGGACTTCGCCCGGAAGGGCATCGCCCGCGGCCGGTCCGTGGTGGTGCTCGCCTATGACGGCGGTATCGCCTTCGCCACGGAGAACCCGTCGCGTGCACTGCACAAGATCTCGGAGATCTACGACCGCATCGCGTTCGCCGCGGTGGGAAAGTACAACGAGTTCGAGAACCTTCGGGTGGCCGGCGTGCGGTACGCCGACATGCGGGGCTACTCCTACGACCGGTCCGACGTGACGGCCCGTGGCCTGGCGAACGCGTACGCGCAGACGCTCGGCACGGTGTTCATCACGGAGTCGAAGCCGCTGGAGGTGGAGATCGTCGTCGCCGAGGTGGGCGCAGCGCCCGCCGACGACCAGATCTACCGGCTCACCTACGACGGCACCGTGGCGGACGAGCACGGTTTTGTCGTCATGGGCGGGCAGGCCGAGCAGCTCGGCCGGCGCGTCAAGGAGGGCTGGCGGGAGGATCTGTCGCTCGGCGAGGCCCTGCGGCTGGCGGTCGCGGCCCTCGGGTCGGGTGAGGGTTCGTCGTCGCGCACCATCGAGGCCGCCCAGCTCGAGGTCGCGGTGCTGGAGCGGGGGCGTCCCCGGCGGTCGTTCCGTCGACTGACCGGGCAGGTGCTGGCCGACCTGCTCACGGACGGGACCCCGGCCGCACCGGCGGACGACCTCCCGCCCGGGGACGACGTCGCGGTAGGCACGGCGACGCCGGGCACCGGGACGGCGGACACCGTGCCGCCGGAGACCACCGCTACCACGGACACCACCGATACCGCCCCTGATACCGAGACCACCTCCGAGACCGACACCGGCGCGCAGGCACCGGACGACACCCCGGCCGACAGCACTCCGACCGAGGACAAGCCCCGCGACGAGCCGGGCACCCCAGGCGCCGCGCCAGACGCCGACCACTAGCCAGGTTCCGCGAACAGGGAGGGGAAGTCCATGGACCGCAGGATCTTCGGTCTCGAGACTGAGTACGGCGTGACGTGCGCGGCCGATGACGGGCGTGGCCTGTCTGCTGACGAGGTCGCCCGGTACCTGTTCCGGAAGGTGGTGGCGTGGGGTCGTTCCTCGAACGTGTTCCTGAGGAACGGCTCCCGCCTCTACCTCGATGTCGGCTCCCACCCCGAGTACGCGACGGCCGAGTGCGACGACGTGCGCCAGCTCGTCGCGTACGACCGGGGCGGGGAACGCATCCTGGAGGGCCTTGTGGCCGACGCGCAGCAGCGACTCGAGCACGAGGACCTGCCGGGCAAGATCCACCTGTTCAAGAACAACACCGACTCGGCGGGCAACTCCTACGGGTGTCATGAGAACTACCTGGTGCGGCGGTCGGGTGACTTCTCCCGGCTGTCCGACGTGCTGGTGCCGTTCCTCATCACCCGGCAGATCCTGGTCGGGGCCGGCAAGGTGCTCGCGACGCCGCGGGGTGCGGTCTTCTGCCTCTCCCAGCGGGCGGACCACATCTGGGAGGCGGTCTCCAGCGCCACGACCCGGTCGCGTCCGATCATCAACACCCGCGACGAGCCGCACGCCGACGCCGAGCTGTACCGCCGCCTGCACGTCATCGTGGGTGACTCGTCGATGGCCGAGCCCACCACGATGCTCAAGGTGGGCAGCACGGACCTGGTCCTGCGCCTCGTGGAGGCGGGTGTCCCGATGCGGGACCTCACCCTCGAGAACCCGATCCGCGCGATCCGGGAGATCAGCCACGACCGCACGGGCAAGCACGCCGTGACGCTGGCCAACGGGCGCACCATGACGGCCGTCGAGATCCAGTCGGAGTACTACGAGCGGGCGCGGGAGCTCGTGGAGGCCAACCTCGAGGTCACACCCGTGGTGAAGCAGGTGCTCGACCTGTGGGAGCGCGGCCTGCGAGCCCTCGAGGCCGAGAACCTGTCGCTCGTGGACCGGGAGCTGGACTGGGTCATCAAGCTGAAGCTCATCCGGCGCTACCAGGAGAAGCACGGCATGGCGCTCGACGACCCGCGCATCGCCAGGCTCGACCTCGCCTACCACGACATCTCCCGGACCGAGGGGCTGTACAACCTGCTCGCGGCCAAGGGCATGGTGGAACGGGTCACGACGGACCTGGAGGTCTTCGAGTCCACGGCGCTGCCGCCGCAGACCACGCGGGCCAAGCTGCGCGGTGACTTCGTGCGCGCCGCCCAGGAGGCCCGGCGTGACTACACCGTGGACTGGGTGCACCTGAAGCTGAACGACCAGGCGCAGCGCACGGTGCTCTGCAAGGACCCGTTCAAGAGCGTCGACGACCGCGTCGAACGGCTCATCGAGAGCATGTGACGTGCGCGGTGCCCCGGGACCGGCTGCGTGCCGGCCCCGGGGCGCGGCCGTTCCATGACCGGCTCCGACGAACGGCTCCGGGAACAGTTCCACGAGCACAGGCCCACGAGCACGGATCCACGGCCGGTTCCAGGACGGCCGTCGCGGCATGGGAGACTCTGCGGGTGAGCTCCTGGGTTCGTGCGGTCGTCGGTGCGCTGGCATCGGCGTCGGTACTGGCGTCGTCGGCGTGCGCACCCGCGTCACTGCCGGTCGAGGTGGGACCGGCCCCGACGTCCTCGGCGTCGCAGGCGCCGTTGCAGGTGACGGGTGCTGACGGCGCCCCGCCGACGCTTGAGTACGACAAGCCCTTCACCGTGGTGCGGCCCGGCTCGCGCACGGTCTGGCCCGGGACGGGCGACGTGCTGGAGCGCGACGACCCGGTGCTGCTGAACCTCTACGCGGAGGACGGCCGCGACGGCACGGAGCTGCAGAACACGTTCCGTACCGCGCCCGTCGCGTACACGATGACCGAGAAGTCGCTCGGCAACCACCTCTACGAGGCGCTCGAGGGCAAACGTGTCGGGACGCGCTTGTCGCTCCTGGAGCAGGACGACGACGTCCCGGTGCTCCTGGTCGTGGACGTGCTGCCCGCGCGCGCTTCCGGCGAGCCGGGGCAGCCGCCGGGCGACGATCTGCCGTCGGTGCGGCTGGACGAGCTGGGTGCTCCGACGGTCCGGGTGCCGCGCGGCGTCGAACCGCCGTCGGACCTGGTGGTGCACCCGCTCGTCCGCGGCGCGGGTCCGCAGGTCCGGGCCGGGCAGATCGTCACCGTGGAGTTCACCGCCGTGCGCTGGAGCGACGGACAGGTGGTCGACACGACGTGGTCGGAGGGGGCGCCGCCGCAGTCCGCGGAGATCGGCATCGGCAGGTTGGTCGAGGGCTGGGACCAGGGGCTCCTGGAGCAGACCGTCGGCTCCCAGGTGATGCTCGTGGTGCCGCCGCAGGACGGCTACGCCAACACCAAGAGCCGGCTCGCCGGCGAGACGGTCGTCTACGTGGTCGACATCCTCGACGCGCACAAGGCGGTCGCCGAGGAAGAACCCAAGAAGAAGGAGGGCTGATGTCCGTCGCTATCCGCGTGATCCCGTGCCTGGACGTCGACGCGGGCCGGGTGGTCAAGGGCGTCAACTTCGCCGATCTGCGCGATGCCGGGGATCCGGTCGAGCTGGCGGGCCGGTACGACGCCGAGGGCGCCGACGAGCTCACGTTCCTGGACGTGTCGGCCTCGTCGGGCGACCGCGAGACCATGGTCGACGTGGTGCGTCGGACCGCCGAGCAGGTCTTCGTCCCGCTGACCGTGGGCGGCGGCGTGCGCTCCACCGACGACGTCGACCGGCTGCTGCGCGCGGGTGCAGACAAGGTGGGCGTGAACACCGCAGCCATCGCGCGGCCGGAGCTGATCTCCGAGATCGCGCAGCGGTTCGGCTCCCAGGTGCTCACCCTGAGCGTGGACGCACGTCGCGTCACGGGTGACGTGACCACGCCGTCGGGCTACGAGGTGACGACCCACGGGGGTCGCCGGGGCACCGGGATCGACGCCGTCCAGTGGGCAGAGCAGGTCGCGAAGCTGGGTGCGGGGGAGATCCTGCTCAACTCGATGGACGCCGACGGCACCACCGCGGGGTTCGACCTGGAGATGCTCCGCGCGGTGCGCGAACGCGTGCAGGTCCCGCTCGTCGCATCCGGCGGTGCGGGCACGCCCGAGCACTTCGTCGAGGCCGCCCGGGCGGGGGCGGACGCCGTCCTCGCCGCCTCGGTGTTCCACTTCGGCACGCTGACGATCGGCCAGGTCAAGGACGCGATGCGCGCGGCGGGTCTCGACGTGCGCTGAGTCCCTTCTTGACCTCAACTTTGGTCGAGGTCCTAACGTAGGCGACGCCCGCAGCGAAAAACTGTCGAATCGATTCCCGGGCCGTGAGAAAATTCTGCAGTCCCCGAGGAAGCGAGGTTTTGCCGTGCCCACAGATGCCCCGCGATCCAGACCGATGGTCCTGACCGGGTCCCGCGTGCGCAGGTCGCTCGCACTCATGTGGCGCGGCATGCGTGCCCACCCCGGCATCTACGTCCTGGCCGTGGGCGCGTCCGGTGTGTTCGGTGCGCTCACCGTCGGTGTGAGTCGCGCGGTCGGCTGGGCCACCGACTCGGTGGTCGTCCCCGCCATCGCGGGTGATCCGGTCGCCCGGGACCGGATCTGGCTCGGCGGCCTCGTGCTCGCCGCCGTCGCGCTGCTGCTCGCGTTGTCCGTCGCCGGTCGCCGCATCTGGGCCGGCTTCGGCGTCGTCCGCATCCAGGCCGACCACCGCACCGCCCTGACCCGCCAGTACCTGCGTCTGCCCGCCTCCTGGCACCGCGCGCACCCGGCCGGACAGCTCCTGAACCACACCACCTCGGACACCGAGGCCGCCACCGGCGTCTTCAACCCGCTGCCGTTCGCCCTGGGCGTCGTGGTCATGATCGCCGTCTCGATCGCCATGCTCCTGACCATCGACCCCTGGCTCGCGCTCGCGGCGCTCGTGGTCATCCCCGTCACGGTCGCCGTCAACGCCGTCTACCAGCGCCACATGTCGCCCGCGGTGACCCGGGCGCAGCGCCTGCGCGGCGACGTGGCCGACGCCGCGCACGAGAGCTTCGAGGCCGCGTTGCTGGTCAAGTCGCTCGGCACCGAGAACCGTGAGGAGTACCGGTTCGACGCGCGCACGCAGGAGCTGCGCGCCGCGAACGTCCGCGTCGGCATCGTCCGCTCCCTGTTCGACCCCGTGATCCAGACGCTGCCCGCGATCGGCACCCTGCTGGTGCTCGGCATCGGTACGTGGCGCATCTCGACCGGCGACATCGTGGCCGGCGACATCGTCACTGCGGCCTACCTGCTCACCATGATGACCGTGCCCGTGCAGGCGTTCGGGTGGGTGCTCGGCGAGCTGCCGCGCGCCCTGGTCGGCTACGAGCGCATCGCGCAGGTCGTGGACTCGACGGGCGCCCTCGCCCACGGAGACGCCCGTCTACCGCGGACACCCGGCCAGGCCGGTCTCGCCGTCCGCATGGCGGGGGTGGGCGTCGACGTGCCCGCGATCAGCGGTGCCCACGGCCGCACGATCACCCTGCTCGACGGCGTGGACCTCGAGGTCGAGCCGGGCGCGACGGTCGCCGTCGTCGGCACCACCGGGGCCGGCAAGACCACCCTGGTCAGCCTGCTGGCCCGGCTGTCCGACCCGACGCGCGGACAGGTGCTGCTCGACGGGACCGACGCGCGGACGCTGGCGGAGGGCGAGATCTCCGCGCAGGTCGCCTTCGTCACGCAGACCACCTTCATCTTCGAGGACACGGTGCGCGGCAACGTGACCCTCGCCGACCCGGGCACCCCCGGGTCGCCGTCCGACGACGAGGTGTGGGAGGCCCTGCGGCTCGCACGCCTCGACGACACGGTCCGCGAGCTGGCCGGCGGGCTCGACGCACCTCTCGGTGAGCGAGGCGCCAACCTCTCCGGCGGGCAGCGACAGCGCCTCGCCATCGCGCGGGCCCTGGTGCGCGCCCCACGCCTGCTCGTGCTCGACGACGCGACCAGCGCCGTCGACCCGCGCGTGGAGCAGGAGATCTTGCGCGGCCTCGCCGCCCAGGCCGACGAGCGCGCCGCCGAGCAGGTCGCCGAACAGGAGGGCGCGGGTACCGCAGACAGGTCCGGCACCACCGTGATCATGGTGGCGTACCGCATGTCGTCGGTGGCGCTCGCCGACCGAGTGGTCCACGTCGACGGCGGACGCGTGATCGATGTCGGTACGCACGACGAGCTCATGGTGCGCGACGCCGGCTACCGCGCGCTCGCGACGGCCTACGAGGTCGAGACCGAGCGCCGGGAGAAAGAACGGGCCGACGCCGCTGCCGCCGGTGCGCTGGACGACGAGCTGGAAGAGGTGGCCCCATGACCGCGGCGACGGACGAGCGCGACGAGACCGAGGTGCCCGAGGACCTGCTGGACGCCGACGGAGCGCGGATCGAGTCCACGAGCAACCTCGGCGTGTTCGCCACGCTGCGCCGTGGCATCGAGATCAGCCCCGAGATCACCCGCGGGCTCTGGATCACCCTCGGCCTGGCGCTGCTGGCAGCCGCCGGACGCGTCGTCGTGCCGCTCGCGGTGCAGCAGACCATCGACGTCGGCATCCTCGACGACACCGGACCCGACGCCGGACGGGTGGCGCTCCTGGCGTCGCTGGCCGCGGGTGCCCTGGTGCTCGCCGGGCTGTGCGCGGCGCTGGTCAACGTGCGCCTCTTCCGCTCGGCCGAGGCAGGGCTGGCGACGCTGCGCGTCAAGGCGTTCCGACACGTGCACGACCTGTCCACCCTGACGCAGAACACGGAGCGCCGCGGCGCCCTGGTCTCCCGCGTGACCAACGACGTCGACACGGTGTCGCTGTTCGTGCAGTGGGGCGGCATCATGCTGCTGGTCAGCGCGCTGCAGATCGTGGTGGCGACCGGGCTGATGCTCGTCTACTCGCCCGTCCTGACAGCGGTGGTGTGGGTCGCCTTCGTGCCGATGTTCCTCGTGATCCGGTACGGGCAGAAGTACGTGAACCGCGCCTACACCCTGGTGCGCGAGCGGGTCGGCGCGATGCTCGGCGCCATCTCGGAGGCCGTCGTGGGCGCCGAGACGGTCCGTGCGTACGGCGTGTCCGAGCGCACGGGGCGACGCATCGGTGCCGCGGTGGAGGACACGCGCCGCGCGCAGGCGAGGTCGCAGGTCCTGGTCGCCGGGACGTTCTCGTCGGGCGTGCTCATCTCCAACCTGGTGCTCGCGGTGGTGGTGGTCGTGGGCACGCTGCTCGGCGTGGGCGGCGGCCTGACGGCGGGCCAGCTCGTGGCCTTCCTGTTCCTGGTCCAGCTGTTCACCGGGCCGGTGCAGATGGCCACCGAGATCCTCAACGAGCTGCAGAACGCGGTTGCCGGCTGGCGGCGTGTCATCGCCGTCATCGACACGCCGGTGCAGGTGGCCGAGAAGCCGGGCGCGGTGGCGCAGGTGCGTGGTCCCGCCCGCGTGACGCTGCGCGACGTGCGGTTCGCGTACCCGAGCGGCCCTGAGGTGCTGCACGGCGTGACGCTCGACCTCCCGCCGCGCACCAAGGTGGCGGTGGTGGGACAGACCGGGTCGGGCAAGACGACCATTGCCAAGCTGGTCACACGCCTCATGGACCCGACGGCGGGTGTGGTCGAGCTGGACGGCGTGGACCTGCGCGACCTGGCGTTCGCGTCGCTGCGCGAGCGGGTGGTGCTGGTGCCGCAGGAGGGCTTCCTGTTCGACGGGACGGTCCTGGAGAACGCGGCGTACGGGTTGCGGGGCGCGGCGGCAGGCTCTGGTGGTGGGGCGGGTTCCGGTGACGGGGCAAGTCCTGATGGTGCGGCGGTCGAGTCTGTCGAGATCACCGCCGAGACCCGAGCTGCCGTCGAGCAGGCGTTCGTCGAGCTCGGTCTCTCGGACTGGGTCGCCGACCTGCCGGACGGTCTGGACACCGCGGTGGGCCAGCGGGGCGAGTCGTTGTCGGCGGGGGAGCGGCAGCTCGTCGCGATCGCGCGCGCCTACCTCGCCCAGCCGGACCTGCTCGTACTGGACGAGGCGACGTCGGCCGTGGACCCCGCGACCGAGGTCCGCATCGCGCGCGCCCTGGACTCCCTCACGGCCGGCCGGTCCACGATCACCATCGCGCACCGGCTCTCCACGGCGGAGGCGTCCGACCTCGTGGTCGTGGTGGACCAGGGCCACGTGGCCGAGATCGGCTCGCACGACGAGCTGACGGCGGCAGACGGCATCTACGCCGGCATGCACGCGAGCTGGATCTCCCAGACCCGCTAGGCCCGACGGCCCCCGCCACCGAACGCCGAACCGCAACCTGCTCGTGCTCCGGCGCGTCGAACCGCAAGTTACAGCTGAACCCAGGTGCCGAACCGCAACCTGCGCGTCCATCAGGCTGGCGGATTCATACGGTCAGTGCACCGTTCGAGTGATCGGGGGTTGTGATGCCGTCTGGGTTCCCGTGGCCGCTCGAGAAGCGGCGGGAGGTGTTGGACGCTGTGGCGTCGGGGATGCCGATGTTGCAGGCGTTCGTGGTGTGCGGGGTGTC
>Ga0233375_1000103_pt1 | contig 52735 bp, 44 predicted proteins | sample ElkDunMinimDraft_10_FD_191539 | JGI IMG/M metagenome (GOLD analysis project Ga0233375, IMG submission 191539) | Fecal eukaryotic communites from dung pellets of Tule Elk in California, USA - Elk Dung E16 | ecosystem: Host-associated > Mammals > Digestive system > Large intestine > Fecal | place...
GCCGACCTCACGGGCCTGCGGTACGACGCCGAGGACCCGGCGGCGGTCGACGCGCTCGTCGATGCGCTCGGGCCCGCCGCGAAGTTCGTCGGGGCGACCGTGCGCCACACCTCGAACCCGACGCAGCTCAACGCCGGCTACAAGGCCAACGTGATCCCGGGGCGCGCCGAGGCGGCGATCGACGTGCGGCTGCTGCCCGGTCACGAGGAGTCCGGCATGGCGACGTTGCGCGAGCTCGTCGGCCCGAACGTGCGCATCGAGCCGATCCACCAGGACGTCGCGCTCGAGGTGCCGTTCAGCGGCGACCTGGTCGATGCGATGGTCGCGTCGCTGCTGGCCGAGGACCCGGGCGCGGCCGTGCTGCCGTACACGCTGTCGGGCGGCACGGACAACAAGTCCCTGGCACGGCTCGGGATCACGGGCTACGGGTTCGCGCCGCTGCGCCTGGACGGCGACCTGGACTTCGCCGGCATGTTCCACGGCGTCGACGAGCGCGTCCCGATCGACGCCCTGCGGTTCGGTACCCGGGTGCTGGACCGGCTGCTGTGCACCTGCTGACGACCGCGCACGGGCCCACGTCCGTGCACCAGATGACGACGCTCTGCGCGCCGGTGCCAGATCACACCCGGTGGCACTGCGTGCGGCCCGCGCGGACGGCACGATGAGCCCCGTGATCCATGACTCGGCGTTCACTGCGACCGTCACCCTGAAGGATGTCCGCAAGACCGCGCGCGACGTGTTCGGCTGGGAACGCCTCCGGCCGGGCCAGGCCGACGCGATCTCCGCGCTGCTCGCCGGCCACGACGTGCTGCTCCTGCTGCCGACCGGCGCCGGCAAGTCGGCGGTGTACCAGCTGCCGGGCGTCGAGCTCGAGGGGCCCACGGTCGTGGTGTCGCCGCTCATCGCGCTGCAGCAGGACCAGGTGCGCTCGCTGCTCGAGCTCGGGGACGAGGAGGTCTCGGCGCGCGCCGTGAGCTCGGCCGTGCCCGCCCGCGAGCGCCGTGAGGCGCTCGAGGCCGCCGCCGCGGGGGAGCTCGAGTTCCTCTTCCTCTCTCCCGAGCAGCTCGCCAACGACGAGGTGCTCGACGCCGTCCGCGCGGCCCGCCCGAGCCTGGTCGCGGTCGACGAGGCGCACTGCCTCTCGGTGTGGGGCCACGACTTCCGGCCCGAGTACCTGCGCCTCGGGGAGCGCATCGACACCCTCGAGCCTCGGCCTCGCGTCATCGCGCTGACGGCCACCGCCTCCCCGCCCGTGCGCGACGACATCGTGCGGCGCCTGGGGCTGCGCGACGTCGAGATCGTCGTACGGGGCTTCTCGCGGCCGAACATCACGCTCGAGGTCGAGCGTGCCGTGGGTGCGGACGACAAGCTGCGCGCCGTCGTCGAGCGGACGCGCACCGAGGCCAAGAACGGCGTAGGCATCGTCTACGTCGCGACGCGCCGCCGGACGACGGAGCTCGCCGAGGCGCTCGCCGAGCACGGGCTGCGCACCGCGGCGTACCACGGCGGTCTGCGCCGCGACGAGCGCGACGAGGCGCACCGCCGGTTCATCGACGACGAGGTCGACGTCGTGGTCGCGACGTCGGCGTTCGGCATGGGGATCGACAAGCCCGACGTCCGCTTCGTGATCCACGCCGACGTCCCGGGCTCTCCCGACAGCTACTACCAGGAGATCGGGCGCGCCGGCCGCGACGGCGAGGAGGCGTGCGCCGTCCTGTTCTACCGGCCCGAGGACCTCAGCCTGCAGCGGTTCTTCACGGTCGGCGTACCGGAACGGGACGACCTGGTCCAGGTTGCGCGCGCCCTGCCCGCCGGGGCCGGCCGCGGCAGAGCCCGGCGCCACGGGTCCTCGGGCCTGCCGCGCCGGCTGGCCCGGCTGCGCTCGCTCGTCGAGGACGCTCGGGCGCTGTCGAGCCGCGCCGACCCGGGCGACGTCGCGGACGCGGCGGTCGAGCTCGCCGAGGAGCGGCGTCGCATGGACGCCTCGCGCCTGGAGATGATGCGGGCCTACGCCGAGACGTCGCAGTGCCGGCGCCAGTTCCTGCTCGCCTACTTCGGCGAGGAGCTGCCGGAGCCGTGCGGCGACTGCGACACGTGCCGGTCCGGCTCCGCGGAGCAGCGGGACGCCGACGCGGCGGACCGGCCCTACGACGTCGGCTCGGGCGTGACGCACCCGGAGTTCGGTGACGGCACGGTCATGGGCTACGAGGCCGACGACCGCGTCACCGTGCTCTTCGACTCCCACGGCTACCGCACGCTGAGCCTCGTGGCGGTCGAGCGCCATGACCTGCTCGAGCCCGAGACCGTGGCGTCCCGCTGACCCGCTGACCGGCTGACCCGCCGACGAGAGAGGTGATGACGTGCAGCTGACGGTCATCGCGTCCCCGTACTACTTCGGGCACGAGCGCGTGGGGATGGCGCGCGGCGTCGACGCCATCCTCGCCGCCGGGTTCCTCGCGGCGGCGACGGGGCAGGACGCCGCCGCGGTGCACTGGGTAGGGCCGCAGCGCGCGTTCCGCGACGAGATCGGCGCGACCTTCGACCTGTGCTCGAGCATCGCCGACGCCGTCGCGCGCGCCGTCGAGCGCGGGCAGACGCCCGTGGTGCTCGCGGGCAACTGCATGGCCACGCTCGGCGTCCTGGCCGGCCTGAGGCCGAAGGCGGGCCCGACCGGGGTGGTGTGGCTCGATGCCCACGCCGATCTGCACACCGCCGAGTCGACCACCTCGGGCTACCTCGACGGGATGGCGCTCGCGGCCGTGACCGGCCGGTGCTGGGCGGGCGTCGCGGGCACCGTGGACGGCTTCGCGCCCACGCAGGACGAGCACGTCGTCCTTGTGGGCGCGCGGGACCTCGACGAGCCGGAGCGTGAGCTGCTGGCCGCAGGCGGCGTGCGCCACCTCGGCGCGACGGGCGACCTGGACGACGACGGCCAGCGGCGGAGCCTGGACGACGCGCTGGCCGCACTGTGCGAACGCGTCGGCGGCGTCCACCTGCACATCGACGCGGACGTCCTGGACCCCGACCTCGTCGCACCCGCCAACGAGTTCGCCGCCCCGGGCGGGCTGACGGCCACCGGTCTGGTCGAGGTGGTCCGCAGGGTCGCCGACCGCGTCCCGGTGCGCTCGGTGACCCTCGCGTCCTACGACCCAGCCGAGGACCCGGACGGGCGGGTCGCCGGCGCCGCGGTCGGCGTGGCGCACGCCCTGCGCGGCGCCGGCTGAGCCCGCCCGTCCGGAGTCACGCCCGGCCCGTGGGCCGGTAGGTCAGCAGGAGCGTCCCGGAGCTCAGCTCGCGCACCTCGGGGCGCCCGAGCGGCACCGGTCCGGCCACGCCGCCCAGCAGCGGCCGGCCCGCGCCCAGCAGCACCGGCTGGACGGCGATGCGGAGCTCGTCGACCACACCGGTCGGCAGGAGCGAGGCCAGGAAGGTCGAGCTGCCGAAGATCGCGACGTCTTTGCCGGGCTTGTCCTTGAGCGCCGCGAGGTGCCCTGCGACGTCGTCCGCCACGAACGTCGTCGGGCCCCACGGGTGGGTCGTCATGCTCCGGGAGGCCACGATCTTGGGCAGGTCGTTCATGAACGCGGCCACGACGGGGTCGTCGGAGTAGGCCTCGGGCGTCGGCCAGTAGGACGCCATGAGCTCGAAGGTCCGGCGGCCCATCACGATGGTGTCGATGTGCTCGCCCTGGCCCTGGGAGTAGTCCTCGAGCGCGGGATCCTCCTGGAGCCAGTCGACGGATCCGTCGGCGTCGGCGTGATAGCCGTCGAGAGAGGTCATGAGATAGGCGTAGACGGTGCGCATGACGTGACGACGCTGCGACGGAGGAAAACTCATCGCTGCCAGCGTCGACGGCGTCAGCCGGCGAGCTCGTCGAGGATGCTCTGCGTGCGGATCACGTAGCCCCGGCCGAACAGGACGGCGTGCACCGCGATCGGGTAGAGCTGGTGCAGGGTCACGCGCTCGCGCCACCCCGGCGTGAGCGGGTGCACCTCCTCGTACGCCGCCAGCGTCTCGTCGAGGTAGGGCGCGCCGAACAGCGCGAGCATGGCGAGGTCCGCCTCACGATGGCCACCGTGCGCCGCCGGGTCGATGAGGATCGCCTCGACGCCCTCGTGCGGGCCCGGCCCCCACAGGACGTTGCCGGACCACAGGTCGCCGTGCACCCGGGCCGGGACGTCGTCGACGCTCGGGCCGGCGAGGTCCGGCAGGCGCTTGCACACCCGTTCGACCAGTGCGGCGTCGTGCGCGGTGAAGGTGCCGCGCTCGAGGCCCTGCCGCAGCACGACCCGCAGCCTGGCCTCGGCGTAGAAGGTGGGCCAGTCGTCCCACGACCCGCCCATCATCTCGAGCGGGTCGGCGAGCGGCCCGAAGAACGCGGTGCGCCGCGGCGCGGCCGCCTCGTCGTCGGGCGGCAGCACGCCGAACGCCGGGGCCCCGGCGTCGTGCAGGACGGCGAGCCCGCGCCCCAGGGCCTGGGCGGCGGCGAGCGTGGGCCAGGCGCCGGGGATGCGCTCGAGGTCCAGGTAGTCGGGCCCGACGTCGACCACGTGCGCCACGCGCGGCCCACCGGGCACGCTCAACCAGCGCAGGCCCGCGGCCTCGGCGGCGAAGAAGCCGTCGGGTGCGTCGGACCGCGCCTTGCGGAAGACGTCGGTCATGGGTGGCCCTTCAGAACGTCGGCGTGACCTTGATGACCTTGCGCCGGAGCCAGACCTTGCGCTCGCCGCCCACGTAGATGCGGGTCCGGGCCAGCTCCCACCGCCCGTACTCCGCCTCCTCGGTGAGCATGCGCCGGGCGTCGGGGACGCTCGTGCGGCGGTCGATGGTCAGGACCCGGTACTCGTAGTGCCCGTGCCGGCGCCACGCGGACGTCGTCGATCGGCTGTCGGTGGTGCTGCTCGCCGAAGAGCTGGAAGCCATCCGTCGTCCTCCCGAACTGTGATCGGCTCGTGCCATTTCGTTTGCCCATTGTGCCCCCGGTGGCGCTACGGTCGGAGCATGACCGCTGATCCGCGTGCCGCGCTGGACCGCTTCGTCGCCGCGCTCGAGGCGCACTTCCACGCGGTCTCGACCAGACGCAGCGACGACGACCCCGCGGTCGACGACGCCTACGAGGTGCTGGCGGACGCATTTGAGGTCTACGAGGACTCGCTGGCCCAGGTGTACTCGGAGGTCACACCGTTCCTGCTCGACGACGTCGACGACGATGACGACGACGAGTCGGACGACGACACGGACGACGACGAGGCGGACGACGACCTCGACACCGACATCGATCTTGACACCGACCTCGACGCGGGCGACGAGGGCGGCGCCGGCGACATGCCGGACGGCGTGCCCGGCCGCTACCAGCGCTCGGGGTAGCCGACGTCGATCGCGGAGACGTCGTCCAGGGCCGCATGCACCTCATAGGGCAGGTCGAGGTCGACGGCGGCCAGAGAAGTACGCAGCTGAGCCGGAGTGCGGGCGCCGACGATCGCGGCAGCGACCGTGTCGCGGGCCAGCAGCCAGGCCAGCGCCACCTCGAGCGGAGCGCGCCCGAGGCCGTCGGCGGCCGTCGCGACGGCCTCGACGACGGCCGACGACGCGTCGTCCAGGTACGGGTCGACGAACGCCGCCAGGTGCGGTGACGCGGCCCGCGAGTCGGCAGGCAGTGCACGGCGGTACTTGCCCGTGAGCACGCCGCGACCGAGCGGTGACCAGGCGAGCAGCCCGACGCCCAGCGCCGAGGCCGCGGGTACGACGTCGCGCTCGACACCGCGCTCCAGGAGCGAGTACTCGAGCTCGAGGGCGGCGAGGCCCACGCCGTCGCCCGCGATGCCCTCGAGCAGCGTCGCGGCCCGCGCGGCCGCCCACGCCGGGTGGTTCGACAGGCCCACGTAGCGCGCGCGCCCCGACGTCACCGCGAGGCGCAGGGCGGAGACGGTCTCGTCGAGCGGCGTGGCCGGGTCGGGGCACGCGACCAGGAACAGGTCGACGTGGTCGGTGCCCAGGCGTGACAGGGAGGCGTCGAGGTCGGCGAGGAGAGCGCCTCGCGAGGCGTCCGCCGTCGTGCCCAAGGGGCCGGCTCGCACGCCGCCCTTGGTGCACAGGACCAGCTCGCGGCGCGCCACCTTCCCGCCGAGCAGGTCGCCGATGAGGCGCTCGGCGTCGCCGTCACCATAGGTGGCGGCGGTGTCGACGAAGGTGCCGCCCGCGTCGAGGAAGTCGCGCAGCTGCTCACCCGCGTCGAGGGCGTCCGTGTCCCGGCCCCACGTCATCGTTCCGAGGCCCAGCGTGGACACGCGCAACCCCGAACGACCTACCTGACGACGCTCCATGCGGGCAGGGTACCGGCGCGCCCGCTCGCCGTGGCCGACCCCGCGCCGACACCCGGTAGTGTGACGGCCCGTGACTGCGTGGGAAGCCATCATCCTGGGCCTGGTACAGGGCCTCACCGAGTTCCTCCCGATCTCCTCGAGCGCCCACCTGCGCATCGTCGGCGAGCTGATCGGTGACGTCGACCCAGGTGCCGCCTTCACGGCGATCACCCAGATCGGCACGGAGGCGGCGGTGCTGCTGTACTACCGGCGCACGATCAAGAACATCTGCGTGGCCTGGTGGAAGGCGCTGCGCGGCGACCACGGCCCCGACTGGCGCGCACGGCTCGGCGCGCACGACTCCGACGCCCGCATGGCGTGGTACATCGCGCTCGGGTCGGTGCCCATCGTGCTGCTCGGCCTGCTGTTCCAGGACGCGATCGAGGAGTCGCTGCGCAACCTCTGGATCACGGTGACGATGCTCGTCGTGTTCGCGCTCCTGCTCGGCTGGGCGGACAAGATCGGTGCCCGCCGCCGCCGCCTCGACGAGCTGACCCCCCGCCGGGCGATCGCCTTCGGGCTGGCCCAGTCGCTGGCTCTTGTCCCGGGCGTCTCGCGCTCGGGCGGCACCATCACCGCGGGTCTGCTCATGGGCTTCACCCGCAAGGCCGCGGCCGACTACTCGTTCCTGCTGGCCATCCCCGCGGTGCTCGGCTCGGGCTTCTACCAGCTCGCCAAGTCGGCGTCCGCCGAGCCCGTTCCCGGCGCGCCGGGCGCGTTTGCCACGCTCCTGGCGACCCTCGTGGCGTTCGTCGTGGGCTACGTCGTCATCATCGGGTTCCTCAAGATCGTCTCGACCTACTCCTACCGGCCGTTCGTGTACTACCGCCTGGGCCTCGCGGCCGTCGTGGTCGTGCTGCTCCTCACAGGCGTGCTCGAGGCGGACGGCGGGGCGCACACCACGGGAGTCTGACCTTCACGGGTACCCTGGGGCGCGTGCTCTCCTGGCCCGCCCCGCAAGTACCCGAGCTCCCTGAACCGGCCGGTCCGCGGCACGTGGTCCGGGTGCACGACAGCTCGACGGACACGCTCGTCGACGCTGCGCCCGGGCCGACCGCCCGCTTCTACGTGTGCGGCATCACGCCCTACGACGCGACGCACCTGGGCCACGCCAACACCTACATCACCTTCGACCTGCTGCACCGCGCGTGGCGCGACGCCGGCAAGGCGGTGACCTACGTCTCGAACGTCACCGACGTCGACGACCCGCTGCTCGAGCGTGCCGCGGCGACGGGCGTCCCGTGGCGGGAGCTGGCGGCCCAGCAGACCGAGCTCTACCGCGAGGACATGACCGCGCTCGGCGTCATCCCGCCCGCCACGTGGACGGGTGCCGTCGAGTCAGTACCCGCGGTGGTGGGCGCCGTCGAGGAGATGCTCGCGGCCGGTGCTGCGTACCGCGTGCCGGTCGAGCCCGGTGCGGGCGGCTCGGCGCCCGAGCTCGGCGACGTTTATGCCGACCTGTCGGCCGACCCCGCGTTCGGCGAGGTCGCCCGGCTCGACGGCGCGACCATGGCAGAGCTGTTCGCCGAACGCGGGGGAGACCCGGCGCGCGAGGGCAAGAAGCACCCGCTCGACCCGCTGCTGTGGCGGCGGGAACGACCGGGCGAGCCCGCCTGGGACGGCGCGACGCTCGGCACCGGCCGCCCCGGGTGGCACATCGAGTGCGCGGTCATCGCACGCGACGGGCTCGGGCTGCCGTTCGACCTGCAGGGCGGGGGAGTGGACCTGCTCTTCCCGCACCACGAGATGTCGACGTCGCACGCCCGCGCGCTGGGCAAGGGTGGTGCCGCCGTCCACCTGCACGCGGGCCTGGTCGCCTACCAGGGCGAGAAGATGAGCAAGTCGCGTGGCAACCTCGTGTTCGTCTCCGCGCTCCGCGAGGCGGGCGTCGACCCGATGGCGATCCGCCTCGCCCTGCTGGCGCACCACTACCGCCACGAGTGGGAGTGGACCGACGCCGACCTCGCCGCGGGCGAGGCGCGGCTGGCGCGCTGGCGGTCGGCACTGTCCGGCAACGGCGGGCCGGATGCCACCGAGACGCTCGCGGCGATCCGGGCCGCGCTCGCGGACGACCTCGACGCGCCTGCGGCTCTCGGCGCGGTCGACGCCTGGGCGGACCTGGCGCTGGACCCCGAGCGCGACGTCACGACCGACGTCGAGGGCGCTCCCGGGATCGTCGCGCGGGCGATCGACGCGCTGCTGGGCGTCCGGCTCTAGCGGCAGGCCCGCCTCGGCGCGCGGCCGGGACCGCCTGGGTCGCTAGCCCCGCTCGGGGCCAGGGCCGGAGCCGGGCCCCGGCCCGCCGCCCGTGTCGCGGCGCCGCAGGTAGCGTTCGAACTCGCGCGCGATCGCCTCGCCCGACGCCTCGGGCAGCTCGACGGCGTCCTTGGCCTCCTCGAGCTGCTGGACGTACTCCGAGATCTCCGCGTCCTCCGAGGCGAGCTCGTCCACGCCGTGCTGCCACGCCTCGGCGTCCTCGGGCAGGTCGCCCAGCGGCACGGGCTCGGCCAGCAGCTCCTCGATGCGCGTCAGGATCGCGAGCGTGGCCTTGGGCGACGGCGGGTTGGCGACGTAGTGCGGCACCGCGGCCCACAGCGAGACGGACTGGAACCCGCGCTCGGCCGCCTCGTGCTGCAGCACGCCCACGATGCCCGTCGGCCCTTCGTACGTGCTGGGCTCGACGTCCAGCACCGCCTGCATGCCGGTGCTCTCGGACGTCGCCGTCATCGGGATGGGCCGCGTGTGCGGGACGTCCGCGAGCAGCGCACCGAGGGTCACGACGGTGCGCACACCCAGCTCGGCCGCGATGTCGAGCACCTCGGCGCAGTAGGTCCGCCACCGGAACGAGGGCTCGATGCCGTGCACCAGGACGACGGTCCGGTGGGGCAGCTCGGCGACCGTGATACGCGTCGTCGGCCACGTGATGCTCCGGCGTCCGACCTCGTCCGTCCCGACGATCGGCCGGTTGACCTGGAAGTCGTGGTACTCCTCGGGGTCGAGCACACGGAGCTGGTCTGCGCCCCAGACGTTGTCGAGGTGCTCCAGGGCCGACGTCGCCGCTCCGCCGGCGTCGTTCCAGCCCTCGAACGCCGCGATCATCACCGTCTGGTGCTGCGCGTGGCGGCCCACCGGGACGGAGGAGGCGTCCGGCCGGGGAACCTGCGGGTCCGGGTTGCTCATTGATCCAGCCTATTGCGTGTCGAGCGCCAAGGTTCGGATGTCGCCGTGCGGCCGCGTATGCGCTGCGCCCGGTCCGGGCGTGCACCGGCTGCCGCGGCCGGTCGGCGGCCGGCGCTCGGCGGTTATGCTCGCGCTGCCCCTTCCCCGAGCCTCGGAGCCCGCCCTGACCGCCACGCCGACCCCCGCCCTGCCCGCCGCCGTCCTGTGGGACATGGACGGCACGCTCGTCGACACGGAGCCCTACTGGATCCGTGCAGAGCACGAGCTCGTCGCCGCCCACGGTGGCCGCTGGTCGCACGAGAAGGCGTTGAAGCTCGTGGGCAACGACCTGCTGACCTCGGGCCGCATCATCCGTGACGAGGGCCCGGTGCCGCTGCCGGCCGAGGAGATCGTCGACCGGCTGCTGGAACGCGTCGTCGAGCTGGTGCGCGAGCGGGTGCCGTGGCAGCCGGGCGCGCTCGAGCTGCTCGGTGCGCTCGGTGCGGCCGGGATCCCGTGCGCGCTGGTCACGATGAGCTACGAGGTCCTCGCGTCCGAGGTCGTACGCCGTGCCCCGGCAGGCTCGTTCACGACGACGGTGACGGGCGACCAGGTGACCCGCGGCAAGCCACACCCGGATCCGTACCTCACCGCGGCGAAGATCCTCGGCGTCGACCCTCGTGCGTGCGTCGGGATCGAGGACTCGCCCACGGGCATCGCCTCGTCGCTCGCCGCGGGTGTCCGCACCCTGGGGGTCGAGGCCGTGGTGCCCGTGCCGCACCTGGCCGGACTGAGCCGTGCCTCGTCGCTCACGCAGGTGGGCCTGGGCACGCTCGCCCGCATCGCCGCCGGCGAGGTTCTCGACGTCACCGTGTGACGCCCGACGGGCTACGCGGCCCCGACGCCGAGGCGAGCGCGGAGCGCGCCCTCGGGGATCGTGGGCGGTGTGCCGCCGAACGCCGGGCACAGCGCCTTGTGCGAGCACCATCCGCACAGCTTGCTCGGCCGCGGCCGCCAGTCGTCGTCCGCCGCGGCCTGCTGGATGGCCGACCAGAGCGCCCGCACCTTGGCCTCGGTGACCTCGAGCTCACGCTCGCGCGGCTCCGCGCGCAGCACCTGGCCGTCACCCAGGTAGACGAGCTGGAGCATCTTGGGCACGACGCCACGCTCGCGCCACAGGACGAGCCCGTAGAACCGCATCTGGAACAGTGCGCCCGCCTCGTACCCCGGCCGCGGCGCCTTGCCCGTCTTGTAGTCGACGACCCGGACGGCGCCGTCCGGCGCGACGTCGAGCCGGTCGACGACACCGCGCAGCAGCGGCCCGTCCTCGAGCCGGGTCTCGACGCGCAGCTCCCGTGCCTCGGGCTGGAGGCGGTTGGGGTCCTCGAGCGTGAAGTAGGTGCCGAGCAGGCGCTCGGCGACGCCGAGCCACTGCTCGATCGCGACGCCGTCGGCGTCGCCACCCGGCGTGAAGAGCTGCGCGTACCGCGGCTCGGCCTCCACCAGGCGTTCCCACTCGCCCGGCAGCAGGGCGAGCGCCGCGCCGTGCGTGCGCTCGCCCAGCGGTGCGTCGTACAGCCGCTCGAGCACCGCGTGCACGAGCGTGCCGCGGGCCGCGGCCGACGACGGCGGCTCGGGCAGCCGGTCGACCACCCGGAAGCGGAACAGCAGCGGGCACTGCATGAAGTCGTTCGCGCGCGACGGCGACAACGCCGGCGGGCGGGACTCCTTCGGTGCGCCGTCCGCGGGCTCGCCGGGCACGAGGTCCAGGGCGAGCTCGTCCACGGTCGTCGTCATGGCGGCCACCCTAGGCGACGCCGCCGACAGCGGGCGGCCGCCGTCCCCAGGTGTTTCGAGACTGCTCGGACCGCGGCGGTCCGGGCCTCTCACCGCGTCCAGGATGCGCCAAGCGTGCGCGGTTAGGCTGACCGGGTGACCGCGACGCCACCGCCGCAACCCGCCCGACCGTCGTCCGTCCGGCAGCCGCCCCGTTCGAAGGGCTGGGTCGTCGGCCGGGTCGCGGGTGCGCCCGTGGTCGTCAAGCCGTCGTGGCTGCTGGCCGCCGTGATCCTCACGGTCGTGTTCGCGCCGACCGTCCGCGCGCTCGCCCCGCTCCTCAGCCAGACAGGTGTGCTGGTCGTCGCGTTCGGGTTCGTGCTGCTGCTGTTCGTGTCGGTGTTCCTGCACGAGGTCGCGCACGCGTTCGCCGCACGATGGCGCGGCCACCGGGTCACAGAGCTGGCGATCACGCTCTGGGGCGGTCACACGGCATACACGGGGGTCACGCGACGCCCGCTCGACGGCGTGCTCGTGGCCGTCGTCGGGCCCCTGACGAACCTGGTGCTCGCGGCGCTGCTGTGGGGTGCCTTCCAGCTCCAGCCCGTGGCGAGCATCCCCTCGTTGCTGCTGTACGCGGGCGCGTTCTCGAACGCGTTCGTCGGGATCTTCAACCTCCTTCCCGGCCTGCCGCTCGACGGCGGCCAGATCCTCGAGTCCGCCGTGTGGGCCGTGACCGGCTCGCGCACGCGCGGCACCGTGGCCGCCGGCTGGGTCGGTCGCGTCGTCGCGGTCGCCGTGCTGGCGGGGGCGCTGCTCTGGCCGCTCGTCCAGGGACGGCCGCCCGCGTGGACCACGGTCATGTGGTCGGCGCTCATCGGCGCGTTCCTGTGGGCGGGAGCGGGCGACGCCGTCGCCGCCGGCCGCCGGCAGGCGGCGCTCTCCGGGCTGACCGTGCGCGGCCTCGCGGCGAACGCCGTCGCCGTCCCGAGCGGCGCGAGCGTGGCCGACGCCGCGGCCGCCGTCGTCGGGCGGCCCAGCAGCGCCGTCGTCGTGGTCGGTGCCGACGGTGCTTCGGTGGGCTGGGTCGACCCCTCCGCCGCGGCTGCCGTGCCCGCCCACGCGGTCGCGACGACCCCCGTGGACGCGGTCGTCGTCCCGTTCGAGCCGGGGACCGCGATCGACGGCGGGCTCGAGGGCGCCGAGATGCTGGCCTACCTCGCCGAGACGTCGCGCGGCGCACGCATGGTTCCCGTGGTCGACGGCGGCCGCGTCACGGGCATTCTCGACATCGCCCGGGTCGCGGCCGCGATGCGCGGCTAGCCCGGGCCTAGACTGGTCCGCCGTGACTTCAGCGACGGGCGCCCATCTGCGCCGCGGCCCCCTGCGTGTGGGCGACAAGGTTCAGCTCACCGACCCGAAAGGCCGGCTGCACACCATCACGCTGCAGCCCGGTGGCACGTTCCACACGCACAAGGGCTACTTCAAGCACGAGGACCTGATCGGCCGGCCCGAGGGCTGGGTGGTGACCAACACGGCCGGCATCGAGTACCTCGCGCTGCGACCGCTCCTGAGCGACTACGTGCTGTCGATGCCGCGCGGTGCGGCCGTCGTCTACCCCAAGGACGCCGGCCAGATCGTGCAGATGGCCGACATCTTCCCGGGAGCGCGGGTCGTCGAGGCCGGCGTCGGCTCCGGTGCCCTGACCATGTCGCTGCTGCGGGCGGTCGGCGACGCGGGCGAGCTGCACTCGATCGAGCGCCGTGAGGAGTTCGCCGCGATCGCGCGCGGGAACGTCGAGACGTTCTTCGGCGGCCCCCACCCGGCATGGCGGCTGACCGTCGGCGACCTCTCGGACGTGCTGCCCGACGTGGCGGAGCCCGGGACTGTCGACCGCGTGGTGCTCGACATGCTCGCGCCCTGGGAGAACATCGACGCCGTTGCCCGGGCGCTGACCCCTGGCGGCGTGCTGATCTGCTACGTCGCGACCGCGACCCAGCTCTCGCGCACGGCCGAGGACCTGCGTGCCGACGGCCGGTTCGCCGAGCCCTCGGCGTGGGAGTCGATGGTCCGCGGCTGGCACCTGGAAGGTCTCGCGGTGCGCCCGCAGCACCGCATGATCGGCCACACGGGCTTCCTCGTCACGGCACGCCGGCTGGCGGACGGCGTCGTCCCGCCCGAGCGCAAGCGCCGTCCGGCCAAGGGCGCCTACCCGGACGCCCAGGACGCGCAGGACTGGACCGAGGAGGACCTGGGGGAACGCCCGGTCTCGGACAAGAAGCTGCGGCGCGTGCGGCGCGACGTCGGGCAGGCGCCCGAGGCGGACTGAGCCCGATCGGTCGTGCGCACGTCGCGGCACCCGCGCCAGGAGTCCCTTCGAGGTCGTGATCTGCGCCGTCATCCCACGGGATGACGGCGCAGATCACGACCTCGAAGGGGTTTGTGGAGGTGTCAGGAGAGGTCAGGGCGACTGAGGCCCGGGCGCCTCACCGTGGCGCGCCACCAGAGCCTGGAGCCGGAAGGTCTCGCGCGGGTCACCGATTGGTGACGGTCATGTGAACCCTGGCGACCGCTCTGTGAAATGAACCACCGTGTGTCGGAGTTGGTGCATAGGGTGCTGTATCTCGGGGGCACCACCGATCTCTCGGTATGGGAGGACGCCCTCGGGGCCGCACGAGAGGGGATGCGATGACCGACAACCCAGTCCGCCCCGAGCCCACAGGCCCGAGCCGGGACGCCCAGCTCGCGCTCCTCGCCGCCAAGAACGAGCGGCTCGCGGAGGCTCTGCGCGCTGCGCGCGACCAGATCGTCGAGCTCAAGAAGCAGATCGACGATCTCGCCAAGCCCCCCGGCACCTACGCGACGTTCCTGGAGTCGCACCCCGACGGGTCGGTCGACATCTCGTCGTCGGGCCGCAAGATGCACGTGACGGCGAGCCCGAGCCTGGACGTCGCCGGCCTGCGGCCGGGCCAGGAGGTCAAGCTCAACGAGGCGATGACCGTGGTCTCCGCGGGCGGCTTCGAGCGCACGGGCGAGCTGGTCACGATCAAGGAGGTGCTCGACGAGGAGCGTGTGCTCGTCGTTGGGCGCGCCGACGAGGAGCGCGTCGTCCGTCTCGCGGGGTCCGTCCTCGGCGCCCCGCTGCGTGTCGGGGACTCGCTGACCGTCGACGTGCGCAGCGGGTTCGTGTTCGAGATCGTGCCCAAGTCGGAGGTCGAGGAGCTCGTCCTCGAAGAGGTCCCGGACATCGCGTACGAGGACATCGGCGGGCTCGGCCCGCAGATCGAGGCGATCCGCGACGCCGTCGAGCTGCCGTTCTCGCACCCCGACCTGTTCCGCGAGCACGGCCTGCGCCCGCCCAAGGGCGTGCTGCTCTACGGCCCGCCGGGCTGCGGCAAGACGCTCATCGCCAAGGCGGTGGCCCGCTCGCTCGCGGCCATGGTCGCCTCCGAGAACGGTGGGGATCCCAACGCCAAGAGCTACTTCCTCAACGTCAAGGGTCCCGAGCTGCTCAACAAGTACGTCGGCGAGACGGAGCGGCACATCCGGCTGATCTTCGCCCGTGCGCGGGAGAAGGCGTCGCAGGGCATGCCCGTGGTGGTCTTTTTCGACGAGATGGAGTCGCTGTTCCGCACGCGCGGCACGGGCCTGTCGTCCGACGTCGAGACGACGATCGTGCCGCAGCTCCTGGCCGAGATCGACGGCGTCGAGCGCCTCGACAACGTCATCGTGATCGGTGCGTCGAACCGCGAGGACATGATCGACCCGGCCATCCTGCGCCCCGGCCGGCTCGACGTGAAGATCAAGATCGAGCGGCCGGACGCCGAGGGTGCCAAGGAGATCTTCGCCAAGTACCTCACGCGCGACCTGCCGATCCACCCGGACGACCTCACCGAGCACGGCGGCAGCGCCGACGCCGCGGTCGACGCGATGATCCGCAGCGTGGTCGAGCGCATGTACGCCGAGGACGAGGAGAACCAGTTCCTCGAGGTCACCTACGCGAGCGGAGACAAGGAGACCCTGTACTTCAAGGACTTCAACTCCGGCGCGATGATCCAGAACGTCGTCGACCGGGCCAAGAAGATGGCCATCAAGGACTTCCTAGCCAGCGGGCAGCGCGGGATCCGGGTCGAGCACCTGCTCAGCGCGTGCGTCGACGAGTTCAAGGAGAACGAGGACCTGCCCAACACCACCAACCCGGACGACTGGGCACGGATCAGCGGGAAGAAGGGCGAGCGCATCGTCTTCATCCGCACGATCGTCCAGAAGAAGGGCGAGAACGGGACTCCTCGCACGATCGACACCGTCACCAACACGGGCCAGTACCTGTAGGCCGACGGCGATGCCGTGGTTCGGGCCGCACCGGGATCCGGTGCGGCCCGAACCGTGTCTGCGGGCAGCCGCCCGTGCCGGCACGGGCGCCCACCGGGCCCGGCAGCGGCCGCGGCGCGGCTAGGGTGGAGAGGTGACCGTTCGTCGTGTGATGGGCATCGAGACGGAGTACGGAGTGCTCTCGCCCGGCCGCCCGCTGGCCAACCCGATGCTCATGTCGTCCCAGGTGGTGACCACCTACCGGGCGCTCGTCGCCCGTGAGGCGGCGCAGCGTGGCGGGCGTCCGCCGGCGCGCTGGGACTACGACGACGAGGACCCGTTGCAGGACGCGCGCGGCTTCCACCTCCAGCGGGCCTCGGCCCACCCGTCGCTGCTGACCGACGACCCGGCGCACGCGGCTCCGGCCGGACCGGTCGCGGGTGAGTCCGCCGGACCGGCGTCGGCCACGGTCGCCGCGCCGGGCGGCGCGCGCCGGGCACGCGCCCGCGCGCAGGCGCTCGAGGAGATCGAGCGCCCGACGTCCGACGAGTACGACGACCCGAGCGCGGCGAACTGCATCCTGACCAACGGTGCCCGGCTCTACGTCGACCATGCCCACCCCGAGTACTCGTCGCCCGAGGTGACGAACCCGCTCGACGGCGTGCTCTGGGACGTGGCCGGGGAGCGCGTCATGCTCGCGGCGGCCCGCGAGCTCGCGACGATCCCGGGCTCCGAGGTCGCGCTCTACAAGAACAACGTCGACGGCAAGGGCGCCAGCTACGGCACGCACGAGAACTACCTGGTGGACCGCGAGCTGCCGTTCGGCACGCTCGTCGAGCTGCTCACCCCGTTCCTCGTCACGCGGCAGGTCTTCACCGGTTCCGGGCGGGTCGGCCTCGGCCCGACCGGGTCCGACCCCGGCTTCCAGCTGTCGCAGCGAGCCGACTACATCGAGGCCGAGGTCGGGCTCGAGACGACGCTGCGCCGGCCGATCGTGAACACCCGTGACGAGCCGCACGCCGACCGCTCACGCTGGCGGCGGCTGCACCTCATCCTGGGCGACGCCAACCACTTCGAGGTCGCGACCTACCTCAAGCTCGGTACGACGTCGCTCGTGCTGTGGGTGCTCGAGCACCTCGACCAGCTCGCCGAGGCCGGTGTGCCCGCCCGGGCCGAGCTGGGCGCGCTGCGGCTGGCGGATCCCGTGGCCGACGTCCAGCGCGTCTCGCGCGACCTGGACCTGCGCGCGGCACTGACCCTCGCGGACGGCCGGACCATGACGGCGCTCGAGATCCAGGGCGTGTACGCGGACGTCGTGGGCCGGGCGCTCGCGGCGCTCGGCTCGGACGTGGCGTCCGACGAGGTCCTCGACCGGTGGCGCTCGGTGCTGGGCCGGCTCGCGACCGACCCGGCCTCGTGCGTGCGTGAGGTCGAGTGGCTGGCCAAGCGGCGTCTGCTCGAGGGACTGCGGTCGCGCGACCGCCTGAGCTGGGACCACCCGCGGCTGCACGCGATGGACCTGCAGTGGTCCGACGTGCGGCCCGAGCGCGGCATCTACCACCGGCTCGTGGCGTCGGGCGCTGCCGAGCGGCTGGTCGACGACGAGAGCGTGGCCGACGCCGTGCACCACGCACCGGCCGACACGCGCGCCTACTTCCGCGGCGAGGTAATGGCCCGCTACGCCGCCGAGGTCTCGGCCGCGAGCTGGGACTCGGTCATCTTCGACGTCGAGGGGTCGGCCGCGCTGCAGCGGGTGCCCATGCTCGACCCCATGCGCGGCACGCAGCGGCACATCGGTGCGCTGCTCGACGCGAGCCCCGACGCCGCGGCCCTGCTCAAGGGACTGCGCGGCGAGGGATGAGCGGGCCGTGGTGCGAGCGCCTCGCACGCACCTGACGGACGCGGGTTCAGCCGTGGGCGCAACGCGGGGTGGAACGCGGCGCGCGTGACGCACGGTGTCGGGGGAACCGCATAGGCTGTCGAACAGGTGGCGGCACCAGGTCCGCCACCGACGCTCGCTCGACTCGCCCGACCCTGAGGAGGCGGATCATGGCCGGTCAGGAACGGATCAACCCGCAGAACGAGGACCGCACGCCCGACGACGGCGAGGACGTCCCGGCGCCCGCGGCGCCGCAGACGTCGGAACGCGACGCCGAGGTGGATGCCCTCCTCGAGGAGATCGACGAGGTGCTCGAGACCAACGCCGAGTCCTTCGTCCGTGGCTTCGTGCAGAAGGGCGGGCAGTAGACCCGCATGACCAGCGCCGACACCTCCGGACGACTCCCGGACGCATTCCTGCGGCCGGGATCGTCGTCGTTCGTGGACTTCCTGTCCGCCCACCGGCCCGACCTCCTGCCGGGCCATCGTGCCGGGCTGCCCGGCAGGGACGGCCCTGCCGCCGCCGTCACGATGCCGCCGCACGCGACGACCATCGTCGCCATGACCTTCGGGTCGGACGCCGCCGACAACGGCGTGGTGCTCGCCGGTGACCGGCGCGCCACCCAGGGCAACATGATCGCGAGCCGCGAGATGGAGAAGGTCTTCCCGGCGGACGAGTTCTCGGCCGTGGGGATCGCCGGCTCGGCAGGCATCGCCGTCGAGCTGGTCCGTCTGTTCCAGCTCGAGCTCGAGCACTACGAGAAGATCGAGGGCTCGTTGCTGTCCCTGGACGGCAAGGCGAACCGGCTGGCCACGATGATCCGCGGCAACCTGCCCATGGCGCTGCAAGGCCTGGCCGTGGTGCCGCTCTTCGGCGGGTACGACCTCGAGCGCGGGGTCGGCCGCATCTTCAGCTACGACGTCGCGGGCGGGCGCTACGAGGAGCACGACCACCACAGCGTGGGTTCGGGGTCGGTGTTCGCGCGCGGCGCGCTCAAGAAGCTCTGGCGCCCCGGCCTCTCCGAGGACGAGGCCGTGCACGCAGCGGTCGAGTCGCTCTACGACGCCGCGGACGACGACAGCGCCACGGGCGGGCCCGACCCGGTGCGACGCATCTGGCCGGTGGTGACGACCGTGACGGCGCAGGGGTACCGCCGGGTCCCGGACGAGCGGCTCGGCGAGATCGCCGACGAGATCGTGGCGGCCCGCCGGGCGAGCCACGACGTCGGTCGCGGTGCCGGCAGCGACGCACGCGGGGGAGGTGCACGCGCATGACCATGCCGTTCTACGTCTCGCCCGAGCAGCTGATGAAGGACCGGGCCGACTTCGCCCGCAAGGGCATCGGCCGCGGCCGGTCGGTCGTCGTCCTCGCCTGCGACGACGGCATCGCGTTCGCCACCGAGAACCCGTCGCGCGCGCTGCACAAGATCTCGGAGATCTACGACCGCATCGCGTTCGCCGCCGTCGGCAAGTACAACGAGTTCGAGAACCTGCGCGTCGCCGGCGTCCGGTACGCCGACCTGCGCGGTTACTCGTACGACCGGACGGACGTCACGGCTCGAGGGCTGGCCAACGCCTACGCCCAGACCCTCGGCACCGTCTTCACGACCGAGTCGAAGCCGCTCGAGGTCGAGCTGGTCGTCGCCGAGGTCGGTCCGACGTCGGCCGAGGACCAGATCTACCGCCTGTCCTACGACGGTTCGGTGGCCGACGAGCACGGGCACGTCGTGATGGGCGGGCAGGCCGAGCAGCTCGGCGCCCGCGTGGCCGAGGAGTGGCAGCCGGGGATGTCCCTGGAACAGGTGCTGCGCCTCGCCGTGCGCACGCTCGGGGCCGTCGGGCCGGACGGCAACGTGCTCGCCGCGGGCAAGGAGCGGGAGATCGCGCCCGCGCAGCTCGAGGTCGCGGTCCTCGACCGTGGGCGCCTGCGGCGTGCGTTCCGCCGGCTCACCGGCCAGACGCTCGCCGACCTGCTTGCGACCGCACCAGACTGAGACGGCCAGACCGAGACGGCCAGACTGAGACGAGGGACGAGCGGACCCAGGGCCGGCAGCAGCCGGGCGACAGGACGAGGGGAGGGGGACCACGTGGACCGAAGGATCTTCGGGCTCGAGACCGAATACGGCGTGACCTGTGCCGCCGACGACGGACGGGGCCTGTCGGCGGACGAGGTCGCCCGCTACCTGTTCCGCAAGGTCGTCGCGTGGGGACGTTCGTCGAACGTGTTCCTCCGCAACGGCTCCCGGCTGTATCTCGACGTCGGCTCCCACCCTGAGTACGCCACCGCCGAGTGCGACGACGTGCGCCAGCTCGTCGCCTACGACCGCGGCGGCGAGCGGATCCTCGAAGGGCTCGTCGCGGACGCCCAGCAGCGCCTCGAGCACGAAGGGCTGCCCGGCAAGGTCCACCTGTTCAAGAACAACACCGACTCGGCGGGCAACTCCTACGGCTGCCACGAGAACTACCTGGTCCGCCGCCAGGGCGACTTCGCCCGCCTGTCAGAGGTGCTCGTCCCGTTCCTCATCACGCGCCAGGTGCTCACGGGTGCGGGCAAGGTGCTCGCGACTCCCCGGGGCGCCGTGTACTGCCTGTCGCAGCGAGCCGACCACATCTGGGAGGCGGTCTCGAGCGCCACGACGCGCTCGCGGCCGATCATCAACACGCGCGACGAGCCGCACGCGGACGCCGAGAGCTACCGCCGTCTGCACGTGATCGTCGGCGACTCCTCGATGGCCGAGCCGACCACCATGCTCAAGGTCGGCGCGACCGACCTCGTGCTGCGCCTGGTCGAGGCCGGGGTGCCGATGCGCGACCTCACGCTCGAGAACCCGATCCGCGCGATCCGGGAGATCAGCCACGACAGCACCGGGCTGCACCCGGTGCAGCTCGCGAACGGGCGCACCGCGACGGCCGTCGACATCCAGTACGAGTACTACCAGCGGGTGCGCGAGCACGTCGACGCTAACCTCGACCCGACGCCCGTGGTCAAGCAGGTGCTCGACCTGTGGGAGCGCGGGCTCCGGGCGCTCGCCACGGGCGACCTGTCGCTCGTGGACCGCGAGCTCGACTGGGTCATCAAGCTGCGCCTGATCGAGCGCTACCAGGCACGGCACGGGCTGTCGCTCGACGACGCACGCATCGCGCGACTGGACCTCGCCTACCACGACATCTCGCGCACCGAGGGCCTGTACAACCTCCTCGCCGCGCGCGGCATGGTCGAGCGGGTCACGACCGACCTCGAGATCTTCGAGTCGACCGCCGTGCCGCCGTCGACGACCCGGGCCAAGCTGCGCGGCGACTTCGTGCGCGCGGCCCAGGAGGCCCGGCGCGACTACACGGTCGACTGGGTGCACCTCAAGCTCAACGACCAGGCGCAGCGCACCGTGCTGTGCAAGGACCCGTTCCGCAGCGTCGACGAGCGGGTCGAGCGGCTCATCGAGTCGATGTGACCAGCGACACGCGACGGCTTCGGGACCTCCGCCGCGTTCGTGGGAGACTGTCGCGGTGCTTCGCCGTTCGACCGTCCGCCTGGTGACCTGCCTCGTGGTCCTGTTCGTCGGTGCACAGGTCCTGTCCGGCTGCTCCACCGCCTCCGAGGTGCTCGACGAGATCGCGCCCTCGAACCTCCCGACCCAGGTGCCGGTCGAGGTCAGCGGCCCCGCGGGCGCGCCGCCCGAGCTCGAGTACCCGACGCCGTACGGCGTCGTGCGGCCCGGTTCCCGCACCGTCCGGCCCGGTTCCGGGGACCCCGTGGTCGAGGGCGGGCCGTTGCTGCTCAACCTCTACGCCGAGGACGGTCGCGACCGCAGCGTCATCCAGAGCACCTATCTCGACGCCCCGTCGTGGTTCACGATGACCGAGGACGCGCTGGGCACGAACCTCTACGACAGCCTGCGGGGCCAGCGCGTCGGCGCGCGGGTGCTGGTCGTGGAGGAGAACGACGGGGTTCCGGTCGTGCTCGTCGTCGACGTGCTGCCGACCCGGGCGTCGGGCGCCAAGGTCAAGCCACGCAAGGGCCTGCCGACCGTCCAGCGGGACGAGTCCGGTGCGCCGTACATCCGCGTCCCGTCGTCCGAACGGCCGCCGTCCGACCTCGAGGTCCAGCCGCTCGTGCGCGGTACCGGCAAGCAGGTGCAGATCGGCCAGGTGATCACCCTGCGCTTCACGGGCGTGCGGTGGAGCGACGGCAAGGTCTTCGACACGGTGTGGCAGCCGGGCATGGCGCCGCAGTCCGTGACGATCGGCATCGGCCAGCTCATCGACGGCTGGGACGAAGGGCTGCTGGAGCAGACGGTCGGCTCCCAGGTGCTCCTGGTGGTGCCGCCGCACCTCGGCTTCGGGGGGACCGGCAGCGAGATGGCGGACGAGACGCTCGTGTACGTCGTCGACATCCTCAACGCCCAGTTCCAGGTCACCGAGGAACGGTCGCTGGACGACGGCCAGGACCAGGGCAAGGGCGGCGGCAAGAGGAAACCGAAGGATCAGGCCGAAGGCTCCGAAGGGTGAGTACCGTGGTGATCTCCGCATGACCGTCGCGATCCGGGTGATCCCGTGCCTCGACGTCGACGCCGGCCGGGTGGTCAAGGGCGTCAACTTCGCCAACCTGCGCGACGCGGGCGACCCTGTCGAGCTCGCGTCCCGCTACGACGCGGAGGGCGCCGACGAGGTGACCTTCCTCGACGTCTCGGCGTCCTCGGGTGGTCGCGAGACCATGATGGACGTCGTGCGCCGCACGGCCGAGCAGGTCTTCGTGCCGCTGACCGTCGGGGGCGGTGTGCGCTCGGTCGACGACGTCGACCGGCTGCTGCGTGCCGGTGCCGACAAGGTGGGCGTCAACACCGCCGCGATCGCCCGCCCCGAGCTCATCGCGGAGATCGCCCAGCGGTTCGGGAGCCAGGTGCTGACGCTGTCGGTCGACGCCCGCCGGGTGAGCGGCGACGTCACGACCCGGTCGGGCTTCGAGGTGACGACGCACGGCGGGCGCCGGGGGACCGGAGTCGACGCGGTCGAGTGGGCCGAGCGGGCGGCCGGCCTCGGTGCCGGCGAGATCCTGCTCAACTCGATGGACGCGGACGGCACGACGGCGGGGTTCGACCTCGAGATGCTGGGTGCGGTGCGCGAGCGCGTGCACGTGCCGCTCGTGGCGTCCGGAGGCGCGGGCACCCCCGAGCACTTCGTCGCCGCGGCGAAGGCGGGCGCCGATGCGGTGCTCGCGGCGAGCGTCTTCCACTTCGGTGCGCTGACCGTCGGCGACGTCAAGGACGCGATGCGTGCGGCGGGCGTCGAGGTGCGCTGAGGCAGCAGGTGCGGCCCAGGGCGACCTGCGGTCGGCCCGTTCCGCCGACCGGATAATCCGGCGGCAGTGTCAGTGGGCCCGACTAGGATCGACGACTCCGACTCCATGAAGTGAGGCCTTCCCATGCGCGACGGCGCCGCCGCGGCACGCCCCGACCCGCGTCCGTCGCGACCTGCCGCCCTGACCGGCTCGCGGGTGCGCCGATCGGCCCAGCTCATGTGGCGTGGCATGCGCACCGAACCGCGCATCTACGTGCTGGCCGTGGGCGCGTCGGCGATCTTCGGCGCGACGACGGTCGCGGTGAGCCGGGCGATCGGCTGGGCCACCGACACCGTCGTCGTGCCGGCCATCGCCGGCGAGGCCGGTGCGCGCGACCGGATCTGGCTCGCCGGGCTCGTGCTCGCGGGCGTCGCGCTGCTGCTGGCGCTGAGCGTCGCGGGCCGGCGCATCTGGGCCGGCTTCGGGTACGCCGACATCCAGGCTCACCACCGCCGGGGCGTGACCCGGCAGTACCTCCGGCTGCCCATGTCATGGCACCGTGCGCACCCGACGGGCCAGCTGCTGTCCAACGCGAGCTCCGACGTCGAGGCCGCGACGGGCGTGTTCAACCCGCTGCCGTTCGCGCTCGGCGTCGTCGTGATGATCGGCGTCGCGACCGGCATGCTGATCAGCATCGACGTCTGGCTCGCGGCTGCCGCGCTCGTCGTCATACCGGCGGCCATCGGGGTCAACCTCGTCTTCCAGCGCTACATGACGCCCGCGGCGACGCGCGCCCAGCAGCTGCGCGCCGAGGTGGCGGACGTGGCGCACGAGAGCTTCGAGGCGGCGCTCCTGGTCAAGTCGCTCGGCTCGGCGGACCGTGAGGAGGCGCGCTTCGCGGAGCGCACCGACGAGCTGCGGGCGGCCAACGTCCGCGTCGGCGTGGTGCGGGCGTTCTTCGACCCGGTGATCGAGCTGCTCCCGTCGCTCGGCACTCTGCTCGTGCTGGGCGTCGGCGCGTGGCGCGCGGCGTCCGGCGCCGTCCAGGCCGGCGACGTCGTGGCGGCAGGCTTCCTGCTCACCATCATGGCGGTCCCCGTGCGGGCCTTCGGCTGGGTCCTGGGGGAGCTGCCGCGCGCGCTCGTGGGCTACGACCGCATCGCCCGCGTGCTCGACGCCCGCGGGGTGCTCGCGTACGGCACGACGACGCTCCCGCGCCGCGACGCCGGGCTCGCGGTGGCGTTCGACCAGGTCGGCGTCGACGTGCCCGCCGCGGGCCGGCTCACGACGCTGCTCGACGACGTCACCCTCGACGTCGCGGCCGGCGCGACCGTGGCCGTGGTGGGCAGCACCGGTGCGGGCAAGACGACGCTCGTGTCGCTGCTCGCGCGACTCTCCGACCCCGCGCGCGGCCGCATCCTGCTCGACAGCGTGGACGTCCGGGACCTGGCCGCGGGCGAGATCCCGGCGCAGGTCGCGCTCGTCGGGCAGCAGACCTTCGTCTTCGAGGACACCGTGCGGGCCAACGTGACGCTCGCCGACGAGTCTCCTTACTCGGACGACGAGGTGTGGGAGGCGCTGCGCCTCGCGCGCGTCGACGGCGTCGTCCGCCACCTGCCCGACGGGCTCGACGCGGCGCTGGGCGAACGGGGGGCCAACCTGTCGGGCGGCCAGCGCCAGCGGCTCGCGATCGCACGCGCGCTCGTGCGACGGCCCCGGCTGCTCGTGCTCGACGACGCGACCTCCGCGGTCGACCCGCGCGTCGAGCAGCAGATCCTCACGGGCCTCGCCGCCGACCGCACCGCCGACGGCGCGCGGGCCACGACGGTCGTGATGGTGGCCTACCGGATGTCGTCGGTCGCGCTCGCCGACGTCGTCGTCCACGTGGAGGGCGGCCGCGTCGTGGACGTCGGCACGCACGACGAGCTGCTCGCGCGCGACGCGGGCTATCGCGAGCTGGCGACCGCCTACGAGCAGGAGACCGCCCGCCGTGCGCGCGAGCTGGCGGACGAGCGCGCCGCGGGCGAGGAGCTCGAGGCGGACGCTCCGGACGACCCGGACGGCGCGAACGACAGGGAGGCTGCGGACGACGTGGAGGCCGCGACGGACGTGCAGGACGCGGGCGCCGACGGCGCCGAGGACACCGCACGCGCGGCGCGCGGGCAGGGGGTGTCGCGATGAGCGAGTCCCGGATCGCCACGACGAGCGACCTCGGAGTGCTGGCGACGCTGCGCCGCGGCGTGCAGATCTCGCCGCAGATCGTCGACGGGCTCTGGATCACCCTCGCGATCGCGGTCGTCGCGGCGGCCGGCCGGGTCGTGGTGCCGCTCGCCGTCCAACGGACGATCGACGACGGCATCCTGGCCGCAGGTGGGCCGGACGCCGGCCAGGTGGCGCTGTCCACCGCGGTCGCCGCCGGGGCGATCCTCGTCGCGGGACTCTGCTCGGCGATGGTCAACGTCCGCCTGTTCCGCTCGGCCGAGGCGGGGCTCGCCGCGCTGCGCGTGCGGGCGTTCCGGCACGTGCACGACCTGTCGACGCTCGCGCAGGGCACCGAGCGCCGTGGTGCGCTCGTCTCGCGGGTCACGAGCGACGTCGACACCATCTCCCTGTTCGTCCAGTGGGGCGGCATCATGCTCCTCGTCTCGACGCTCCAGGTGCTCGTGGCGACGGCGCTGATGGCCGTGTACTCGTGGCAGCTCACGCTCGTGGTCTGGGTGTGCTTCGTGCCCCTGTTCCTCGTCCTGCGCGGTGCCCAGAAGCACGTCAACAAGGCGTATACCAGGGTGCGGAGCCGGACGGGCGCGATGCTCGGCGCGATCTCCGAGGCCGTCGTCGGCGCCGAGACGGTGCGGGCGTACGGCGTGGGCGAGCGGACCGGTCGTCGTATCGACCAGGCGATCGAGTCGACGCGCTGGGCGCAGGCCCGGGCCCAGCTGCTGGTCGCGACCGTGTTCTCGAGCGGCACGCTGATGGCCAACCTGGTGCTCGCGGTCGTCGTGGTCGTGGGCTCGTACCTCGGCGTGGGCGGCGGTCTGACCGCCGGTCAGCTCGTCGCGTTCCTGTTCCTCGTCCAGCTCTTCACCGGACCGGTCCAGATGGCCACCGAGATCCTCAACGAGCTGCAGAACGCGGTCGCCGGGTGGCGGCGCGTGATCGCGGTGATCGAGACGCCCGTCGACGTCCAGGACCCGGGCGAGTCGGGTGTCACGAGCCCGCGGGGGCCGGCGCACGTCGCGCTGCGCGGGGTGCGGTTCGCCTACCCCGACGGCCCGGAGGTGCTGCACGGCGTCGACCTCGAGCTGCCCGCGCGCACCAAGGTCGCGGTCGTGGGCCAGACCGGGTCGGGAAAGACGACGATCGCCAAGCTCGTCACGCGGCTCATGGACCCCACGTCGGGATCGGTGCTGCTCGACGGCGTCGACCTGCGCCAGATCCGGCTCGACAGCCTGCGCGAGCGCGTGGTCCTCGTGCCGCAGGAGGGGTTCCTGTTCGACGGCACGGTGCGTGACAACGTCGCGTACGGCCTCCGGAACGGGCCGCACGAGCAGCTCGGGCCCGAGGAGGTCAACCGTCGGGTGGCGGCCGCGTTCGACGCACTGGGGCTGACCGACTGGGTCGCCGACCTGTCTGCGGGCCTGGACACCGACGTCGGGCAGCGCGGTGAGGCGCTCAGCGCGGGAGAGCGGCAGCTCGTGGCCATCGCCCGCGCGTACCTGGCGTCGCCCGACCTGCTCGTGCTCGACGAGGCGACGTCGGCGGTCGACCCGGCGACCGAGGTCCGGATCGCGCGCGCCCTCGACTCGCTCACCTCGGGACGCTCGACGATCACGATCGCGCACCGGCTGTCGACGGCCGAGGCGAGCGACGTCGTCGTCGTGGTCGACGCGGGCGAGGTGGTCGAGGTCGGTCCGCACGAGGAGCTGGTGGCCCGGGGCGGTGTGTATGCGGGCATGCACGCGAGCTGGATGGCGCAGACGCGCTGACCTGTGCCCGCCGTGCCGTGGGAGGATGCACACGTGCCTGATCTGAACGCCGAACCGGTGCTGGACCCCGAGATCGCCGTGCGGCTCAAGCGCGACGACGCCGGCCTCGTGGCCGCCGTCGTGCAGCAGCACGACACGGGCGAGGTCCTCATGCTCGGCTGGATGGACGACGAGGCCCTGCGCCGGACCCTCACGGAGGGCCGGGTGACCTACTGGAGCCGGTCGCGCCAGAAGTACTGGCGCAAGGGCGACACGTCGGGCCACGTGCAGCACGTACGGTCCGTCGCGATCGACTGCGACGGAGATGCCTTGCTCGTGCGGGTCGACCAGGTGGGCGCCGCGTGCCACACCGGCGCGCGCACGTGCTTCGAAGCCGGCGGCGAGCTCCCCGCGGTCGTCGGCGACCCCGAGGAGGTTCGGTGACCACACCCGCGGCGACGCCGTCAGCACCCTCAGCGCCCGCGACCCTCGCCCCGGCGGGCGGGTCGTGGTCGGCCCCGACGGCCGACGATCTCGCCTGGGGTGCCACGTGGCCGAGCCTCGAGACGTTCCGTGAGCTCGCGCGCACGCGCCGCGTGATCCCGGTCGTCCGGCGGGTGCTCGCCGACGACGTGACCCCGGTCGGGCTGTACCGCGGCCTCGCGCAGGGCCGGCCGGGCACGTTCGTGCTCGAGTCGGCGGACGCCGCGGGCGCCTGGGCGCAGTGGTCGTTCGTGGGCGTCGCGTCGCGTGCCACGCTCACTGCCCGGGGCGGCCAGGCCGTGTGGTCGGGCGACGTCCCGGTGGGCATCCCGACGTCGGGTGACGTGGTCGACGTGCTGGGAGCGGCCCTCGAGGCGCTCCGGACGCCGCCGGTCGATGGACTGCCGCCGTTCACGGGCGGTCTCGCGGGCTCGCTCGGCTGGGACGTCGTCCGGCACTGGGAGCCGACGTTGCCCGCCACGGCGCCCGACGAGCTCGGGGTGCCCGAGGTGGCGCTGTGCCTCGCCACGGACCTCGTGGCGATCGACCACCGCGAGGGCTCGGTCTGGCTCGTCGCCAACGCGATCAACGCGGACGATACCGACGAGCGGGTCGACGAGGCGCACGCGGACGCGGTCGCCCGGCTGGACGACCTGGCCGCGCGCCTCGCCGCGGGCGCACCCGGCGTCAAGACGGTGCTTCGCGACGCCGGCGAGGTGTCGGTGCCCGAGCTCGAGTTCCGGTCGACGCGCGAGGAGTTCGAGGCCGCCGTGGTCGCCGGCAAGGAGGCCATCCGCGACGGCGAGGTCTTCCAGGTCGTGCTGTCGCAGCGCCTCGACCTCGACTGCCCCGCCGAACCGCTCGACGTCTACCGCGCGCTCCGGACGATCAACCCCAGCCCGTACATGTACTACTTCCAGCTCACCGACGCCGACGGCCGCGAGTTCGCCGTCGTCGGATCGAGCCCGGAGACGCTCGTCAAGGTGACCGACGGCCATGTCACCACGTACCCGATCGCGGGCTCCCGGCCGCGGGGCGACACGGTCGAGGAGGACGTCGCGCTCGGCGAGGAGCTCCTCGCCGACCCGAAGGAGCGGGCCGAGCACATCATGCTCGTCGACCTGTCCCGCAACGACCTGGTCAAGGTCTGCCAGCCGACCAGCGTCGAGGTCGTGGAGTTCATGGCTACGCGCCGGTTCAGCCACATCATGCACCTGTGCTCGACCGTCGTCGGCAGGCTGCGTCCCGGTGCGACGGCGCTCGACGCGCTGCGCGCGACCTTCCCGGCGGGCACGCTCTCGGGCGCGCCCAAGCCGCGGGCGATCGCGCTGATCGACGAGCTCGAGCCTGCCGCGCGCGGCATCTACGGCGGCACGGTCGGGTACTTCGACTTCGGCGGCAACATGGACATGGCCATCGCGATCCGCACCGCGTTCCTGCGTGACGGCCGTGCGTCCGTGCAGGCGGGGGGCGGCATCGTCGCGGACTCGGTGCCCGCGCTGGAGTACGCCGAGTCGCGCAACAAGGCCGCGGCCGCGGTGCGAGCGGTGCAGCTCGCGGCCCGTTTCGCCGACCTGCGGAGCCGGCCGTGACCATTCCCTTCGTACGTTCACGCGGCCGCGCAGTCGTCCTCCTCGCGGCCCTCGGGGCGCTGTCCCTCGCGGCCGCCGCCCCGACGTGGCTCTCGACGACGGTCTCCACCGCGCTCGAGCCCGAGGTCGCGATCACGGTCGCGGGCACGACGGCGGCACCCGCCGTGAGTGCTGCTGCGCTCGTGGTCGTGGCGGCCGGGCTCGTCCTGGCCATCGCCGGCCCCGTGACCCGCTGGGTCGCGCTCGTCGTCGCCGCCCTGAGCGGGGTGCTCGTGACCGTCTCGGCCGCCGCCGTGATCGCCGAGCCCGTACCGGCCGCGACGGCGGGTGCGGCCGACGCCGCGGGCGTGACGGACCTGACCTCGCCCGTCGTCGTGGCACCGTGGCCGTGGGTCGTCGTCGCGCTCGGCGTGCTCACGGTCCTCGTCGCGGTGCTCGCCGCGGTCGCGGCCCGGAGCTGGACCGCGACGTCGAGCCGGCACGAGCGCACGACGACGCGTCGACCCGCCTCCCAGGCTCCCGCGGATCCCCCCGGGGCGGACTCGCACCAGGACTGGGACGCACTGTCCCAGGGAACCGACCCGTCCGCGGACCGCTAGGCTTGTCCGCGCACCACGTCACGAAAGGCACCTTCATCCATGGCTGACAAGCCCAACGCCGAGATCGCCCACCTGCCGCCCGCCGTCCCACCCACGAACCACGGCCACACGGTCGCGGCCTGGGTCACCATGCTGGGCATCCTCCTGGGCGCCCTCATCGCCGCGATCGGCGTGCTGGTCTCCGAGCCCGTGATCTTCTGGGTCGGCTTGGCCGTGGTGGTCGCGGCCAACGTGGTGGGCCTCGTGCTGCGGAACATGGGCTACGGCCAGGCCAAGCCTGGCGTCGAGCCCCGACGGGCCGCGAAGGGCCACTGAGCTCGGCCCATGACCGCGACGGCGCGCTCCCGCTCGGCACCGAGCAGGAGCGCGCCGTTCGTCGTCGCCGGCCTGGTGGCCGCGGCGACGACCGTCGTCGCGGTCGTCGACCCCCACGAGCCGGGGCGGTTTCCCCTCTGCCCTCTGTTCGCGGTCACGGGCCTGGCCTGCCCCCTGTGCGGCGGGCTGCGGGCGACCCACGACTTGACGCACCTCGACCTCGCGGGCGCATGGTCGGCCAACGCGCTGTGGACGGTCGCGGTGCCCTTGCTCGTGGCCGCCTGGGTGTGGTGGGCCGTGCGGAGCAGGCGGCCGGACCGGCCGCGGGCCGCTTCGAGCCGGGCGCTCGTGGTCGTGGGCACCGCGGTCGTGGCGCTGCTCCTCGCGTTCGGGATCGTGCGCAACCTGCCCGGACCGGCAGCGGTACTCACCCCCTGGGCGTGACGGGACCGCCCTCGCCCGGCCGTCTCGCACTACGGAGGCGCGGTCAGGACGGGCGCGAGCCGGGCCTACCATGGCATGACGTCGGCAGAGGGACGTACGGGGGAGGCAGAGCATGACGGTCCTGGAGGACATCGTCGCGGGAGTCCGCGAAGACCTCGAGGTGCGCCAGGCGCGCACCTCGCTGGACGAGCTCAAAGATCGGGCCGCGCGTGTCCTCGGTGCCCTCGAGTGCACCGGCCGCCTGCTGTCGGAGGACCGGGTCGCCGTGATCGCCGAGGTCAAGCGGTCGAGCCCGAGCAGAGGCGCGCTCGCGAACATCACCGACCCGGCGGCGCTCGCGGTCGAGTACGCGCAGGGCGGTGCCAGCGCCATCTCCGTGCTGACCGAGCGGCGGCGCTTCGGCGGGAGCCTCGACGACCTGGACGCCGTCCGGGCACGCGTCGACATCCCGGTGCTGCGCAAGGACTTCATCGTCACGCCCTACCAGGTGTGGGAGGCGCGCGCGCACGGCGCCGACTGCGTGCTGCTCATCGTCGCGGCGCTCGAGCAGACGGTGCTCGAGTCGCTGATCGAGCGGGTCCACTCGCTCGGCATGACGGCGCTCGTCGAGGCCCACACGGTCGACGAGGTGCACCGGGCGCTCGACGCCGGCGCGCGGGTCGTCGGCGTCAACGCACGCGACCTCAAGACCCTCGAGGTGGACCGGTCGACCTTCGCCCGCCTCGCGCCGCACATCCCCGACGACGTCGTCCGCGTCGCCGAGTCGGGGGTCCGGGGCCCGCACGACGTCATGGAGTACGCCCGCGCCGGCGCGCACGCCGTCCTCGTCGGGGAGGCGCTCGTGACCGACGACGCGCCCCGGCAGTCGGTGGCCGACCTCGTGGCCGCCGGCCAGCACCCCGCGCTGTGGTCGGTGCGCCCGGCGGCCCAGCCGTGACGTCCGGCGCCCGGCGTCCGGAAGCGACAGAAGGAGAACCCGTGCCTCCCAGCGAGCCGCAGCGTTCGCAGCAGCCCGTCCGCGACGCGCTGAGCGACACCCTGGCCCACCAGGTGCTCGGTCGGCTCGCCGACCATCAGGGGCCGTACTTCGGCGACTTCGGTGGCCGGTTCGTCCCCGAGGCGCTCATCGCGGCGCTGGACGAGCTCGAGACCGCGTATCGCAAGGCGCTCGGCGACCCGGAGTTCCGCGACGAGCTCGCCCGCCTGCACCGCGAGTACACCGGCCGCCCGTCCCCGCTGACCGAGGTGGCACGGTTCGCCGACTCGTTCGGAGGCGGCGAGGCGGGCATCCGCGTCTTCCTCAAGCGTGAGGACCTGAACCACACCGGGTCGCACAAGATCAACAACGTCCTGGGCCAGGCGCTGCTCGTCAAGCGCATGGGCAAGGGGCGGGTCATCGCGGAGACCGGCGCGGGCCAGCACGGCGTTGCGACGGCGACGGCCGCCGCCCTGCTCGACCTCGAGTGCGTCATCTACATGGGCGAGGAGGACACGCGGCGCCAGGCCCTCAACGTGGCGCGCATGCGTCTGCTCGGCGCCGAGGTCGTGCCCGTCGCCATCGGTTCACGCACGCTCAAGGACGCCATCAACGAGGCGCTCCGCGACTGGGTCGCCAACGTGGACAGCACCCACTACCTGCTCGGGACCGTCACCGGGCCGCACCCGTTCCCCGAGATGGTGCGCGAGTTCCACCGCATCATCGGCGAGGAGGCGCGCGAGCAGATGCTCGACCGCGTGGGCCGGCTGCCGGACGCCGTCGCCGCGTGCGTGGGTGGCGGCTCGAACGCCCTGGGCATCTTCAACGCGTTCCTGGACGACGACGGCGTCGCGCTCTACGGCTTCGAGGCCGGCGGCGAGGGCATCGGCTCCGGCCGGCACGCGGCGCGGTTCTCCGGCGGCGCGCCGGGCGTGCTGCACGGTGCGCGCTCCTACCTCCTGCAGGACGACGACGGCCAGACGCTGCCGAGCCACTCGGTGTCGGCCGGCCTGGACTACCCGAGCGTCGGGCCGGCGCACGCCTGGCTGCACGACCTGGGGCGAGCGAGCTACGAGCCGGTGACCGACGACGAGGCCATGGAGGCCTTCCGGCTGCTGTGCCGGACCGAGGGGATCATCCCGGCCATCGAGTCGGCGCACGCGCTCGCCGGTGCGGTGCGGATCGGACGCCGCGCGGTCGCCGAGGGCCGCACGGACCAGATGATCCTGGTCAGCCTGTCGGGGCGCGGAGACAAGGACGTGGCCACGGCCGCGCGCTGGTTCGGCCTGCTCGACGACGCGACCGCGGCACCGCAGACCAGCGAGGGAGACCAGTGAGCGTGTCCACCACGACGTCCCGCACGGGGGCGCGCCTGGCAGAGCTGCGCCAGGCCGGCCGTGCCGCGCTGGTGGGCTACCTGCCCACGGGCTTCCCGGACGTGGAGCGGTCGCGTGAGGCAGTGCTCGCGATGGTCGACGCCGGGGTCGACGTGGTCGAGATCGGTGTGCCGTACACCGACCCGGTGATGGACGGGCCGGTGGTCCAGCGCGCGGCCGAGGCCGCGCTGGCGGCCGGCGCGCGGGTGCGCGACGTCCTGCCGATCGTCGAGGCGGTCGCCGCGCGGGGCGTTCCCGCGCTCGTCATGACGTACTGGAACCCGGTGCTGCGCTACGGCGTCGACGCGTTCGCGCGTGACCTCGCGGGCGCGGGCGGCGCCGGCCTGATCACCCCGGACCTGATCCCGGACGAAGGGCGGGACTGGATCGCGGCGTCGGACGCCCACGGGCTCGACCGCATCTTCCTCGTGGCGCCGAGCTCGACTCCCGAGCGGCTCGTGATCACGGCGCGGGCGTCGCGAGGCTTCGTCTACGCGGCCTCGACCATGGGGGTCACCGGGGTGCGCAGCGAGGTGGGTTCGGCCGCGGAGCAGCTCGTCGCGGACACGCGCGCCGCGGGTGCCGAGAACGTGTGCGTGGGCCTCGGGGTCTCGACGAGCGCCCAGGCGGCGCAGGTCGGGCGGTACGCGGACGGCGTCATCGTCGGTTCGGCGCTCGTGCGTACACTGCTCGCCGACGGGCCCTGGGCCGCGCGTCTCGACGCGTTGCAAGCCCTGACCGCGGACCTGGCCGAGGGCGTCCGCGGTGCCCGCACCGCGACGACGACCCAGGAGGCCGCACCGTGATCGCCGTGTCCGCGCTGCCGGGTGTCCTCCAGGCCGCGATCCCGAGCCCGCCCGAGCACACGTGGATGTTCGGGCCGCTGCCCGTCCGCGCCTACGCGCTCGCGATCCTCGCCGGGATCGCGGCGGCGATCTGGATCACGCGTCGCCGGTGGGTCGCGCGCGGCGGTGACCCGGACGACGTGCTCGAGATCGCCTTCTGGGCCGTGCCGTTCGGCATCGTCGGCGGCCGGATCTATCACGTCTTCAGCACGCCGGACCCGTACTGGGGGCCGGACGGCGATCCCGTCCGGGCGCTGTACATCTGGGAGGGCGGCCTCGGGATCTGGGGCGCGGTCGCGCTCGGCGCGGTCGGCGCGTGGATCGGCTGCCGCCGCCTCGGGGTCCGCCTGGCGACCTTCGCGGACGCCCTCGCGCCCGGGCTGCTGGTCGCCCAGGCGATCGGCCGGCTGGGCAACTGGTTCAACCAGGAGCTCTTCGGTGCGCCCACGTCGCTGCCGTGGGGACTGCGCATCGACCCGCAGTACCTCCCGATCGACCCGGCTACCGGACTGCGGTACGCCGAGGGGACGCTCTTTCATCCCACGTTCCTCTACGAGATGCTCTGGAACCTCGCGGCCGCCGCCCTGCTGATCTGGCTGGACCGTCGGTACAGGCTGGGTCATGGGCGGGTATTCTGGGCGTACGTCGCGCTCTACACTCTTGGACGGGTGTGGATCGAGATGCTGCGTATCGACACCGCCGAGCACGTGCTCGGGCTGCGGCTGAACGTCTGGACGTCGATCATCGTGGGCCTCGGTGCCCTGGTGGCCTTCGTCGTCATCGGGCGGCTGCATCCGGGGCGAGAGGAGGGCGTCCGGGTCGCAGGGAGCCACACCGAGGCCGAGCCGGCCACCACACCGGCACCGGCGTCGGACGACGAGCGCGGCGGCGTGCAGGACGACGAGCACACGCCCAGCCAGACGCAGGACGCGGAGTCCGCCGAGCCCGACCAGGGCTCGGCCACCCGCACCTGAGGCGGCGCGGACCGGGTACAGACCCGGGATGCACCCGCTGTCCCGACGGGCCGACGACGTCCCGACCACCTTGAGCATGACGTGGCCCGCTCGCGGGCCCAGGAGGACGGTGTTGATGAGCACGCCGCAGCATCGGGTCGCCCGGCCCCCGGCGCAGGGTCTCTACGACCCCGCAGCCGAGCACGACGCGTGCGGTGTCGCGTTCGTCGCGACCCTCCGCGGGACCCCGGGACGGGACATCGTGGACGCGGGCCTGACCGCGCTGCTCAACCTCGACCACCGTGGAGCGGTAGGCGCGGAGGTCGACAGCGGTGACGGCGCCGGGATCCTCACGCAGATCCCGGACGCGTTCGTGCGGGACGTGATCGCGGCCGAGCTGCCGCCCGCCGGGCACTACGCGATCGGCATGGCGTTCCTGCCGATCGACGTGGCCGAGGCCGACGCGCTCGCCCGCCGCTTCGAAGCCATCGCGGCGGAGGAGAAGCTCGACGTGCTCGCGTGGCGCGACGTGCCCGTGACCGCGGACCTCGTGGGGCCCACGGCCCGGGCGTCGATGCCGCTGTTCCGGCACGTCGTCGTCGCCGACCCGTCGCGCGAGCTGTCGGGCCTCGACCTGGACCGGCGCGCGTACCGGCTGCGCAAGCGGGCGCAGAACGAGCTGGGCCTGTTCCTGGCCTCGCTCTCGGCACGGACCCTCACCTACAAGGGCATGCTCACGACGGCCCAGCTCGAGCCGTTCTTCCCCGACCTGTCCGACCCGCGCTACGCGTCGGAGATCGCGCTCGTCCACTCCCGGTTCTCGACCAACACGTTCCCGTCGTGGCCGCTCGCCCAGCCGTTCCGGCTGGTCGCGCACAACGGCGAGATCAACACCGTCCGCGGCAACCGGAACTGGATGGCCGCCCGCGAGGGCGCGCTCGCGAGCGACGCTCTCGGCGACCTCACCCCGCTCCTGCCCGTGTGCACCGAGGGCTCGAGCGACTCCGCGAGCTTCGACGAGGTGCTCGAGCTGCTGCACCTCGCGGGCCGCTCGTTGCCGCACGCCGTGCTCATGATGGTTCCCGAGGCGTGGGAGAACCACGCCGAGATGAACGGTGCGCGGCGGGCGTTCTACGAGTACCACGCCAACCTCATCGAGCCGTGGGACGGCCCTGCGTGCCTCACGTTCACCGACGGCACCGTCATCGGGGCGGTCCTGGACCGCAACGGTCTGCGGCCCGGCCGGTACTGGGTCACCGAGGACGGCCTGGTGGTGCTCGCGTCCGAGGCGGGCGTGCTGGACCTCGACCCGGCCACGATCGTCCGCAAGGGCCGCCTGGAGCCCGGCCGGATGTTCCTGGTGGACACCGGTCAGGGCCGCATCGTGGAGGACGACGAGGTCAAGGCCCAGCTCGCGGCGCAGCGTCCCTACGCCCGGTGGATCGCGGAGAACTCGATCACGCTCGAGTCGCTGCCCGAGCGCGAGCACGTGGCGCACAGCCCTGCGTCGGTGCAGCGCCGTCAGCGTGCGTTCGGCTACACGTCCGAAGAGCTCAAGATCATCCTGTCGCCGATGGCCAACGCGGGCGCCGAGCCGTTGGGCGCCATGGGCTCCGACACGCCGATCGCCGTGCTGTCGAGCCGACCGCGCCTGCTCTTCGACTACTTCACCCAGATGTTCGCCCAGGTGACCAACCCGCCGCTCGACGCGATCCGCGAGGAGCTCGTGACGTCGATCGGCGGTGCCATCGGGCCCGAGCCGAACCTGCTGTCGGACACCCCGGAGCACGCGCGCAAGGTCGTGCTGCCGTTCCCCGTCCTCGACAACGACCAGCTCGCCAAGATCGTGCGGATCGACCGCGACGAGCGTCTCGAAGGCACCTTCCGCGCCGTCATCGTCCGCGGGCTCTACGACGTCTCCGGAGGCGGCAAGGCGCTCCAGGAGCGTCTCCAGGAGATCTTCGACGAGGTCGACGCCCACCTCGAGGCCGGGGCCACGCACATCGTGCTGTCCGACCGCGACTCGAACTCGGAGCTCGCGCCGATCCCGTCGCTGCTGCTGACGAGCGCGGTGCACCACCACCTGCTGCGCCGTCACACCCGGACGCGGATCTCGCTGCTCGTCGAGGCCGGCGACGTCCGCGAGGTGCACCACGTGGCGCTGCTCATCGGCTACGGCGCTGCGGCGATCAACCCGTACCTGGCGATGGAGACGGTCGAGGACCTCGCGCTGCGCGGCTACCTCGAGGTCACGCCGGAGCAGGCCGTGGCGAACCTCATCAAGGCGCTCGGCAAGGGCGTGCTCAAGGTCATGAGCAAGATGGGCATCTCGACGATCATGTCCTACCGGGGGGCCCAGATCTTCGAGGCGGTGGGCCTGTCCCACGAGCTCGTCGACGACTACTTCACGGGCACCACGAGCCGCCTCGGCGGCATCGGCCTCGACGTCATCGCGGCCGAGACTGCCGCGCGGCACGCCGAGGCGTACCCGGCGTCGGGCAACCACAAGCCGCACCAGCGCCTGACCACGGGCGGCGAGTACCAGTGGCGTCGCGACGGCGAGGAGCACCTCTTCGACCCGGAGACGGTGTTCCGCCTGCAGCACGCGACGCGCACCGGCCGGATGGACATCTTCCGCCAGTACACCCGTCGCGTCGACGAGCAGTCGACGCGCCTGATGACGCTGCGCGGACTGCTCCGCTTCAACCCCGACCGCGAGCCGGTGCCGATCGACGAGGTCGAGCCGGTCAGCGAGATCGTCAAGCGCTTCAACACGGGCGCGATGTCGTACGGCTCGATCTCGGCGGAGGCGCACGAGACGCTGGCCGTCGCGATGAACCGGCTCGGCGGCCGGTCGAACACGGGCGAGGGCGGCGAGGACCCGGACCGCCTCTACGACCCGGAGCGCCGGTCGCGCGTCAAGCAGATCGCCTCGGGCCGGTTCGGGGTGACGAGCGAGTACCTGACGCAGGCGGACGACATCCAGATCAAGCTCGCCCAGGGTGCCAAGCCCGGCGAGGGCGGCCAGCTCCCCGGGCCGAAGGTGTACCCCTGGGTCGCCAAGACCCGGCACTCGACGCCGGGCGTCGGGCTGATCTCGCCGCCGCCGCACCACGACATCTACTCGATCGAGGACCTCGCCCAGCTCATCCACGACGCCAAGAACGCCAACCCCTCGGCGCGCGTCCACGTCAAGCTGGTCTCGGAGTTCGGCGTCGGGACGGTCGCGACGGGCGTGTCCAAGGCGCACGCGGACGTCGTCCTGATCTCGGGCCACGACGGCGGGACGGGCGCGAGCCCGCTCACGTCGCTCAAGCACGCCGGCACGCCGTGGGAGATCGGCCTGGCGGAGACGCAGCAGACGCTCGTGCTGAACAACCTGCGCGACCGCATCGTGGTGCAGGTCGACGGCCAGATGAAGACCGGGCGCGACGTCGTCGTGGCGGCGCTGCTCGGTGCGGAGGAGTTCGGCTTCGCGACGGCGCCGATGGTCGTGTCGGGCTGCGTCATGATGCGCGTGTGTCACCTCGACACCTGCCCCGTGGGCGTCGCGACCCAGAACCCCGAGCTGCGGTCGCGGTTCACGGGCAAGCCCGAGTTCGTCGTGAACTTCTTCGAGTTCATCGCCCAGGAGGTGCGCGAGCACCTCGCCTCGCTCGGGTTCCGGAGCATCGAGGAGGCCGTGGGCCAGGTCCAGGCGCTCGACACGCGCAAGGCCATCGACCACTGGAAGGCTCAGGGCCTCGAGCTCGGGCCGGTGCTGGCCCGGCCCGAACCGGTGGCCGGTTCGGCACTGCACCAGGTCAAGGAGCAGGACCACGGGCTGCGCAAGGCGCTCGACAACCAGCTCATCGCACTGGCCGCCCCCGCGCTCGACGACGCCCGGCCGGTCAGGATCGACCTGCCCGTGCGCAACGTCAACCGCACGGTCGGGACCATGCTGGGCCACGAGGTCACGCGTCGGTACCGCGGCGAGGGCCTGCCCGACGACACCATCGACGTCACGCTGACCGGCTCGGCCGGCCAGTCGCTCGGGGCGTTCCTGCCGCGCGGCATCACGCTGCGCCTGTTCGGCGACGCCAACGACTACGTGGGCAAGGGCCTGTCCGGCGGCCGCATCGTCGTGCGCCCCGACCGCGCCGCGGTGCTCGAGGGCGCGGCCAACGTGGTCGCGGGGAACGTGATCGGCTACGGCGCGACGTCGGGCGAGATCTTCCTGCGCGGCCGGGTGGGGGAGCGCTTCGGTGTGCGCAACTCCGGCGCGACGCTCGTCGTCGAAGGCGTGGGCGACCACGGCTGCGAGTACATGACGGGCGGGACGGTGCTCGTGCTCGGCCCGACGGGGCGCAACTTCGGCGCCGGGATGTCCGGCGGTGTGGCGTACGTCCTCGACCTGCGCCCCGTCGCGATGAACGTCCAGGCGGTCGCGAGCGGAGAGCTCCAGGTCGGGCCGCTCGGCGACGACGACTGGGCCCAGGTCCAGGAGCTCCTCGCCCGCCATCTCGACGCGACCGGTTCGCCGGTCGCGGCGGCCCTGATCGAGGACGAGGGTGCGCGCCGGCGGTTCTCGCGCGTGCTGCCGGCCGGCTGGGCACGCGTCCGGACGGCGCTGGCGCAGGCGGAGGCGCAGGGCACGACGCTCGGCGAGGGCGACGACTTCGACGCGTCGCTGTGGGAGCACATCATGGAGGTGGCTCGTGGCTGACCCCCGCGGATTCCTGAAGGTGCGGGAGCGCGAGCTCCCGCCCAACCGCCCGGTCGAGGTGCGCCTGCGGGACTGGAAGGACACGCACGCGCACCGCGCCGAGGGCCAGCCCTTCCTCAAGGAGCAGGCGGGCCGCTGCATGGACTGCGGCATCCCGTTCTGCCACCAGGGCTGCCCGCTCGGGAACCTCATCCCCGAGTGGAACGACCTCGTCTGGCGCGGCCAGTGGGCCGACGCGATCGAGAGCCTGCACGCGACGAACAACTTCCCCGAGTTCACGGGACGCGTGTGCCCGGCACCCTGCGAGACGAGCTGCGTGCTGGGCATCAACCAGCCCGCGGTCACGATCAAGAACGTCGAGGTGTCGATCATCGACGAGGCGTTCGCACGCGGGCTCGTGACGCCGCAGGTGCCGCAGCGCCTCACCGGCACGACGATCGCGGTCGTCGGCTCGGGGCCTGCCGGCCTCGCGGCCGCCCAGCAGCTCACGCGCGCGGGGCACACGGTCGTCGTGTACGAGCGCGACGACGCGATCGGCGGCCTGCTGCGCTACGGCATCCCCGACTTCAAGCTCGAGAAGCACCACATCGACCGGCGGCTCGCGCAGATGGAGGCCGAGGGCACGCGGTTCCGGCCCGGCGTCGAGATCGGGCGCGACATCAGCTGGGACGCGCTGCGGCGGCGGTTCGACGCCGTCGTGGTGGCCACCGGGGCGACCGTGCCACGTGACCTGGCGCTGCCCGGACGTGAGCTGGGCGGTATCCACTTCGCGATGGACTACCTCACGCCCGCCAACAAGGCGGCAGCGGGGCACCCGGTCGAGGGCGCGCCGTCGGCCGAGGGCAAGCACGTCGTCATCATCGGCGGCGGCGACACGGGCTCCGACTGCCTCGGCACGGCGCTGCGCCAGGGTGCGGCATCGGTGACGACGCTCGCGATCGGCCGCAAGCCGCCGCTCGAGCGGCCGGCGAGCCAGCCGTGGCCCACCGACCCGATCGTGTTCGAGGTCTCGACCTCCCACGAGGAGGGCGGAGAGCGCGCCTACCTCGCGTCGACCGTCGAGTTCCTCGACGACGGCGCGGGCAACGTGCGGGCGCTCACGGTCGCCGAGACCGAGTACCTGCCCGACGGGCGGCGCGCTCCCCAGGCGGGGACGGAGAGGCAGATCCCGGCCGACCTGGTGCTCGTCGCGATGGGCTTCACCGGGCCCGAGACACGCGAGCTCGTGGACCAGACAGGCATCGAGATCACTGGTCGTGGGCTCGTGCGCCGCGGCGACAGCTACGCGTCGAGCGTGCCCGGCGTGTTCGTCACCGGGGACGCCGGGCGCGGCCAGTCGCTCATCGTGTGGGCCATCGCCGAGGGCCGTGCGACGGCCGCGGCCGTGGACGTGTACCTGCAGGGCGCGACAGAGCTGCCTGCACCGGTAGGACCAAGGACGCTTGCCCTGAGAGGATGAGGGGCGGAGGTGCGCGCCGCTGCTGCGGTGCGCAGTCTTGCCTCGGCTCGCGCCGGGGCAGTACGACGACGAGGCTGGAGACATGCGCAGAGCAAAGATCGTTTGCACCATCGGACCCGCGACGGCATCACCGGAGAAGCTCCGGGCGCTCGTCGACGCTGGGATGGACGTGGCCCGGATCAACCGCAGCCACGGTGACTACTCGGAGCACGAGGCCATCTACCACGGTGTTCGCGAGGCGGCCAAGGCGGCCGGGCGCAACGTCGCGGTACTGGTGGACCTGCAGGGACCGAAGATCCGTCTCGGCAGGTTCGGTGCGGACGGGAAGCACTATCTCAACGAGGGCGACACCTTCACGATCACGACGGAGGAGGTCGTCGGCACCAGGGAGCTGGTCTCGACCACGCACAAGGGCCTGCCGGAGGACGCCCGGGTGGGTGACCCCATCCTGATCGACGACGGCAAGGTGCGCGTCAAGGTCACGGCCATCGAGGGCCCGCGCGTCGTCACGACGGTCGAGGTCGCCGGTCCGGTCTCGAACAACAAGGGCCTGAACCTGCCCGGCGTCGCGGTCTCGGTCCCGGCGCTGAGCGACAAGGACACCGACGACCTGCGCTGGGCGCTGCGGCTCGGCGCGGACCTGATCGCGCTGTCGTTCGTGCGGTCCGCCAAGGACTACGACGACGTCGCCCGGATCATGGCCGAGGAGGGGCGCACCGTCCCGGTCGTCGCCAAGATCGAGAAGCCGCAGGCGGTGGACAACCTCGAAGAGGTCATCGCCGCGTTCGACGGCTTCATGGTGGCCCGTGGCGACCTGGCGGTCGAGATGCCGCTCGAGCAGGTGCCGCTCGTGCAGAAGCGCATCGTCGAGCTCGCCCGGCGCAACGCCAAGCCCGTCATCGTCGCGACCCAGGTGCTCGAGTCGATGACCACCAACCCCCGTCCGACGCGCGCCGAGGCGTCCGACTGCGCCAACGCCGTGCTCGACGGCGCCGACGCGGTCATGCTCTCGGGCGAGACGAGCGTGGGCGACTACCCGATCGAGACGGTCCAGACGATGGCCCGCATCATCGAGGCCACCGAGGAGCTCGGGCGCGAGCGCATCGCCCCGCTGGGCTCGACGCCGCACACCCGCGGCGGCATCATCACGCGGGCCGCGGCGGAGATCGGCGACATGCTGAACGTCAAGTACATCGTGACGTTCACGCAGTCGGGCGACTCGGCGCGGCGCATGTCGCGCCTGCGGTCCGGGATCCCGCTGCTGGCCTTCACGCCCGAGGAGGGCGTGCGCAACGTGCTGTCGCTCACCTGGGGCACCCAGACGTACCTGGTGCCGCAGGTCGAGAACGTGGACGCCATGGTGGGTCAGGTGGACTCCACGCTCCAGGCCAACGGTCTGGCCGAGCCGGGTGACCGCGTGGTCATCGTGGCCGGCGCTCCGGTGGGCGTGCCCGGCACGACCAACTCGATCCTGGTGCACAAGGTCGGCACCCCCACGGGAGGCTGAGCCGCGTAGTCGCCGGCGTGTGACGTCGGCGACTCCGTGACGCGAGCGGAGCGACACAGGCGGACCTGCCGTTGACGGCGGGTCCGCCCGTGGTTTCGGGTGCCCCGGGTGGGATTCGAACCCACACTGGATCGGGTTTGAGCCGATTGCCTCTGCCGGTTGGGCTACCGGGGCCTGCACGGTGCGAACGCCCGCGCCCGGCGAGCACGCTCACGTGCGGGCCCATCGAACCACACGGGACGCGGGTGGTCCCAACCGACTACTAAGATGGTGTGCGTGACCGACGAGACGCCCGGCGCCAAGCTGCCGCTGGACCTGCCCCCGATGATCGACCAGGAGCCGAAGGCCGAGGAGGCCTCGGCGCCGCCTGCGCGCCCCGCGCGCCGCGCCGTCGTCGCGGAGGACGAGGCCCTGATCCGGATGGACGTCGTCGAGACGCTGCGCGAGGCAGGGTTCGACGTCGTCGGCGAGGCCGGCGACGGCGAGACGGCGGTGAACCTCGCCACCGAGCTCAAGCCCGACGTCGTGGTCATGGACGTCAAGATGCCCGAGCTCGACGGCATCTCGGCCGCGGAGCGGATCGGCAAGGCGCACGCGGCGCCCGTCGTCCTGCTGACGGCCTTCTCGCAGACCGAGCTGGTCGAGCGGGCCCGGGACGCCGGCGCGATGGCCTACGTCGTCAAGCCGTTCACCCCGGCGGACCTGCTTCCGGCCGTCGAGATCGCGATCTCGCGCTACCAGCAGATCGGCGCGCTCGAGGCCGAGGTCGCCGACCTCCAGGAGCGCTTCGAGACGCGCAAGCGCGTCGACCGGGCAAAGGGCCTGCTCATGACCAAGATGGGCCTGTCGGAGCCCGAGTCGTTCCGGTGGATCCAGAAGACGTCGATGGACCGTCGCCTGACGATGCGCGAGGTCGCCGACGCCGTGATCGAGCAGGTCGGCGGAGCCTGAAATCTACCGTTGTGCGGCTCCCTGCGGCGGGCTATCGTCGCAGGGAGCCGTAATCGTTCTGTGACCTTCGGAGTGTCGTGAGCCTGAGGAGGGTGCTGATGCGTGCAGCGGTCGAGGTGCGGCCTGCCGGTCGTGACGACCTCGCAACGGTCGCGGATCTCGCGGCTCTTGCGTGCGACGAGTCGCCATACGGTCCGCAGGCGGCGTCCGGTGATCCGGCTCGGTTGCTCCAACACCTCAGCGTCCTGATGGGCGGTGGCGGTCGCGTGCTCGTCGCCGAGCAGGAGGGGTCGATCTGCGGCTTCCTGCTCGCCCGGGTGATCGATCCGTACCTCTTCGCCGAGCAGCCGAGCGTCTACATCGACGCGATCTTCGTGGGGCCGGGCGAACGGCGTCACGGGGTCGGTCACGCGCTCGTCGCGGCTGCGGCGGGCCTCGCGACCGAGACCGGTGCGGCGAGCGTGTACTGCGCACCAGCGCCTGGCGCACGCGGGATGCAACGTTTTCTAGCCCGCCTCGGGTTCGGCCCGGCCGCCGGCCACCGCGTCGTCCAGACGTCCACCCTCCACCGTCGTCTCGCGCAGGAGGGTCCGCCGACCCGCCGGGACCGGGGCAGGGAGGCGCGGCGGGACGGCCGTCGCGACGCGACGCGCGCCGCGATCGAGGACCTGGTCGCCCGACGCCGGCGCGCACGGGCGGCCGGCCTGCCGAGCGGCCCGCTCGACCTGCGGGCCTTCCAGGCCGAGTACCACGCGTCGGACAGCGACGAGAACCAGGATCGTGAGCCGGAGTCGGCCCACAACTAGCCCGCACCACCCGGCAGCGCCGGCGTGCGGCGCCGCCGGGTCGGCCGCTCAGACGGCGTCGCCGCCGGCCAGCACCATGCACGTGAGCCGCGCGGTGCACACGCGCCGTCCGGCGTCGTCGCTGACGACGATCTCGTAGACGGCCGTCGTCCGGCCCCGGTGCACGGCCGTGGCGACTCCGTGCACCCAGCCCGAGCGGGTGCCCCGGTGGTGCGTCGCGTTGATCTCGATGCCGACGGCCGCGCGGTCCGGTCCGGCGTGCGCCTGCGCCGCGACCGAGCCGAGGGTCTCGGCGAGCGTGACGGACGCGCCCCCGTGCAGCAGCCCGGCGGGCTGTGTGTTCCCCGCCACGGGCATGCTGCCCGTCGTCCGGTCGGCCGAGACCTCGTCCAGGCGGATCTGCAGGCGTTCGATCAGGGTTCCGGCGGCGGCCGCCGTCCAGTCCTCGACGGTCGCGGGGAACGAGGGAGCGGAGCCCGGAGAGGGCGTGTCAGTCATGGGCGATAGGTTGGCATCCGTGACGACCACTGCGCGAACCGGCGACGAAACCAGCACTCGCCCACGCCTGCTGCTGATCGACGGCCACTCGATGGCCTACCGGGCGTTCTACGCGCTGCCGGACACTCTTGCCACGACCAGCGGCCAGGTCACCAACGCGGTCTACGGGTTCACGTCCATGCTGACGAAGCTGCTCGGCGACGAGCAGCCGACCCACCTCGCGGTCGCCTTCGACGTCGGGCGCCAGACCTTCCGCACCGAGCGCTTCCCGGAGTACAAGGGCACCCGGGCGGCCACCCCGGACGCGTTCCGCGGGCAGGTCCCGCTCGTCAAGGAGGTCCTCGAGGCGCTCAACGTGCCGGCGCTCGAACGTGAAGGGTTCGAGGCGGACGACATCATCGCGACCCTGACGAAGCAGGCGTCCGAGGCGGGGATGGAGGTGCTCATCTGTTCGGGGGACCGCGACGCGTTCCAGCTCGTGGGCCCGGACGTCACGCTGCTGTACCCCATCCGTGGCGTGTCGGAGCTGACGCGCATGACTCCGGCCGCCGTCGTCGACAAGTACGGCATCCCGCCCGAGCAGTACCCCGACCTCGCCGCGCTGGTGGGGGAGACGAGCGACAACCTGCCGGGCGTACCCGGGGTGGGGCCCAAGACGGCCGCCAAGTGGATCGTCCAGTTCGGGGGCCTGGAAGGGCTGCTCGACCATGTCGACGAGCTCAAGGGCAAGGCCGCGGACAACCTGCGCGCCGCGGTCGACCAGGTCCGGCTCAACCGGGAGCTGAACGCGTTGCTGACCGACGTCGAGCTCCCGTTCGGGCCCGACGACTTCATGCTGCGAGGTTTCGACCGGACGGCGGTCCACCGGGTCTCCGACACGCTCCAGTTCGGTGCGTTGCGCGACCGGCTGCTCGCCGTCGACCCGGCGGCGCACGCCGAGCCCGCCGGCCCCGAGGGCGGGATCGACGTCGAGGTCGCCGAGCTGAGCGCCGGCGAGCTCGGTGCGTGGCTCGCCGCGCGTGCCGGCGCATCGCTCGGCCTCGACGTGTCGGGCACGGCCGTCCCGGCCGGGGGCGACGCATGGAGCGTCGCCGTGGCCGACGGCGAGGGCGCCGCCGTCGTGCTCGACCTCACCGAGCTCGACCCTGCGGACGAGCAGACGCTCGCCTCGTGGCTCGGCGACGCCGAGGCACCCAAGGCCGTGCACGGGAGCAAGGCCGCGTGGCACATGCTCGCGGCCCGCGGCCTCACGCTCCGGGGCGTGACCTTCGACACCGAGCTGGCCGCCTACCTGTGCTACCCCGACCAGCGGGGCTACGACCTCGGCGACCTCGTGGTCCGTCACCTCGGCCGCGAGCTGCGCGCCGACGACGCGTCCGCGGCGGGCGGTCAGGGCGCCCTCGACCTCTCGCTCGACGGCGACGGGGGAACCGCCCGCGGTCGCAGCGAGGCAGCCCGCGCGGCCGCCATCGTGGAGCTCGCCGACTCGCTGGCCGGCCAGCTCGACGACCGGGGCGCGACCGCCCTGCTGACGGACCTCGAGCTGCCGCTGTCGGGCGTGCTCGTCCGCATGGAGTCGGCGGGTGTCGCAGCGGACACCGAGTACCTGACCACGCTCGAGAAGGAGTTCGGGGAGCAGGTCGCCGACGCGGCGGCCGACGCCTACGAGGTCATCGGCCGTGAGGTCAACCTCGGCAGCCCCAAGCAGCTGCAAGAGGTCCTGTTCGACCAGCTCGGCATGCCCAAGACCAAGAAGATCAAGTCCGGGTACACGACCGACGCGGCCTCGCTGCAGGACCTCTACGTGCGCACGGGCCACCCGTTCCTCGAGCACCTGCTGGCACACCGGGACGCCTCCCGGCTGCGCCAGACGGTCGAGGGCCTGCTCAAGTCGGTCGCCCCGGACGGTCGGATCCACACGACCTTCCAGCAGACGATCGCCGCGACCGGGCGGCTCTCGTCGACCGAGCCCAACCTGCAGAACATCCCGATCCGCACGGAGTCGGGCCGCCAGATCCGCCGCGCGTTCCGCGTGGGCGAGGGGTACGAGACCCTGCTGACGGCGGACTACAGCCAGATCGAGATGCGCATCATGGCGCACCTGTCGGGCGACGAGGGACTCATCGAGGCGTTCCGCTCGGGCGAGGACCTCCACAGGTACGTCGGCTCGCGCGTCTTCGACGTGCCTCCGGCGGAGGTCACCGCGGAGATGCGCTCGAAGATCAAGGCGATGTCGTACGGGCTGGCCTACGGGCTGAGCGCGTTCGGGCTGTCCCAGCAGCTCGGCATCTCGACGGGCGAGGCCCAGAGCCTCATGGACGACTACTTCACCCGGTTCGGAGGCGTGCGGGAGTACCTCACGGGTGTGGTCGCCGAGGCCCGCACGACGGGCTGGACCGCCACGATCCTGGGCCGCCGTCGCTATCTGCCGGACCTCATGAGCGACAACCGCCAGCGCCGGCAGATGGCCGAGCGCATGGCGCTCAACGCGCCGATCCAGGGGAGCGCAGCCGACATCATCAAGGTGGCCATGCTCGGGGTCCAGCGCGAGCTCGACGAGCGAGGGCTGCGTTCGCGCCTGCTCCTGCAGGTCCACGACGAGCTCGTGGTCGAGGTCGCACCGGGTGAGCTGGAGGCGGCCGAAGAGGTGCTGCGCACGCAGATGGGTTCCGCGGTCGAGCTCGACGTCCCGCTCGACGTGTCGGTCGGCACGGGCCCCACCTGGCACGACGCGGGCCACTGACCTGGTCGCCGCGGGCCACTGACGCGGTCGCCGCGGGCGAGCCCGCGGCAGGCCGGTCAGTCCTTCGTCGTCACGAAGATCGCCGTACCGGGCAGGATCCGGCCGCGTTCCGGGCCCCACCCGCCCCAGACCGCGTCGTTCCAGCCGGGCCACTCGGGCTCGACGACGTCCCGCAGCCGCAGCCCGGCCGCGACCACGTCGCGGACGTGGTCCCCGACCGTGCGGTGGTACTCGGCGTAGAGCACGCGGCCGGCGTCGTCGCTCTCGACGTACGGCCGGCGGTCGAAGTAGGAGCGGGTGGCGGTGAGCCCGTGCCGGGTCGGGTCGTCCGGGAACGCCCACCGCGTCGGGTGCGTCACCGAGAACACCCAGCGTCCCCCGCTGCGCAGCACCCGAGCGGCCTCGGCGTGCACCCGGCCGGCGTCGGGGACGAACGGGATCGCGCCGAACGAGGTGAAGACGACGTCGAACGCGCCGTCGGCGAACGGGAGCGCCCGGGCATCGGCCTCGACGAGCGGGACGGCGACCCCGGTGGCCGCGTTCAGGCGCACCGCGCCGTCGAGCATCGCGGCCGAGATGTCGGTCGCGACGACGCGCGCTCCCTGCCCTGCGAGCCACCGGGAGCACTGGGCCGCGCCGGCGCCCACCTCGAGCACCCGTGCGCCGTCGACGTCGCCGAGCAGCCGGAGCTCCGCCTCGGTCAGGCCCTCCGGGCCCCAGCGGAAGCCCGCCGCACCCAAGAAGTCGCCGTGCTCGTCGAGGTACTCGGACGCGTTGGCGTCCCACCACCCGCGAGAGGCGGCGCCACCTGCTGCTTCGGGCACGTCACGGTAGCCCGCCCACGACGGCGGGGGGACGGGCGGACCTGTGTTCGGCATGCCGACATCATCGCTGAGGGACGCGACGACGCGTCACGAAATGGTCACGATTGACCGAAGCCACTGGGAGCGAAACAATCCCGCAACGTGACGCCCCTTACAGTCAGGCGTTACTCATGCACCGGCGCGAACCCGATCTGGGCACATCGCCGTGCGACCTATCGGAAGGAGAGAGCCATGCGTGGACGCGTTACTCGCCGGATGGCGGGGAGCGTCACCCTGGTGACCGCCCTTGCAGTCGGCCTGACCGGCTGTGTCGCGAGCGAACGTGACCCCGAGGCCGGGGCAAGCGGTGACACCGGCCGCGACACGTTCGTCTTCGCCTCGTCGTCCGACCCGGCGACCCTCGACCCGGCCCTCGCCAACGACGGCGAGACGTTCCGCGTCGCCCGCCAGATCTTCGAGGGCCTCGTCGGCACCAAGCCCGGCACGCCGGACCCGGCGCCGCTGCTCGCAGAGTCCTGGGACGTCAGCGAGGACGGCCTCGAGTACACCTTCCAGCTCAAGGAGGGCGTCAAGTTCCAGGACGACACGGACTTCAACGCTGAGGCCGTGTGCTTCAACTTCGACCGGTGGAACGACTTCACCGGCGTGCTGCAGTCCGAGTCGCTCTCGTACTACTACGGCAAGGTGTTCGGCGGCTTCGGCGGCAAGGGCAAGTACGCCGGCTGCGAGGCGCCCGACGAGGCGACCGCCGTGGTCACGCTCAACAGCCCGCTGCCCGAGCTCGTCTCGGCGCTCAGCCTGCCCGCGTTCTCGATGCAGTCGCCGACGGCGCTCCAGGAGTTCGGCGCGGACGACGTCGGCGGTACCGAGGAGGCTCCTGAGCTCTCCGAGTACGGCAAGGGCCACCCGGTCGGCACCGGCCCGTACGAGTTCGTCTCCTGGAACGTCGGCCAGCAGGTCGAGCTCAAGTCGTTCGACGGCTACTGGGGCGACCAGGGCCAGGTCAAGCGCGTGATCTTCACGGTCATCGCCGACGCGACCGCCCGCCGCCAGGCCCTCCAGGCCGGCGACGTCGACGGTTACGACCTCGTGGGCCCTGCCGACCTGCAGGCGCTCGAGGACGACGGCTTCCAGATCGTCAACCGCGACCCGTTCAATGTCCTGTACCTGGGCATGAACCAGAAGGACCCCAAGCTGGCCGACCCCAAGGTCCGCCAGGCGATCGCGTACGCGATCGACAGGGAAGCCCTCGTCACCTCCACGCTGCCGGAGGGCACCGAGGTCGCGACGCAGTTCGTGCCGCCGTCGGTGCTCGGTTACAGCGACGACGTGACCACCTACGAGTACGACCCCGACAAGGCCCGGCAGCTGCTGAAGGACGCGGGCGCCGAGGACCTGTCGATCGACTTCAACTACCCGACCGACGTCTCGCGGCCCTACATGCCGACGCCGGAGCAGACCTTCGAGGCCATCTCGGCCGACCTCGAGGAGATCGGCATCACGGTCAACGCGAAGCCGGCGCCGTGGTCCCCGGACTACCTGGACACCATCCAGGGCACCGACAAGCACGGCCTGCACCTGCTCGGGTGGACCGGTGACTACAACGACACCTACAACTTCATCGGCGTGTTCTTCGGCGCGCCGTCGAACGAGTGGGGCTTCGACAACCCTGAGCTGTTCAAGGCCATCGGCGACGCCCGGTACATGCCGGACCCCGCTGACCAGGAGGCGGCGTACATGAAGGCCAACGAGGCCATCATGGACTTCCTGCCCGGCGTGCCGATCGCTCACCCGGTGCCGTCGCTGGCCTTCGCACCGTACGTGCACGGCTACCCGGCGTCGCCCGTCCAGGACGAGGTCTACAACGTCATCACGCTGGACTGATCCGGCACCACCCGGCACTGCCGGGTGACACGGTCGGGGTGCGGCTGCGCAGCCGCACCCCGACCGTCGTGCCCGTCGTAACGACCCCGGAAGGACCCTTCCGCTTCCATGCTCCGTCTCGTCGTGCAGCGGCTGCTGCTCCTCATACCGTTGCTGTTCGGGCTGTCGGTGCTGTTGTTCGCCTGGGTGCGTGCATTGCCCGGCGGCCCTGCCACCGCGCTGCTCGGCGAGAAGGCCACGCCCGAGGCCATCGCTCGGGTCAATGAGCTGTACGGCTTCGACAAGCCGATCCTCGAGCAGTACTTCACCTATGTGGGGCGCCTGCTCCAGGGCGACTTCGGCAGCTCGATCCGTACGGGCCGGCCCGTGCTCGAGGAGTTCGGCACGCGGTTCCCCGCCACGATCGAGCTCACGATCATGGCGCTCGTCATCGCGATCGGCGTCGGCATCCCGCTCGGGTATCTCGCGGCCCGGCGCAAGGGCACGTTCATCGACCACTCCGCCGTGGTGGTGTCCCTCATCGGCGTCACGGTGCCCGTGTTCTTCCTCGCGTTCCTCCTCAAGTACGTCTTCGCGGTCGAGCTGGGCTGGCTCCCGTCGGCGGGGCGTCAGACGACCACGATGATCGCGACCCACCCCACGGGCTTCTACGTGCTCGACGGCCTGCTCACGGGGGAGTGGGACGCCGCGTGGGACGCGTTCCTCCACCTCATCCTCCCGGGCCTCGCGCTCGGCTCGATCCCGCTCGCGATCGTCGCCCGCATGACGCGGGCGTCGGTCTCCGAGGTCCAGCACGCGGACTACGTGCGCACCGCCCGGGCCAAGGGCATCCGGTCCCGCCGCCTGCACAGCGAGCACATCCTGCGCAACTCGATGCTGCCCGTGATGACCACGATCGGGCTCCAGGTGGGCCTGCTGCTCTCGGGCGCGGTCCTCACGGAGACCGTCTTCGCGTTCAACGGCATCGGCAGCTTCCTCGCCGACTCCATCTCCAACCTGGACTACCCGGTGCTGCAGGGCTTCATCCTGCTCATCGCGGTCGTGTATGCCCTGGTGAACCTGCTCGTCGACGTCTCGTACGGGCTCATCGACCCGCGTCTGAGGGTGCAGCAATGACGAGTGCCAACGAGATCCCGCTCCCCGCCGACACCCCCGGCGGCGCCGTGCTGCGCGAGCCGCTGAGCATCCACGGCGAGTCGCCCGACGGCAAGGACCACGCCGGCGAGGGCACGTGGGCCCGCGCCTGGCGAACCTTGCGTCGCAACCCCGTCGCGATCACCGGCTTCGTGATCATCGCGGTCTTCGTGCTGGTCGCCCTCTTCGCTCCGCTGCTGGCCCCCTTCGGGCCCACCGAGCTCCCTGGCCGGGCCGACGTCCGGCCCACCTACATCCCGGGGCCGTCGGCCGAGTACCCGTTGGGGCTCGACCGGTACGGCGGCGACGAGCTGAGCAAGCTGATCTGGGGTGCCCGCGCCTCGCTGCTCGTGGGAGTGCTCTCGACGCTGTTCGGCCTCTCCGGCGGCTTCCTGCTCGGCCTGGTGGCCGGCTGGTTCGGAGGCTGGGTCGACGTCGCGGTGATGCGCCTGGTCGACATCATGCTCTCGATCCCGTCGCTGCTGCTCGCCGTCTCGATCGCCGCGATCGCCGGCCAGACGCCCTCCTCGGTCATCACGGCCATCGCGGTCGTCCAGATCCCCATCTTCGCCAGACTGCTGCGCGGCTCCATGCTCGGGCAGCGGGGCATGGACTACGTGCTGGCCTCCAGCGCGCTCGGTCTCACGCGCCGGTCGGTGACCATGAGCCACGTGCTGCCCAACAGCCTCGGCCCGGTCATCGTCCAGGCGACCCTGACGCTCGCGACCGCGGTCATCGAGGCGGCAGCGCTGTCGTACCTCGGCCTCGGCGGCGGCGAGCCCAGCACGGCCGAGTGGGGCCGCATGCTCACCGCGGCACAGACCGAGCTCGAGGTCGCGCCGCGGCTCGCGCTCCTGCCGGGTGCGTGCATCGCGATCACCGCGCTCGGGTTCACCCTCGTGGGCGAGAGCCTGCGCGAGGCGCTCGACCCACGGAACAGGACCCGACGGTGACCGAGGACCAGACCGCCGACATGACGGAGAACACGATGGACCACGAGGTCGTCCTGCGGGTCGAGGACCTCGACGTCGACTTCAGGACCGAGGGCGGTGACGCTCGCGCGGTCTCCGGGGCGACGCTCGAGATCCGGCGCGGCCAGACGGTCGCCGTGGTCGGCGAGTCCGGCTCGGGCAAGTCCACGCTCGCGATGGCGGTGCTCGGCCTGCTGGCGAGCAACGGCAAGGTGGCCGGGGGACACATCTACTTCCGTGGCGAGGACCTCGCCACGGCCGGCTCGCAGCGCCGCGACGAGCTGCGCGGCACCGAGATGGGCCTGGTGCCGCAGGACCCGATGACCAACCTCGACCCGGTGATGCGCATCGGCCGGCAGATCGACGAGGGCCTCGTGGACAACGGCCTGAGGACCCGCCGGGACGTCCGGGAGCGCACGGTCGAGCTGCTCGAGGGAGTCGGCCTCCCGGACGCCGCCCGGCGCGCAGCCCAGTACCCGCACGAGTTCTCGGGCGGCATGAGGCAGCGTGCGCTCATCGCGATGGGGCTGTCGTGCGACCCCGCGCTGCTCGTGGCCGACGAACCGACGTCGGCGCTCGACGTCACGGTCCAGCGCGGCATCCTCGACCAGCTCGGCGTCCTGACCCGGGAGCTCGGCACGGCCGTGCTCCTCATCACGCACGACCTGGGTCTCGCGGCGGAGCGCGCGGACGTCGTCGTCGTCATGTACCGCGGTCGGATCGTGGAGCAGGGTGCCGCACGTGACGTGCTCACCAACCCGCAGCACGAGTACACGCGGCGCCTGATGGCGTCGGCACCCTCGCTCGCGTCGCGCCGGATCGAGATCGCCCGCGAACGCGGCCTGGAGGACGTGCTCGACGAGGCGCTGCTCGCACCCGAGGAGGACGCGGCCGACGGGTCCGCGGCCGCCGCGCGTCCGCTCGTCGCGGTGCGCGACGTGACC
>Ga0233375_1000104_pt1 | contig 52732 bp, 45 predicted proteins | sample ElkDunMinimDraft_10_FD_191539 | JGI IMG/M metagenome (GOLD analysis project Ga0233375, IMG submission 191539) | Fecal eukaryotic communites from dung pellets of Tule Elk in California, USA - Elk Dung E16 | ecosystem: Host-associated > Mammals > Digestive system > Large intestine > Fecal | place...
GCGCCGATGGTACTGCCCTGGAGACGGGGTGGGAGAGTAGGACGCCGCCGGACAACCATTCCCAGGAGGGGGTGGGACCTGAACCCCCTTGGGGGGGTCGGGTCCCACCCCCTACCTGCATTCCCCGACCGGTCACAGGACACGGTGGACCTGGGCAACTTGTCGTCCGCACGGCTCTCGCGGCTATCGTGGCGGGTGTGAACGCAGACACGACCCGCACCGGAGCGGACTCCACCAGCTACCAGCCCGCAGGCACCATCGACTCCGCGTGGCGCAGGGACCACTTCGTGTCGCTGTTGCGTTTCGCCGAGGGTTCGATCCGGGAGGACGGCGCGGCCTGCTGGCTCGACGACGCCGGCCGGCCGGATCCGTCGCACCCTGTCGAGACGTGGATCACCGCGCGGATGGCGCACATCTTCGCCGTCGGGCATCTGCTGGGGGTGAGTGGGGCCGGCGCGTACGCGAAGCGCGCCATCGGCGGGCTGCGGGACGTCCTGGGCGACGCGGAGTTCGGTGGCTGGCTGGCCGCTCGCGGTGCGGGGGACGACCTGGTCGGCACCAAGGAGGCGTACGCGCACGCGTTCGTCGTACTGGCCGCGTCGACCGGCAAGGTAGCCGGGATCCGCGGGGCCTCGGAGCTGCTCACGCAGGCACTCGCCGTGCTCGACGCACGGTTCTGGGAGCAGGAGCACCAGCTGCACCTGGACGAGCGATCCCGCGACTGGACGTCCACGTCGGACTACCGCGGCGTGAACGCGAACATGCACTCCGTCGAGGCACTGCTCGCGGCGCACGCCGCAACCGGGGACGGCCTCTGGCTGGAGCGGGCCGCAGCCATCGGTGACCGCGTGGCGAGCTGGGCCAAGGGGAACGGCTGGCGCATCCCGGAGCACTTCGACGCCACGTGGAACCCGGTGCTCGAGTACAACGTGGACCGGCCGCACGACCCGTTCAAGCCGTACGGTGCCACGCCGGGACACGGCCTCGAGTGGGCGCGCCTGCTGCTGCAGATCGACGCCGAGGCCGGGACGACCGGCAAGCGGACCGACGCGGCCGTCGCCCTCTTCGACCGGGCCGTCGCCGACGGCTGGGACGCCGAGCACGGCGGCGGGTTCGTCTACACCACGGACTGGTCGGGTACACCGGTCGAGCCCCGTCGCTTCCACTGGGTGGCGGCGGAGGCCGTCGCCACCGCGCAGGTCCTGGGCCGCGTCACCGGCGATGAGCGCTACGCCGAGCTCGAGCACGGGTGGTGGGGCTGGATCCAGGAGAACCTCGTGGACTCCGAGCAGGGTTCCTGGCACCACGAGCTGGACACGGAGAACCGGCCGTCGGGCCGCACGTGGGTCGGCAAGCCCGACGTCTACCACGCGGCGCAGGCCGTGATCCTGTCTGAGCTGCCCCTCACCGGGTCGTTCGCGGCCTCGGCGCAGCGGGCCGGCCACATCCTGGCCTGACCATCACGGCGAGCACCCCGAGGGACGCCCTGGGCGCGGAGCGCGTCCGGCGGCACAGGGCGACCTTCGACGCCACCCGCGCCGCGCACGGGGGAGAATGGCCCCATGAGGATCTCCGCACGCGCCGACTACGCCGTCCGGGCAGCCGCCGAGCTGGCGGCTGCCGACCATGACGGACCCGTTCGCGCCGAGGCCCTGGCCCGGGCGCAGGACATTCCCCACCGCTTTCTCGAGGGGATCCTGAGCGACCTGCGTCGCGACGGTCTCGTCACGAGCCACCGCGGTGCGGGCGGCGGTTACCGGTTGGCCCGGGCGGCCGACTCGATCACCATCGCCGACGTGGTGCGCGCCGTCGACGGGCCGCTCGTGTTCGTGCGCGGCACCCGGCCGTCCGACCTGGAGTTCCAGGGACCGGCCGCCCCACTGCTGCACGTGTGGGTGGCGCTGCGCGCCAACGTGCGCGCCGTGCTGGAGTCTGTGTCGCTCGCCGACCTGGTCGCGGGCGCGCTGCCGGACGACATCCGCGCGCTGACGCAGGGCGACTCCGCCTGGGCCAACTCCTGACCTGAAGCCCGCGCCCGGCCACGGACCCAACGACCCGGTGGGTGCCGACGGCTGGTCGAAGTCTGACCGTTCCCAGGGCTTTCACCCTGATCCCGTCATGCCGACCTATCCGATGTCTGAGATGCTTGTTGTTTCCGACCGGGAAGGGTGGATACCCTGATACGGGCCCTTTCCCTGCGGCCTGTGCCGCACATCCCGGACCCGGAAGGTCAAGACCATGAGAACCCTGATCCTGCTGGCGCTCGTCGGCCTCGGTGCCCAGCTGGTGGACGGCAGTCTGGGTATGGCGTACGGCGTGACCTCCACCACGCTGCTGCTGGCCATCGGTACCAACCCCGCTGCGGCGTCGGCCACCGTGCACCTTGCCGAGATCGGCACCACCCTGGCCTCTGGCGCCTCGCACTGGCGCTTCGGCAACGTGGACTGGAAGGTCGTCGCCAAGATCGGCATCCCCGGCGCGGTCGGTGCGTTCGCGGGCGCCACCTTCCTCTCGTCGCTCTCGACCGACATCGCCAAGCCGGTCATGTCCGTGATCCTGCTGGCGCTGGGCCTCTACGTGCTGCTGCGCTTCACGCTGCAGGGTCTGCCGACCCGCTCGGACAAGCCGTTGCGCAAGCGTTTCCTGGCCCCGCTGGGCCTCGTGGCAGGCTTCTTCGACGCCACCGGTGGCGGCGGCTGGGGCCCGGTGGGCACGCCCGCCATCCTGGCGAGCGGCCGCATGGAGCCGCGCAAGGTGATCGGTTCGATCGACACCAGCGAGTTCCTGGTGGCGATCGCCGCCAGCATCGGGTTCTTCGTCGGTCTCAGCGGTGAGGGCATCGACTACACCTGGGTGCTGGCCCTGCTCATCGGTGGCCTGATCGCCGCGCCGATCGCGGCGTGGCTGGTGCGTCTCGTGCCGCCTCGCATCCTGGGTTCGCTGGTGGGCGGGCTCATCGTCCTCACCAACGTGCGCACCCTGCTCAACAGCGACTGGATCGCCGCGACCGACGCTGTGAAGATCCCGGTCTACATCGTGATCTGGCTGGGCTGGGCGGCTGCGGTCGCATGGTCGGTGCGGGCCGACCGCCGCAACAAGGCCGCCGAGGCGGCCGCCGTGAGCCAGGAGCCGGAGGCCGATAGCGTGTCGGCATGACGTCCGACCGGGTAGCGGTGATCACTGTCTCCGACCGTTGCGCACGCGGCGAGGCCGAGGACCGGTCCGGTCCGACGGCGGTGGCGCTGCTGCAGCAGGCAGGCCTCACCGACGTGACGAGCTATCTCGTGCCCGACGGTGTCGAGCCGGTCCGCGACGTACTGCGGACGGCGCTCGACGACGGCGCCCGGCTGGTCGTCACCACGGGCGGTACCGGCATCACCCCGCGTGACCTCACGCCCGAGGGCACGCGCGAGGTGCTCGACTCCGAGATCCCGGGGATCTCGGAGTCGGTACGTCAGCAGGGCATCGCGGCCGGCGTGCCCACCGCCGCGCTCTCCCGAGGGCTGGCGGGCCTGGCCCACGCCGCCGACGGCACGCGCGCGCTCGTCGTGAACCTGCCCGGTTCGTCAGGCGGCGTGCGCGACGGGCTCCAGGTGGTGCTCACGCTCTGGCCGCACGTCCGGTCCCAGCTGGACGGCGGCGACCACCCGTCCCCCACGCCGAAGTAGGCGCCCTACCTCGCTGGAGCGGGCGGGTCAGCCGCCCGCGAAGGGCGGCAGCACGTCCACCGTCACCCCGTCGGGCACGGGCGCCTCGTCGGACGTCGCCCGGGCTCCGGCGACCAGCAGGGCGCACCGGGGGAGCACGTCGACCAGGGCCGGGTGCGACTCCGCGAGGGCGCTGCGGAGGGCGGCGACCGACGTCGGGCCGGCGAGCTGTTCGGTGGTGACACCCGCGGCTTCCCGGGCCCCGGCGAAGTAGCGCACGGTGATCATTGCGCACGCTCCCAGTCGCCCGACTTGCCGCCGGTCTTGCGCTCCAGCCGCACGTCCGCCAGCGAGACGGACTTGTCCAGGCCCTTGACCATGTCCACGACGGCAAGGCCCGCGACGGCGACCGCGGTGAGGGCCTCCATCTCGACGCCCGTGCGGTCGGCGGTGCGGACGGTCGCCGTGATCGCCACGCCGTCGTCGGTCACCTCGAGGTCCACCGCCGCGCCGTGCACGCCGATCACGTGGGCCAGGGGCAGCAGCTCCGGCGTCCGCTTCGCCGCGGCGATGCCCGCGATCCGCGCGACGGCGAGCACGTCCCCCTTGGGCACTGCGCCGTCCCGCAGCGCGCGCACGACGTCGGGACCGCACCGGACGGTGCCCGACGCCGTGGCGGAGCGGATGGTCGGCTGCTTGGCGGTGACGTCGACCATGCGGGCCTGGCCCCGGTCGTCCAGATGCGTGAAGCTCACGGGACCAGGGTGCCACGGCGGGTCACGTGGCCGCTGCGCCCGCCGGGGTCGTGTGCGGGGTCAGCGCCGTGCCAGGCCCTCGGTCGCGGGGCCCTCGAGGAGCGTGCCGTCCGGCCCGAACCGCGAGCCGTGCGCCGGGCAGTCCCAGGACTGCTCCTGATCGTTCCAGCGCACGACGGCGCCCAGGTGCGGACAGACCCGCGACACGCACGGTGCTCCGGGCTGCTGGCCCGACGGGCGGGTCGCGGCGCGGGCCCAACCCGTGGTCTGCACGGCGAAGGTGGCGGCGGTGCTCACCCTCGGCACGGGTGGGCGCGCCCACGGCTCGAAGGTGGAGCCCCACTCCACCGGGTCGCCGAGGATGCGCCCGGCGAGCGCCATCCCGGCCGCGGCGCCGGTGGTGAGTCCCCACTTGGCGTAGCCCGTGGCGACGAGCACCCGGTCGTCACCGGGTACGGCCGGGCCGATGAACGGCAGGCCGGTGTCGCTGGTGTAGTCCTGGGCAGCCCAGGTGTGTCGGGGCTGGTCCACCGGGAGGTGGGCGCGCGTCCACGCCTCCAGCGCGGCCACGCGGTGGGCCAGGTTCCGCTCCCGGCCCACGGGAAAGCCCTCGCCGCCCACCATGAGCAGGCGGCCCGCGGTGCGCAGCGAGCGCACGGGTGACCCGGCAGTGATCGACATCGTCTCGGTGAAACCCGGAGGGAGCGCTGCCGGGTCGCTGACCTCCCACGTGGTGATCAGGCTGCGGCCGGCCTCCAGCCGGAGGAACAGGCCGCCGAGCCGGCCCGGCGGCGTGCCGGTGGCGAACACCACGTGCTCGGCGAGCACCGCGCCGCGGTTGGTGCGCAGGGCCACGCCGGTCCGGCGCCGGCGCACCTGCTGGACCCGGACGCCGTCGTGCACGGGGACGCCCCGGGAGCGCAGGCGGGCGCGGAGCGCCGAGAGCATCACCGGCGCGTCCACCTGGCCCTGGCCCGGCAGCCGGACCGCGCCGAAGGTCCGGGCGGGGAACGGCGGGTCGTCCTCCCACTGCGCGGCGAGGCCCTGTCGCGCGCAGACCGCGAGCACCTCGTCGATGTCGGCCACCTGCTCCGGGGTGGACGCGACCGTCAGGTCGTCCCGGTTCTCGACCGGCACGTCCAGCTCCTCGAGGGTGCGGCGCAGCCAGCCGATCCCCGCGAATCCTGCCGCGAGGTAGTCGCGCACCACGTCGTCGCCGTGGCGGGCGACGCGGGCGAGCCGCGTGCCCTGCAGCACGCTGAGCTTGCCTGTCGAGCGAGCGGTGGTGGTCGACCGGGCGGTCCCGGCGTCGAGCACCACTACGTCGGCGCCGCCGTCGGCGAGCAAGTGGGCGGTGACGACACCGGTGAGGCCTGCGCCGACCACCACCACGTCGGCGCGGAGGGGGCCGGGGGCCATGATCTCCGGCGTACCGCTGCCGGTCGCTCCAGGGTCCGTCGTCGCGTCGAAGGGCGTCTCGCTCACGGTGTACCTCCTGTGCCGGTGGTCCGTCGGGGGCGGGCCTTCAGGCTGGCACGGAGGTGCTCCGCTCGCAGGGCGCAGTCAGCGCCGCGGACACGTCAGTGCGCGGCGCGGCGTGCTGCGATGCGCATGACCGCCCGGGACGCGCCCTTGGCCGCCATACGCTTGGCGAACACGGCGGTCCCGGCCGCGACCGCCGCGAACACGGTGGCCTGCACCAGGTCGAGCTCGGGATCGTCCGGCTTGTTGGGCGCGTCGTTGCCGGTGACGCCCTTCCAGATCATGCTGACCGCCTTCTGCGCGACCCAGCCGGCGGCGAGCGTCAGGGCGAGAGTGCCGACCTTCTCGGCGAGTGTCTGTTCCGTCTCAGTCTGGGCCATCTTCACACCGTAACGCCGCACGGCCCAGTAGGCTGCCTGGAAACGACAGGGGAGCGCCTCCGACGGCGCTGAGAGTGCGGACCACCGCAGACCCTTGAACCTGATCCGGCTCACACCGGCGGAGGAAGTCGAGGCGCTATGTTGCGTATTCCCGGTGCCCACAGGGGCACCATCCAGGCAGGTACGGTCGCGGGCGCCGCGGCGGTGGCGCTGCTGCTCGCGGGCTGCTCCGGTTCGGGCAGCAGCGCGACCGGCGCGGGCGATGCCACGGCGTCGGGCACCGTGACCCTGGTGACCCATGACTCCTGGGCGCTCGACGAGAAGCTGATCGAGCAGTTCGAGGAGGAGTCCGGGCTGACCGTCGAGGTCAGCGCTGCGGGCGACGCCGGGACGCTGGTCAACCAGCTCGTGCTGACCAAGGACGCACCGCTCGGCGACGCCGTGTTCGGCATCGACAACTCGTTCGCGTCCCGCGCGCTGGAGGCGGGGGTGGTCGAGGAGTACGCACCCGCCGACCTGCCCGACGGCGCCGAGCAGCTCGGCGGCGCGCTCACCCCGGTGGACCAGGGCGACGTGTGCGTGAACGCGGACGAGGCCTGGTTCGCCGACGCGGGGCTCGAGGTGCCCGAGACGCTGGAGGACCTGGCGGACCCGGAGTACAAGGACCTGCTCGTGGTGACCAACCCGGCGACGTCGTCCCCGGGCCTGGCCTTCCTGCTGGCGACCGTCGGGGCGTTCGGCGAGGACGGTTTCCTGGACTACTGGACGTCGCTGCTGGACAACGGCGTCAAGGTCGCCGACTCCTGGGAGGACGCGTACTACGTGGACTTCTCGGGTGCCGGTGAGGGTGGCGAACGGCCGCTGGCCCTGTCATACGCGACGTCGCCCGCGTTCACGGTGAGCGAGGACGGCTCGGAGTCGACCACGAGCGCGCTGCTGGAGACCTGCTTCCGGCAGGTCGAGTACGCGGGTGTCCTGGCAGGCACGGACAACCCCCAGGGTGCCCGGGAGCTCGTGGACTTCCTGCTCACCCACGACGTCCAGGCGGCACTGCCCGGGTCGATGTACATGTACCCGGCCGACCCGGCCGTGGAGCTCCCCGCCGACTGGCAGAAGTTCGCGCCCCAGGCGGACGCGCCGTTCGAGGTACCGCCCGCCGAGGTGAGCGAGCACCGCGACGAGTGGATCGAGCAATGGACCGAGACCGTAGTCGGTTGAGCCGCACCGACGCCGCGGGGCCGGCCGGTCGCGACCGGCCCCCGCGGCCCGTGTTCCGGCCCGCAGTGCTGCTCTGGGGGACGGCGGTCGCCGTCCCCCTCGGCTTTCTCGCCGTCTTCTTCGCGTGGCCCGTTGTCGCGCTGGTGGCCCGCGGGTTCGTGCCCGACGGCGTGCTCGACCTCACCGGATTCTCCGAGGTGCTGTCGCGCCCCCGCACGTGGCGGCTCGTGGGCCTCACGCTGACCCAGGCGGTGCTCGGCACCGCCTTCTCGGTGCTGCTCGGCCTGCCGCTCGCCTACCTGCTGTACCGGCGGTCCTTCCCGGCTCGTGCCCTGGCGCGCGGACTCGTGACCGTGCCGTTCGTGCTGCCCGCCGTGGTGGTCGGCGTCGCGTTCCGCACGCTGTTCGCGCCCGCCGGACCGCTCGGGTTCCTCGGGCTCGAGGAGTCGCTCGCCGGGATCGTCGTGGCCCTCGTGTTCTTCAACGTCTCGGTGGTGGTGCGGACGGTCGGCGGGTTGTGGGAGCGCCTCGACCCGCGCACCGAGCAGGCCGCGGCGTCACTCGGTGCCGGCCCGGCCCGGGTGTTCCGCACGGTGACGCTGCCGTCGCTCGCCCCTGCGGTCGCGTCGGCGGCATCGGTGGTGTTCCTGTTCTGCGCCACGGCCTTCGGGGTGGTCCTGGTGCTCGGCGGCGTGCGGTACGGGACCATCGAGACCGAGATCTGGACCCGGACCACACAGTTCCTGGACCTGCGCTCGGCCTCGGTGCTGTCGGTGCTGCAGCTCGTGGTCATCTCGGCGGCCCTGGCGGTGTCCGCCCGGGCGCGCAGGCGGCGCGAGGCGGCGCTCCGGCTGGTCTCCACCCGCAGCGGGGCGCGGCCCCTGTCCTGGCGGTCGCCCGCCGACGTGGCGGCCGCGCTGGCGGGTGCGGTGATCGTGGCGGGGCTCATGGTGCTGCCCCTCGCCGGGCTGGTCGCCCGGTCCTTCCGCGAGCCCGACGGGTCCTGGGGCGTCGGCAACTACGTGGCCCTCGGCACCACCGGTGAGCGGAACGCGCTCGTCGTGACCGTCTGGGAGGCCACTGCCACCTCGCTGCGGACCGCCCTCGCCGCCACGGTGATCGCCCTGGTCGTCGGCGGGCTCGTGGCGCTCGTCGTGTCCCGCAGGCCGCGGTCCGCGGGAGCGCGCCGCGCCGTCGGCACCCTCGACGGGCTGTTCATGCTGCCGCTCGGCGTGTCCGCTGTGACCGTCGGCTTCGGGTTCCTCGTCACCATGGACCAGCCCGTGCTCGGCCTCGACCTGCGGACCTCGGGACTCCTCGTCCCCGTGGCGCAGGCGGTGGTCGCCGTGCCGCTCGTGGTGCGCACCGTGCTGCCCGTGCTCCGGGCCATCGACCCCCGCCTGCGCGAGGTCGCCGCCGTGCTCGGCTCCGGGCCCGGCCGCGTGCTGCGCACCGTGGACCTGCCGATCGCGCTGCGGTCCGTCGGGCTGGCCACCGGTTTTGCGTTCGCGGTGTCGCTGGGGGAGTTCGGCGCCACGTCGTTCCTCGCCCGGCCCGACGGTGCCACGCTGCCCGTCGTGATCTACCGGCTCATCGGGCGGCCCGGAGCCGAGAACTACGGGATGGCGCTCGCGGCGTCGGTGGTGCTCGCCGCGCTGACCGCGACGGTGATGATGGTGGCCGAACGGCTGCGCGACGAGCGCGCCGGAGGGGAGTTCTGATGGCTGGGCTGGAGATCCGGGAGGTGTCGGTCCGGTACGGGCAGGACGTGACGGCCGTGGACCGGGTGTCCCTCGCCGTCGCGCCCGGCGAGGTGGTCGCACTGCTCGGCCCGAGCGGCTGCGGCAAGTCGTCGCTGCTGCGCGCCGCGGCCGGGTTGGAGCCCCTGGCCGGCGGCAGCGTCCTGTACGACGGCGAGGACCTCGCCGGGGTACCCGTGCACAGGCGCCGGTTCGGGCTCATGTTCCAGGAGGGGCAGCTCTTTCCGCACCGGGACGTGGGTCGCAACGTGGCCTACGGGCTGGAGATCCAGGACCTGTCCCGGGCGGAGCGGGACGCCCGCGTGACCGCACTGCTCGGGCTCGTGGGGCTCGCCGGCTACGAGCGGCGGTCCGTGCCCACGCTCTCCGGCGGCGAGCAGCAGCGGGTCGCGCTGGCGCGTGCCCTGGCCCCGCGGCCTCGCCTGCTCCTGCTGGACGAGCCGCTGTCCGCGCTCGACCGGCAGCTCCGCGAGCGGCTCGCTGGCGAGGTCCGGGCGGCGCTCGTCGAGACGGGGACGACAGCGGTGTTCGTGACGCACGACCACGCGGAGGCGTCGGCGGTGGCCGACCGGGTGGGGGTCATGGACCGGGGACGACTGCTGCAGGTGGCCACGCCGGACGAGCTGCGCACGGCGCCGGCGTCGGACCGCGTGGCGGAGTTCCTGGGCCTGACCGGCTGAGCACCGAGGGCACGTCAGGCGGCGCCCGCCTGCTGGACCAGGCGCGCGACCTGCCTGCGGTGACACCTACCGAGGTCGGGGGTCTACCGGCCAGAGGACGAGGCAGAGCGGTACCACAGGCCGATGTCCGGTACGCCTGGCTCCGGGAGGCTGCGTCCAGGCGCGACGGACGTGCCGAGAAGGAGGAATCTCATGACCGAGGACTCGGCGTCCCGCAGCCCCTGGCCTGCCTGGGCGGTACCGTTCGCCGCGGCCGTGGCCGCCACCGTGGTGTGGCTGGTCGGATCGGCCCTGGGGGTCGACATCGAGGCGCAGATGGGGGCGGACGTGCAGGTGGTCTCGGTGGCGGCGGCGGCGGGCGCCGCGCTCGTGGCCGGTCTGGCCGCCTGGGGCGTACGGACGCTGATCGGGCGTCTCACGCGTGGCGGCGGCGAGGCGGTGTGGCTCGTGCTGTGCGGGGTGGTGCTGCTCGTGTCGCTGCTGGGCGCGGTGTCCGGCACCACACCGGCGGCGGTCGCCGTCCTGGTGACCGAGCACCTCGTGGTGGGCGCCGTCATCGCGCTGGGGCTTCGCCGGGCAGGGCGCGGCGTGCCGACCCCGCCGGCCCCGGCGACCTGAGCGCGGCCGACCGACAGGCCGCCCGACAGGCCGCCCGGAGCCGCCGACCCGGCCGGGCGGCTACGGTGCGTCCATGCCCACGCACGAGACCGCTGCCCACCCTGACGTCGATGCCCTGATCGAGGACCTCCGGACGCTCGTCGAGTGCGAGTCGCCGTCGGCGGACCCCGCGGCGCTCGCCCGGTCCGCCGACCTGGTGGCCCGCCTCGGCACCGAGCGGCTGGGCGCGGAACCCGAGCGCCTCGGGATCCACCTGCGGTGGCGGCTCGGCGGACCCACCCGCGTGCTCGTGCTGGCGCACCACGACACCGTCTGGCCGGTCGGCACGCTCGGGACGCACCCGTTCGACGTCACCGACGGCGTGCTGCGGGGTCCCGGCAGCTTCGACATGAAGACCGGCCTGGCGATGGCGCTGCACGCGCTGGGCTCCCTCGACGACCGCACCGGCATGACCCTCCTGGTGACGGGCGACGAGGAGCTGGGCTCGCCGTCCTCCCGCGCGCTGATCGAGGACGAGGCGCGCGGGGCGGACGCCGCGCTCGTGCTGGAGGCATCGGCCGACGGCGGCGCCCTCAAGCTGGAGCGCAAGGGCACGTCCATCTACCGCGTGCTGGTCAAGGGCCGCGCCGCGCACGCCGGTCTGGAGCCCGAGAAGGGCGTGAACGCGTCCGTGGAGCTCGCCCACCAGGTGCTCGCCGTCGCAGCCCTGGGCGACCCCGCCCTCGGCACCACGGTGACGCCCACGACCGCCGCCGCGGGCGCCACGAGCAACACCGTGCCCGCCGACGCGTGGATCGCCGTGGACGTGCGGGCGCGGACCGTCGCGGAGCAGCAGCGGGTCGACGACGCGATGCGCGCGCTGGTCCCGGTGCTGCCCGGCGCCGTACTCGAGATCGAGGGCGGGATCAACCGGCCACCGCTCGAGCGTGCGCTGTCCGCCGGCCTGTTCGACCGTGCGGTCCGCGTCTCGGCGGCCGCCGGGCTGCCGGAGCTGACCGGGGTCGCCGTCGGCGGGGCGTCCGACGGCAACTTCGCGGCCGGCGTCGGCACGCCCACCCTCGACGGCCTGGGTGCTGTCGGCGGTGGCGCGCACGCCGACGACGAGCACGTGCTGACCGACCGGATCTCCGACCGGACGGCACTGCTCCGCGCCTTGCTCGTGGACCTGGTCACCACGCCGTGACGGCTGAGTGCTGGATACTCGTCCTCTTTCCGGCCTCGGAAGGGCGAATACCCAGCACTCGACGAGGGGTCAGGGGCGGCCGGGCGGGCCGAAGCCCGTGGCGCCCCACGGGCTGGTCGGCGGGTGCGGCTGTCGTGCGACGAACGCGGCCCGCGCCTGCTGCATGACCCACACGAGGTACTGCCGCTGCTGCTCCAGGCCGTGCGGGTCCAGGTCCTTCTGCGCCCCCGCACGCTGGTGCAGCAGGGCGAGCTCGGTGGCGGCCTGCTGGTAGTCGGTCATGGCGCGCTCGGCCCCGCGTCCGCCCGCCGCCCGGGCCCAGCGGCGCGCGGCCCGGCGGCCCGGCAGGCTGGAGAGCATCCGCAGGTCGTCGGCCGTCACGATGCCGACGGGGGCGTACAGCGGCAGGTAGTGGCCGATGAGCTGGACGATCCGCCGCCGGTCGCGGGCCAGGATGACGATCAGCGCGATGAGCACCACGAACCCGACGAGGTACGCGCCCGCGAGCCCGGCGATCCCGAACTTGGTGGAACCGTTCCACAGGCTGTGGAGGGCGATGGCGCCCAGGAGCCCGTACAGCGGCGCGCGCCGGCGCACTCGGCCCGGCCCGGCCAGCGCGGCCACCGCGACGCCGATGCCCGTCATCGCCGTGCACAACGGGTGCAGCAGGGGGGAGATGATGGCCCGCAGCACGAACACGTACCCCAGCTGGTTCGCCTCGAGGGCGTCGATGAAGTACTGGATGTTCTCCGTCGCGGCGAAGCCGAGCCCCACCATCGCGGCGTAGATGACGCCGTCGGTGGGCCCGTTCAGCTCCTGCCGCCGCCACCAGAGCATGCCGAACAGCACAGCGCCCTTGAGCAGCTCCTCGACCACCGGCGCGCCGAACGTCGCGACGATGAACCAGCCCTCCTCCTCGCCCGCGAGCTCCGTCTCCGTGAGCAGGGACAGCCCGAGCGTGTTCAGGATGCTCGCGAACAGCGCCGCGACCCCCGCGCCCCACAGGAACGCGAACACCAGGGCGTTCGGCGGCTCCGGCTCCAGCCGGTCCAGCGCGAGCACCAGCGGCAGCCAGACGGCGACGGGCAGCACCGCCAGCAGCAGGCCGACGACGAACGACCCGCCGCCCGTGATCGCGTCGAAGGCGAGGATGACGAGCAGGCACACCGACGCGAAGACGATCCCGAGGATCACTCCGATCGGGGCACGTCCGGGGGCACGACCCGTCAGGATCGCACTGGGATCGATGGCCATGCCATAGGACCCTACCGACTGGGCGCCCCGTACGGCGGGCGGCCGCGCCCGTGGGCACGACTACGCTGGCGCACGTGCCCTCACGTGTCGCTCTCGAGCTCGCTGTCCAGGACCCTGCCGGGGCGGTGATCGCCGCCGACGTCGGTGCCCGCCGTGTCGAGCTCTGCTCCGCCCTCGGTGCCACCGGCGGCATCACGCCCAGCGCGGCGCTCGTCGAGGCGGTGGTCGACGCCGCGGCGGTGGTCCCGTCGTCCGACAGCGCGCCGATCCTCGAGGTGCACGTGCTGGTGCGGCCGCGCCCCGGCGGCTTCGTGTACTCGCCCGCCGAGATCGACCTCATGCTGCGCGACGTCACGCTCGCCGTCGACCAGGGCGCCGACGGTGTGGTGGTGGGCGCCCTGACGCCGTCGGGCACGGTGGACGCCGCGCGCCTGCGCGACCTCGTCGCGGCCGCCGACGACGCCGAGGTGACCTTCCACCGGGCGCTCGACGTGATCGCGGACCCGATCGCAGCGCTTGACACGCTCGCCGAGCTGGGCGTGGCCCGCGTGCTCACCTCGGGCGGCGCCGCGCGCGCCGGCGAGGGCCTGGACCGGCTGGCGGCGCTCGTGGAGCACAGCGCCGAGCTGGGCATCGAGATCATGGCCGGTGGTGGCGTCACGGCGGCGGACGTCCCGGCCCTGCTGCGTGTCGGAGTGGACGCCGTGCACCTCTCGGCGAAGCGCACGGTGGTCGACGCCGCGGGCCCCGGTGGCGGGAGCGACACCGGCTACGAGGTGACGGATCAGACACTCGCCGAGGCTGCGGCGGAGGCGCTCCGGACTACGGTTGTCCTATGACCTCAGAGCCGGCCCGTGGGCCCGTCGACGCCACCACCACCAACGCCTGGGGCTCGCTCTCCGAGCTCTCCGAGAATCTCCGGCCCGACCTGCGCGGCTGGTTCGCCGCCGACCCGGACCGCGCCCAGCGCCTGAGCTACCAGGCCGCTGACCTGCACGTGGACCTCTCGAAGAACCTGCTGACCGACGAGGTGCTCGCCACCCTCCTCGCGCTGGCCGACGAGGTGCGGCTCACCGAGCGCCGCGACGCGATGTTCTCGGGCGAGCACATCAACGTCACCGAGGACCGCGCGGTGCTGCACACCGCGCTGCGCCGCCCGGCCGAGGAGCCCCTGACCGTCGACGGCCAGGACATCGCCGCCGACGTGCAGGCCGAGCTCGCCAAGGTGTACGCGTTCGCGGAGAAGGTCCGCTCGGGCGAGTGGACCGGTGTCACCGGCGAGGCCGTGCGGACCATCGTGAACATCGGCATCGGCGGCTCCGACCTGGGCCCCGTCATGGCGTACGAGGCCCTGGAGCCCTACGTCCAGGACGGCCTCGAGGTACGGTTCGTCTCCAACATCGACCCCACCGACGTCGCGCAGAAGACTGCCGATCTGGACCCGACGACCACCCTGTTCATCGTCGCCTCCAAGACGTTCGGCACGCTGGAGACCCTCACCAACGCGCGGCTCGCCCGCGACTGGCTGTGGCGCTCGCTGGTCGCCGCCGGTGCCATCGAGGACTCCGAGGACGGCCGCTCCGACGCCGTCGCCAAGCACTTCGTCGCCGTGTCCACCGCCCTGGACAAGGTGGAGGCGTTCGGTATCGACCCCGCCAACGCGTTCGGGTTCTGGGACTGGGTGGGCGGGCGCTACTCCGTCGACTCGGCCATCGGCACCTCGCTCGCCGTCGCGATCGGGCCGGACGCGTTCGCCGACTTCCTCGGCGGCTTCCACGCGATGGACGAGCACTTCCGGACCGCGCCGCTCGACGAGAACGTGCCCGCGCTGATGGGCCTGCTCAACGTCTGGTACGTGAACTTCCGCGACGCGCACACGCACGCCGTGCTCCCCTACGCGCAGCAGCTGCACCGGTTCCCGGCGTACCTGCAGCAGCTGACCATGGAGTCCAACGGCAAGTCCGTGCGCTGGGACGGCACGCCCGTCACGGCCGACACCGGCGAGGTCTTCTGGGGTGAGCCCGGCACCAACGGGCAGCACGCGTTCTACCAGCTCATCCACCAGGGCACGCGGACCATCCCGGCCGACTTCATCGCCGTCGCCAACCCGGCGTACCCGCTGGCCGACGCGGTCGGGGACGGCGGCGCCGTCGAAGCCGGCGCCGACGTGCACGGCCTGTTCCTCGCCAACTTCTTCGCGCAGACCAAGGCGCTCGCGTTCGGCAAGACGGCCGACGAGGTGCGTGCCGAGGGCGTGGCCGAGGACCTGGTCTCCGCGAAGGTGTTCAGCGGCAACCGGCCCACGACGTCGATCCTCGCGCCGGCGCTGACCCCGTCCGTGCTGGGGCAGCTCGTCGCGCTGTACGAGCACATCACGTTCGTGCAGGGCGTCGTGTGGGGCATCGACTCGTTCGACCAGTGGGGCGTGGAGCTCGGCAAGAAGCTCGCGCTGGAGATCGCCCCGGCGGTCGCGGGCGACGAGGCGGCACTGGCCGCTCAGGACCCGTCGACGGCGGCCCTGATCGCGAAGTACCGCGAGCTGCGCGCCTGACGAGGCGCGCCCCCCTTCTCCCTCCCTCCCTCTGTCCTCCTCCCCTTCGAGACCGACGCTGATTCGCTTTGAGGCCCCTCAAAGCGAATCAGCGTCGGTCTCGAAGAGGAGAGAGGCGGGGACAGGGGGCAGGGGAGGGCCACGGGTGCGTTAGAGGATTCTCATGTGGATGAGAGGGCCCCGGCGCCTGTCGCCTGCGAGGATGACAGGGTGACCACCCACCTCGACCTGCTGACCGGCGACTCCGCCGCGGGGCTCCTCGATGCTGCCGTGGCGACCGCGGGCGGTGAGCTCGTGGACTGGCGGGTGCGCCAGGTGGATCATCGGCCGGGCTCGACCACCACCGTGGCGTACCGGGCGACCGTGCGCTGGGACGGCGTGACCCGCTCGGAGACGCTCGGCGCGAGCGTGGGCCGCTCCCGCGACGGCCGCAAGCCGGGCGTGGTCACGCTGTCCGACGGCGACGCGACCGTCGCCGTGTGGCGGTTCCCCGGCGACCCGGGGCTGCCCGCCCTGCCGCGGGCGTTCGACCCCGCCGCCGTCGAGGAGCTGCTGGCCGGCCTCGGCGTCGGCCCCGAGGCGCGAGCGAACCCGGAGCTGAGCGTCCGGGCCTACCGCCCCACGCGCCGCGCGGTGATCGAGGCCAGGACACCGGGCGCCCGAGTCTTCCTCAAGGTGCTCCGCCCTCGTAAGGTCGCCGACCTGCACCAGCGCCACGCCCTGCTGTCCCGGGCGGGTCTGCCGGTCCCGCGGCCCCTCGGCTGGTCGGACGACGGCCTCCTGGTGCTGTCCCCGCTGCACGGCACCGAGATGCGCGCCGCCGTCCGCGACGGGGGACGCATCCCCACCCCGGCGGAGGTGCTGGACCTCCTCGACCGGTTGCCCGCCGAGGTGCGGGACCTCCCGCGCCGCCCCGCGTGGAGCGAGTCCGCCGAGCACTACGCGGGCGTCATCGGGGCCGCGCTGCCCCCGGAGGCGGGCCGGGCCGCCGACCTGGCCGGTGCCGTCCAGGAGCGCCTCGCGGAGCGCGGCACGGGGACGGACCCGACGCACGGCGACCTGTACGAGTCGCAGATCATGCTCACGGACGGCCGGATCACGGGCCTGCTCGACGTCGACTCCGCCGGACCCGGCCACCGCGCCGACGACCTGGCGTGCTTGGTGGCGCACCTCGACGTGCTGTCCCTGGTGCGCGACACGACGCAGGCCGACCGTGCAGCTCGCATGCGCAAGCTGGCCGCCGAGTACGCGGCCGGCTTCGTCGCGGCCCCGGGCAGCCGGGGCGCGGACCTGTCCGACCTCTCGGCGCGGGTCGCCGGGGTGCTGCTGTCGCTGGCCACGGGCCCGCACCGCGTGCAGGAGCAGGGCTGGCAGGCGGCGACCTCGCGCCGTCTGGACGTCGTGGCCGGCTGGCTCGACGGCTCCCGGCTCGCTCGGTCCGGCGCGGGCCGCGCATGAGCCTGCGTCGGCCGTCGGTCCGGGCGAAGGTCGTGGCGGTGGTGGTGACGGTGACCGCCGTGGGCCTGCTCGCGGCGGGGCTGCTGACCCACGCCATCCAGACGCAGCAGATCATGGACGACATCTCCGAGGACTTCGACCAGGAGATCCGGGAGCTGCAGCGGCTCGCCGAGGACGGCGTGGACCCGGAGACGGGTGAGCCGTTCCGGGGTGCGGGACGGCTCATGAGTGTTGCCATGGAACGCAACGTGCCGGGTACCAACGAGATGTTCGTGAGCTACCTGGACGGCGAGTACCAGCAGTCCAACCCGCCCACTCCGGCGCGGGTCCTCGCGGCGAACCCGAAGGTCCTCGAAGCGGTGCGGGCGCTCACACCGCAGTCCGAGCGGACCGTCGAGCAGGAGATCGAGACCGAGGTGGGCCGCGTCTGGTTCGTCATCGTTCCGGTGACCGTGCCCGACCGCCAGGAGGTGGGCGCCTACGTCATGGCGTCCGCCCTGGACCGGTCGCTGGCCGCGGAGAACGCGGTGATGCGCACGTACGCCATCGTCTGCTCCGTGGCGCTGGTGCTGCTCGGGGCGGTGGCATGGCTCGTGGTCAGCCGCCTGCTGCGCCCGTTGCGCCAGCTCAGCTCGACCGCCACGCGGGTGACCGAGACCGACCTGTCCCAGCGGGTCACCGTCGCCAGCGAGGACGACCTGGGCGAGCTCGCGGCCGCCTTCAACACCATGCTCGACCGGCTGTCGACGGCCATCGAGACGCAGCGGCAGTTCCTGGACGACGCCGGGCACGAGCTGCGCACGCCCCTGACTGTGCTGCGCGGCCACCTGGAGGTGGTCGACCCGGACGATCCGGAGGACGTGCGGGAGACGCGCGACCTCCTGCTGGACGAGACCTCCCGGATGGGGCAGATCGTCGAGGAGCTGGTCCTGCTCGCCAAGGCCGAGCGGTCCGACTTCGTGACCCTGGCACCGGTGGACCTGGGTCGGCTCACCGACGACGTGCACGACAAGGCGCGCGCCCTGGGCGCTCGCCGCTGGGTGGTCGACGCGCGGGCGGACGCCGAGGTGCGGGCCGACGCGCACCGGATCACCCAGGCCGTGCTGCAGCTCGCGGACAACGCGGTGAAGTTCTCGGGGCCGGACGACGAGGTGGGCATCGGTACGCAGGTGGTCGAGGACGCCGCGGGCCGCACCGTCCGCCTCTGGGTACGGGACACGGGGCCGGGCGTCCCGCCGGAGGAGGCGGACCGCATCTTCGACCGGTTCGCCCGCGGCAGCACGTCGGGTAGCACCTCGGGATCCGGCCTGGGCCTCGCCATCGTGCGCGCCATCGCGCAGGGGCACGGCGGCGACGTCGTGGTCGAGCCGGCGGGCCCGGGCGGCTCCGGCGGGGCCCGCTTCGTGATGACCTGGCCGGCCGATGCCCCGGGCGCCGCCAGGGGGGAGGCGGGATGAACCAGATCCTGATCGCGGAGGACGAGGAGCGCATCGCGCAGTTCGTGCGCAAGGGGCTCAGGGCGCACGGCTTCCAGCCCACTGTCGTGTCCGACGGCGCGTCGGCGCTCGCCCACGCCATGTCGGGCGGCTACGACCTGATGGTGCTGGACATCGGGCTGCCCGTCCTCGACGGGTTCACGGTGCTGCAGCGCCTGCGCGACGTCGGGTCGACGCTGCCCGTGGTCATCCTGACCGCGCGCGACTCGCTGTCCGACCGGGTGGCGGGCCTGGAGGGCGGGGCCGACGACTACATGTCCAAGCCGTTCGGCTTCGACGAGCTGCTCGCCCGGATCCGGCTCCGGCTGCGGCGCGCCACGGGGGAGGCAGCGGCGGACCGCCTGGAGCACGGCGACGTCGGACTCGACCTGCGGACGCGGACCGTGACGGTGGCGGGGCGGGACGTCGAGCTGTCGGCGCGGGAGTTCGCGCTCGCCGAGGTGTTCCTGCAGCACCCGGGTCAGGTCATGTCCCGCGAGCAGCTCCTGTCGCGGGTGTGGGGCTACGACTTCGACCCCGGGTCGAACGTGGTCGACGTGTACGTGCGCTACCTGCGCAAGAAGCTCGGGGCGGACCGCATCGAGACGGTGCGCGGCGCGGGCTACCGTTTCCGGGGGTGATGCCCGACCCGTGCCGGGAACATGAGAGGGGTCTCATCCAGGTCTCCTGTTCGCCTCATCCTGGCGACGCAGACTCTTCTCAGGAGGCACCCGCAGCGGGTGCCGCGAGACCGGAGGTCACAGAGATGAACCCCTCGACCATGAAGAAGCGCTGGGCCATCGTCGGAGCGGCCGCCGTCATCGGCGTCGCGGGTGCGTCCACGGCCGTGGCGCTGAACGACCCGGCCCCCCGCACGGAGTCCTCGGCCGCGGTGGCGCTGGACGGTGGGACGCCCTCCGGGGAGCCGACGGGCGCCGCGACCACCGACCCCTCGCCGGAGTCGGCGGACTCGCCCAACGAGTCGGCACGCGACACCCCGGGCTCCGCCCAGTCGGCGGACTCGCCGGGTGACGCGAACTACGACCCCTCGCCGGAGTCGGCGGACTCGCCCAACGAGTCGGCACGCGACACGGCCGGCTCCGCGCAGTCCGCGGACTCGCCCGACGACGCGAACTACGACGGCGACCAGGACGACAACACGCCGAACGACAACACGCCGAACGACAACTCCCCGAACGACGCGGACGACGACGACAACTGACGCCGCCCGTGTCAGAACCTCAGGTCACCCCCGTGACCTGGGGTTCTGACATGTTGGAGGGGTGATGACTGCGACATCTCGCACGCCTACACTGCGCGCGTGACCCGTCCCCACCATCGCCCGCGGATCGCGATCTGCGGCATGGCCATCGAGTCCAGCACGTTCTCCCCGCACCGCTCGGGCTGGGAGGCGTTCACCCTGCTGCGTGGCAACGAGCTGGTGCGGCGGTACCCGTTCCTGCGGGACGGCGCGCCGCTGCGCCGTGAGGCCGAGTGGGTGGGCATCCTGCGGGCCGGGGCGCTCCCGGGCGGCGCGGTCCTCACCGACGTCTACGAGTCGGTCCGTACCGAGATAGCCCTGGCGCTGGAGGCGCAGGGACCCTTCGACGGGGTGCTGCTCGACGTCCACGGCGCCATGACCGTGCTCGGGTACACCGATGCGGAGGCGGACCTCGCCCGGGCGGTGCGCGCCGCCGTCGGGCCGGACTGCCTGGTCTCCGCGTCCATGGACCTGCACGGCAACGTGTCCCGGGACCTCGTCGCGACCGTCGACCTGGTCGCGTGCCACCGCATGGCCGCGCACGAGGACGACGACGAGACGGGCGAGCGCGCGGCCACCGACCTGCTGCGTCGGATCGACGGCGGCGGCCGGCCGCACAAGGCGTGGGTCCCGGTGCCCGTGCTGCTGCCGGGGGAGAGGGTCAGCACCCGCCGGGAGCCGGCTCGGAGCATCTACGCGGACGTGGCGCGGGTGGGAGCGACGGACGGCGTGCTCGACGCCTCCCTCTGGGTGGGCTACGCCTGGGCGGACGAACCGCGCTGCCGGGCCGCGGTCGTCGTGATGGGCGACGACGCTGCGCTCGTGAGCCGCGAGGCCGAGCGGCTGGCCCGCCGGTACTGGGACGCGCGCGACGAGTTCGAGCTCGTTGCCCCCGCCGGCACCTACGACGAGTGCCTGGAAGCCGTGCTGTCGAGCGACGCCCGCCCGTTCGTGCTGTCGGACTCGGGTGACAACCCCCTGGCCGGTGGCGCGGGCGACGTCACGTGGACACTGGCTCGCCTGCTGGCCGAACCTGTCTTCACCGTCCCACCCGAGGCCGGCGGACGCACCGCGATCTACGCGTCCCTGCCCGACGCCCAGGCTGCGCGTACCGTCGCAGCCGCCGGGGTCGGCGCCGTCGTCGAGGTCGAGGCCGGCGCGCGGGTCGACGCCGGGCCGCACGGGCCGGTGACGCTGCGCGGCGTCGTCGAGCACGTGCGCACGGACGATCCGGTGGGCGGCATCGTCGGCGTCGTGGCGGCCGGCGGGCTCAAGGTGGTCCTGACCGAACGCCGCAGGCCGTACCACCTGGAGTCGGACTTCACGGCGATCGGCCTGGACCCCCGCGGCACCGACGTCGTGGTGGTCAAGATCGGCCACCTCGAGACGGAGCTCCTGGACCTGGCGGAGGACTGGATGCTCCTGCTCAGCCCGGGCGGCGTGGACCAGGACCTGCTCCGGCTGGGCCACAGCCACCTGGGCGGTCCGGTGTACCCGTTCGACGCCGACGAGGCGTTCGGCGACGGCCCGGACCTCACCCCGGAGCTGCTCTGAGCGTCAGAGCGGCAGAGCGGACCGGTCTTGCGCCTGTCGTGCGCCGCGGACAGCCGATAGCGTGACCGCATGACGAGGAAGTCGCGCGGGCGGACCGCGGCCGCGAACCCGACGGATCCGGCGACGATCGTCAGCCGCCTCACCCTCGAGCAGAAGGCGCGGTTGCTGTCCGGGGCCTCGTTCTGGACCACGTCGACCGCCCCCGGCGTCCCTCCTGTCTACCTCGCGGACGGCCCGCACGGCGTGCGCCGGCTCGACGCCGACGTCGGTGACATCGACGGGGCCGTGCCCGCCACCTGCTTCCCGCCCGCCGTCGCGCTGGGTGGCACCTTCGACGTCGGCCTGGTCCGGCGGGTCGGCGAGGCCGTGGCCCTCGAGGCCCGGCGGCGCGACGTCGACGTCGTGCTCGGACCGGGCATCAACATCAAGCGCAGCCCGCTGTGCGGGCGCAACTTCGAGTACGTCGCCGAGGACCCGCTGCTCGCGGGCGAGATCGGCGCGGCGCTCGTCAGCGGCGTCCAGGGCAAGGGCGTCGCGGCCAGCGTCAAGCACTTCGCCGCGAACAACCAGGAGACCGAACGCATGCGCGTCTCCGCCGACATCGACGAACGCACCCTGCGCGAGACCTACCTGCGCGCCTTCCAGCGCGTGGTCACCCAGGCCCGGCCCGCCACGCTCATGTCGTCGTACAACCGCATCAACGGCACCCACACCGGCGAGGACCGCCGCATCACCACCGACATCCTGCGGGGTGAATGGGGCTTCGAGGGCCTCGTCCTGTCCGACTGGGGCGCCGTGCACGACCGCATCGCGGGTATCCGGGCCGGTCTTGACCTGGAGATGCCCGCCGCGGGGGAGGAGCGCGTCCGGGAGATCGTCGCCGCGATCCGGTCCGGCGCCCTCGACGAGACGGACGTCGACCGCTCGGCCACCCGGGTGGTCGTCCTGGCGCTCGCGGCGCAGGCCGCGCGCCGGCAGACGGTGCCGGGAGACGAGGCGCGGGCGGAGGTGGCACTCGCCGACCGCGGCCACGACCCCGCGGCCTGGCACGACGCCGCCCACCACGCCCTGGCCCGCGAGGTGGCGGGCCGTGCCGTGGTGCTGCTCAAGAACGAGGGCGGGCTCCTGCCCCTGGCCCCGCGGGGCCGCCTGGCCGTGCTCGGTGAGCTCGCCCGCACGCCGCGCTACCAGGGCTCGGGCTCGTCCCAGATCGTCCCCACCCGGCTGGAGGACGCCCTGACCGCGATCCAGGACTCCGCGGCCGACGTCGTCTTCGCCCCGGGGTACGAGCTGGAGCCCTCCGGGGCGCGCGCGGGCGGCGGGCGCGGGCGGCTCCGCCGGTCCGTGGCGGCCTCCGACGCGGCCCGGACGCTCGCCGACGACGCCGTGGCCGCGGCACGGGACGCCGGCGTGGTGCTGTTCTTCGCCGGCCTGCCGCAGTCGGCCGAGGCGGAGGGCCGGGACCGTACCGACATCGAGCTGCCCGCCGTCCAGACCGCCCTGCTGGACCGGGTCCTGGAGGTCAACCCGCGCGTGGTCGTGGTGTTGTCCAACGGCTCGGTGGTGCGGCTGTCGGGTTTCGCGGACCGGGTCCCGGCGATCGTGGAGGGCTGGCTGCTGGGCCAGGCGGGCGGCGCGGCCCTGGCCGACGTCCTGTTCGGCCGGGTCAACCCGTCCGGCCGCCTGGCCGAGACGGTCCCGCTGCGCATCGAGGACACGCCCTCCTGGACCAGCTTTCCCGGGACGGGGCTGCGCGTGACCTACGGCGAGGGCATCTACGTGGGCTACCGCTGGTACGACGCACGCGACCTGGCGGTGCAGTACCCCTTCGGCCACGGGCTCTCGTACACGACGTTCGCGTACTCGGGTCTGGCGGTCTCGGCCGGCGGAGAGGGCGCGGACGGTGAGGCCGACGGCGCCGGCCTCACCGTCCACGTGACCGTCACCAACACGGGCGGCGTCCCCGGGCGCGAGGTGGTGCAGTGTTACGTGTCCCTGCCGGGCTCCGCCGTCCCGCGGGCGCCGCGCGCCCTGGCCGCGTTCGCCGTCGTCGACCTCGCGCCGGGGGAGGCCAGGGAGGTGGAGCTGTGGGTGCACCGCGACGACCTCGCCTTCTGGGACGTGCGCGCGGACCGGTGGCACGTGGAGGGCGGCACCTACCGGGTCGAGGTGGGCGCCTCGAGCCGGGACCTCCGGGCAGCCGCCGAGGTCGAGGTGCCCGGGGACGACGCCGTCGCAGCGCTGACGCCGCAGTCGTCGGTGGGCGAGGCGATGGCACACCCCGTCATCGGCCCCACGGTGACGGGCATGCTCCAGGGCGCAGGGCTCTCCACCGACGTCATGGTCATGACCTCGGCGATGCCCTTGGAACGGCTCCCGTACCAACCCGGTTCGGGCGTCACGCACCAGCAGGTGCGGCAGCTGCTCGACGTCGCGAACGGTACCGGCGGCGTCGTCACGCGGGCGACCGGGAAGATGCTGGCCCTGGTCGCCCGCCTGCGGAAGCGCTAGCGGTCAGAGGCGCTTCTGGAGGGCGGCCTCCGCGCCCGACGGGCGGAAGCCCAGCGCGACGTTGATGCCCAGCATGTGGGCGTTCTCCTCCGCGTTGAACGTGTGGACCCGCTCCGTGCCCGGGTACCGGGCGGCCAGCTCGCGCAGGTTCACCGCCTTGACGAGCATCCCGAGCCGGTGTCCGCGGTGGGCCTTCAGCGCGATCGTCTCCTCCTGGAACACGAACGCCGGCTTGCCGTCCTGGAGCAGGAAGGACGTGCCGGCCGCGACCTCGCCCGACGGCACGTGCTCCACCAGCGTGGTCAGCAGGCGCTGGCCGCTGGCCGCGCGCTCCTCCAGGTAGACGCGCACCCGCGCGGCGTCCCAGCTCTCCTCGCCGAAGTCGAGCTCGCCCTGCGGCACGTCGGTCGACATCCGGGTCATGAGCTGGGCGTATCCCTCATGCCACTCCTCGGGGATGCCCTCCCACGTGTGCACCCGGTAGTCGTTGCCGGCCTTCGCCCGCGCCTCCGCCTCGAAGGCCGCCAGCTGGTCGGGATCCACCGGCAGGTCGAGCCGCGACATCCGTTCGACCTGCTCGACCGTGTACCCGCGGTCGAGCGCGAACCGGGCCCCGGCCGCGTCGGCGGGCAGCCGCCCGGCACCGGTGGCGGGCACCAGCGCCTCCTCGTCGTCACCGGCCTCGCGCGGCGCCGACGACCAGGCGAAGAGCGTCGTCCGGCCGCCGTCGGCCGCGATCTGCTCCGCCCGGTCCGCGAGGGCGGAACCGATGCCCCGGCGGCGGTGGTCCGGGTGGACCTCCACGAAGACGTCGGCGGTGTGCGTGTTGTCCTTGAGCGACATCGCGACGAACCCGAAGCCGATCACGTCGTCGGCGGTCGGCGCACCGTCGTCGGGCCGGTCCTGGACCGCGACGAACCGCTCCTTGCGCGTGTACTCCTGGTGCAGCATCCCGCTGACGATCTGTTGCACGGGGCGGGCCAGGTCGTCGTGACCACGGATCGCGATCTCGGCTGCCCGCTCGACGGCGGCCGTGCCGTGGTAGGTCCAGGCATCGGGGTGGTCGACCGACGGCACGGGCGGGACCTCGAGGACGCGCCATGTCCGGGCCTGTGGGTCAGCGCTGGGGGAGCTCATGGCACCAGGGTGCCCGGACCGCCGTCGGGCGGCGACCTTATTTCGAGGCCGCGGGCGGGGCCGTGCTCGCGCGCTGGACCAGGCGGGTGGGCAGGCGCGTGTGCTTACCCGCCGTGGTGCCCGACTCCAGCATGCCCATGACCATGCGGAGCGCCTCCCCGCCCATCTCGTGCAGGGACTGGGCGACGGTCGTCAGGGGTGGCGTCGAGGCCGCCGCCTCCGGGATGTCGTCGAAGCCGATGACGGAGAGGTCCTCGGGGACGCGGAGGCCCAGCTCCTGGGCCACCTGGATGACGTGGATCGCGGACAGGTCGTTCGCGGCGAAGACCGCGGTGGGCCGGTCGAACCGCTCGAGGAGGTCGTGGGTCGGCCGGTCGGACCGGTCGGGGCGGTAGCCGCCCTCGAGCACGAGGTTCGGGACCGGCGTGATCCCCGCGGCCTGCATCGCCTCGCGGAAGCCGAGCTCGCGCAGGCGAGCCGATTCCAGGTCGGCGCGTCCGCCCAGGTAGCCGATACGTGTGTGGCCCAGACCGATGAGGTGCTCGGTGGCGGTGCGGGCGCCACCGAGGTTGTCGGAGTCCACGGTGGCCGGACCGGTGGGCCCGGTGTGCGGGTCGATGGCGACGATGGGCACGCCGTCGTGCTCCGGCAGGGCGAGCGTGGGCGTGACGATGACGACGCCGTCGATCAGGGTGCCCGCCAGGCGGGAGAGGGAGCGCCGCTCCCAGCCCACGTGGTCGGTACGCCCGGCGTCGCCGCAATAGGCCAGCAGCTCGTAGCCCGTGCCGTCGATCGCCGCTGAGATGCCCTTGAGGAGCTCGGTGCTGAACGGCTCGAACTCGGCGACCAGCACGCCGATCACGTTGGTCTGCCTGCGGCGCAGGCTGCGTGCGACCAGCGACGACTCGTACCCGAGGTCGGCGACGACGCCGAGCACCCGCTCGGCGGTCGCGGCCGCGACACCGTACCGGCCGTTGACGACCTTGGAGACGGTGGCGACCGAGACGCCGGCGACGCGCGCGACGTCGGTGATGGTGGCGCGGCCGGTCGCACGTTCCTGGGTGGCGGGCGCGTCCGGGGCCTCCGGACCGCTCGTCACGCCGTCACCCGGTCCGGCGGTGGACCCGGGTGAACCTGTACCACTGTGCACGGAAGTGAGGGTACCCCGGGCAACCAGGTGCGGCCGTCAGGCGGATCCGTTTCGAAATCGATATCGAAACCGTTTGACTTGACCATGACCATCCTGTCACTCTCCTGGTGTGACGGACCTGTAGTCCGTCAACCGGCAGGCTCCTGCCGACCGTCGATGACGACCTACAAGGGGTTCCACAATGATGAGGAAGACGCGGGCCGCGGGCATTCTTGCCCTGGGTACCACCGTTGCCCTGCTGGCCGCGGGCTGTTCGGGCGGCAGCGAAGAGGGAGGCTCGGGCGGAGACGTCTCGATGACCTTCTGGCACAACTCCACCACCGGGCCGGGCAAGGCGTACTGGGAAGAGACCGTCGCCGCCTTCGAGGAGGCCAACCCCGGGGTGACCATCGACGTCCAGTCCATCCAGAACGAGGACATGGACGGCAAGCTGCAGACCGCCCTCAACTCGGGCGACGCGCCCGACATCTTCATGGCACGCGGCGGCGGCAAGCTGGCCGACGTCGTCGAGGCCGGCCAGATCATGGACCTCACCGACACGGTGGACGAGGCCACGAAGACCAACGTGGGCGCCGGCTTCGACGCCTTCACCGTGGACGGCAAGATCTACGGCATGCCGACCGCGGTGCTCCCGGGCGGCATCTTCTACAGCCAGGACCTCTTCGACGAGGCCGGCATCTCCGGGACGCCCACCACCATCGACGAGCTCAACGATGCGGTGGCCGACCTCAAGTCCGCCGACATCTCGCCGATCGCGCTGGGTGGCAAGGACGCATGGCCCGCAGCGCACTGGTACTACTTCTTCGCGCTCCGCGAGTGCTCGCAGGACACTCTCGAGTCGGCCGCCGCGTCCCGCAGCTTCGACGACCCGTGCTGGCTGGCCGCCGGTGAGAAGCTGCAGGCCCTCGCCGAGACCGAGCCGTTCCAGAAGGGCTACCTCACCGCGACGGCCCAGCAGGGTGCCGGTTCCTCGGCCGGTCTCATCGCGAACCACAAGGCCGCCATGGAGCTCATGGGCGCCTGGAACCCGGGCGTCATCGCCGGTCTGACCCCCGACGAGAAGCCGCTCAAGGACCTCAACTGGTTCCCGTTCCCGGACACCGGTGACGGCGCGGGCGACCCGGCCGCGTTCATGGGCGGCGTCGACGGCTACTCCTGCTTCGTCGAGGCCCCGCCGGAGTGCGCCGACTTCCTGAACTTCTTCATGCAGAAGGAGCACCAGGAGGCCTACGCCGAGGCATTCGTGACGCTGCCCGCCAGCAAGGAGGCGCAGGGTGTCGTGACCGAGCCCGCACTGCAGTCGATCCTCGAGGCCTACAACGAGGCCCCGTACGTGTCCGTCTGGCTGGACACCCTCTACGGCCAGAACGTGGGCAACGCGCTCAACGCCGGCGTCGTGGAGATGCTGGCCGGCGACGGTACCCCGCAGAGCATCGTCGACGCCGTGAACGCCGCGGCCGCAATGGAGTAACGAGCCAGATGACTCAGTCCCTGGGCGAGAACTCAGCAACCCGGACGGCCTCGCCTGAGGGTCCCACGGTGGTCGGGGGCGGCGTGCAGACGTCGTCCCCGGCCCCCAGGCCGCGGCGAGGCAAGCGGATCGACTGGCGCAAGACGTTCGAGATCACCGTGCTCTCGGCGCCCGCCATCGTCGTGTTCCTCGCGTTCGTCATCTTCCCCGTCTTCCTGGCGGCCTACTACGGGTTCTTCAAGTGGAAGGGCTACGGGCCGCCGACGGAGTTCGTCGGACTCGACAACTACCTGATCATCTTCCGGGACTCCGCCTTCCACGAGGCGCTGCTGCACAACGGCTACATCGTCGTGCTGTCCCTGATCCTGCAGGGGCCGGCCGCCGTGGCGCTCGCGCTCCTGCTGAACCAGAAGATCCGTGGGCGCTCGATCATCCGCGTCCTGATCTTCGTGCCGTACGTGATCTCCGAGGTCATCGTCGGTACCGGCTGGAGCTTGATGCTGCAGAGCGCCGGTGCGGTGAACGACCTGCTGGAGAAGATCGGTCTCGGGTTCCTGGCTGTCGACTGGCTGTCCGATCCCAAGATCGCGCTCTGGTCGCTGATGATCATCATCAGCTGGAAGTACATCGGCTTCGCCGTGATCCTGTTCCTCGCGGGCCTGCAGAGCATCCCCGAGGAGCTCTCGGAGGCGGCCTCGATCGACGGTGCCTCCTACTGGCAGATCCAGCGGACCATCACGCTGCCGCTGCTCGGCCCGACGCTCCGCATCTGGGCGTTCCTGTCGATCATCGGCTCGCTCCAGCTGTTCGACCTCGTCTACATCATCTGGGGCCAGTACATCTCCGCGACCGCGGGGACGTCGACGATGGCGACCTACATGGTGCTGAACGGGCGTCTGGCCGGGAACTTCGGCTACGGAAACGCCGTCGCCGTGGTGCTGTTCGTCATCTCGCTCGTCATCGCGCTGGTCTACCAGCGGTACGTGCTGCGCCGTGACACCGAGGGCGCGCTCACGGAAGGGAAGAAGTGATGGCGACGTTGCTCGAAACTCCCACGAAGTCCTCGCAGACGCTGCGCCGGGCGCCGAAGGTCGCCTGGGGGAGCCCGATGACCTACGTCATCGCCTTCCTGTTCGTCGGCATCTGCATCGCCCCCGTGCTCTACATCATCCTCGGTGGGTTCCGTACCAACGCGCAGATCACCAACAGCCCGTCGGGCCTGCCCAGCCCGTGGGTGATCGACAACTACGTCAGCGTGCTCGTCAGCGACGTGTTCTGGCGTCAGGTCGCCAACTCCGCGGTGGCCGGGATCCTGACCACCGCCGGCGTGGTGGCGCTCGGCCTCATGGTGAGCTTCGTGCTGGCGCGGTACGACTTCAAGCTCAACGGGGCGATGTACTCGCTGTTCGCGGCGGGCCTCATGTTCCCCATGACGGTGGCGATCACCCCGCTGTACATCCTGATCCGCGACCTGGGCCTGATGAACACGGTCGGTGGCATCGTCCTGCCGCAGATCGCGTTCGCGCTGCCGACCACGATCATCATCCTGGTGCCGTTCCTGCGCGCCATCCCGAAGGAGATCGAGGAGGCCGCGTCGATCGACGGCGCGGGCCGCATCGGGTTCTTCTTCCGGATGGTGGTGCCGCTGTCGCTCCCGGGCGTCATCACGGTCGGCATCCTGGCGTTCGTCGCGTCGTGGAACTCGTACATGCTCCCGCTGTTCATCCTGAACGACGAGCTGTCGTACACGCTGCCGCTGGGCGTCCAGGCGTTCGCGTCCCAGTACTCGGTCGACACCGCCCGCGTGCTCGCGTTCACGTCGCTGTCGATGATCCCCGCGCTGATCTTCTTCTCGCTGTTCGAGCGGCGCATCGTCGGCGGCCTCACCGGAGCCGTCAAGGGCTGACCCTCGGAGGGCGCGGCCACGCCGCGCCCTCCGAGGTCGTACACGCAGGTCAAGGAAGGAATTTGATGACGGAGCTGCCGGTGGCGCTTCGGGCGATGCCCGAGGTGTCGGAGCGCGTGCGCGAGCTGCACGCCCAGATGACTCTCGAGGAGAAGCTCGCACAGCTGGTCGGGTACTGGCTGGACCAGGGTGGCAACGTCGTGGCCCCGATGCAGGGCGAGATGGCCGGGCAGGGTTCGGCCACGCTCTCGGAGGTCACCAAGAACGGCCTGGGCCACTACACCCGTGTGTACGGCACCCGGCCGGTCGACCCGGCGGAGCGCGCGGCCTGGCTGTGGGACGAGCAGCGGAGGCTGAAGCGCCAGACGCGCCTCGGCATCCCCGCGCTGGTGCACGAGGAGTGCCTCACGGGGCTGGCGGCCTGGCAGGCCGCGACGTTCCCGACGCCGCTCGCCTGGGGCGCCTCGTTCGACCCGGAGCTGGTGGCCGAGATGGGCCGCCTCATCGGGGGGTCGATGCGGGAGCTCGGCGTCCACCAGGGCCTCGCCCCGGTGCTCGACGTGGTCCGTGACCCCCGGTGGGGGCGGGTCGACGAGTGCATCGGTGAGGACCCGTACCTGGTCGGCACGGTCGGTACCTCGTACGTCCGCGGTCTCCAGGACGCGGGCGTGCACGCCACGCTCAAGCACTTCGTGGCGTACTCCGGGTCCAAGGCCGGGCGTAACCACGCCCCGGTCAGTGCCGGCCCGCGCGAGATCGCGGACGTCTACCTCCCGCCCTTCGAGATGGCGGTGCTCGACGGCAACGTGCGCTCCGTCATGGCGTCGTACAACGATGTCGACGGCGTGCCCATGCACTCGTCGGCCGAGTACCTCACGGAGGTGCTCCGTGAGCGGTGGGGGTTCGACGGCGTCGTGGTCGCCGACTACTTCGGCGTCGCGTTCCTGACGGTCATGCACGCGATCGCGGCCGACCGAGGTGCGGCCGCCGCGGCCGCACTGGAGGCGGGCGTCGACATCGAGCTGCCGTCCGGTGACGCGTACCTCGAGCCGCTGGCCGCGCTGGTCACGGACGGCACGGTACCGGTCGAGATCGTGGACCGTGCGGTGCTGCGCGCGCTCAAGCAGAAGGAGGAGCTCGGTCTGCTCGAGCCCGACGTGTACGAGGACGCGCCGCCCGCCGTCGTGGACCTCGACTCGCCCGCGCACCGCGACGTCGCGCGGCGGCTGGCCGAGGAGTCGGTGGTGCTGCTCTCGAACGACGGCGTGCTGCCGCTCGCCTCGTGGCAGGACAAGCCGGCGCGCGTGGCCGTGATCGGCCCCAACGCCGACCGGTCCGACGCCCTGATGGGCTGCTACTCGTTCTCGAACCACGTGCTCGCGCACTTCCCGGACGTCCCCACCGGGTTCGAGATCCCGTCCGTCGCCGAGGCCCTGGCCACCGAGTTCGACCGTGCCGGCCTGCCGGTGCCTGAGCTCACGTACGCGCAGGGCTGCGACGTCGAGGGTGACGACACCTCCGGGTTCCCCGAAGCCGTCGCCGCCGCCGAGGCCGCCGACGTCGCGATCGTCGTCGCGGGCGACCAGGCCGGCCTGTTCGGCCGTGGCACCGTGGGCGAGGGCAACGACAGCGAGTCGCTCGAGCTGCCAGGTGTGCAGCGTGAGCTCGTCGAGGCGGTCCTCGCCACCGGCAAGCCCGTCGTGCTCGTGCTGCTCACCGGGCGCCCCTACTCGATCGGCTGGGCGCTCGACGCCGGCTCGGACGCCGGCGCCCGGCGCCCGGGCGCCGTCCTGCAGGCGTTCTTCCCGGGCGAGGAGGGCGGCAGCGCGCTCGCCGGCGTGATCTCGGGCCGGGTCAACCCGTCCGGTCGCCTGCCCGTGTCCCTCCCGCGGTCCACGGGTTCGCAGCCGTACTCGTACCTGCACCCGATCCTGGGCGGCACGTCCGAGGTGACGTCGACGGACTCCACGCCGCTGCGCTCGTTCGGGTTCGGCCTGTCGTACACGACCTTCGCGCACGAGCTGGTCTCCGTGGACCGGGCCGTCGAGGCGGGCGGCACCTTCCGCGCCGTCGTGACGGTGACGAACACGGGCTCGGTGACCGGGTCCGACGTCGTGCAGCTGTACGGGCACGACGTGCTGGGATCCGTGGCGCGACCCACCGCACAGCTGCTCGGCTACCACCGGGTCACGCTGGCCCCGGGGGAGTCGGCGACCGTCACGTTCGACGTGCCGACCACCCGGTTCGCGTTCTCCGACCGCAAGCTGGTGCGCATCGTCGAACCCGGCGACGTCGAGGTGTGGGTCGGTACGCATGCGGCCGACAGCGTTGTCAGAGTGGTGGCCGAGGGCATCGCCGACCTCGACGAGCCCCACGACCTCGGCGCCGCGTCGGCCTCTGCCGCACCGGCCCGCAAGGTCGTCGCGATCACGGGTGACGTGCACGAGGTCACGACCGCCGACCCGCGGTGGGTCGGCGTCACGGTCACGCCGTGACCCAGGTCCACAACCCGATCCTGCCGGGGTGCTACCCCGACCCGACGATCTGTCGGGTCGGGGCGGACTACTACCTCGTCACCTCGACGTTCGAGTACTTCCCGGGCCTGCCCGTGTTCCACAGCCGCGACCTGGTGCACTGGGAGCAGATCGGGCACGCGCTCGACCGGCCGGGGCAGCTCGACATGCAGGGCATCGCGTCGTCCGGCGGGCTGTACGCCCCCACGCTGCGGCACCACGACGGCGTGTACTGGCTGGTCTGCACCCTGGTGGACCAGCAGGACAGCTCGCGCGGCGGCAACTTCGTGCTGACCGCCACCGACCCGGCAGGCCCGTGGTCGGACCCCGTCTGGCTCGGCGAGGACGGTATCGACCCGTCCCTGTTCTTCGACGACGACGGCCGTGTCTGGCTGCACGGCACCCGGCTCGCCCGCGAACCGGAGTGGCACGACCAGACGGAGGTCTGGCTGCGCGAGCTCGACCCGGCGACCATGCGGCTGACCGGACCGGAGCACGTGCTCTGGCGCGGCGCGGTCCTGGGTGCGGTGTGGGCCGAGGGACCGCATCTGTACCGCGTGGACGGCAGGTACTACCTGCTCGCCGCCGAGGGGGGCACCGACTTCCACCACGCGATCTCCGTGGCGCGGGCCGACGCCGTGACCGGCCCGTACGTCGGCAACAAGGCCAACCCCGTGCTGACCCACCGGCACCTGGGACGGGACGTGGACGTGGTCGGCGTGGGGCACGCCGACCTGGTGGAGGCGCCCGACGGTTCCTGGTGGGCCGTGCTGCTCGCCATGCGGCCCTACGGCGGTTACCACTACAACCTGGGTCGGGAGACATTCCTGGTTCCGGTGACCTGGGAGGACGGCTGGCCGGTCTTCGCTCCCGGACACGGCCGCGTACCGGCCACGGTGGAGGTTCCGGACGGGGTCCGGGCGGAGGGCGTGCCGACAGGCCCGGCCGAGGCGTGGCCGCCCGCCGGACCGGTGCTGCCCGGTGACCTGCGGTGGACCGGCCTGCGTGGCTCGGCCGACTTCGCCGAGCCGCACGGTGACGGCTGGCTGCTGCGTGTGCGACCGGAGAACCTCACGGACGCCGCGACGCCGGCCTTTCTCGGTGTCCGGCAGCAGCACCAGGACGTCACGGTGCGGACGGTGCTGCGGTTCGACCCGGCGGGGCCGGACGAGCAGGCAGGCCTCGCGGTGCGGCAGTCCGAGAAGGACCACGTGCTGCTCGTGGTGGCGGGTTCGCCGGACAGGCCCGGCCGCCGCATCCTCGCGGTGCACCGCCAGGCGGGCGTGGCGACCGTGCTCGGGCAGCGTTGGCTGCCGGACGACGCCGCCCCCGTGACCCTGGCCGTACGGGCCGAGGGGCAGGACTACGTGCTGCTCGCGGGTGCCGGGGACGAACCCCTGGCACCGGTCGCGACGGCCGACGGAAGCACGCTGGACAGCGCCGCGGCCGGTGGTTTCCTGGGTGTGTGGCTGGGCCTGATCGCGACGAGCGACGGTGCGCCGTCGTCCGGCGTGGTGACCGTCGAGCGGTTCGAGTACGAGCCGTCCGCCTGACCGCGGCGACGGTGGGAGGATGGGCCGGTGCGCATCGACGTCTGGCTGTGGGCGGTGCGGCTGACCAAGAGCCGGTCGGTCGCGGCCGATCTGTGCCGCAGCGGCCGGGTCCGGATCAACGGAAAGGTCGCCAAGCCGTCGACGTCGGTGGCGGTGGGCGACCGCGTGACGTGGCGCGACCCGCTGCGTGACCGGGACATCGAGGTCGTGGAGCTCCTGCCGAAGCGGGTGGGCGCGCCTCTGGCGGCCAAGGCCTACCTGGACCACAGCCCGGCGCTGCCCACGCGGGTCGAGCGCGAGGCCGTCGGCCTGCGTGACCGCGGGACCGGGCGCCCCACGAAGCGAGAGCGGCGCGAGATCGACCGGCTGCGCGGCCGCGGCTGACGTCGCGTCGCGCCTCGCGAGAGCCCGAACACGAGCGGGTGATTTAGTGCAATTTTCGCGGACTTGGACCAATAGACAGGGCTAGGGTGCGGCTGTCCGCCCCGCTCTCACCGCGGGGCTCCTGCGCCCTGACGGGGCGCCTTCGTCCAACTCTCCGGAGTGCCCATATGTCTCGTCGCACGTTCGTGACCCGGGTGGTCGCCTCGGCCGCCACGGTCGCGTTCCTCGCGTCCCCCACGTCCGCGGTGGCCGCGCCCGGCCCCGGCGGACCCGCCGACGGCAGTGCAGCCGTCCAGGCCAACCGTCCCACCGACCCGGCCGACAAGCTCACCTCCGCGGCCACCAAGGCCTTCCGTGCGCAGGGGACCACCGACTTCTGGCTGCGGTTCGCCGGTGAGCCCGACCTGTCGGCCGCCGGCGGCATCACCAGCTGGTCGGAGCGCGGCGAGTACGTCTACGAGACGCTCCGTGCGGCAGCCGAGTCGTCCCAGAAGAAGGCCGTCGAGGCCCTGGAGGAGTCGGGTACGCAGTACACGTCCTTCTGGGCCACCAACGCGATCCTCGTCGAGGACGGCTCGCTCGACCAGGCGGTGGACCTCGCCGCGGACACACAGGTCCTCGAGGTGCGGCCCACCACGCGCCACGCGCTCGAGGAGCCGGAGAGCACCGAGCCCGCGCCGTCGGCGTCCGCCACGAACTCGACCTACGGCGTCAAGGCGATCCATGCCGACGCGATGTGGGACCTCGGTTTCACCGGCGCGGACGTGGTCGTCGCGGGCCTCGACACCGGCGTGAGCCGGAGCCACCCGGCGCTCGCCGCGCAGTACCGCGGCGCGTCGTCGGGGAGCAACTACAACTGGTTCGACGCCACCGGCGGCGGCGCCACGATCCCGCAGGACGACCACGGGCACGGCACCCACACCATGGGCACCATGGTGGGCACCGACAACGGCACCTACAACATCGGTGTCGCCCCGGGTGCGCAGTGGATCGCGACGAACGGCTGCGCCGAAGACTGCCTGGACGCCACGCTGGTGGCCTCCGGCCAGTGGCTCCTGGCGCCGACCCGCCTCGACGGCACCGCGCCGGACCCGGCGAAGCGCCCGCACGTGGTGAACAACTCGTGGGGTCTGTCCTTCTCGAACGACCCCTTCATGGAGGACGTGATCGGTGCCTGGGAAGCGGCCGGCATGTTCAGCACCTGGTCCAACGGGAACGACGGCGAGTACGGCTGCGAGTCGTCCGGCAGCCCGGGCTCGCGTCAGGCCTCCTACTCGGTCGGCGCCTTCACGCCCTCCGGCACCATCGCCCCGTGGTCCTCGCGCGGACCTGGGCAGAGCGGCACGGTGAAGCCCGACATCGCCGCACCCGGCGACAAGGTCCTCTCCGCGGTGCCCGGCGGCGGGTTCGAGCAGTGGTCCGGCACCTCCATGGCTGCCCCGCACGTCGCGGGCGCCGTCGCGCTCCTGTGGGACGCCGTGCCGGAGCTCGTGGGTGACGTCCAGCGCACCCGCGCCATCCTGGACGACTCGGCGCACGACGTGAACGACACCTCCTGCGGCGGCACCGCCGACGACAACAACGTGTGGGGCGAGGGCAAGCTCGACGTCCTGGCCGCGTACGAGGCCGCGCAGGACCAGCAGTTCGCCAGCACGCCGGCACCCGTCATCAACGTGCACGCGGCAGAGGTCGAGGGTGCGCTGTCCGTCGAGCCGGACCCGGTCTGGGCCCCGGTCGCCACGTTCACCTACCAGTGGCGCCGTGACGGCAAGATGATCTCGGGTGCGAACAAGTACCTGTACCAGCCGCAGGCCGCGGACGCCGGCGCGCGGATCACCGTCACGGTGGTCGGCTCGGCGGAGGGATACCTGCCCACCGCCGTGACCAGCGAGCCCACCGAGCCGATCGCGAAGCGCGACATCCGGTCCAGCGTGCCGGTCATCAGCCCGGCGGCGAAGGTGGGCACCACGCTCTACGCCAGGTCGGGCACCTGGACCTCCGGCACCACGTTCAAGTACCAGTGGTGCGCGAACGGCGCGCCGATCTCGGGCGCCACCGGCTTCACGTTCGTGCCGACCAGCGCGCACCGCGGCAAGCAGCTCACCGTCGCCCTCACGGGTTCACGCGCGGGCTACAACCCCGGGAGCCGGACCAGCGCCGCCGTCACGGTGGGCTACGGCACGTTCGAGGCCCGCTACCCGCGCATCACGGGGACACCCGCACCCGGCCAGACGGTCACGGGCGCCGTACCCCAGTGGGCACCCTCGCGCAGCACCACCAGCTACACCTGGAAGGTCGACGGCAAGGTGATCAGCGGGGCGACCAAGTCGACCTACAAGATCCCGGCGTCCTACTCCGGCCGGGTGCTGACGGTGACGGTGAAGGGGCAGCGCGCCGGGTACACCGCCAAGTCCGTCGAGTCGATGGGTTACAAGGTGGGCAAGCCGTTCGCGAAGATGCCGCACCCCAAGATCAGCGGCACGCCGCGGGTCGGGTCCACGATCACCGCCAACGCCGGGACGTGGAGCCCGTCGGCCTCGCTGTCCTACCGGTGGTACGCCTCCGGCGTCGCGATCACCGGGGCGACCGGCAAGACGTACCGGCTCACCGGCAAGGAGTACGGCAAGACCATCGTGGCGACGGTGACCGCCCGCAAGGCCGGCTACGCCATCGTCTCGCGGACCAGCACGCCCACGGCCGCCGTCAGCAAGCCGGCGACCGCGATCCCCGCCGACGGCGGGTACCTCGTGGGCAGCAACAGCGTCCCCGCGGGCACCTACGTGGCGCAGGCGGGCACGCGGTACTGCCACTGGCAGCGGGAGTCCCGCACGGAGGTGCTCGGCGTGGACTACGGCTACGGCCAGCGGATCGCCACCGTCAAGGGCAACGAGTACGGGTTCTGGTCGGACAGCTGCGGCGCGTGGACCAAGCACTACTCCGGGATGGTGGAGCCGAAGTCACGCACGTTCAACAACGGCGTGTACGTGCTCGGCGACCAGCTGCAGCGGGGGACCTACGTGACGACCGGCCCGGCGAACGACACGGGCACCTGCTACTACGCGGTCATCAAGGAGTTCACCGGCACCCCGACGGGGAGCCACCTCGTCACGAGCGGTAGTGCGACGGACGCGCAGACCATCACCCTGCCCTCCAGCGCGAAGGGCTTCGAGACGTCCAACTGCACCTGGCAGCGGGTGAGCTGACGTCCACGCCGGTGGCCGGGACCGTCCTTGCGACGGTCCCGGCACCGGCGTCCGTGGTCGAGGTCCCGTGGTCGAGGTCCCGTGGCGAGGTCCCGTGGTCGAGGCCGCGCTGCCGAGAGGTAGCCTCGCCCGCATGACGACTTCCGACCGCCTCACCGCGCTCCTCGAGAAGCACCCCGTCTGGGACGGGCACAACGACCTCCCCTGGGAGCTGCGCGAGCAGTCGTCCTACGACCTGGACGCGGTCGACATCGCGCAGCGGCTCACGACCACGCACACCGACTTGCCGCGCCTGCGCGAGGGCGGGGTCGGCGCCCAGTTCTGGTCCGTCTTCGTGCCGTCCGACCTCCCGGTGGGCGCGGCCGTGACCGCCACGCTCGAGCAGATCGACTGCGTGCACCGCATGGTCGAGAAGTACCCGGACAGCCTGCGGCTGGCCCGGACCGCCGCCGACGTCGAGCAGGCGTGGAGCGAGGGCCGCATCGCGAGCCTGATGGGCGCGGAGGGCGGCCACTCGATCGACGAGTCCCTGGGCGTGCTGCGCATGCTCCACGCGCTCGGCGTGCGCTACATGACCCTCACGCACAACGACAACGTGCCGTGGGCGGACTCGGCCACCGACGAGGAGGTGCTCGGCGGCCTCTCGCCGTTCGGCGAGGACGTGGTGCGCGAGATGAACCGCATCGGCATGCTGGTGGACCTCTCCCACACCTCGGCGGGCACCATGCGGCACGCGCTACGCATCACCTCGGCCCCGGTGATCTTCAGCCACTCCAGCGCCCGCGCCGTCTGCGACGTCCCCCGCAACGTGCCCGACGACGTCCTGGCCGCCCTCGCGGGCAACGGCGGTGTCTGCATGGTGACCTTCGTGCCGCAGTTCGTGTCGCCGGCCGTCGCCGAATGGCGCGCCGCGGGCGCCGAGGCGGCCGCGGCGGAGGGCATCCGGAGCACCGACCTCGGCGCGTTCGAGCCGTTCATGGCGCAGTGGCGGACCGCCCACCCGCAGCCGCGCACCACGCTGTCCGACGTCGTCGCCCATGTCGAGCACGTCCGCGAGGTGGCCGGGGTGGACCACGTGGGCCTCGGTGGCGACTACGACGGCACGCCGAACCTCCCCGAAGGGCTGGAGGACGTGACCGGCTACCCGCGCCTGCTCGCGGCGCTCGCGGACAACGGCTGGTCCGACGCCGATCTCAGCCGGCTCACCAGCGGCAACGTGCTGCGGGTGCTCCGGGACGCGGAGTCGGTGGCGGCGGGGACGGCGGGCTGAGCAGCGGCGCGCCCGCCGCACCTCTCAGCCCGGGAGCTGTACGACCTTGCGCTGGAAGCCCAGCGCCACCTTCTGCAGGGACTCCAGCGGCTCCTGCTCGTTGTGGTAGCTGATCTGACGCAGCATCGAGCCGGACGAGGCGAGGAGCGCGACGATCACGTCGCGCGCGTCCTCACGCGTCTCAAGGGCCTCCTGGAGCAGGTCCTGGACGTGAGGCGATCTGAGACCGTCCTCCTCGGGATCGAGCAGAGCTGTCAGGAGCGCTATCGACAACGAGCTTCCGTGGATGCTTGCCATGGTGGTCTCCCCCGGTCGGGGCCCGGGTCCCCGGGCGTCGGGCCCCCGCGGGCAGGCCCGCGGGGTACTCGTCCGACGCCCCACCCCCTGTGGCCTCGGTCGTGCACCCTTGTGTACCGCAGGTCAGGGTGTCGCGCCTGTTGACAGCGGCAAAACGGGGGTGACGACGGCGTGTCGCGCACGCGTCGGCCCGGGGTGGCGTCCGGCAGCCGGGGTTTACTCGTGCAGGATCAGCTGGAACACGACGTGGTCCTGCCACCGTCCGGCGATCCGCAGGTAGCTCCGGGGCGAACCCGATCCGCTCGAAGCCGACGCGCGTCAGCACGGCCTGCGAGGCCTCGTTGTGCGGGAGTGTGGCGGCCTCCAGGCGGTGCAGCCCCAGCTGGTCCCGGGCGTGGTCGGCAAGGGCCGTGATGGCGCTGGTCATCAGGCCTTTTCCGGTGAACCGGGCATCGAGCCAGTAGCCGATGTGCCCGTTCTCGAACGCGCCGTGCACGATGTCGGTGAGGTTGAGGCGGCCCACGATCTCGCCGTCCGACTCGAGCACCGTGTGCAGCGCGCGGCCCGTCGAGCCCTCCAGCACCTGCGCCCACAGGCGCTCCTTGTGCCACGCCTCGGTGTAGAAGGCCTCCGGCCGCTCGGGTTCCCACGGAGCGAGGTGCTCCCGGTTGCGGACGTACGCGCGGGCGAGCGCCCCGCCGTCGTCCTGGGTCAGCTCGCGCAGCACGACGCCACCGGCGAGGTCGGTCCGGAATGCCATGGCGCCACGATAGACCCGGCTCTCGGGCCGATCCGGGAACTTTTCGGCCCGCTGTGAGGTTGAGTGAAGTGGACTCAACTTCACGTGTCCTGGCTTGCTTCACGGCGCCGGCCGTCCTAAGTTGAGTGCAGCAGACTCAATCTGTCGGAGGAAGGCAGTCAACATGGCACGCGCAGTAGGTATCGACCTCGGAACCACGAACTCGGTGGTGGCAGTCCTCGAGGGTGGGGAGCCCACCGTCATCGCCAACGCGGAGGGCTCGCGGACCACCCCTTCGGTGGTCGCGTTCTCCAAGACCGGTGAGGTCCTGGTCGGTGAGGTCGCCAAGCGACAGGCGGTCACCAACGTGGACCGCACCATCTCGTCGGTCAAGCGACACATGGGCACCGACTGGGCCGTCGACATCGACGGCAAGAAGTACACCGCGCAGGAGATCTCGGCCCGCATCCTGGGCAAGCTCAAGCGCGACGCCGAGGAGTACCTGGGCGAGCCCGTCACGGAGGCCGTGATCACGGTCCCGGCGTACTTCAACGACGCCGAGCGCCAGGCCACCAAGGACGCCGGCCAGATCGCCGGACTCGACGTCAAGCGCATCGTCAACGAGCCCACCGCCGCCGCGCTCGCCTACGGCCTGGAGAAGGGCAAGGAGGACGAGCTCATCCTGGTCTTCGACCTCGGTGGCGGTACCTTCGACGTCTCCCTGCTCGAGGTGGGCAAGGACGAGGACGACTTCTCGACCATCCAGGTGCGTGCCACCTCCGGTGACAACCGCCTCGGTGGTGACGACTGGGACCAGCGCGTCGTGGAGCACCTCATCAAGCAGGTGAAGAACTCCTCGGGCGTCGACCTGTCGAAGGACAAGATCGCGCTCCAGCGCCTCCGTGAGGCCGCCGAGCAGGCCAAGAAGGAGCTCTCGTCCGCGACGAGCACCAACATCTCGATGCAGTACCTCTCGATGAGCGAGAACGGCCCCATCCACCTGGACGAGAAGCTCACGCGCGCTCAGTTCCAGCAGATGACGCAGGACCTCATCGACCGCACCAAGGCGCCGTTCCACGCCGTGATCCGTGACGCCGGCATCTCGGTGTCCGACATCGACCACGTGGTGCTCGTGGGTGGTTCCACCCGCATGCCCGCCGTGACCGAGGTCGTCAAGGAGCTCACCGGTGGCCGCGAGCCCAACAAGGGCGTGAACCCGGACGAGGTCGTCGCCGTCGGCGCCGTGCTGCAGGCCGGTGTCATCTCCGGTGACCGCAAGGACGTCCTGCTGATCGACGTCACCCCGCTGTCCCTCGGCATCGAGACCAAGGGTGGCGTGATGACCAAGCTCATCGAGCGCAACACCGCGATCCCGACCAAGCGCAGCGAGGTCTTCTCCACGGCCGATGACAACCAGCCGTCCGTGGCGATCCAGGTGTTCCAGGGTGAGCGCGAGTTCACGCGGGACAACAAGCCGCTGGGTGTCTTCGAGCTCACCGGGATCGCGCCGGCCCCGCGCGGTGTTCCGCAGATCGAGGTCACGTTCGACATCGACGCGAACGGCATCGTGCACGTGTCCGCCAAGGACCGCGGCACGGGCATGGAGCAGTCGATGAAGATCACCGGCGGATCGGCCCTCCCCAAGGAGGACATCGACCGCATGGTCAAGGACGCCGAGGCGCACGCCGACGAGGACAAGAAGCGTCGCGAGGAGGCGGACACCCGCAACCAGGCCGAGGCCTTCGCGTACTCGATGGAGAAGCAGATCGCGGACAACCGCGACAAGCTCCCGGCCGAGGTCGTCACCGAGGTCGAGGCGGACATCGCTGCGGTGAAGTCCGCGCTCGAGGGCGAGGACCCGGAGGCCGTGAAGACCTCCTACGAGAAGCTCGGCGCGTCCTCGCAGAAGATCGGCGAGGCGCTGTACTCGGCCGAGCAGCCCGCGGCGCAGGGCGCCGAGGGCGGCCCGCAGACGGCGAACGCCCAGTCCGCTCCCGAGGAGGACGTGGTCGACGCCGAGATCGTGGACGACGAGGATGAGCGCAAGTGACCGAAGAGAACCCCCAGCAGGGGCCTCCCGAGGGTTCGGGTGAGCACCCCTTCCAGTTCACGGACAAGCGCAAGGTGAACAACTCCGGCGGTCAGAGCCAACCGGCCGAGCCCGAGCCGTCCGACGAGTCGTCGGCGGCCGAGCCGGAGCCGGCGGGTGAGCCCACCCCGGCCGGGGAGTCCGGCACGGGGCAGGGCGCCTCGGCGGACCCGCTGGATGGGCTCGACTTCGAGCCGTCCGGTGACGCCGCGGAGGCCTCCGCGGTGCTCAAGGCGAAGGCCGAGGCAGCGGAGCACCTGGACGCGCTGCAGCGCGAGCGGGCCAGCTTCACCAACTACCGCAACCGGGCGCTGCGCGACCAGGAGGCCGCGCGCAACCGTGGCGTGCAGGACGTGCTGGTGGCGCTGCTGCCCGTGCTCGACGACATCGAGCGCGCGAAGCAGCACGGCGAGCTGAGCGGAGCCATGGCGGCGATCGCGGAGAAGCTCGACCAGAGCCTGCTGAAGTTCGGCGTCGAGCGGTTCGGCAAGGTGGGGGAGGAGTTCGACCCCACCCTGCACGAGGCGCTCATGCACTCGACCGACGCGGACGCGACGGCTGCCACGGTGAACCTCGTGGTGGAGCCCGGGTACAAGATCGGCGAGAAGGTGGTCCGGGCGGCACGCGTGGGCGTCGTCGGACCGGAGTGATCCGCTGGTGGTCGACCTTGTCGAGACCTGGGTCTCGACAAGGTCGACCGCCGGTATCGACGCGGAAGGAGGTGCCATGACCGGTCAGGACTGGATGGAGAAGGACTTCTACGCCGTGCTGGGCGTACCCAAGGACGCCGACGACGCGGCCATCAAGAAGGCCTATCGCAAGCTGGCGCGGCAGCACCATCCCGACCAGAACCAGGGCAACGCGGCCGCGGAGACCAGGTTCAAGGAGATCGGTGAGGCGTACGCGGTCCTCTCCGACCCGGAGCAGCGCCGGCAGTACGACGCCGTGCGCGCGATGGCGGGCGGCGCCCGATTCTCCGCGGGACCCGGCGGCGCCGGGACCGGTGGCTTCGAGGACATCATGGGCGCCATGTTCGGCGGTGCCCAGGGTGCGGGAGGTCGCGGGCCACGCGTGCGCTACTCGCAGGGCGGCACCGGCGGGGGATTCGAGGACATCCTCGGTTCCATGTTCGGCGGTGGCGGCCGGTCCGCCTACGGCTCCGCGGGCCCCACGGGGTTCACCGCGCCGAGTCCCGGCGCGGACATCGTCGCGCAGGTGACGCTGCCGTTCCGGGCCGCCGTGGAGGGCGCGACCGTCGACCTCGAGGTCAACGGCCGCACCATCACCGCTCGGATCCCGGCCGGGATCAACGACGGCAAGAAGATCCGCCTGCGGGGCAAGGGCCGGCCCGGCGTGAACGGCGGCGCCGCGGGCGACCTCGTGGTCACCGTGCACGTGACGCCGCACCCGGTCTGGGCGCTGGACGGTCACGACCTACGGGTGACCGTGCCCATCACGTTCGCGGAGGCAGCCCTCGGCACCACGCTCGAGGTGCCGACCCTGGACGGGGCGACCGTCCGGCTCAAGGTGCCCGCGGGAACGCCGTCGGGCCGCGTGCTGCGGGTCAAGGGCCGGGGCGTACAGGCAGCGAGCGCGACCGGCGACCTGCTCGTCAGTGTGCATGTGGTCGTGCCGCAGAAGCTCAGCAGGAAGGCCAAGCAGGCGCTCGAGACCTTTGCCGCCGAGAGCGACGGCGAGGACGTGCGCGCAGGGCTGGTCGAGAGGGCGGCGGAATGACCGATGACGCGGTGGGGCAGACGTCCCACCGCGTCACGTTCGGTTAATCTGCCCGGACGCAGGACGGTTCACGAGACGGGAGGAGCGCATGGTCGACGACGACTCACCCGTGCTCACGGTCTCCAAGGCGGCCGAGCTGGCGGGAATGCACCCGCAGACGCTGCGGCAGTACGACCGACTCGGTCTGGTCGTCCCCCGGCGCACCCGCGGCCGAGGCCGCCGGTACTCCCGCCGGGACGTCGCACGACTGCTGCAGGTGCAGCGGCTCGCGCAGGTCGAGGGCATCAACCTGGCCGGGATCAAGCGGATCCTCGACCTGGAGGCACACGTCTCCGTGCTGGAGGAACGCCTCGGTGATCTGCTCATGCGCGTGCAGGAGGAGGGCCGCGTGTTCGCCGCGGGCCCGGCCGCCGGCGACGTCGTGGTGGTGCAGCGCGGTCAGCGGGTCCGGAGCGCGCCGATGCGAGTGGATCTCGAGCACCGCTCCGTCGGCGGCGGCGCCGTGGTGCTCTGGCGGCCTTCGGCGCGCCGCGACAGCTGACACGGATCGTTGATTTCGGTAACGCAATTCTTTCTTAAAAAAATAGTGCGTACCGGAATGTAGGTAAGGCATTCCTTGCTCCACGGGAATCACCGTCCGGGAATATGATCGAGGTATTCCGGAGGTCCAGGAACGAGCAAGGGAGTGAGCCATGAGCACGCTGATGGAAATGCCCGAGGTCGCCGAGTGCTCGATCGACGGCTGCGGCTACAACCACGACCACGGCTGCCACGCGGGCGCCGTCACCATCGCGGGGCATCAGGGTGACGCCTCCTGCGCCACGTTCATCCCGCTGAGCACCAAGGGCGGGCTCGAGAAGGTCATCGCGCACGTCGGTGCGTGCCAGCGCGACGAGTGCGTGCACAACGACAACCTGGAGTGCGGTGCCCCGTCGATCCGGGTGGGCGCGGGCCCGGAGGACCCGGGCCATGCCGACTGCCTCACGTTCCAGGAGCAGTGAACCGGATTAGCGAGCCAGGTGGTCCAGCAGCATCAGCGCGTCGTCGTGCGACGGGGGGAGGCGCTCCACCCACACGCGGGTGGGCCGCCGCACCTCGGTGGTGAGGCCCAGTACCTCCGCGTTGCGCTCCACGACCCGGCGGAGCGACTGGCCGATCTCGGCGGTCGACGGGCCGCGCTCGCACAGCACGGCGAAGGTGCCGTCGCCCACCGCGGCCATGGGGTGGCCCTCACCGAAGACCTGGTGCAAAGTTCGGCCGATCGCCGCGGATCGCGCCAGCCGCTGCCAGGTGTCGAGGCTGTCGAGGCCGACGTCGAGCACCAGCAGGCAGTGGGTGGCCCCCGCCGAGGTGCCCTGACGTTGCGCCGTGCCGTACGTCTCGCGCAGCCGCTCGCCCAGGTACTCGCCGGTGGGCAGGCCCGTCGAAGGGTCGTGCGTGGCCACCTGGTACGGGACGCGCTCACGTTCGCCGACCCAGCCGATCGCCGCCGCGCGCAGGGCACCCACGTCCGTCGGGCGGCCGAACGCGGCATAGAGACAGCCGACGTCGTCCAGCGCCTCGGTGATGCCTGCCCCCACGGCAGCGCGGGCCGCGCCGAGACGCTCGGCCGGCCCGATCACGCCGCGGCCTTCTGCCAGAGCCTCGGCGAGTGCCTCGACGGCGGGGTGCTCCCAGTCGTTCGGCCGGATCCAGACCGATGCGAGACTCGTCGCGCGCCACCGCTCGCGCAGGTCATGCACTCGCACCTGCGCCTCCTTCTGGGACTCGCTCATGATGAAGGGACCCTCACGGGGATACATCATGACGCACCTTCGGCGATGATGTGCCGGACTTCACCCGGGGATCGCGGGGGAAATGTTTTTTCCACCCCGAAATCGCCCTGGTGGCTCTATAGTCTTGGGCAGGACACGGCCGAGAGTCTGGGTAGACGTGAAGCAAGTCGAGAGCAACACCGGGGAAACCCCGAGCGACGCGGAACTGATCCTGCAGGTCAGGTCAGGTGACCGCGAGGCTTTTGGCGTGCTCTACGAGCGCCACGCGAGTGCCGCACGAGCCCTCGCCCGTCAGTACGTGTCACCCGCAGACGCCGAGGATGTCGTCGCGGACGCGTTCAGCAAGCTGTTCGAGATGCTCCGTCGTGGTGCGGGCCCGGACGCCGGGTTCCGCCCCTACCTGTACACGGTCGTCCGCCACCGCGCATTCGACGTGACGCGTGGTGCCGCGCGTACCCGCCCCTCCACCGACGACGAGATCGAGTCGGTGCTCGGCCGGGTCGCCTCGGAGGACGACCCGGCACTCGCCGGATTCGAGCGCAGCGTGGTCTCCAAGGCGTACTTCGACCTGCCGGAGCGGTGGCGCGAGGTGCTCTGGTACGTGCTGGTCGACGACCTCAAGCCGGCTCAGGTGGCGCCCGTGCTCGGGCTCAGCCCCAACGGCGTCTCCGCCCTGCTCTACCGCGCCAAGGAGGCGCTGCGGGCCGGGTACCTGCAGCAGCACCTGACGCACGCGCCTTCGGACACCTGCCGTACCGTCAACCCGCTGCTCGGCGGGTACGTGCGCGAGAGCCTGTCCAAGCGCGAGACGGCCAAGATCGAGGAGCACCTCGCCACCTGTGGCACGTGCAGCGCCCTGGTCCTGGAGCTCCACGACGTGGCGCACGGCATGAAGACCGTCATCGCCCCGCTGGTGCTGGGCGCCGGCGGGCTCGCGCTGGTCGGCGCCGGTGCGCCGATCGGTGGCCTGGCCATCGCGGCGAAGGCGGGCGCAGGCGCGGGTGCCGCCGCCGGCGGCGCACCCGCCGCCACGGTGTCGGTCGGTGCTGCCTCGGCGGGCACGTTCTCCGGTGCGGTGTCGTCCGCGGTCTCGGCGACCGCCGGTGCGTTCGCGACCGCCGCTGCAGCCGCGACGGGCGGCAGCGTGGCAGCCGGCGCGATCGCCGTCGCCGCGGTCGGTGTGGTCGCGGCGCTGCAGATCACGGGACAGGTGCCCAGCGAGCAGCTGTCGCCCGACCGAGTGATCACCGCCAGCGACGGACGGGAGCTGCCGGACTCCGAGGAGATCAACGGCAAGCCGGTGCTGCCCACCGACATCGAGCCCGGCGACACCACCACGAGCAGCTACCTCGTGGTGCGCTACACGGACGCGTCCACGCCGCTGGCCGCGCGGCAGCCCCAGCAGCTGGGGCTGACCGTGCAGAACACGGGTCCCGTCGCGGCGACCGGTACCCAGCTGCAGGTCGTGCTGCCGTCCGGCCTCACGGTCGCGCGGCAGGACGGGCCGTTCGGTACCGGTGTCGGCGGACGCGTGGTGCGGGCCGCCGTGGACCAGCCGTCCGCCGGCGACGCCGCCCAGAACGCGGACGCCGCCCGGGGCGACGTGACGTCCAGCCCGGACCCGACGGCGTCCGCGGACACGAGCTCCGGCGAGGTGCAGACGGAGCCCACCGCGTCGCCCAGCACGCCGACCACCGTGGGCCCCATGGCGGGTGACGGCCCGAGCGCGTGCATGCCGACGGAGCAGGCCAACGTGGTGCTCTGCTCGCTCGGTGAGATCGCGCCGGGGCAGTCGCACGACGTCATGGTGACGGTGCAGGCACCCTCTGGCGGTGACTACCCTGTCGCCACGGAGGTCTGGGCCGACGGCCTGGAGCACCACGCCACCACCCTGCCGGGCCGGACCGTCGCGCACTTCGGTCCCGAGCTGTCCGCGGCGACCCGGGACATCTCGCTCTCCAGCCCTGGGGTCGCCGCGCTGCCTATCCACGTCACCAGCACCGGCGACCAGCCGGTGCCGGCCGGCTGGTCCGTCGACGTGACGCTGCCCGACGGCGTCACGCCTGCGTCGAACCAGCCCGAGCTCTCGTGCACCGCCGGGACCGCCCAGCCGAACGTCTGGCGCTGCGCTCCCCGCACGGACGTGGTGGCAGGCGCACTGGCGCCGACGGCGGCCTCGGACGTGGCGCTGAACGTCACGACGTCCACGGCGACGTCGGCAGAGGCGCCCACCGTGCTCGGGGTCGCGAACGTGCGCCCCGTGCTGCAGGGGAGCGGCCGCTCGGCGTCCGCCACGCTCGTGGCCACGTCGGCCTGGGCCGACGCCGCAGCGGGTGTCGGCAAGGTCGTCGCGTCCTGTGCGGCGGAGGGTGGGGTCGGCACCGCCGACGCCGTCGTCACCGGCATGTACACCAACACCAACAAGCGTCCGGTGCGTGTCGCCCTCGAGGCGGCCGGCAGCCGCCAGCCGTTCGGCAAGGAGCTCGCTCCCGGCGAGTCCGCCACGATGACGGTGCACGACGGCCTGCGGGTCCCGGCCGGTCAGGCGGCGTTCGTCCTGTCCACGGATGTCGAGGGTCGTGTGTACGAGACGCGCGTGCCGACGGCTGACCACGGGCAGGCGGGCTGCTACTCGCCGTCGTGGGACGCCAAGACATCCGTGGAAGCCGTCAACTCTGCGGGCGTGGTGACCCTCGTGGGCACGATCACCAACACGTCGGACGAGTCGATGTTCGCCGTCATGTCCGTACCGGTGGGCGGCAGCACGATGGAGTCGGTGAGCCGTGTCGTCTCACCGGGCGCGTCGGTGAACCTCTCGGTGAACACGGGCCAGACCAACGTCGCCGCGGGCCAGGCGACCTTCCGCCTCTCGCGGGACGGCATCGACAAGGACGGCGACCAGCCCACGGTCCCGATCGTGTCGAAGCCGCACCCGACGGCGAGCTACGGCGCCGCGAAGATCGCCCCGGCTCGGGGCGCAGGGACGGTGAACGCCGGAGTCTGTACCTTCGACACCGCGAAGTACCAGTCCGTGCACACGTTCACCGTCACGGCCGACAACACGGGGTCGACCCTGCCCGTGCTGTTCCACGTCGGTGACACGTCCAGGACGGTGCCGGGCGGCGAGACCAGGGAGATCGAGTTCCGGGTCCCGTGGGGCGCTGAGACGGTCGACATGGAGGCCGCCGGCAAGAAGCTGGAGACCCTCGAGGTTCCGTTCGAGTCGTGTGCCGTGCCGGTCTGGCCGACCGACACCGTGTCGGTCACGATGTCCACGCAGTGCGTCGGATGGCGTGTGCAGATCAGCGCCGCGGTCGAGAACCGGACCGGCAGCGAGTGGATGGGCGTGCTCGCCCGCGAGAACGGTCTTCAGGGCCAGGCCGGCTCGGAGAAGCAGATCCCCTCAGGAGGAACGACGACGCTCCAGCTCGTCCGTCCCGTCGCCTTCAGCGGCGAGAGCAACGTGACCGTACGGCTCACCCGACTGCTGGAGGGCAAGACCTACACCGTGGAGCGCTCGTTCTCCGCACCGGGCATGATGTGCACGCCCGGCGGCGAGGTGTGCGAGCCGACGTCCTCCGCGGCCACGAACGCCGCGATGGTGACCGGCCCGGGGCACAAGCGGCAGCCGCCGTGGCTCCGCGACTACGAGCCCTGCGACGAGAAGCAGCCCGAGACGAAGAGCCACGAGGACGCCTGAGCGCGTCAGACGATCCCGTACAGGCGGTCGCCGGCGTCCCCGAGGCCGGGCACGATGTAGGCCTTGTCGTTGAGCCGCTCGTCCACGGCGGCCACGACCACCGTCAGGTTCGCGCGGTCGCCCACGTGCTCCTCGAGCAGCTGGATGCCCTCGGGGGCAGCCAGCAGGCAGACCGCCGTCACCTCGCGCGCGCCGCGCTCCAGCACGTAGTCGATCGCGGCCACGAGCGTGCCGCCGGTGGCGAGCATCGGGTCGATGAGGAACACGTGCCGGCCGGTCAGGTCGTCGGGCAGCCGGTTCGCGTACGTGACGGCCTTGAAGGTCTCCTCGTCGCGGACCAGGCCCAGGAACCCGACCTCGGCGGTCGGGAGCAGGCGGCTCATACCGTCGAGCATGCCGAGGCCCGCGCGCAGAATGGGCACCACGAGCGGCGGCGGCGATGCGAGCCGGGTGCCCGTCATGGTGGTGATCGGCGTCTTCACCTCGTGCGGCTCGGTGGCGATCTCCCGCGTGGCCTCGTAGGCCAGAAGCGTCACGAGCTCGTCGACGAGCTGGCGGAAGGTGGGGGAGGCGGTGGTCTCGTCCCGCAGGACGGTCAGCTTGTGGGCGACCAGAGGGTGATCGACGACGTGGAGGCGCATGGGCCCAACGCTACCGGCGGTCACACGTCAGGAGTGCGTGGAAGCGCGGAACGTTGCCAGGCCCACACCGGGTTGCCGGGCGCGGAGGTCACTAGGGTGACCTGTGTGTCAGACACGGAAGGGCTGGGCGCGATGAGCGTCGCCGAACGCCGCGCGTACTGGGAGACGTGGATGGGTACGGCGCTCGACGAGGCCCGCCGCGCCCTGGACACCGGCGACGTGCCGGTCGGTGCCCTGGTGCTCGACGAGGCCGGACACGTGATCGGCGTCGGGCGCAACGAGCGTGAGGCGACGGGCGACCCGACCGCGCATGCCGAGGTGCTCGCGATGCGGGCCGCGGCCGCCGTGCGGGGCGAGTGGCGCCTCGCCGGGTGCACCCTCGTGGTCACGCTCGAACCGTGTCCGATGTGTGCCGGCGCCCTCGTACAGGCCCGGGTGACACGCCTGGTGCTCGGTGCGTGGGACCCGAAGGCCGGAGCCACCGGGTCGGTGTGGGACCTGGTGCGCGACCAGCGCGCCCTGCACGAGGTGGAGGTGCTCGGCGGCATCCGCGAGGCCGAGTGCGGTGCGCTGCTGCGAGGGTTCTTCGAGGCCCGACGGGGCTGAGCGGACGGCCGACAACGCCAGCCGCGGACTCGCCGACAGGGTGTGCGGACCGCTGGTCCGCGGTCCCTGTCGGTGCGAAATGGAACACAGGACCGGTACGCCGACCCCTCGTCGGCATACCCTCGTAGGGTGTTCCCTCAAGCCCGCCCCACCACCTGGCAGCCGGAGCCGGTCGAGGTCGCCCGCACCACCGTGGACGACGCCGTCGAGGTGCTCTCCGGTCTTCGTCTCGCCGCGCTCACGGGCGCCGGCATCTCCACCGACTCCGGGATCCCCGACTACCGTGGCCCCGACTCCCCGCCTCGCAACCCGATGACCTACCAGCAGTTCGTGGGCGACGAGGAGTTCCGGCGGCACTACTGGGCCCGCAACCACGTGGGCTGGAAGCACGTGAACCGCTCGGTCCCGAACGCCGGGCACCGTGCGCTGGTCCGGCTCGAGGAACGCGGCCTCCTCGCCGGCATCATCACGCAGAACGTCGATCTGCTGCACGAGGACGCGGGCTCGCGCAACGTGATCGACCTGCACGGACGGTACGACCGCGTGATCTGCCTGTCGTGCGGACGGGTCATCTCTCGCACGCACCTCGCCGAGCGGCTCGACGAGCTCAACCCCGACTTCCTGGAGACCATCGGCGACGTCGCGGACATCGAGATCGCACCCGACGCCGACGCCGTGATCCAGTCGACCGCGCACTTCCGGCCGGCGCCCTGCGAGTTCTGCGGGGGAGTGCTCAAGCCGGAGATCGTCTACTTCGGTGAGAACGTGCCGCGCGAGCGGGTGCAGCGCGCGTTCGCGCTCGTGGACTCCGCCGACGCGCTGCTCGTGGCCGGCTCGTCGCTCACGGTGATGAGCGGTCTCCGGTTCGTGCGGCACGCCGCAGAGGCGGGCAAGCCCGTGGTGATCGTGAACCGCGGCATCACCCGGGGCGACAAGTACGCGACGGTGAAGATCGAGGCGGGTGTGAGCGACGTCCTGGAAGAACTGGCGCGCAGGCTCTGACGGCTGGCCGGTCCCGGGCCCGGCCGGCTCGGCCCGGCTCCGCGGGGCTCAGCGAGCCGCGGCCAGGTCCGTGATGCCGCCGCGGCCCGTGGGAGACAGGGTGAGCACCCGCTCGCCCGGGTGCAGGCGCACGTCCTCGCGGTACAGCTCCGCGAGCTGGTCGGCGGCCTCGGTGTCCCCGGCGTCGGCGGCGACGAGCAGGTAGGCCAGCTCGTCGGCGACTGCGTCAAGCTCGGCGTCGGAGGTGTCCGCGCCCGGCAGGCCGGCCTCTCGGATCCAGTCCTTCACCGGCCACTGCTCGGCGTCGCGGACGAAAGGGCTGCCGAGGCGCGACCCCCACAGGTCCCAGAGCAGCAGCTCGTCGCGGTGCCGGTGCGCCACCTCGAGCAGCACGTAGTCGCGCACGAAGTTCCGCCCGCTCAGCCGGGGCAGGTCCGGGTCCACGCCGAACGTGGCAGGATCCGCGGTCCCGGCGCGGATCGCCAGCCACGACTCGGCCGCGGTCGGGAAGGGCGAGTCTGGCCCGGTGGGCATGTCGTTGACGTCGAAGTCGAAGTCGTCCTGACCGAGCTCCGGGTCGAACCGCACCCAACGGCTGCCGTCCCAGCGCTCACCCACCACGTGGTCCGCGTGCCAGCCCGACGTGAAGTACCTGGCGAACCCGATCCGGGACCGCGCGGGCACACCGTGCGTGCGCAGCACACCGAGCGCCATCAGTGTGTGGTCGCGGCAGCAGCCGGCCACCTGCTGAGCCTGCGTGCGCGGTCCGTCGAGCGGTGCGCGCATCTCCGCGGCGTCCAGGATCGACGTGAGCCAGCGGCGGTCCGGGTCGGCCTTCTGGGCCTCGCTCAGCTGCGGCCCGCCCGCCCGGTAGTGGACGACGGCGGAGCAGACGAACCGGTGCAGGTCTGTCGGGTCGGTGCTCAGCTCGGTGAAGAAGCCGGCGTGATTTCCGGGGTTCGAGTACGGACTGTGGTCCGCGTAGTCGAAGAGCGTGGGCGCGGGCATCGGTGTCCTCCCTCGGCTGTGTCGGAAGGCTACCGCGCACACCGTGACAGTGGACAGCACCCTCGTTCGACACGTGCTGCCTGGGCGCGAACAGCACCTACAGCGTGACGGTGGGGTGCTCGATCTCGGTCACCGGGCCGTACGTGGACCGGGCGGGCAACGTCATGACGTCAGGCGGGGGTACGGAGCGTGCGAGGCGGGTACGTCGCGAGCGGGGAACTGTTACCGGGCAGGGTACGTTGCTCCGCGTTGACATCGTCGACTCTCAGCAACACACCTCACCGGCGAACGTTCAGACGCCCTCAACTGGTGTGCGCCGGGAGCAGGCGGCCGCGACCGTCCGCTCGGACTGGAGCAGGTACTCGTCGAGCTCCGCGGCGGCCGCCTCGCTGTCCCCGGCGAGCCGCGGCTCCGCCGCACGGAGCGTGTTGCGCGACACGGCGAGGGTCTCGGCCACGGCCTTCTCGGAGAGGCGCTCGCCCGGCCACGCCTTGCCCGTGATGATCCACGACCGTATCGACTCCGCGCTGCGCTCGACGAGCTCCCCGACCTTGGCCTCGGAAGAACCGACCCGACAGGTACGCGGCAACCGATTCGTGGAACCGGCCCTCGACCAGGTATCCTGCTACGGCCCGCTGCTCCTGTGGCGGGCATAGGTAGCGTGTCCGAGCGGCCTAAGGAGCACGCCTCGAAAGCGTGTGTGGGTGAAAGTCCACCGTGGGTTCAAATCCCACCGCTACCGCACCCTGAAGGCCCCCAACCGC
>Ga0233375_1000105_pt1 | contig 52164 bp, 33 predicted proteins | sample ElkDunMinimDraft_10_FD_191539 | JGI IMG/M metagenome (GOLD analysis project Ga0233375, IMG submission 191539) | Fecal eukaryotic communites from dung pellets of Tule Elk in California, USA - Elk Dung E16 | ecosystem: Host-associated > Mammals > Digestive system > Large intestine > Fecal | place...
GCCCATCGGACGTCGGCGTCCAGTTCCGGATCCCGACAGCTGGTCCCGATCGCACACCTCACCCCTTGACAGGGGCATGCCCATCACGCGGGCATTCGCCCAACTCGAATACGAGCCTGCGCCGGTAAGCGGTCCCGAATTAGCTCTGAGCTGAGCCGTTCCAGCCCTGCCGGGAAGGAGGTGGGGGACATGATGACGGTCCATGTGCTGAGCGCGGGGAGCGGGTACACGTACCTGAGCCAGCAGGTCGCGTCGGGGGACGTGCCGCGGGGTCGTGGGGTGTCGTTGACGGACTACTACATGCAGCATGGCAACCCGCCGGGCCGGTGGGTCGGCACCGGGATGGAGCAGCTGGGGGTCTCGGGCCGGGTGCTGGAGAGGCAGATGAAGTCGTTGTTCGGGCAGGGCCGCCACCCCGATGCGGGCCGGCTGGAGCTCGAGGCCTTGGCCCGCGGTGCCTCGACGAAGGACGCGGCCCGCGCCGGCGCGCTGGGCCGGGCGTTCCCGGTCTTCGAGAGCGCGGAGGATGACGGGTATCGGGCGGGGTTGGAGGCCGCGTTCGCGCGGTTTGCTCGCGAGAACGACCGTCCGCCGGAACCGGGTGTGGAGCGGGATGGGCTCCGCTGGGAGGTGGGCCGGGCCCTGGCGACGCGGAAAGGCGGAGCCGAGGGTCGTGGCCCGCTGACCGATGACGAGGTGGCGCGGTGGTTGGCCGAGCGGGGCGGGCAGCCGCGGCGGGCGGTGGCGGGGTATGACCTGGTGTTCACCCCGTCCAAGAGCATCAGCGTGCTGTGGGGCCTGGGCGACCCGGCCACGCGTGAAGCGATCACGAAGGCGCACACCGATGCCTGGCAGGACACGCTGGCGTGGATCGAGGCGGAGGCCGCGCTCACGCGTGGGGGTGCGGGTGGTGTGCGGCAGATCGATACCCATGGTCTGACGGCGGTCGCGTTCGACCATCTCGATTCCCGCACGGGGGACCCGAACCTGCATACCCATGTTGCGGTCTCGACGAAGGTCCTCGGTGTGGATGGTGGGTGGCGGGCTCTGGATGGGCGGGTGCTGCTGGGTCTGAAGGTCGCGGCTTCTGAGCGGTACAACACGCGGATCGAGCAGCTGTTGGTCGAGCGGCTCGGGGTCGCATTCCATACCGAGTCGCGGGGTCGGGGCAAGCAGGGTGTGCGGGAGATCGTGGGTGTCCCGAAGGCGTTGCGGGATGCGTTCTCCAAGCGGCGGGCCGCGATCGTGGAGTCGTACGAGGGCCTGCGGGCCGCGTACCGGGCCAGTCATGGGCATGAGCCGGCGACGGAGGCGGCGTTCGGGCTGACGCAGCAGGCCAACCTGAACACCCGCCCGGGCAAGGGTGCCCCGGTCGGACTGCGTGACCGCCTGCCGCAGTGGGCGGGTGTCGCCGCGACGGCCCTGGGCGGCCGGGCCGCGGTGGCCGGCATGCTCACCACAGCCCTGCACCCCAGCGCGGGGGAGGGCCGCGTCGTGGTGGACGAGCCGGGCGACCTGTGGGCCGCTGTCGCGCAGGACCTGGCCGGGCGCGGCATCGCCCGCTGGGCGGCCCAGGACGTCACGGAAGCCGTTGGCCGGCTCGCGACCCTGTGGCCCGGGGCCCGGGTCTTCCGACCGCTGCGGTGGGCGAGCCCCGCAGGACGCCAGACCAGGCTCGCCGGCCTGGCCGGGCAGGTGCTGGCCCAGGGTGACCTGGTGGACGCGTGCCTGACGAACGTGGCGGGTAGGCGGTCGACGTGGACGACGTACCATCTGCAGGCCGAGGCGACCCGCCTGGCCCGCGAGCACGCCCCCAAGGGTGCGGACCTGCTCGCCCTGGCAGCGACGATCTCCGGGTATGCCGTGGCCGGCAGCTTGCAGGTCACACCGCCGGACGTGAACGAGCCGCCGGACGTCATGCGCCGTGAGGACGGCGAGTCGGTGTACTTCGTGCACGGCTCCACCAAGTACACCTCTCTCGCGGTCTTGGAGGCCGAGGACCAGCTCCTGGCCGCTGCACGCACCCCGGGTGGTCTGGTCATCGACCCGGGCGCGGTGGAGCGCGCGATCGAGCAGGTCCGGGTCGAGCGGGGTCGGGTGCTGAACGCCGGGCAGCGGGACCTGGTCGCGCACTTCGCAGCCAGCACCGTGCTCGCGGCGGGGATCGGCCCGGCCGGGACCGGGAAGACCACGGCCATGCGCGCCTTCGCTCACGCGGTCCAGGACGCGGGCGGCAAGCTGATCGCTCTGGCGCCGTCGGCCGCCGCCGCGGAGGTCCTCGGCGCTGACCTGGGTGACGGGATCACCGCGGAGACCCTGGACATGTTCCTCCTGGCCAGCCGCGGCAAGGGAGGGGAGCGTCTGCGCGAACGCCTGGCCGTGGAGCCGGGCACGGTCGTGCTGGTCGACGAGGCCAGCCTGGCCGGGACCCTCGCCCTGGCCGACGTCCTGACCATCACCCAGCGAGCCGGCGGCAGCCTGCGGCTGCTCGGCGACCCGGCCCAGCTCAGCGCTGTCGCGGCCGGTGGCGCATTGAGGTTGATCACACAGCAGGCCGGGGCGGTCGAGCTGACGCACATCCACCGCTTCCGCACCCCCGGCGAAGCCGATGCCTCCCTGCAGGTCCGCGAGGGTGACCACCGGGGCCTGGACTTCTACATCACCGGCCGCCGCACCCAGGGCGGGTCGGCAGCGGCCATGGCGGAGGAGATGTTCGCGAGCTGGATCACCGACTCCGACGCAGGATCCAAGACGATCATGATCGCCGCAACCAACACCCTGGTCACCGAGCTCTCCGCCCGCGCCCGCCTGCACCGGATCACCCGCGGGGAGGTCGAGGGCGACGGCGTTGTCCTGCACGACGAGAACCGCGCCGGGATCGGCGACGTGATCGTGACCCGGCTGAACAACCGCCACCTGCACGCCGAGGACGACGACGGGAACATCGACTGGGCCCGCGACTGGGTCAAGAACGGCGACCTGTGGCGCGTGACCGCCCGCAGCGCGGACGGCGCACTGGAGGCCCAGCACCTGGACACCGGTGCCACGGTCACTCTTCCCGCGGACTACGTCGCCGCGCATGTCGAGCTCGGGTACGCCGTGACGATCCACCGGGTGCAGGGCATGACCGTCGACACCTCCCACGCGATTGTCGGCGTTGGCATGACCCGCAATGAGCTCTACACCGCCATCACCCGCGGCGCGTTGTCGAACCGGGTCTACGTGGAGACCGACGACGTCCTCGACCTCGACCCGCATCGCCAACCGAACACCGAGCGTGCGGTGCTGAACGCGCTCAAGGGTGTCCTGGACCGCGACGGCGAAGAGATGTCCGCGTCGAGGATGATCGAGGACGAGTGGGACTATGCGCACTCCCTGGCCCGCCTGGTCCCCGAGTACGAGGACGCGTACCTCACGTTCCTCGAACCCGACCGCATCGGACGCCTCGCCCAGGCGGTGCGGTCGGTGCTGCCCGAGCGGATGGCGGACCTGGTGCTCGTGGACGAGGTGTGGCCGGTGCTGGCCAAGCGCCTGTCCATGCACGAGGCCGCCGGCACCGACCCGGAGACCGTGGTTCGGCGTGCGGCTTGGAACGGGTTCGGGGACGCGAAGTCGATCGCGAAGGTCCTGCACTACCGCATCGGCCTACCCCGACCCCACGACCACGACGAGCGCGGCCTTCCGGCCTGGATGACGACCGCACCCGACACCACCGACAACCTGTTCTGGGACGTTGACGCACCGACGACCGCCACGGCGCCCGGCACGGACGGACCTGGCCCGTTCACTGCCACGTCGCCGGAGGAACCGGGGAAAGGCCCCAACGTCGCGGCTGGAACGGGCGCTCCGACCGGAGCGGATCGCGAGCCAGCCACCGCCAACCATGGGCCGGTCCTGGTCGATGCGGGGGAGCGGGATCTGGTGGTCGAGATCACCGGGCACGCGTGGACCTGGTGGACCCGACAGAAGGCCACCCAGTCCTGGGCCAACAGGTACATGGCCAGCCGTGGTCTGGCCGACGCCGAGTGGGGCGCTGCCCCAGCGTCTTGGACCGGACTGACCGACCACCTGCAGACCCTCGGGTACTCGCCCGACCAGCTCGTCACCGCCGGCGTCGCCACCCGGACCCGGGACGGGCGGGTCATCGACAAGTTCCGCAACCGGATCGTGTTCCCCTACCGGAACCAGTCCGGACAGGTCGTCGGCGTCACCGGACGCATCAACCCCGCCGAGGCGGACGCGGGTGAGGGACGTTCGCCGAAGTACCTGAACACCCCCGAGACCGCGGCGTACCGCAAGGGCGAGCTCGTCTACGGCATGGACCCGAGCGCGGTCGCACGTCTGGCTGCGGGCGCGCGGCCGGTGCTGGTCGAGGGACCAACTGATCACGCCGCCCTCCACCTGGCCGCCGCCCACCTTGCGGAGCAGACCGGGATCCAGATCGTCCCGGTCGCGGCGGGAGGCACCGGCGTCACCGCACAGCACCTGCAAGCACTGCGGGACGCCACCGGTAGAGACCTGAGCGACCTGATCGTCGCCCTGGACCCCGACACTGCCGGCCGGACGGCCGCCGCGCGGGTCTGGTCGCTGCTCACCCCTGACGAGGCCGCACAGGCCCGGGCGCTCGACCTGGCGACCGACCCCGCACAGACCGCGACCGAGAGCCCTGACGCCCTCGCGGACGCCCTGACCACGCCGATCCCGCTGGCGTGGTTCGCGATGGCACCCAACCTGCAGACCATCCGGGACCTGGACCACTTCGAACGCCAGATCCCGCAGCTACGGGCACTGATCGACCACCTCTACGGCCGGGTCGGGCTCAACCACTGGTGGCCCCTGATCGAGCACATCGCTCACGCCGTCGGTCACACGGCCGGTGCCGAGGGCCACGAGCAGCTGGACGTTGCCTCGGTGCGTAAGGTCCTGACGGACTACCTCGCCGACCGCATCACCGGCCAGGCCCAGACCGAACCGGCCACCAACATCGACCAGGTCGCCGAGACGAGCGCAGAACCGGTCGGACAAGCCCGGCCGGTGACCGACCCGCTGGTGCAGGCGTGGCTGACCGGGCATGCCGACCTGATCGCTGCTCGCCTGGACGCCCTCGTCGAGCGTGCGGTGACCGACCCGCAGCTGTGGATGGAGACGATTTCCCCGCCGCCTCCACCCGGCGCTGCCCTGGATGCGTGGAGGGCCGCGATGCGGCACGTGCTGGCCTACCGCGACCGATATCAGATCACCGATCCTGTCTACCCGCTCGGGCCAGGTCCTCAGAAGGGCGAACGCGGTGACGCGCAGACCATCGCCGCTCGAGCCCTGGACGTCATCACTGCTACCGGTGCGCAAGCCCGCCTGGTGGCGCGGCCTGGATCGCGGCCCATGGAACGTACCCCGGTGGTGCTGGCCGATGCGCGCGCACGAACCGCTGAGCGCTTGTGCCGAGAGATTGACGAGTTTGACCGTCATGAGCAGGGACAGCCCCAGCATGAGTCGGGTCGCGTGTCTGGTCCATAGCGCCTCGATGGGCAGGCCTCACTTGGCGCGTGGAATCCGGAATGTCGGTGGCGGGCCGTACGGTCAGCCCATGACGATGACCGAGGCTCCGGCGTCAGATGCGAACGGAGCAGGACGGGTGACGAACCAGGTTCGAGGGTCTGCTTTCGATCCGATCCTGATGCTAGCGAGCGCGCTCCAGGCGGTGCCGAGTTCACACGCTGTGCTCCTTGGCGCTGGGGTATCCATCGCCGCGGGCGTCCCGTCCGCCTGGGGCGTGCAGGAGGAGCTGATCCGCCGGATCGCTGTCATGTGCGACGCTGATATTCCTGGATCGCCTCACCAGTGGTACCGCGAGCAGTTCGCCACAGATCCCACCTACCAGGGCTTGCTGGAGGAGCTGGCTCCTACTCAGCATGAGCGGCAGGCCATCCTTCGTAGTTTCTTCGAGCCGGATCCGCGCGACCAGGACGCGCGACCAGCCCAGCCCAGCCCAGCACACGTCGCGCTTGCCCGCCTGGCCAAGTCCGGTCATCTGCGGATCTTCGTCACCCTCAACTTCGACCAGCTCATGGAGCGCGCGCTACGGTCCGAGGACGTCGAGCCAACCGTGGTGCGTAGCCTCAAGGATCTGGAAGGCCTCGCCCCGTTGCACACCATCCGCTGCCTGGTCGTTCACCTGCACGGTGACTACTTGACGGCCAGCGCGATGCGGAACACCGCGAGCGAGCTCGCGGCGTATGAGCCGGTCGTCGTCGATTTTCTGCAGCGGATGCTGCACGACTACGCGCTGCTCGTCGTCGGCTGGTCCGCCGAGTACGACCCGGCCCTGCGACACGAGATCAGCCGCAGCCTGCTGGAGCGCTATACCTCCTACTGGGTGACGCCTGGCGCCCTGGGCGCGCAGGCGATCGAGCTGGCCACCGCACGTCGTATCGTCCACACACCAACCACTGCTGACGACGCGCTGTCGCGACTGGCCGACGCGGTCCAGTCGTTGGACTTTCGCCAGACACAACACCCCCTGACCCTCGCCGATGCCGTCGGCACGGTGAAGCGCGAGATCTCGGGCCGCGACGTCGCGATCGGCGTCCACGACCGGCTGCGCATGGCATTGACGCATCTCTGGGAGCACCCCGACCTGAACCGGACGAGTCTCCGAACCGGCGAGCGGTACGAGCAGGTCGCTGCCCGGCTGGTCGAGGCGGCACTGGTGCCAGCTGCCTTGATCGCGGCGACCAGCTACTGGGGCGACGAGCGGACCGATACCTGGTGGTTGCCGGAGGTCGTGCGCTTCTCTTCTCGGTACGGTGGCAGTGGCCCGGCAGAATCGCCAGATCTCGCCGAGGTCGTAGGAACCGTGCTCTTCCACGCCGCCGGCGTCGCATCGGTCGCGGCAGGACGTTTCCCGGCCGCGCGCAGTCTGTTGGCGGCCGAGGCAGTACCTGGTCGTGACGGGCGGGCACTCTTGCTGGCACGACTGCATGCCAGTGCCGGGTTTCGGGGGTCCTCCGCTCCGTCTGCCAGCGTCATGCAGCACCTCCACCCCATCTTCGTGGAGCACCTCGCTCTGGGACCGCATGCCTATGAGGACGCGTGGGAACTCTTCGACCTCCTCGTCCTCGTCAAGCGCACCAGCGCCCATGAGCAGTTTCGTCGCCTCTCCAGAATCTATGACGATGCGCAGGAAAACCTCGCCACGCGTAAGCGAATCCAAACCGCCGCTTCCCAGCTCGTCGATGCTCAGATAGAGGCGGCCGTGCAGGTAGTCAGTGCCACGCAGGATCGAGACCGGGCCCTCGAGTCAGTAGCGACCGTTGCCTGGGCGCAAGGCCACCATCTCCGTGTTGCCTACGGACACCCCGGTGGAGCACGGTCGGCCCTTGCCGAAGCCCTCATCCATCGGTTGCGCCGAGACCGCAATGCCCCTGCCAGCGTTCGCGACGCCCATCCGCTCATCGCGGCAGGTGCCGTTCCTTACCAGAAGATGCAGACGGTCTTGGATGCTGTCTCATTCGCGGTAGGCCGCGACAGCGAGCACCTCGCAACGAGACAGCAGCCCGGAACCGACACGGGGCCACTGAACGATTTCTGGCTCGACACGGGAGAACCGTCTTGACTCTGAGCGGTATCAGTCCGCTCATGAGTCGTGCCCAGCAGGCCGCCACGACGACCACGGCTGAATCCACCTTCTCTGCGAGGCTGACCACCATCAGATACCAGCTGTCCACAAGAGGACTGCTCGCAAGAGCCTGTGAGCGTTCCCGCCGATGTCTTGGTCGTTGCGGTCCGAACGGACGCGGCCGCTGGACCTGTCGATGCAGGCGGACGTCGACCTGACGGTGCAGCGCTCTCCAGCGGCTCGCGAGGGTCCAGCCGCGGTTCAGACGCGTTCGCTGCGCAGGACGACGCGATCAGGCACCGTGGCGCGGAGTGTGTGAAGGGCGATGGGATCTGACGACGAGCCTGACCCAGTCCGGGACGCCAACGGCCACCGCGACAGTTCCGGTGCCGCGAGGCGCGTCGGACCTGGTCAGCGGATCCGGGCAGACGCCGGATGTGAGGCGGGCGGAATCGTGGCTGGGACGTCTAGTTGTGGTGTCCAGGGACGTTGGTCAGTCGGCTGATGGGTGGCTGGTTGCCGATCGCGCTGTGGAGCCTGTGGTGATTGTAGAAGTGCAGCCATCCGGGCAGGGCGGCTCGGCGTTCGGCTTCTGAGGTGTAGAAACGGGCGAAGGCCCCAGGCGTCCGGCGATCTGCACCGGGCCCAGGTGGTGACGCCACCGCAGTGCCACGATCTGCTTGACCACCGGTTGCGGGGACCTGGTCGGGCTGTGGTGTGGGCGGGAGGACCGGTCGGCCATCCCCGCGGTGCCCTCGGCCCGGTACCGGTCGGCCCATTTCCGGGCCGTGCGTGGGGAGACCATGAACATCTTCGCCGCAGCGGTGTGGGTCCATCCGGACTCGACGACCAGACGCGCCAGGCGCAGACGTGTTCTCGGGGTCAGCAGCGCGTTAGCGTGGGACACGAAGGCATCCGGGTCGTGACGTGGTTACTCGACATCTCCACTTCACAACCGGAGGCCTTCGTCATCCCGTAACCCGACCGCGTGTCGTCACGGAATCGGGACAACCTCCCTGGACATCACATCTAGTGGCACGACTGCGCCGAGCCGGACCAGGCATTCTCGGCATCTGGCCAGGTTCGGCGGGAAAGCGGAGCGGGCTGGGTCTAGAGCAAGTCGTCCAGGTTCAGCACGCCTTGGGACAGGCGGCGTGCGGTGGTCTCGCACTGAGTCTGCGCGCGCCCGAAAAGGAGCTCAGCCGCCAAACGGCGGCGGCAAGCGATGATCGCGGACACGTCCGCCTCTTCCATGTCTATTGCTGGACTGACCGCGGACGCCGCACGGCTCCGACTCCCACTGACAGTCCTTCGCCCATCCCTTCACGCGCGCCACAGACACTCGCACCCCGATCTTCCTCCGTGCCCTCCATAACCCAGCTCTCCTCTGTCCACTCCGCCTTGCCCAGCCGCTCGCCACCCCTTCCTCACCGCCTCTCACACGGGTTACATTCAAGGCGCTATAGAGGAATGTTCTGGTATCTCGCCTACCGCCTTGCTTCGTGGCTGCAGCGATTGACGGGGGATCTGCTACCCGACTGCCCGCCATAAGATGAGGTCTCTGCCGCCAGCTGCATAGGAAGGGGCAGCGTGCCGACGAGTGTCATCGATGTTGCAGAGGCCTTTTGCTCTGTTCGCACGCCCGCGAGCATGCTTGAGATGCCGGGTCGCGTGCTCTACGAGCTCGGGGATGGGGTTCGGCGCTTTTACGCGAGCCAGCCCGCAGCGAGTATGGACCAGGATGGTGGCGCATACCTCGGAGGATGGCCGTCAGCAAACTACGGCGCCGTTCGTGGTGATCTCCTGCTCACGAGCCTCCTCTATAACGAGCATATTGTCGTCAAGGACCCGCTTTACGACTGGTTCGCGCCTGAGCAATACCTCAATGAACACAAGTTGGCAGCCCGCCCTGGTTATATGACATCCGACGGGCAGCCGAACGTGAGGGAAACCCGCAGATACATCGCCAATGCGCTCGCCAGGCTCGCACATATCCAACCGCTAGTCGACCGCGGACTGGTCCGCCTGGTGCCTGGCGAAGCGCTCGTCAATGCAGGCAATAGCGCCACCGAAAAGTTGTCCGCCGCAGTCATCAGCCGACTCCTTCCGCTGATCGATGACTACGTTCAAAGGTTTACGCCGGGCGACATTCCCGTCGAGGACAACCTGAGGGGAATGTTCGCGTTTGTTGGAGGCGAAGCCGCAGAACAGTATGCCAGGACGCTGAGGAGTGCGGTCGAATACTTCGCTCGAGAGTTCGTCCTGGCCGAGAGTTCTGGCGCTGATTACGTTGCACCATTTGCGCACGAGAAATTCCTGGTGGACAAAGGGGTCGGATCGGCCATCTCCCCCTCAGGCGGGGTGACAACAGCCTTGATGGCATCCGACGTTCCAATCTTTTCAGGATTAACACCAAGCCTAGTCGCGAAAATTCACGACGATGACGCGTTCGGGGAGTTTAGGCAGACCCTTCACGAGGTGTACCAGAACGCACCGGCCAACAATGCCGACGAATTGAGAGAGTATGTGCGCGACCAGGACCGAGCGCTTCTCTCGCCCAGGCTATACGAGGCTCGAAGACTTGGTTCAGGAAGTCTTCTGCGCGAAGCGGGGCTGACGCTGAAAGGGTCGGCATTTGGAATCGTCGCGGGCCTCGCCGTCGATGTCACAGCGGGAACTCCAGGAATTGCGACCGCACTAGGAGCCTTGGGCCCGATCGGCTCGACAATGATAGAGCGTCGGCGAGCGCGTGGTGGCTCCCAGCGCATTTGGTCGGCTCTTGTAAATCACAGCGGGCAGGTTTCAAGCGAGCTTGACGGCGTGGAGGTCCACGACCGGCAGGGGATGAGGGGGAGTGCGGGGTGGGGGATACCGCAGCTCCCCTCGGACTTGCTAACTATTTCCGAAGGTGCGATTTTCGCGGACTGGATGGATGTCCCGAGCCCGGCGCAAGGGGTCGGCGGATTCGTCGAGGGCGAGTATCGACCCTGCGATTGCGGAAGTGGTCGTAAATTCCGATTCTGCTGCAAGGGGATTGCGCTTAGGTGATCTGAGCGTGACGGCAGGTGAAGGCGGCCCTTCCAAGTAACTCACGCGCTGTCTCAACGGACTGTTGGTGAGACAAGCGCACCTCCTCAAAGAGGGGGTGCGCTGCCGTGACGATGTCGATCCGCAAGGTCTCGGCCGGAGACGGCTACGCCTACCTCCTGCGTTCCGGCGTCCGCGGTGATGGGGATCGCTCGGCACTGGATCAAGTGACTCGGTACTACCTGGAGGCGGGTACCCCGCCGGGGTTCTGGCTCAGCTCTGGTCTTGAGGCTCTGGACCCAGCTCTCGCCGTGAACAGCCCGGAGGGCGCTCCGGGCGAGGGAGCGCCCGACATCGACGGCGTCGTCGAGGGCGACGTGGTGACTGAGGATCAGCTCAAGCTCTTGATCGGCGCTGGGCGGCACCCGCTCACCGGTGCGCGGCTGGGACGGGACTGCCGGACCTACGAGCCGGTCGGGCAGCGGATCGAGGAACGGGTCGCGAAGCTCGACCGCTGGCTTACCGACGACGAGCGCGCCATCGCGACAGCAGCGATCGAGTCGGAGGAGCACCGCGCCGGGGACCGGCATGCCGTTGCTGGCTTTGACCTGACGTTCTCGGCGCCGAAGTCGGTGAGCGTGCTGTGGGCGTTGGCGGATGCCGATACCCAGGCCCGGATCGTGGAGGCCCATCACGCCGCAGTGCGCGAGACCCTCGAACTGCTCGAACGCCACGTCGCCGCGACACGGGTCGGCAAGGACGGCGTCACCCAGGCGGACGTCGCCGGCTTGATCGCTGCCGCGTTCGACCATTGGGACTCCCGGGCCAACGATCCCCAGCTGCACACCCATGTCGTGGTCTCCAACAGGGTCAAGACGCTCATCGACAGCGTCTGGCGAACCCTGGACGGCAAGCCCTTGTACGACGCAGTGGTCGCACTGTCGGCGCACTACGACGTAGTTCTGCGCGACCGCCTCACCGGGACCTTCGGCCTGGCCTGGGAGCGCCGTCATCGGGGGGGGCTGATCGGAACCCGCAGTGGGAGATCGAAGGCGTCAGCGAGGACCTGATCGCCGAATTCTCGACCCGGTCGACGCAGATCAACGCCGCCACGGACGTCCTCATTGCGGAGTGCATCGCCCGGCATGGGCGCCGACCCTCCAAGACGATGGTCGGCCAACTGCGGGCCCAGGCCACGCTGGCCACCCGCCCGGAGAAGACTCTGCACTCCCTGCACGACCTGACCACGGGCTGGCGCCGCCGCGCCACGCCCACCCGCGCTCGACGGCGGCGACCCGGTCGCCTTCGCTCGCCGCCTGACCACCACGGGCACAGCCCGCACCCACAGCGCGCCGCACCGTCGCCGCACCCGCTCAACCGCGCATCAGGACGTAGTCAGCGATGGCCACGGCCCACCGCGTACGTCGACCAGCACAGACCGCGTGTTCTGGAGACGCTGCTAGCCCGACGCTCCTATGCTTTCGGGCTCCGGACCTTATCAGCCCATACGCTGGAGCCGACCTTGAGCCCACGCCGTCTGACAACCGTGATCACTGGTGTCATCGCCACCGCCGTGTTGTCGTCCTCGCTGTCACCACATGGACCAAGGGTGAGCAGATCGCTGGAATCGTCAGTGCGGTATGCGGGGTGCTCGCCGTAGGCGCTGCCGTCGTGCCGTTACTGTCGCGGCCGGAGGGGAGCGAGCGCAACCACCGATGGTGGGTAGTCCGAACCGGCAGGGTGCGGGCGGGGAAGGACTCAACAGCTATCACAGGAGCAAGCGCATTCGGCGACGTACTGCCGGACTCCGTCGACCTGTTGCGTACTGGGAGGATCACCGTCGGCGACGAGAGCGTCGCAATCACTGGGCTGCAAACGGCCGGCTCGCACGCTAGAAAGGAGGCTGCGCCCCAATCCGCTACGGTGGGTCCGACCTCACCTCGTGACATTGAGTCCCAGATGGACGTTGAGCGCAGTGGGCAAGTTCGTGCTGGTGACAACAGCACGAACGTCACCGGCGTGGTCGGTTCGTTGACCATCGCTCGCCCCGCCGATGTTCCTCGCCCGCGGCACACCGATTACCTCGTCCGTGTCCGTCAGCTTCGGCCCGAGACGCTGCGGGGGCGAGAACTCGAGGTAGCAGAGCTGGCCGAGTTCTGCAGTTGCGCTGATGGGCCCGCATACGTGTGGTGGCAAGCTGGTCCATGGGCGGGCAAGACCGCTCTTATGGCCCACTTCGTGGACAACCCGCCCGCCGCAGTACGGATCGTGTCGTTTTTTGTCATCGCGCGAGATGCCGCCGAGGCCGATAGCGATGCGTTCCTGGAAGTCGTAATCCCACAGCTCGCGGAGATAGCCGAGCTGCCCGTGCCTTCCACCGTCGCCGGGAACCGAAAACGCGACTTCTTCTGGGAATTGGTCGAGAAGGCCGATGCTGCATGTGCCGGGCGCGGTGAACGTCTAGTGCTGCTGGTGGACGGGCTCGACGAGGACCGAAGCCTGACCGTGCCGGGGTCGGCGCGCAGTATCGCATCGATACTGCCCAAACAGGCAGGCAGGTCATTCAGAGTGATCGTGGCCGGACGTCAGAACCCGCCGATCCCCGCCGATGTGCAGGCCGACCACCCGCTGCGCGACCCTGCAATCGTTCGCCTCTTGGCCCCATCGCCGCATGGCCTGGCGATCAGAGCACAGGCCGAACTTCAGCTTCGGGCGCACCTTGACGATGGTGGACTCCAGCACGAGGTACTTGCGTTCGTGACCGTGGCGCGTGGTGGCCTCACGGTCTCAGATCTGGCCGAACTAACCGGAGAGACCGTCCCCCGTGTGCGGGATGTGCTCGACTCCCACTCAGGGCGGGCTTACCAGCTCCGTAATCAGGTGTGGTCGACTGCCGAGGAAGTGATGCTCGCGCACGACAAGCTCCGTGAGGCCGCTCAGGAAGGCATCGCTCCCGCGGAGTGGAATAAGAAACTGGCTGCACTGGCAAGATGGGCCGCCAGCTACCGCGACCGTGGATGGCGGGCAGACTCTCCTGAATACCTCCTGACCGGACTGCAGCGGGTTCTGCTCGAGGTGGGCGACGTCGCGGGGCTCGTTGCCCACGTCGCTGACCTGGACCGACTGGAACTGCTGCGCTCGGTGACGGGTGGCGATGCTGCAGGTCTGGGACAGGTGAACGCCGCAATAGAGCATGTCGGGAGCGACTCTGCCAATGCGGAACTCATCGTTCGACTGGCGCTGGTAAGGGACCATCTGTCGGACCGGAACGGCAACTTGCCTCAGGAAGTGCCCGAGGTCTGGGTACGACTCGGCGAGCCACGACGTGCCGAAGCACTGGCCGAATCGTCCATAGATCCCAGTACGCGGTCCGATGCTCTCGGATTGCTCATCAAACCACTGATCGAGTGTGGATACGGCAACCGTGTCGGCAGGGTCATCGAGAAGGCACGCGCGGCGGCAACTCTCGCCGACGCGGAAGTGCCTTGGAGTAGCAGCTACAGACTTATCCTCGCCGACCGGCTTCAAGCCGCCGGCTTCCGCGACGAGGCGGTTGATCTCCTACACCGCGTCTATGAGTCCGACCAAGTCCGCGACATTCGTTCTGCCGTCATGGCACTCGATCTGCTGGAACTTGTGGCTCCGGACGACGCCGTACACCGTGACGCGACGGTAACTGAGGTCCTCGCAACCAGGTTCGACACGATGGAGCGCATAGAGGTTGTTGATGAAATCGCGTCTGTCCGTCTATTGCGGCATGACCCGCGCACCGTCGCTGACCTCGTAACTTCGGCAATCGTCGAGGCAATCTCGATCCCACAGCCCATTTACCACTTCGACGTGTTCCGAAGACTCGCAAACTTTGCGGCTTCCGCTGGGCGCGTTGCTAGCGCCGTCGCTCTACTCGACCGGATCCAAGCTCTCGCTAGATCTTTGCCGAAGGTCTGGAATCGGATAGACGCCCTAAGAGCTGCCGCAATCCTGGCCTGTGACCTGGACGACGCGCAGGCGGCACGGTCGTTTGCACTAGAAGCGCGAGACCTCATTGACTCCACCGCCGAGCCCGCGCCAGGACAACAGCGACAAATGATGCTGAGGCAGTTGGCCGGAACGTTGGGACGGGCCCACGCCGCGGAGGAAGCGTTAGCCACTGCGGATCGCGCCACAGACCCGGATCGGCGCCACGAACTTCTCGCCAGCATAGCAACAGTGCTCGTCGAAGTGGGGCAAATCAACACTGCCAACAGAATCCTCGGCCAACTACCCGACGCGACCGACACTGCGAACGCACACTTGGCCATGGCGCAGCACCATGCGTCCGCCGGGCGCTTCTGGGCTGCGGACGTAGCGCTCGCGGCGGTTACAGACCCGAGCCGCCGCGCGCGTGCGCTGGGATCCAGCGCGCTCTACGCCATCGGCCACGACGACACCGACCGTGCCCGCACTATCGCCGTCGAAGCTGAGAACATCGCACGGGGCATTTTGCCGAGGCAGAGGGCAATAAGGGTGCTATGTGCGCTCGGCGTCGCACATCATCAATTGGGCGACGCTGTACGTGCACACACCGCAGTGGCCGCGGGTCTGCAGGAGGCTCATCGCACGGTGTCGAACTTGGAGCAAGGGACTTGGGCTTCGTTGTGCCGCGCCGCAGTTGCACTGGCGGAAACAGGCCAGCAGGAAGTGGCGCAATCGGTTGCAGCGGAAGTAGTAGACCTCGCCGCAGAACGCCTATCATCCGGCCGCCTCCTGTTCGTCGAGACCAGCGAAATTATTCAAGGGCTTGCACCAATGGGATCCTCTGTTCGGCGTCGAATGTCAGCTCTCCTGACCGCGATACCTCCTCACAATCGTAACGGCCAATGGTTCGCCTCCGTTGCATACGTCGCATATCAGTACCTGGACCCTGCGACTGCATCACGAGTCCTCGACATGGCCGTGGAACGCCTTAAGTCGTCGAGTGCGGACGAGGAGCGGGCGAGGGTGTCCGTCGGTATTGCTGCGACCTCGATGCGACTGGGTCGAACCGAACAAGCATATGAGCACCTAGTTGCCGCCATCGGAATTGCCGATACGTTATCGCCTGGGTCGAGACGATCCATTCTTGATCAAGCGCTGTACAATATGGGCGGTATGGATGAAGGTCGCGCCTACGAGGCCGTTATCGGTCACGTTGACCCATCCGATTACGAGTACCTCTGCTTAAGTTTGGCAGGAGCGCTCGGCGAACTTGGGCGACTTGACGAAGCTGGACGGTATCGCGAAGAATTCACTGGAGAAACTCGCCGAGACTTCGTCGAGCATTTCGCAGATGGGCTGGTCCGTGGAGGACTTAGTGCAGAGGCCATGGCCGAGTACCACCTGGCGGAGGATGCCGAAACCAGCCAACGACTGATCGTCGTCGCGGTACGCGCGCAAATGGCCCGAAACGAGATCGTCACTGCTGTGCAGCTCGCTACCAGATGTCCTGTCACCTCCGAGCTTCGTAACATGCTGCCCGATCTACTTGAACAGTGTGACACCGACCAGGCCCGTGCGGTCGCTTCAATCTGTGCAATTCACGATCCGGTCTCCGACATCGCGGATCATCTCGCAAGCACCCTTCCCGAGATTCTCGTCGCCAACGAAGATGTGATTCGCCGGATCTACCGAGACAATGGCGAACTGCATAACTAATGCGCCGTTCCGGGTGGCTGCTTCAGCGCGCTTCCGATGGCTGGCACGGCGCCGGCCGACCGCCAGCTCGTGTCACGCTCTCGACCGCTAGCTTCATGTCCAGATGAGGTCGGTGCCGAGCAGCTGGGGATGGTCCTTGCTGATGGACGGACGGAACGGTTCGTCGTTTCGGCACAGGGGCAGAGAGTCCACTCGACTCGTCCTGGCCGTTACCAGGCCCGACTCGGTCACTTTGCCCACGCGCTTTCCGACGCTGTCTGGCACCTATGCGATGGTCTGCCGGGGACTCTCGATCATCTGCCTATTGCGGCGACCCTGTTGCCTGACAAGCCTCCGCAGAGGGCCACCCAAGGACGTGGTGGACGATGCTGGCACAGCCGATGTCTGCGAGGACGATCGTGCCGACAGCGACGGCCATGGACACGAGGGCGACCACCAATGCCCAGCGCCCGATCTTGAAAGCATCGGCCGAGGCTCCAATTGACGCCACAGTCGACAGGATGTCGCGGTAGTCGCGATCTGCGGCTACCAATGACTCGAATCGGGCGTCCTGTAGTTCTCGAACGCGCTGATTGAAGCTGCGGGACGTCTCGTCGGCATCTTGCAGGTTCTGATCGTCGGCTCCCGTGCGAGGGCTGGGTCGATAGAGGAAGTCGTCACCCCCACCCCATTGCCACATGCGGCTGTTGTCCCAGAAGGCAGCGGTTTCGCGCCTCACGGTAGTGAGGTCGAGGCTGAGCGTCAGGAAGTTCCGCCGCAGATCGCGTAGGGCGCCGAGCTTGAATTTGCCATGACGAGTCGTCGCTTGATCTCGTATCTCGGCGTAACGCTGCCCATTGGCCACGAGGAATTCCGATACCGAGAGCATCGTCAGAAGGTTGTATGTCGACTCGATGCGGTATGCGATGCCACGGTCTGCGCTGTCGCTGAACCCAGCGAAGGCGCTTTCACCCCATGCCTCAATGATCGCACTGCGGTTTCCCCAGAGAGTCCATGTCGGGCCCTCGCCGAGCGCAGGGTGCATCTCAGGATTCGGCAGTTCAAGAACAAGCTTTTCCAAAGATGGTGAGACGATGTGGCTCAACCAATGACTGGATAGCCCCAGCGCTCTCAAAGCGTCATTTCGCTTGATCTCATCGTCACGGGTCATTTCGCCGCGAGCTTCTGAGGTCGGGTCAACTTGCTCGAGGAGCAGGAGATCCAACAGGGGTTGCGGGGATCGACTTGCAGCGAAGAAGCCGGAAATTCGCTCGCGCATCCAGGTGCGCGCTGTGTCGTGAAGATGCCGGCGGGAATTCTGAGTCTCTCGGAACGCCGCCCGCTGTCGATCGAGGCTCTCCGGAAGCTGGCCGAAGGTACCGGGTACCAGAATTGGCTCGTGATTCCGATGCCACTCTTGATCTAGCGACGACGCTGCGTCCTTTGTAAGGGTGAAGTGCGCAACCACGGCGGTTAGCCCTGCACCGACCTGGATCGCACGCAGGCTCACCCATTCGAATTCCGCGGGCAAGACCGCGCGGATCCCGTCCGGCACGAACCATTCGGAGTCCTTCCTTATGACGTCGACGAGAGACCACCAACTGGCGCCGTGGCCAGAACGCGCCCGTTGGAGCCTCGCCGGATTGTTTTCCGTGGCTGAGGCCCACCATTGCGGGCGCTTCCATCCGTTCTTATCCAGAGCCTTCTCGAACGCCGGGAGCTGTGAGGGCGGGAAGAGTTCGATCGCCCAGATTCCGGCAACGGTCACATGTTCATCTTCAGGAACGAAGACGTTATGGTTAAGGCTGTCGAGTGACCACACCTTGGCACGGTCGTGGTGGTTGTACCGCAGAAGATAGTTGATTCCGTAGTTTAAGGCTGATCTAGCACGCCGCGGCAGCAGTTGCCTTCGCCAGCCAGCGGATAGCCAGGAGAGCACCCGGTGGGGAGCGTCGTACCAGCGACGTCCTTCGCCGATCTCCGGTATCAGGTCGTAGGCCTTCTCGATTTCAGCCGAAACGGCACCTTGCCGTGGGCCGCGGGGTTCACGTGGACGACGCCGTCTCTGGCGATAACGCTCGCGATCGTCAGTGTTGTCTTCCGAGGTGGTCACTTGCTTGCGCCCTCCCGTCCTGCCACTGCCTGGGCTTCTTGTGTGGGCAGAATCATGACACCCCGGGCCGTCGTGGGGTCGGCGTGACGAACGTACTGGTGCGCCCTCAGCATGGGTCAAGCTGTCGCTGCCGGCACCGAGCCTCACTGACGGTTGATACTTGCGACGCAGCGGACGCGCCCAACTGGGCTGCACGCGGACGAATGTGCCAGGCCGGGGAGCCCGAGGGTGAAGTACGGGGTGAAGTCGAGGGCGTGGCTTCTGCGATGGTCAACCCGGCCGACACGTTCGCGTAGTTTCGCAGGTCAGGGCCCTGCCGTTAGCTGTGAACACTGCCTTGGCTGGCGCCAACGGAGCGATGCGAGGAGCGGCATGTACTTGAGCAGAGTCGAAGTAGAAGGGTTCCGTGCGAGCGCCGAGGCTCGGATTGTGTGCAGCCTGCCTGGTCGATTCGCGATCCTGATCGGCGCAAACTCAGCAGGCAAGTCCACCATTAGCGAGTCCCTCTACCTCGCTCATCCCAACACCTTCCCCTCTGTGGGAAGGTTCCCCGCAGCAGCGCTCGGGCCCGGACGGCGTGCGATCGACGTCGAGTACCGCTACGAAACGGACCCCACCAAGGAAGGCCCCCTGGGCCGGGCGCTGCAGTTGAACGGCGGTCCCGTCGGTGCTGGCGAGCGCGTCGGCGCCTGGAGTCGCGATCTGTACCGCCAGCTTGGCAACGTGCGCTATAAGAAGTTGGTCGGCTCCCAAGACCTCGCCGACGGAATCCGCATGGTCTATCTGCCCGCCGCTCGCAATCCGCTCGACGAACTCGCTCGACGCGAAGCTCGCATCCTCATCGAACTAATGCGCGCTCAACAGCAACGCCGCGACGGCACACGCAACCTGGCCGACCTCCGAGCCCGCGCAAGCAGTCTGCTCGAGGCGCTCACCCAAGACGGGATCATCGCTCAGATCGAAGCCCGCATCACCAGCCATCTGCACGCCCTCACGGCGGGGGTGACGCGCCAGACCCCTCACATTCGCGCTCAAGTCGTCGATGACAACTACCTCGCCCGAGTCCTCGAACTCATGATCGCTACTCTCGAGGGTCGCGTACATGCTCAGCCGCTCGACGTCACCGGCCTTGGCTACGTCAACCTCCTACACATCGCTGTCACCCTCGCCGCGATCCCCGACCCTGCCGCAACGATGACACTCCCGCCCTCACAACCGGCTACCTCGGTGCCGGACCCGACGGATCCGGGTAGCGCGCAGGACGCTGCCGAAGCCCGCAGGATTATCGAACAGGCACACGCCGACGCTGAGATGCAGGAAGACTCATTCTTCCCTCCGGAGGAGTTCCACGCGGTCGTCGTCATTGAAGAGCCCGAAGCGCACCTGCATCCGCAATTGCAGTTCGCTCTTGTTCGGTACCTCCGCCAGGTCGTGCGCGAGCGTCCTGAGCTGCAGATCCTGATCACGAGCCACGCCAACGACATCATTTCCGCGTGCGAGCCCGACGAGCTGGTGGTCCTGCGCCGCCGCGGCAACCAGCGCCTGAGTATCGGCTTGGCAGACCTGCCGCTGACAGAAGACCACAAACGGAAGGTGAGATTGCACCTGGACGCCTCTCGCTCCTCTGCGTTGTTCGCAGAACGTCTGTTACTCGTCGAAGGCGTCACAGAAGTCGCCGTCATTCGTCAGATGGCCTATTTGTGGGCTGGCCGCGACTCGCGCAAACACTCCTTCGTCGACGCACTCACCATCGTTGCCATGGGCACCAAGGTCGGCGAATGGGCTCCAGCTCTTCTTGCCACCCGCGGAATGGAACTCTGCACTAAACTTGCCGTCCTTCGTGACAGCGACGTCGAGTTCCACGAAGTGCCAACACTACCGGCCTGGGCGACCAAATACGACCGCGATATCGTTCAGTTCTTCCAAAGTCACCCCACCCTCGAACCAGCCATCACTGCGGGCAACGAGGGCGTGGTTTCGACCGTGATCGCGAAGATGCAAGGCCTGGATCAGGTGCCGAGGCTGTTGACTCCTGAAGAAGTCCACGCGCTGTTTCGGAGCGCCAAGAGGGCCAAAGATGGGCAGCCGGTCATTGCTGGTGGGCCGTGGCAGTCGCGCAAGGCGGAATTCGCGCTTGAACTGGCGGGCGAGCTCATGCTCGCCGCCGAAACCGGCAACAGCGACCCCCAGCTGTATCAAGAGCAACGTGTTACCAACCGCCGGTCGTTCCGGACCACATCGCTGCCATGCTCAACTTCCTGTACCCCGAGCCACCAGCCGAGCCAGCGGTCGATTCTGCGACCGATAGATTGCCCCCTACCGATGCGAGCATCGAACCTATCGAAGCCAGCGGCAATGGCAGCAACTGATCCCGCGCTTTCTCGTCTCACCGACGAACAAGTGCTTGCGGCCGGCACCCAGTTGCCACGCGTCTACATCAAGGCGTACCCCGGATCTGGCAAGACAACCGTCGCTGCTCAGCGGTACGGGGCCCTTCGGTACGCCCGAACCTCCCGCTCACCGGGGTGCGGCGTCGTCGCGGTTAGCTTCACTCGCGCAGCCACCAGGGAACTGAGACACCGTATTGAGGCGTCCTGGGGTCCGACCGCGGTCTCGGGACCGCACAAGGTCGTCACCCTCGACACGCTCGTCTATGACCTATTCCGAGATCTACTCAAGGGCGGGATCGTTCATTGGCCCGGCGGCCGCACTGACCTTGACGTCATCGACAGCTGGGCCATGCACCTCGAACATTTCTACACTACTGCTGGTGTCGTGGTCGCCCTCAACGGCGACCAGGTCGCAGCCCAGCGCTACCGGTCCGAGCGGAAGTATTTTCCACTCCTCGAACATGTGATCGCCGGGCTTCAAGCTGGAGTATGCACGCACGAGAACGTGCGGGACCTTCTCCAGCAAGCCCTCGTGCTCCCCGCGGCACGTGCGCGCATGCGGGAACGGCTGACGCAGACAGTCAGCGCCCTCATCATCGACGAGATCTTCGACGCGAATGGCCTCGATCTTGCGATTGTCGAGATCGCAGCCCAGGCGAAGGTGCCTGTCACGCTGATCGGCGATCCGTGGCAGGCTCTGTATGGGTTCCGCGGCGCACAACCGGACCTCGTCCCCGCACTCATCAGGCGCACAGCCACGATCGAACTCCCGCTGACCCGCTCGTTCCGCTGGGACACCCCCGAACAGGCCAACCTTGCTGCCCAACTACGCGACTCGAGACCCGTTCGCCTGCCAAAGGCCTCGGCGGCCGAGACCGACGTAGTTCTATCCCGCCAATGGAAACCGTTGTGGGTTGAGGTCGAAGAAACAGTTCTCCCACTTGCTTTCAAACCAAGCCACGGCAATACTGCCTACGCGACTGCGACCCTCCTGTTGAACATCCTCACTAAAGCGCAGTTTGGATTGCAGGCGACCTATCTCAACGAAGCGCTCATCACGCTCGGCATAACTGACACTGAAGCGATCATCCGATTGGAAGGCCCGCTCAGCGAGGTCATCGCCGACCTCGTACGTGACGGACCAGAGGCAGCCAGAGAGATCTGGCCTCGCCTAGTAGAAGCAGTGAAGGTCGAATCGCCGCGTACCATCCCGACCAATAGCCACCCCAATTATTTCGGTCGGCTGAAACACATCGCCACACGAGCAACGCAAGCCCGACTCGTGCCTGGCATGACCATCCACCAGGCCAAGGGCCGCGAGTGGCCAACAGTCGGCGTCCACCTCATAGAGACCGACACCGAACGCTTGGAGGCGGGGCTTACTTCCGAGACTGAACACCAGCGGCAACTGTACGTGGCGCTCACTCGCGCTCGCCGTCGCACCGTTCAGGTGTAGGTCCGATGCGATCCTCCGAGCGATAGGAAGGACAATGGGTTACGTGACTGAGGGCCAACCAGAGAAGCAGAAGCCGATCGTGCACAGGAAGCCCGTCCTGGCGACTGTCCGCAAGCTCTACGGCACAGCGTTCCGCTGCGGCATGCCCGGTTGTGCCAGGCCCCTCTACAGAATGAACGACGACACCGGAGAGACACTGCTCAACAGCAGGTTGTCGCACATCTGTGCGCGAAGTGAGGGTGGACCTCGCTGGGATCCCGATATGAGCGAGGCGGAGAACCGCAGCGAGTCCAATCTCATTCCGATGTGCCTGGAGCACGCTGACGAGATCGATGTGACGCCGGAGCACTACCCTGTCGAGCTGTTGCGCGAGTGGAAGAACGCGCAGATCGCGGAACACACTCGCGTCCAGAAGAACTGGCCGCTGACCGACGACGAAGCCGAGCAGGTCATTGAGGCATCGTTCGATCCACAGCACTATGGGGTTGCCATCGCGGCGGCGTCGAGCGTGACGGCAGCGGCGCGTGCAGTCGGGCATCTGATCGAGACAGCGCGTCAGCAGCGGCAATTGCCTCGCGAGGCGGCGTCGGCGTGGCGTGCCATGCGGACGGATGTGCAGCGGAGACTACCTCGTGCGTGGGACGCCACCACAGGGGAACTGCTGCCCCCGGGTGAGCCGTCGCTCATGGAGACGATGCCGTACCGGGATAGGTTGGATGCAGCGCTCCTACAGGTCGCTGGTGCGTTGCGTCCCCGGTTGGCGACGCTCGTCGGCGAGCTGCACGCGGTCCGTGCTGCGGTAGCAAACCTCGGACCCTGGTGTGAGTGGGTGGAGCAGGCTGCGGGAGCCGCGCTCATGGCGTCGAACCGGTGGCCCGGACGACCACCTGAGGAAGATGACGAGGTTTTGGCGGATGCGCTCGCAGAATTGTTGCGTGCGTCCACCGCGTTGAGCGCGGCATGGCAGGGCAAGCCGGCGGAACAGCCGCCCAAGTCGGAGCCGCCAGTTCCCAACCCGGTCGAGCCCGACGTCGAACGCCTCGAGCGGCAACATCGCGAGCTATTGAATCGGGCTCGTCCGTGGGCGCGTGTCGACACTCGCCCCTACGACGCCGACCTCTACGGGGAGTTGGTGGCGGCGACCCGGTTTGCTCTCGATCTCCCTGAGTTGCTGACGTTCATGACAGTGAACCTGTCGATGACCGCCGGCTTAGCAGCCGACGTTGCTCGCAACGCGGACGACGCCAGCTTCGCAGGCCTCGTCGATGACGCGAGCACCCTACAGCCGTTGGCAGTTGCGGCGAACCTTCTTCGCGAACTCATGTTCATGGCCGAGAAGACCCAGCGTTCAGACCTGGAAGCTAGAGCCCGGGAACACGTCATTCAGCTCCTGCGAGGCACGGCCTGGGCCGATCGCGAAGTTTGGACGGACAACAAGTTCCACATGCGGCAGTTGCTGGGTTGGGCAGCGTCCGTGACCACTGAGGAAGAGGTTCGGGACCGCCTCGCCGCAGCCATCACAGAACAGCCCCATCTGCTCGAACCGATTCTGATCGGCGTTAGCCAGCAGGCCGAGCAGCATGACCGAGACGACTTCAGCCGATTGCTCGGCATCGACACCTTCATCGAAGGCGTGCCCACCTGGTTTCCCACCTCGGCCGTCGCTGCCGAAATCCGGCGTCAGTATCCGGACTTGCGGCCGGCCGACCGGCATAGCACCACTGGGGAAGGTGACATTGCTCGTGACCTTGCTGCCCACGTCCTGTTCATCGAATCCCAGCCTGCGTGACGGACGCCGGCGTAATCGGCACGCAAATCGATCAGGTTTGCGACGTCCACAGCACCTAGCAGTCCGCGGCTCCCGCCACTCACCAGAAACCCGCCACTTGAGGGGTCGAGAACCCGCGAGTTTCCACGAGATTCCGCGGTTGTATCGACTCACAAGCATCCGCCCGATTTCGGGATAGTTCGAGGTCAGGGAAGTTTCCACGAGAGTTGCCGAGGTCCCCCGCCGAGCCCCACCTGCGAGCACCACATGCAGGGGGCCGGCGGTTCGAGTAGGTAGTCGAGCTCGTTATCTGGTTTCGGACCAAGGCGCTCCGGCAGCGGCCACTCTTCTCGATCCTGTACGAGGACCGGGGCACCGATGACGGGGTTCTCGTAGGTGATGCCAGGTGCTGCGAAGCTCTGGATCGCCATCCGCTGGGATGGCTTTGGGGTCGACGCTGCAGGACACGGTGACGACGTCGCGGGCGCTGGACCAGCGTGGGACTCTGTCCTCATGATTCAGCACACCAGCCTCGAATGCCCGTGGGATGCCCACGAGGGTACTTTCGAGGGGCGTCTGTGCAGGTCAGGGCACCTTCCACGGTTTACACCGTGGAAGCCGGGGTGGGGCAGCAACTCCTATTACCGCGCACGCACGCGGAGGCGGTAATCCCGTCGGCAGCGTCGATTACTAGTCCGACAGCCACTCGGGATTGACAGTTGCCACACGTCCGGAGCCTGCTTGTTGGATCAGGTACGCCCGATGGATGCTGTTGATCCAAATGTCTGGGCGGACGTCGATAGGGTTCACGTAGAGGCTTTCGAACGCCAAGAGTTCGATTCCACGTAGTCCTACGCGTTGTCCGGCAGCACGCCAGGAGGCGATGTGCTCGTCAGTTTTGGAACCAGACTCGACGATCTCGGCTGACGCGGCGGCGACGCGAGCCCAGTCGACCAACGCGTAGTGTTTGTTGTCCTCGATCAGCGTGGCGATTTCGTCCAGCCCGAACGGGCAGAATTCTGCAACGGTTTAAGGGGCCAGGTAGCGCCCGGATCGGTAGAGCTTCGTGATAGGGCCGCCCGTGACCCCAGGCTCGAGAGTCATCACCGGCGTGTACCGCGGACCGCTGGCTGGGTTGTCCCACTCGTAGACGGTGACGCGCAGAGTATTCAGGAGCCTGCCTATGAGGACCGCCATCGTGACCGGGCCGTGGAACGCGAGGTGGATATCAGCGCGCCCAAACTCGGCTGCGATGCGCTTGAGCTGGTTGGCGATCGTCCGGCTCAGTCGAGCGCCTTCACGGTGGTCCACAGGGCTATCTGGAGTGAGGGCGACGATCTGTGCCGCGTGTAGTTGACCCGCCTGCTCGTTGACGAGGCTCTTGAAAGCGGTCGGGTCCGCGTTCTCAGTCAATGTCACGAAGACGGCGACCTGCGCGGGTCCGGCGATCTCGGAACTGGCTGCAACATCGACCGGCGTAACTTCGACCCGATGCGTCTGCGGTTCGTCGTCGCCCGGGCTGGAGGACCAGACGGCTCCGCCCAGATCGACGACCTCGATGTGTCCGATCTTCGTCTCCGGAAGTGCGGCGCCGAGCGCAACGGCGACTGACAGGTGCATGCCGCCCACGAGTCGCACCGTTGGCGCGTTCGCTGCGTGAATCGCGTCGCTCGTGTGGGGCAGTACTGCCTGCAGGTCGATGAGGCCTTGCTGTGATGGAAGCCGTCCGTGGGCAGAGGCCTGGAGCCGGATCTGGAGGTCCGCGTTACCGGCGTCAAGGGCCGAGGGTACAGGCCGGGTCTGAGTGCTTATTGTCAGCACACCCGATTCGGCTACGAATGGCTTGATCTGCTCGATGCGGTGCAACAGCAGGTCCCGCACGATTTCGAGGCGTCCTGCCAGGTCACGGCTGGTGGACTGCTTCTTGTCGCCGAGCGTGCGTGTTGGAGCGAGGCCGAGGAGCCGGTCGGGAGCACTGTAATCCGGTCGTGAGGCGTCGTTGGAGTTGGGGACCTCGTTGGCGATACAGAGACCGAATCTCGGGTCTTCATCCAACTCGATCAGGCGGGGGAGCTCTCGCTGCTTCACGATCGTGCTTTGAGCGATCTCTGGTGTCACGACCAAGACGGCGCCGGACAGCCCGATCGTGAGCGCCTGCTCGAGGCGGTCGGTTGTGGTTCCCGCCCGCAGGTCGGTGTGGTCGCGCCACACGACGAGCCCCGCCGCGCGCAGCAGTCCTTCGAGGGAGTCGGCACGCTCGGAGCCGTCGGACTGGCGGTACGAGATGAACACTGGTCCGTCGCCCCGGACGGCGCCCTCAGGCAGTGGACCGAGGACGGGTGCCCGTCGCGATTGGACTGTGACGATCACGTCGCGCACGGTCACGCGTCCGAGGTGCTGGTGCCGTGCGACCACACCGGTGAAAGGTCGGGTGGTGTCTGGTGAGTGCACTATCAGGGCGATCGGGCCCTCGCTGCGCCGTGCGATCGCGCGTAAGGAGTGGACATCGAGCGGGCTTGGGCGGCTTGGCGCGGGGTGGCTGTGCCACTCGCCGATGTAGCCCGTCGGGTCATCGGGCTCGCGGTTGGCGAGGAAGGTGACCAGGAGTTCGTTGGCGAGGACGTCGTCGCGGGTGTACCGGTTGAGACCTTCATCCGGGGAGGGTACGGGCAGTGCGTGGGTGACGACGATGGTGTTGTCCTCGCGGTATCCGAGCAGGACTCCGCCGGCTTCCATCGGGTGGCGGTTGGCGGCATCACGGGCGATGTCGTCTCGGGCGGAAGGCTTCAGCAGGATCTTGCAGGGTCGCTGGCTCACTCCAAGGCGCCTCCTTCCGTCGGAACGAGCTGTCCGACCTCGCCAGATCGGGTGATTGGGGTGCCGGTGAGCAGGCCGACCGCGTGCCGGACGGTTGCGGATGCGGCCTCGATCACCGCGTGTGGGGGCGTGGGGGAGATGGGGCTGCCACAGCCGGCCTCGAAGTAGTCCTGTGAAGAGGGGCCGCCTAGGGCAGAGTTTGGCAGCGGGGCGGCGCCGTCGAGTGGTGGAAGTACGTCGATGCGAAAAGTGTCGCCGTCGTTCTGGATCGCTGCGGATAACGCGTGCCGGTTCGTCGCGGCGGCTGCCGCGTGGACCATGGCGGTAACGGAGAAGTCGGCGGTCGCGTTGATGACGAGGTCGTGTTCACGCACGAGTACAACGACCGAGTCGGGGTTGAGGCTTTCCTCGCGTGGGTCGATCTGAAGGTCTGTACCGTGGTGCTGACGAAGATGCGTCCGGACAGCATCGACCTTGGGCATTCCGATCGAAGAGGGCCCCACCAGGTGGCGCACTAGGTTGCCCGGCTTGACCACGTCGTGGTCCACGAGGGTCAGCCGCGTTACACCTGCCCGGACAAGCATGTCGGCGGTGAACGACCCGACGGCACCGAGCCCGAGAACCGCGACTGTGCGTCCCCGGAGTTCTTGCGACTTCGGCCCCGCTCGGGCGGCCCGTGCGGCCAGGGTGTCTGCCGCGCTGCTGAGTCGGTTCACTGCGATTTCGTCGGAGGAGGTCGGTGTCACGTGGAGCAGGATCGCGCCGAGGTGCTGCCCGCGGTGGTACTGCACCACGAGTACGCCGAGCTTTCCCTCTTGGATTCTCCGCTGCAGGATAGTGGCTTCGTCGAGCCCCGGCACGAGGTCGTCCCAACCGCGCGGCGGCGCGTCAATGTGGCCGAGGCGGGCGACGTACCCGAAGACGTTGTTCGAGTGTTTTGTGCGCTTCTTCGGCGGAGTTCCGATCCCCGCGAGTCGCATTGTGTTGTTCGGGCCGGGGCGAAATCGCACCCACTTGTCGACGAGGCCATCAAGTTCGCCATACAGGTACAGGCGTTCGTCATTGTCGGGCTGGAAGTAGCGATCCAGGTCGAGGTCGGGGCGGTCATCACGCCAGCCGGCGTCGGAACTTTCGAACCACGCGGTGACGTGTGCGAGGAACATCTCCGCCTCGACCCACCACAGGTCCTGATGGTCGTCTTCGGCGACCAGGCACAACGATCCGTTGAGGTCCCGGTGCCATGACCACGGCACGGCATCTGACTCGACGGGCGTGACCGTCGGCGGCTTGAACGGAAAGGATGGCGGCAGTTCCACTCGGATCTCTGTGGAACCGGACGGGTGCGCAAGGAGGCCGTGCCAGCCCCCGTGGCGTTCGACGAAGCCAAACCGGATGATGCCCTCTTGGAAGTGCAGCCGTGTGTACGCGACGTCCTCCGCGAGCGCTGCAAGGCTCATGCGAAGTTTTTCTTGCCCGCCGGAACCGAGGGGCCACCGGCCGTGATCGAGGACGCGCGCTTGCTCCCGTCGTCATTGAACCCGGGAGGCATTTCGAAGACGGTATTTCCGTCGCCGTTCTCGCCCAAAAGTTCTTGGAACACGAGCGCCGCCTTGCCTTCGTCAATCTCGACTAGTGCGGCCTGTGCGTTGGAAGCGGCGTCGGCGAACTCGTCGCGGATCGTATCGAGCTCTTCGTCGGTCGCCCGAATCTTGATCGTCTCGCCGGTCAAGGTCGGGTCCGCGACCTTGATGCCGTCATCGACGAAGTCGGTGATGATCGCGCTTACTGCTATGAGGGCCGCAACGTAGTACTCGGCCTGGTCGTTGCCGGACACGCTGCCGTCCTTGAACGCCTGGTACGTCGCGGCCTCGATGAAGAACCCGCCGGGCTTGTCCTCGCCGATCAAGGCTCGCCGGGTCTGGCGAAGTAGCTTGACAGTCGGCACGTAGAACTCGTCGTGAGTGGTGTTCATCTCGGACGACAGGGTCGTGAGCGCCTCGGGGTTGGTTCGCACCCACTCGTCGTCGTTCCCCCTCTGAGGGATCTCCCACGTCTCGCCATCACCATACGGCCGTGCGGGAACGGCGTCGACGTAGAGGTCGTACTCGGGAAATGACACCTGCAGGCTCCGGTCCTGCCGCACCGTGCGTGGGTTTCCGTCACTGTCCGTGCCGAACTCGGCGTGCAAAACCTTGAAGAACTTGTCGAGTATCTGCGACGAGGTGACCTCGTCCGCTAGGTCGGGGAGGCGGACGAAAGCATCGACGTCCTTCACGCGGCGGATCGCCACGTGCCGCTTGTACGAGCCAATCAGCACCGGGTCGACGCCGTAGCCGGTCAAGGTCGAATCAGCCTCGAGCGCGGCACGCACCGCCTTGTGTGCCTCGGGGGCATTGATCTTGTCGTTGCCGGGCTCGATAGAACTCAGCGCGTCCTTGAACTGCTGGATGAGGTGGGCCATGTGGCTGCTCCGATCGCGAGTTGACGGCGAGGACTAGGCGCGTGAACCCAGAGGCGTTGTGACGGCGAGCGCACACGCGGCTGGAGCAAGCCGAAGCGAATGACACGGCTGTCGTTCGCTTCTCAATACACTACACCTTGTGCCCGACACGCGCACGGCGACTAGATGTAGTGGTTGTTCGGTGCCATCGTCCCACCGCGAGCGGAGGCCACTTTCACCTGGTTGAGATGTTCAGGCCGTCAGCCCGCGAGTTGGTCGGCGATGGCTCTCTCCACCGAGTGCCGGATGGGAATAGCGACGTCAGGAAACTCGCCACTCTCAACGTGGTGAAGGTACTTCGATGCGGCGGTCAGCGTGGCCACGGCTCCGGAGTAGGTGCCGAGCACGTCGGCGAATTCGGTCTGCACCCTGGCAACTACCGCTGGCTGGAGTATCGCGGAGCACAGGAGGTGTGCGGCGTCGTAGCCGGCTGGTGCCCATCCCCAGTTCTCCCAGTCGAGGATGACAAGGCTAGGTGCGGTGAGGTTCCCGAAGTGCAGGTCGCCGTGGGACATGGCCATCTCGACGCGTTCGGGGTCGATCTTGACCCCGAAGGACGCGAGAAAATGGTTCCGGAAGGATCCTTCGCGGGGGTCTGCGGCCACGCGTTTGGTTGTGGTGATGCGTTGAAGAGGCTCCAGTCCGGTATGCAGCGCCTGCCACCAGCGGTCACCTAGATCCACATCACGGTCGAGAACGAGTCCTGTACCGATTGCCTGCTGGCCGACGTAAGCGAGCAGGTCGGCACGGACTACGAGGCCGTCGTCGGTCCAAGTGGCAGACCGCAGGTGCCGTGGCATCGGGATGTCGTCGAAGGGTTCACCCGTCGCCGTGGCGATGCCGTCCCACATGGTGTCCGCTTCGGTCCACCGTGGCTGCTCGGTGGTGAGCCTGAGCCAGGTCGGCCCTGATACCCGCGCGGCGATGGTGCGATCGTAGAGCCCGTGCACGGTCTCGCCCTCGATCGCCACTCCGAGGCGGTCAGCGGCGTCGCGCAGGTAGGCGGCGAGCCGTTCGCGGTGCTCGTTGGTCATGTGCCTCTCCGTGCCGACGTCGATAGCCTGCTGGGGTGTTGATCGAGCGGGTGGGTGTGGACTCCGGGCTGGTGGTGGATCGTGGCGTGTGGCCATGGACGGTCCCAGCGATCGGGCAGCTGTTGGACAAGGGCTTGGTGTTCACCAGTGACATCGTGATCCTGGTCGGGGGTAACGGGGCCGGCAAATCCACCCTGCTGGAAGCGATCGCGGAGCAGTACGGCATCGATGTGCGCGGCGGGCACAGCGGTCGTGACTACCCGATCAACCAGGAGATGAGCCCGCTGGGCGAGGTTCTGACCTTGGAGCGCTCGCTGGCGGGCCGGTTCATGACCAAGAGCAACGCGACCGGGTTCTTCCTGCGAGCCGAGACGGCGCACGAGATGCTCGGGCGGATGACCGGTTACGGCGTGCCGGGGTACGGGAACGCGTCGTGGCAGGTCAGTCATGGTGAGTCCTACCTCCAGGCCATCGCTGGTCAGTTCAGCGGCCCCGGCCTCTACCTGTTGGACGAGGCCGAGGGGCCGCTGTCATTCGAGTCCACCCTGCAGTTGCTGTACCGGCTTCAGGATCTGGTGACCGAGCACCGTGCCCAGGTCATCTACGCCACCCACTCACCTCTCGTGGCCTCCATCCCCGGTGCGCAGCTCATCGAGCTGACCGATGAGGGAATCGGTGAGCGTGAGTGGGAGGATCTCGCCTCGGTGAACCTGTGGCGCAGGTTCTTACGCGCACCGGGGACCTTCTACGAACACTGAGGTCACTTGGTGGGCCCGCACCGCCAAGGGTTGCAGGGCTCGCCGGGCTTCTTGTAGTTCGGGGAACAGGTCTTGTCGTGCGGGTTACACGCCTGCGGGTTGCAGGTGGGGAACATGGGGTTGCACTTCGAGTTCGGCTGGCAGTCCGGGCCACATCCCCAGGCGCGTGGCTCGGATCGGCGGTCGAACTCAGCCCGCAGTTCCCGAGTCGCGACTGCGTGGGCTTGCCCGTCGAGGATGTCGCTCAGGAGGGCGTCCTGGACGTTCCCAACCGGCATCCACCGCGTGAAGACGCACGGCCAGACGGCACCGTCGGGTCCGATCGCGACGACGCCATTGCCGCATCCACCGCACAGTTCGGAGACCGTGGCGTCTCGGTCACGGATGCCGCGCCCGACCTGCCGCAGACGGTCGACGCCGACATTGGTCACGCCGAGGGCTTCCAGCTCCGCGGTCGCCTCGGCGACGTTCTGGTCGTCGAGCATGCCGATGATTCCCGCACGGAGCGGGACGCCGTGTGCGAGGGCCTTGGTGATGTTCGCCCGGGTGCGGGCGTGTGTGTTCCGCTTCGTGATGATCAGGTGCTGCGTTGGGTCGTTCGAGTACCAGGAGCACGCCAGCCGCACCCCGGGCCGGGTGAACGTGTCCCACATGCGTGTTGAGACATGGACGAGGTTGGAGAAGACCTCGACCTCCAGGCCACGGTCTAGGGCGTACTCGACCAGGTCTGCGAGGTCGGGGTGCAGGGTGGGTTCGCCGCCGATGAACTGCACCATGCCTACCCCGAGGTCGGCGCACTGGTCGATCACGCCCAACCAGTCTGTGCGCTGCATGGCGCCGTGCGTTCCGGTTGGGCCGGACTCGGCGTAGCAGTGGATGCACTCCAGCTGGCACTTGCCGGTGATCTCCAACCAGGCGAAGTCGAGGCCCGTCGCTCGGGTGACGGCGGGTGCTTCGGTCGTTGTGGTCATCTGTTCCTCCAGGTGGTGTCGGTGGTGCCTGGGGGCGCGGGCCGAGACCAAGGGCGATGGTCCCGGCCCGCTTGGGCTACCCGCCCGGGGGGAGGCGGGCTTACGGCGGGCGGTCCTGCGTGAGGCCGGACGGGGGTGCGCCCAGCCGCAAGATCAACGCGGAGCGGTCGTCAGAGGGCGCCCAGCGGGAGTTCGAACCCAGTCCGCCCGTCACTGGTGACGCTGCGCCACTGCGCACGACGGCGGCCCTCATCCCCACGCGGATAGGGCAGCCCGGCCTCCAACGCGGCGGTCTCAATGGCGCGCATCGTGGCCCCGACCCCGGACGGGATCGCCGCATGCCGATCCCAACGACCGCCCTGCAGGGTCCAGGCTTCGCACCGGGCAAGGTCTGTTCCAGCCCCGTGCCAGACCCGCAGCGCCACAGGTCCGGGAGCCGTGCGTTCGGCGGTGGCGATCTGTGCGGCCAACGGCGACAACGCGCCATCCACCGCTGGCACCAAGGAGGCCAACACGGGGAGCACACCGGCCTGGTCGATGGTGCCGGTCGTCTGGTCGGCGGCGCTGCGCACGATTGCTGGCGCTTGTCCCATCGCGACGGAGCGCTCGGCCCAGGCAAACATGTCGAGATCATTGATGCCGTCCCCGACCGCAACCGTGCGATCCGCCGGGACGCCCAAGTGGGTGCGGACAACGTCGAGCGCGACGGCCTTGTTCACGCCCGCCGCGGTGATGTCGAGCCAGTCGGGACGCTGCGGGGCGACTGTGACTCCCGTGGCGCGCAGGTCACTCATGCAACGGCGGATCTCAGGCGCGTTGAGTGCGACCCGGGTCGCAGGCCGTGCCTTCAGCTCGGACATCTGAACCGTCTTCTGCTGTCCGTTCAGCTCGTCCGGCTCGAATGCACTGCTGGTGCGCCACCCCCATCCCAATTCCTCAACCGCGACACGCACGCCCGGCGCGACGTCGAGGGCTCGGCCGATGACGGGTGCGGGGTCGAAGGTGCGCGTCTCGACGACGTTGTAGCCCGATAGCGCAGTCCGATCCAGGTGAACCGTCAGGGCACCGTTGGAGCACACAGCCCAACCCTGCGTGAGTCCCAGCCTGGTGGCGATCGGCAGCAGCCCGGCCAGTGATCGGCCTGTGGCGAGCACGACCTCATGGCCTGCCGCACGGACCAGGTCCAGAGCCTCGACGGTGCCAGGCGGAACGCGCCGATCCTTGTCGATCAGCGTGCCGTCGATATCGAGAGCAACAAGCACCCGAGCGGAGGTGGCAGTCACAGCGCTCATCGGGCCACTACCTCTCGCAGCGCCGATCGCACCTGGATCTCTAGGCCGTCGTGCTCACCGGTCCAGAGCGTGTGCCCGGGAACGAACATGCGATGGTCCAGGGGCCAGTCGCAGCCCAGGGCGCGCGCGATCTGCTCACCATGGTTGAGATGCACGGGTTGCAGGCAGATGCGACCTCGGGTCAGAGTCACGATCTCGATATGGTCCGAGCCCACAGCCCGTACAGCCTCGGTTGCGACGCGCATTGCGTGCGCGAGCCGATCAGCATTTCCTTCGTTGCGGTGCTGGCTGTAGCTTGCCGTGGCGTCCTTCGTGGCCACGCCTGCTCTGACGTGGCCGACGTCTGTCGGGCGGCTCGTAGTCATCACGGCGATTCCTTGGGGTCGGTGGTGAGAGTTCGACCACCGTCGCACCCGGCCAACAACCCGCACACCTGCCCTGCAGGCCGGAGATAAACGGATCTGTGGGCGTGTTGACCTGTAGCGATGGCGCCAGGACCCCGGATTGCCCATTCAGATGGGCAATGGGACGCAGGACGGCTAGGGTTGCCCGTGTGGAAGGGTCATCCGTCGCGGAAACACCATCAGGTCAACGTGCGCGCGCGAACCAACGCCAGAGGCTCACCCCGCAGGCTCGGGGACGCGTGCTCGCCGCGCAAGGAAAGAAACTATGGACCGAACTGAGGTCCGTGAAGGACGCTGCGGTCGAGCTGATGGCCAAGTACCCGGACGTGCCCAGCTTGCAGGCGTATCGGTACGCCGCCGGCTTGTCGCAGGATCAGGCCGCGAGCCGCTACAACGACGTCACAGGACATCAGACAAGCCTCGGCGGCACCACTATCAATGCCTGGGAGACCTGGGCGCGTGGTCGAGGGCAAGGCTCGCCGCCTTCGATGTCGAGCCTGCTCATTCTGTGTGCTGCTTACGGTCGGGGCCCGTTGGGGGTAGCCGAGGAAAAGATCAATCCCACGGAACTGATCGCTGAAGCCTACGAGCGCCTGACAGCCGAGGACCAACTAGCGCTCAAGCAATTCGCCGCGGACAAGCAGACGGTCACAGTCGCCACGTCCACGCCAGTGCCTGGAGCCCTGCACGAGGGCACTCAGCAAGCAGGCCAACGACACAGCCAAATCGGTGAGCGGTTCGTGTTGACCGTTCCGACTGTCGAGTACGGCAATCCTGAGATCGAGGTATTCAGCCTCCCGAACCCTCAGCCAGGGCGATTGCTCGACCTGACATGGGAGACGTTCGGCCTCGGCGTGGCGAGCCTGTCGCAGCAGATCAAGAACCTGGGCAAGCGCCTGGACGCGGACATCTGCTTCGGGATCAACGAGGCCGGACTGGTGATGGCGACGTTCCTCGCTTCGGACCGGTTCTCCCGATGCCCCATCGGGTACCTGCGCTGCAACAAGGTGACCGACGGCGTGGTGCTCGACGACGCGTCATTCTTCCCCGACGTCCGAGACGCTCCGACCATCGTGATCTGCGACTTCGAGGTCAAGCACGCTGACGTGATCGGCTACATCGCACGGCAGGTGCGAGCGAAGTATCCCGGGGCCGAGCTGTATTTCGCCGTGTTCGGTGCGATGACCAAGGACCGAGAACTGGCCGTTGACAGCTTCGATGACCTGACGGGTGCCAAGATCATGCGCGCCGCTGACTTCGAGGCCGTGTTCATTGCTGCGACCATGAGCCCGCCGGGCATCGAGCCCCCACTTGAGTTGCGATAGCGGACTGGAGAAGCCCTGCATGAGCAGCGAGACACCCACACCGGAACTGGCCGAGTCCATCGCCGAACTCGTCAAGACCACGATGAGCGACATACGGCCCCGGCTCGTTCAGGCCGCGCTCACCGGGCACCGTGCGGAGAACGAGAACCTGCGTCACGAGGACAACTTCCTGTCCGACTACGACCTCTGGATGCACCAGCGATACAAGGACCTGCTGTCGGAGGTCCTGCCGTCGTTCATCTACGCGTCGGAAGAAGACGACCCGCAGGTCATCGGCGATGATCCCGACCCCGATCTGTGCTTACTGGTCGATCCGCTGGACACCAGCGAATTAGCAGTGCGCGCCCTGCACGGGTACACGCACCTGATGGTCTACTCGCGATCCCAGAGGCGACCCGTCATCGCGATCGTCGGCGACATCTTCCACCACGTGCAGCTCTACCTCGCGTTCCACGACAACGGTTCGGACCGAGCGTTTGTGATCACTGCGGACGGAGAGCGACGCGCGCTCGAGTCGCCTTCGAACGCTCGCCTCTCGCAGGCATTGGTGACCAACTACCTCATGCGGCCGGCCGAACGCTTCCGCGTCTTAGCGCAGCAGGAGGGGTTCCTCGACGCCTTGAGCGCACCAGGCGAGAACGGGAAGGCACGAGGACGGATCGGTGTCGACTTCGGCTCCATCAGCCTGTGCCACGTCGCGGCCGGCTTCACCGACGCCACTATGGAGATCGCCAAGGGCTTCGCCGTGTGGGACCTCTCGCCCGGGCACTACATCCTGCACGCCGCAGGTGGCGTCACCATCGACCTCGACGGCAACCCCATCGCACTTGACTACGGCCTCAACACCTTGGCCGAGATCAACACGACCATGAGCACGCGACGCAAGTTCATCGCGGCGGGCAACCAAGCACTTGCCGAGGAGATTCGGGGCACCATCCGGCTCTAGACCTTGGCGGTGAGCCTCGGTGTGAGTGTCCTCCTCGTCGGTGGGCGTCGAAATGGTGTGCGCACCTGACCTGCATGGATATGTCCGCACACCCTGGTGTGCGGACACCTTGGTGTGCGCAGAGCGTGCGCTCGTTGGTCATCCTCGACGCATGGATGTGTGTGTGAATGCAGGGCGCCCGGTAGGGGCCGGCGGGTCGAGTCCGCTGAGCCAACGGCGGGGGCATGCCCGTGCGCGAGCGCGCGCCGATTTCCACGTTCCGCCTCTGAGCAATGCTCACGAATTGGGGGACATGCGTTCGTCCTGTTCACCGCCATGTCCCCCACCCGGGACCTGCCCGGAAAGGCTCTGTGGGGGACGTCAAGTGGTACCTCGACGGGTACAGGTGGCGTGCACAATCGCGAGCATGGGGCAGGCAGGTGCAGGTGTACGCGGGGCTAACTCGGACATGCGCGGTGGTGGCAAATTGCCACCACCGCGCGACCTGCGGGTTCGCTCCCACATGCCGCGCGGTTGGAGCTGGGCCACCACCAACCTCAGGGCTAATCCGGACATGCGCGGTGGTGCCAATTTGGCACCACCGCGTGACCTGGGGTTCTACCGAACCAGCGATGCGCCATTGGCCCGTTCCAGGACTGGAGAACAAACCGACAACAATGGTTCTGCCAGATTGGCAGGACCATATGACCTGGCAGGCGCCCGAGGCCCCATCGGAATACTGGGTCCAGGTGTCGATGTAGGCGTCGGTCACCGGCTGCCGCACAGGACGACCGCCGCCCGATCCGAGGTCAGGAAGGCGATCCACGCCACGCGCTCGACAGACCCCCAGAGACAAACGGGAAAAGTACGGTCCCGCCGATTTGGCGGGACCGTACTACCTGGGCGAACGCCCCGATGCCCAACGCTGGATCTACCCCGTGCAGGCCTCGATGTAGACCTCCACCGCAGACCGTCGCACTACGACCCGTCGGCCGATCCGAGTTCCGGTTAGCAGCCCACGCCGCACCAGCTCCCCGGCCGTCCACGACGAGACACCGAGATACGCACCGATGTCCTCATACGGCAGGTACGGGTCCTCAGGGTCGCCCGCTTGCTCGGCCCGGTACCGGTCCAGCACCGACTGCCGCACTCGCAGCCGGCCACCGATCCGCGCACACGGCCCGACGCGCCCTCTACGCACCAGCTCGCCGAACCACCAGCGAGACACCCCCAGCACCTCGGCGGCCTCGGCCGCTGTGAGCAGGGGATCGTCAATAGCAGACGGCAGCACACCCTCGGTATCCATCTCTCGCTCCTCCGATCGCGGTCATCGACAGGTAGGTGTGCACCAACCTCCAAGCACCCGCCGCTGCCCGGCCCCACGGAAGAGCGCCGGACAGCGGCAGGCCTAGGTCACCCGCTCAGCCCAGGGAACTCCACGACATTCGACGCCCGCCTTGCTGCCTGGATCTCGGCCATCCGCGCCGCCAGCCGTTCGTCGCCGTCGTCGGTGGCGTGCTGATAGACCATGGCGGCGGCAACCGTCGAGTGTCCGATGCGCCGCTGCAGCTCGGCCAGCGTCGCCCCGGCTTCGGCGGCGCGGGTCGCCGCCAGGTGCCGCAGATCGTGCCAGCGCAGCTCAAGAGGCGCACCAGCACGCCTCTTTGCGCGAGTGAACATCGAGGAGCGGTTCCCACCACGCACCGGTCGCCCGGCGGCCGTCGCGAAGACGAGGGACCGCGGACCGGACCCGGTGTAGCGGTCCAGGTGTGCCAGGAGCACGCGGGCGGCTTCGGGCGGCAGGTGGACCTTGCGGCGTCCGGCGTCGGACTTGGGTGGGCCGAACGCGACCGGCTTGCCAGGCACGTCCACAAGCGTCTGCCGCACGTTGAGCCGCACGCCGCCCGGCGGTGTCCGCTCGACGTGCTGGCGTTCGAGCGCGAACAACTCACCCGCCCGTAGCCCGGAGTGCGCCGCGACGATCACGGCCGCGCGGTACCGCTCCGACGGTCCGTCGAAGGCCGCCGCGATCGCATCCACGACGGTGTCGCCGGGAACGACACGTTCCGCTGGCCGAGTCTGGCCTGCACCGCGGATGCTGCACGGGTTCGCCTCGATGAGCCGGTCGCGCACGGCGTCGCCGCAGATCGTCCGCAGCAGCGCGTAGGCGTGCGCGGCCTGGGTCCGGCCGGTCACGGTCCCGGCATGCCGCGACTCGACCGACGCGGCACGCGGCGCCCCAGCGGACCGCCACGCCTGCCAGACCGCCGCCGGCATCCGCCCTGAGTCACCGACCGGTAGGCCCGTCGAACGGGCCCACGCCCGCACGTGCGCGGCGTCGCTCGGCCCGCCACCGCGCGCCAACCACGACGCAGCGGAGTCCGCCGTCGCCACCAACAGAGCGGCGTACCACTCGCTCACCATCGTGTGCGAGAGCGACCGCAGGGGGAGTGTGCCGAGGTCGAGCTGCCTCGCACCGCCCGGGCTCGGCAGCGGGGTCAGGATCCAGCGCCGCAGCAGTCGCTCGTAGCCGTCGAGGGTGGAGGGCTTCAGGTCGCGCGTGGCGAGCCAGCGCCGCGCGTACTCGCGCAGCGGCACGTCGCCTGTCTCTGGCTCGCGGTAGGTGCCCTGGTAGACGTCGCTGAGCACGCGGGCCAGAGCGGCGTTCGCCGCCTTCTCAGACTCGAACGTGCCGATCGGACGCCGCACACCGTCGGGCCCGGTGTACCTGGCCTGCCAGCGGTTCGGGCCACGCTGCCGGATGTTGCCGTAGGCGCGGCGGATGCTGCGGCGGGGACGCTTGGTCATGCTTCGAGGTGTGCGCGCCTCGCCAGACGAGGCCGGCCGCGGATCGGGTGAAGCGGACATTAGGACTCCGGCTCCTGGCCCTGCCGCAAGCGACTTAGGGCCATTTAGGGCCAGCCAGCGCCGTTTCCTCCCCTCCAGAATGCACGAAGCCCAGGTCAGAAACACTCTCTGACCTGGGCTTCCGCACTCTGAGCGGGCGACGGGAATCGAACCCGCGTAATTAGTTTGGAAGACTAAGGCTCTACCATTGAGCTACGCCCGCAGCGGCCGTGCTCGGCACACAGCGCAGGCCACACCTTAGCAAACCTCGCGCGCTCGACTCACCTCTTCTGGTGCACGGCAGATCCCCGGCCGACGGGCCGCGCGCAGCGCAGCGGCCAGGAAAGATACCCGCCAGCCCCATCGCGAGGATGCCAGCCGGTCAGTCGACCCAGGCGCAGGCTGCAAGCTGGCACGCGGCCACTCAGCCTGATGAACCTGACCGTCATGGCAGGGAGCGGCGGCGACCCCACGCAACCGCGCCAACCCACCGGCTGGACTTTTAGACAGATCTGTCTAACACTCGTTAGACAGGTAAGTCTAAACAAGGAGTCGCTGTGAACGAGCTGTCCGGACAGGTTGCACTGGTGACGGGATCCACCTCGGGCATCGGGAGGGCGACGGCCAAGGTCCTCGCATCCCACGGTGCGAGGGTCATCGTGCACGGGCGCGACGCCGAGCGTGGTAGCCAGGTCGTGCAGGAGTTGGAGGCCGCCGGTGGCAAGGCGAGGTTCGTCACCGCCGACCTGCGTGATCCGGACGACGTCGACCGGCTGGTCCGGGAAGCCGGTCGCGTCGACGTGCTGGTGAACAACGCCGGATCGGCGACCTTCGGCCCCAGCGCCGATGTCGGCCGGGAGGCCTTCGACAAGATGTTCGAGGGCAACGTACGAGCGACGTATCTGCTGACCGCCGCCCTGGCCCCGCAGATGGCTGAGCGGGGGTCCGGCGCGGTGATCAACGTCAGCAGCGCTGCCGACGTGATCAGCCAGTCGTTCGCGGTCGCCTACGGGGGCACCAAGGGCGCCGTCAGCTCCCTGACCCGCAGCTGGGCGGCGGAGTACGGCCCGCACGGAGTGCGGGTCAACACCGTGGCCCCGGGCACGATCTACACCAAGGACTACATCGTCGACATCCTCGAGAAGAACATCCCGATGATTCCCCTCGGGCGGGTCGGCCAGCCGGAGGAGATCGGTGAAGTGATCGCGTTCCTGGCGGGTCCTCGGGCCTCGTACGTCAACGGAGCCACCATCCGGGTCGACGGCGGCCGCAGCGTGGTCTGACCTGACATCGACCGAAAAGCCACCGGACCCGCCATGCGGAGCGAACCGTATGATCAGGGCATGACTTCGGGGGCTGGATCGAGCAGGCGCTCGGCGCGAGAGCGCCTGCTCGAGACCGCCGACAGGCTCTTCTACGACAACGGCATCCATGACGTCGGCATCGACCGGATTCTCCAGGAGTCCGGGGTCGCCAAGGGCTCCCTGTACTACAACTTCAGCGGCAAGGACGAGTTGGTCCAGGAGTACCTGCGCCGGCAGCACGCCCGCTGGGTGGCGCGGATCGACGAGGCCGTGGCCCGCGAGGTCGACCCGCGAGCGAAGATCCTCGCGGTCTTCGACGCGCTGCGTCCGATCTTCGCCGAACCCGACTTCCGGGGGTGTCCGGTGCACAGCGCGGACAACAACCCCTCCGGCAGCCCGGAAGGCGTCGCTGTGACGAAGTTCCGCGCCTGGTTGCGCGATCTGTTCGCCGGCCCGGTCGAGGAGCTCGGCTATACCGGCTCCCACCCGCTCGTCACACAGCTCGTCGTCCTCTTCGACGGCGCGAACATCGCCGCCGTCGCCGACTCCGACCCCCAGGCTGCCTCGGCGGCCCGCAGCGCCGCCGAGGCACTCCTCCCCGTCCGTGTCTGACGTCCCGTCAGTAGCTGCCGACGCGCCAGCGTGTGGATCCGATCACCCCTTGACCGACCCCGAAGCCAGCCCCGCCACGTAGTACCTCTGCAGCGCCACGTACAGGATCACGCACGGGATCATCGCGATCACCGACCCCGCCGCGAGCAGCCCGAAGTTCACCTGCCCGTACGCGCCCTGCTGCAGGTTCACCAGCGACACCGGCAGCGTGTACAGGCTCGAGTCGGTCAGGAACGTCAGCGCCCCGAGAAACTCGGTCCACGACGCGAGGAACGCGTACAGCGCCGCGGTCGCCGTCCCGGGGATCACGAGCGGCCGCAGCACCGACACCAGGATCCGCACCGTCCCCGCGCCGTCCACATGGGCCGAGTCCTCCAGCTCCGCGGGCACCGAGGCGAACGTGTTGCGCATCACGAAGATGCCGAACGGCAGGTTCACCGTCGTGTAGAACAGCACGAGCCCGAACAGGCTGTCGGTGAGCCCCATGACGTTCATCTGCAGGTAGAGCGGCGTGAGGATCGCCTGGAACGGGACCATCAGCGTGACCAGCACCAGCCCGAACAGCACGGCCCGCCCCCGGAACGGGAACTTGGCGAACCCGTACCCGGCCAGCGTGGCGAGCACCGCGGTGAGCACCGCCGTCGAGATCGACACGATCGCCGAGTTCAGGATGCCGCGCCACACCTCCGGCTGGTCCACCACGGCCTGGAAGTTGACCCACGACAGGTCGAAGAACCGAGCGTCCGGAGCCGCGACGATCACGTCGCCCGGCTGCCCCGCCCGCACGAACGCGATGACGAGCGGTATCAGGAACACCAGCGCGGCGAGCGTGCCGCCCAGCGCGTAGAGCGTCCGCTTGCCCCGCGTGTCCCGCTCGGGCCCGGCGCCCGGCGGGGGCGCGGCGGGCCGGGAAGGGCGACGCCGCCCCACCGCGGCACGTGTACCAGCGGGGACCTCGGTGACCGTGGCCATGTCAGCTCCTCTCCCGCAGCAGCCAGAACTGGGCCGCGGTGACCAGACCGGTGATGACGACCAGCACGAGCGACATGGCCGTGGCCGCGCCCAGCTGGAGCTGGACGAACGCCCGCCGGTAGATGGCCATGACGATCGTGGTGGTCTCCGACCCCGGACCGCCCTGGGTCAGGATGTAGAACTGCGTGAACGCGAGGAAGGAGCCGATGACCGACAGGATCACGGTCATGGCGATGGTGCGGCGCAGCATCGGCACCGTGATCTGCATCTCGCGCTGCCACCACGAGGCGCCGTCCATCTCGGCCGACTCGTAGACCTCGCGCGGGATGCCCTGCATGCCCGACATCAGCAGCACCATCGTCAGCCCGGACGCCGCCCACACGACCATGACGCACAGCAGGCCCGTGGCCAGCGGCCCGTCGACCAGCCACGCCGTGGACCCGTCCGTGATCCCGAGAAAGCGCAGCACCACGTTCACCATGCCGCTGTTGGGCTGCGCCTCCAGCAGCATGAGGAAGCTCAGCGTCGTCAGACCGATCACGAACGGCACGAAGAAGATGGTGCGCAGCAGCGTCGCGCCGCGGCGGTTGGACCGCACCAGCACGGCCAGCCCGTACCCGAGCAGCAGGATCGGCAGCGTGACGATCGCCGTGTAGAGCAGCGTGTAGCCCAGGGAGTCCCAGAACGTGGGGTCCGTGAGCACCGACGCGTAGTTGTCGAACCCGATGAACCGGTACGGGCCGATCAGCGGAAAGTTCGTCAGCGAGATGTAGACCGCCACGACGAGCGGCACGAACACGAAGACGACGACGAGCGCGACCGCCGGCGTGATGAGCGCCAGCCCGGTGCGGCGAGGATGGGTGAGTGTGCTCATGCCTGGGCCTGCCTCAGGATCCGGTCGTACGTGGTCTGGGCCTCCTGCATCGCGGCGTCGACCTCCCCGTCGAAGACTGCCTGGCGGAACATGCGCAGCCACGGCCCGTCCTGCTGGTTGTAGATCAGGTTGTAGGCGAGCGTGGTGGGTGCGTAGCCGGAGTCGAGGGCCTCGAGCGGAGGCACCACGAACGGGTAGCTCTCCGCGAACTCCGGCGTGACGACGTCGGACCGCACGGGGGAGTAGAACCCCTCCGGCATCCGCGACTGCTGCTGCACGTCGACGGCGAACTTCATGAACTCCCACGCCGCCGACGGGTTCCTGGCCCCGTTGAGCATGCAGAGGTTGTCGCCGCCGTCGAAGAACGCGTGCCCGCCGTCGGGGCCGGGCAGCAGTACCACCTGCGTGCGGTCCAGCAGCTCCTGGCTCGAGTTCGGCACCACGACGCCGAACGAGGCCGGGAACATGCCCAGCCGTCCGGCCGCGTAGTCCGCCGACCAGCGGGAGGCGTCGTCGGCGAAGCTGCCCGGCGGCACCAGGTTCTCGCTCCAGAGCGTGCGCGCGAAGTCCAGCGTGCTGCGCAGCGCGTCGTTGCCTGCCACGTCGCCGCGCTGGTTGCCGACGTCGCCCGCGATGAGGTCGCGGCCCGTGGCCCACACGTGCGGCTGGACCGTGAAGCCCAGCGCGCCCGACGAGTTACCCGGGTACGACCAGCCGTAGACGTCGTCGCCCAGCCCGCCGATCGCGCGGGCCGCGTCGAGCAGCCCGGCGAAGTCGCGGGTCTGCTCCTCCACGGAGAGCCCGGCGCGGTCGAACAGCTCCGTGTTGCAGAACAGCACCGAGAAGTCGCCGATGAACGGCAGGCCGTACCGGCGTCCGTCCTTGGTGCTGAGCGCCAGGTGACCCGGGCTCAGCGCGGCGCCGATGCCGAGGTCGTCGATGAGGGGCGTGAGGTCCGTGAACGCGCCGCGGTAGGCGAACAGGGTCGAGTAGATGTCGTCGATGTCGACGACGTCCGGCACCCGCCCGCCGCGGATCGCCGTGGCGAGCTTGGTGACGTACTGCCCGTTCTGGATGGGCGTGAGCCGCACCCGGATCCGGTCCTGGGCCTGGTGGAACGCGTCGACGACGGCCTGCGTGCCATTGACCGTGTCCGACCGGCACCACAGGTTCAGCGTGCCGCTCGCGTCCTCGCCGAAGCCCGCGGCCTCGATGTCCGCCGGGCGCAGCGTGCCGCCGCAGCCGGCCAGCGCGGCGGACGCCGTCGCCACGCCGGCCAGCGCGAGCAGCTGGCGTCTGGTGAGCTCCATTGCTCTCCTTCTCTCCGGTTGATGACCAGCGCAGAGGGTTAGATCGTCGGGATCCACACCCGCATCGGCTGCGGACCCCGGTTGGCCCACGCGTAGTAGGGCACCGCCGTCAGCGTCACCTCTCGTTCCGCCGGGGCCGACGGCGTCGTGGCCGGCCCGTACGGCGTCGTCGCCACGGCATCGGGTCCGGGTACGACGGCGCCGCGCGCCCGCACCACGGTCACGCCGCCGAGCAGGTCCTCCCGGAACTCGTCCGTGAGGGCACCGGTGGCATTGATCCGCAGGTCGTCCACGACGGCACCGTCCTCCTGGTCGGGCTGCTCCAGCGCGTACACGAGCGGGCCGCGCTCGATGGCGACGGAGCCGCGCACGGCGTCGACCCGGGGGTCGGCCGCGGTGAGGCGCGGCGTCATCGGCAGGTCGAGCACCACCGTGTCGCCGGCGCTGAACCGGCGGGTGAGGCGGGCGTACGAGCCGGCGGTGACGGGTGCGCCGTCGAGCGTGGCGCCGTCGGCCCAGGCGGGGACACGCAGCGCGAGGGTGACCTCACCGTCGGGCGCCTCCTCGACATGCAGGGCGATCTGGCCCTCGTCCGGGTAGCGGGTGTCCACGCGCAGGCGCAGCGTGCCGCCGTCGAGCGGTGCGCTGACCGTGCCGGCCGCGTACTGGTGCAGCTGCAGGCTCGGCCCGTCGGCCGTGGCCAGGTACCCGGTGAGGCTGGAGACCGTGCGCATGATGTTGGGCGGGCAGCAGGCGCAGCTGAACCAGCTGCGGCGGCCGTGCGCGGGGCTGCGGTCCTCCTCGGCGTGGGCGTCGCTGCGCAGCTGGAGCGGGTTCACGTAGAAGTACTCCGTGCCGCTCAGCGACACCCCGGCGAGGAAGCCGTTGAGGAGCATGCGCTCGATCTGGTCGGCGTACCGGGCCTCGCCCGTCGCCAGCAGCATGCGCCATGCCCACTGCACGCCGCCGATCGCGGCGCAGGTCTCGGCGTAGCCGCGGTCGGTCGGCAGCTCGTAGGGGTCGCCGAACGACTCGCCCTCCCAGCGCGCCCCGAGCCCGCCCGTGACGTACTGCTTGCTGCGCTCCATCGAGCGGTACTGGGTGTCGAGGGCGGCGAGCAGCTCGGCGTCGCCGGTCTCGATGGCGACGTCGGCCGCGCCCGCGCCGAGGTAGACCGCGCGCACCGCGTGCCCCTCCACCGTGGTGGCCTCGCGGACCTTGACCCGGTCGGAGAAGTACGTGGGGGCCTTGCCGTGGCCCTCGATGATCCCGGTGCCGCGCGCCTCGACGGACCACTTGGCGAGGTCCAGGTAGGCCCGCGTGCCCGTCTCGCGGTAGAGCTCGACCAGGCCCATCTCGACCACGGGATGGCCGTCCACCTCGCGGAGCTGACCCTCGCCGTCGCCGAAGGTGGCGACCAGGTGGTCGGCGAGCTTCACGGCGACGTCGAGCAGCTCGGTGTGACCGGTGCCGCGCACCTGCGCGACGGCGGCCTGGAACAGGTGACCCGCGCAGTACAGCTCGTGGCTCCAGGGCAGGTCGCTGTAGCGCGGCACGTCGCGGAGCATCGGCACGGAGTCGAGGTAGCCGTCGTCGGCCTGCGCGGCAGCGAGCAGGGCGGTGACGCGGAGCTGGTCGGCCAGGAGCTTCTCGTCGGGCTCGCGGGCGTACTCCCAGGCGGCTGCCTCGAGCCACTTGTGCACGTCGGAGTCGGCGAAGATCGGGCCGATCGCCTCACCCTCGGCCTGACCCGCGGCGATCTCCAGGTTGCGGAGGTTGCCGGCCTTCTCGAGCTGTTCGAGCCCTTCGGGGATCGCGGCGGACCGGTTGGCGTCGGCGGTGCGGCGCCACAGGCCCGCGTCGATGGTCACGTGCCCGGGCGCCAGCGGCCGGAGCAGCACGTGAGCGTCGCCGGAGGGCTCGGCAGGTCCCCGCGAGGTGCCGCTGGAGGTCAGGGTCGTCATTGAGCTCTCCTTCAGACGGAAACAAGGAATCCGATTTCCTAATGTACGTACGGACCCCCGGAGCGTCAAAGGTCTGGGCCAAACTGGTCATAAACTGCTGGTGAACTGGCCGGAGAGGTACGATGGCGATCGTCCCGCCGACGTCTTGTGGCAGGGGACGCGGTGCCGGTGGAAACGGCGTCGGAGGAAAACCCGGGAGGTCGGTGCGTGATGGAGCGGGGATCGGTGGTACGGATCACCGACGTGGCTGCCCTGGCGGGTGTCGCGCCGAGCACGGTGTCCAAGGCGCTCAACGACACCGGATCCCTGCGCGAGAGCACCCGGGCCAAGGTTCGCGAGGCCGCCGAACGGCTCGGCTTCGTGCCCGACGCCACCGCCCGCTCCCTGTCCGCGCGCCGCAGCTTCACCGTGGGCCTGCTCAGCACCGACTCCGCCGGGCGGTTCTCGCTGCCGGTGGTGCTCGGCGCGGAGAACGCGCTGGTCGGTGGCGAGCTGTCGGCCCTGCTGGCCACGGCCCGCCACGACCCGGTACGCGAGCAGCACCATGTGCGCGCCCTCGTGGCCCGGCGGGTCGACGGGATCATCGTCACCGGCCGCACCTCGGAACCGCGAGAGCCCATCCGGGTGCCCATGCCGGTGGTCTACGCGTTCGCGCCGTCCAGCGACCCGGACGACGCCTCCGTGGTGCCCGACGATGCCACCGGCATGCGGCTCCTCGTCGAGCACCTGGTGGGCCTGGGCCGACGTCGGATCGCGTACGTGGGCGGACGCGCCGAGCAGGCGGCGTCGGTGGTGCGGCACAGCACCCTGGTGGCGGAGCTGGCGGCTCGCGGCCTGGACCTGGTGGGTGCGCCCCTGTACGGCGACTGGTCGGAGCAGTGGGGGCGGCGCGCGGTGGACCTGGTACTGGGGTCGGGTGGTGAGTCGGCTGGGGCGTCAGCTGGCGTGGACGCGATCGTCTTCGCCTCCGACCAGCTCGCGCGGGGCGGGTGCGACCGGCTGCGGGAGCGTGGCCTGCGCGTGCCCGACGACATCGCCGTGACCGGCTACGACGACTGGGACGTCATGTCGCTGGCGAGCCGGCCGCCGCTGACCACCGTGGACATGCAGCTCGAACGCCTGGGACAGCGGGCCGCCGAGCTGCTGATCGCCGCGATCGAGGGCAACCCGTCCCGCGGCGTCGAGCTGCTGGCGCCGCGGCTGGTGGTCCGCGCGTCGACTCTGGGTGACGGGTAGGCGCGGGCCTGACCTGTCAGCCCTCCCGCGACGTGTCAGACCCTGAGGTCACTTGAGTGACCTGTGCTTCTGACACGTCGAGGGAGGTCTGACAGGTCACCGGGGCGGCTGCGGAATGAGCCTGAACAGGGCGCGCGGATCCGTTACGATTCATTCCACGCACGTACGGGTGTTCGTGCGGGTCACGCGGGCATACGGTGTTCGTGACGACGGGCTGTGGCGCAGCTTGGTAGCGCATCTGCTTTGGGAGCAGAGGGTCGCTGGTTCGAATCCAGTCAGCCCGACCCCCGCCCACCAGCACTGATACACATCGGCGCTGGTGGGCATCGTCGTTTCCACAGGCCGAGGGAGCCTATCCGGGAGCCTGAGCGGATCGGCATCGTCGCCGTCTTCCCGCACGACGTGCTGAAACACCGTGTCCACGATGCTCGCGCCGGACTCCAACACCGGCCGCAGCTCGTGCCGTAGGACCCAGCTCGGTCACCGCCGTCCCCGAGTGACCCATGAGACGCGAGATCTCCTCGATCGCTAGCCCATGCTGGGACAGGATCGAGACAAACGACGGGCGTAGCTCCCGCACTGTCCATTCCTCCGGGTCGATCCCAGGCACCAGGCGGAGCGCGTGCCGGAACGCGCGAAGCACGTTGTGTGCGTCCTGCATCGTGCCGACCTGCGAGGGAAAGACCAGATTGCCCTCCTGCCACTTTTCTGTCTCGCCCCGGGTCTAGTGGAGGCTCGGAACTGACGCGAAGAAAGCCGATGCCGTGCGCAGGATGGGGTTAGCCCGCCGCAGCTCACGGTTCTCCCGCTCCAGCTCAGCCAAACGTTCGGCATCGCTCGTCGTGGTTCCCGACCGGTATCCCGCATCGACCTCGGCCTGCCGAACCCAGTTGCGCAGCGTCTCCGGGTGGATCCCGAGCTGCTCACCCACCCGCCGCAATGCACCAGACTTGGTGGCCGGGTCCTTCCGCAGGTCCACCGCCATCCGGATCGCTCGCTCCCGCAACTCGTCCGGGTACTTCTCGGTGCAACATAACTCTCATCCTTCCCTGGATAGAGAGCCTCCATCAGGCCCGGGGAGAGACACCCCGAGTCGTACCGAAAAACGAAAAACCGGCCAGAACCCCATCGTGTGTGCGGGAGAGACACACCGAGACGGCTGCAGTTCGTGCGCCTGACCCACGCCAGGTGGTTGACTCGGCTTGCATATCTGGTCTCGTGACCGAAGGAGAACGCCATCACCGCTGTATCGGGTACGACCACCACGGCTGGGAGGCCTGTCGCTGCCAAGCGCCTGTCCGGGCGCTCCTCCAGGTCGGCGGCCCAGGCCGACCGAGCGGTAGGGCAGACGCTCGAATGAGCGACGGCGTCGTGGTGGTCGGGTCCGGACCCAACGGTCTGGCGGCGGCCGTGACGATCGCGCGCGCTGGCGTGCCGGTCACGGTCCTCGAGGGGCAGCAGACACCAGGCGGCGGTGCCAGGACCCTCGATCTGGGCCTCGCACCCGGCGTGGTCCACGACGTCTGCTCAGCGGTGCATCCGATGGCCGCGGCCTCGCCGTTCTTCCGCGGGCTGGACCTGAAGTCGCTCGGCGTCGAGCTCAGCACCCCCGAGGTGTCCTATGCACAGCCCTTGCCCGGCGGACGGGCCGGGATCGCCTACCGCTCACTCTCCACCACGGCGGCCGGCCTCGGCGCAGACGGTCCCGCCTGGGAACGCCTGCTGGGCGGGCTCAGTCGCCGCTGGGAGCAGCTCACAGCTCTCGGTCTGGGTGATCTGCAGAGCGTACCGAGCCAGCTCCGTCCACGTGACCTCCCGCTGCTCACTCGCCTTGCCCTGGGCGTCATGGAGCAAGGCACCCGTGCGTCGGGCCTGCGGTTTCGCGGCGACGTGGCGCCCGCGCTCCTTGCCGGTGTGGCTACCCACGCGAACGCCCCGTTACCGTCCGTGCCCACTGCTGCCGTGGCTCTCGTGCTCGCGGCGCTTGCGCACTCCCCAGGCGGATGGGCAGTCCCGCGCGGCGGTTCCGGCGCCCTCATGGACGCCCTCGTCCGCGACCTCGAGGCGCACGGCGGGACTGTCGTCACGGGTCATCCCGTGCGCTCGCGCGCGGACCTGCCGCCCGCTCGGGCTTACCTCTTCGCCACAGCGCCCGGTGTCGTCGCGCAGGTGCTCGCCGACGAGCTGCCGGCTCGCGCCCGGCGCCGCCTCATGGGGTTCCGACGCGGTAACGCCGTCGCCAAGGTGGACTTCGTGTTGTCCGGCCCGGTCCCCTGGACCGTGCCCGAGGTCGGACGTGCCGGCACAGTGCACGTCAGCGGAACACTGGCCGAGATCATCGCCGCCGAGCGCGAGGTGGCCGCCGGACGTCACGCCGCACGGCCGGTCTGCCTCGTCTCCGACCCTGCGGTGACCGACCCGGCACGCGAGGTCGGAGGGCTGCGCCCTCTCTGGTCGTACGCCCATGTGCCCGCCGGATCGGACCGGGATCTCACAGAGGCGGTGACCAGCCAGATCGAGCGCTTCGCTCCGGGGTTTCGCGACCTGATCGTCGCCGCACGGTGCGTGCCGGCCGCCCGCATGGCCGACCACAACGAGGCGCTGGTCGACGGCGACATCCTCGGTGGTGCGCTGACGATCCCACGCTTGCTGTCCGGCCCAGCGGGGCGTCCGGACCCCTACGCGACCGGAGTGCCGAACGTTCTCGTCTGCTCGTCATCGACCCCACCGGGCCCCGGGGTGCACGGTCTGAGCGGGGTGTACGCCGCGCGCCGCATCTTGCGCCGACTCAGGGCCGACACCGGGCAGCCGGACGCAGCCGTGCCCGTCGCTCGCTCATGACCCGGGCCACGGTGATGTCGCAGGATCGCTGCCGTCGTCCGTGACGGCTCGTGTCGGGAGATGCGCACGTCGGCGCCACACCGGGCTCTCCGTCGGCGACATGGTGGACGTCGTCCAGCTCCGGCCCGTACGAGCACGTGCGCTGCCCGGATAGGAGATCGGATAACGACGGCCTGAGTGAGCGCCTCATGCCGCGCACCTCGCGTAGCAGCAGTCCTCCGGTCGGTGCGTGCCCTCGCGCTCAGAACAGGAGATACCTCCGCCGCCAGTGCGGGGTCTATGACCGATTAAGGGATTTAGCGAGCATAATGAATGTTGCTCGAAATGCCGTGTGAACCGCTCTTTGCCGTGTGCCTCTCACGCAGATGGGCAGACCCCGTTATTGATTTGTAATGCGCCTCGAATGGTTGCGATTGAGGGGGTGATATACGGTCCCACGGGGGCTGACCGGAAGACGGTTGAAACTGAGCCGAACCCTTTCTGTGCGCCCTGCTGCTAATTCTCATGACCCCAGGGGGAGAAAACTGTGACAGATCGATCGACAACGAGGAACGGCCGCGCCGCGCGCCTCGCAAGCGGTACCTTCGGCCTCGGCATTCTGTGTGCGGGTGTGATGGCGCCGATCGCCCCGGCCGCCGCAGCCGACCCGGAGCAGGGAAGCTTCGCCGGAGCCGCGCGGAACTACGGTGCGTTCGCCGCCGTGGGGATCCTCGACAACGCCGTCAACGTGCGCGCGAACATTGCGGAGACCGTCACGGTGGCCAACTCCGAGGGTCTCAGCGAGTACGCGGGCACCGGGCCGGGTGACTACGCCGTGCCGGGTGCCGTCGCCAACGACCCCGAGGCCCGCGCCTACAGCCGCGCCACCCCGGTGGGCATCGGCGCTATCGGTGTCCCGATCGACGTCGTCGCGGCCGAGTCGACCTCGACCACGGTCGTAGCCCAGGATGAGGCGAGCAACAACTGGGGAAACCTCAACATCCCGACCCTCGGGCGCCTCTCGGCCCTCACCGGGTCGAGCAGCACCAACTGGACCGAAGAGGTCCTCACTGGTGGCGGTGAGGTCGCGGCCGGAGAGTCGAACACCGGCGATCTCGACCTGATCACCGGCTTCGGCAACGCGCTTCCCGTGCCTGTCCCGGGACTCAGCGACATCTTCCCGGTCGGCGAGGCCAACCTCGGTCAGAACTCGAACTCCGTGCGCCTGGTCAACGCGGAGAACCCCGAGTGCGCCGAGGCGCTGGCTGTCGAGACCGAGTCGACGTGGACCTTCGCCGACGTTCAGCTGTTCGGGGGTCAGGTCGCCGTGTCGTGGGGTGGCGAAGGGGGTGCCAGCGACACGGTCGGTACCGTGATCGCGACCGCCAACGGCCAGCCGGCCGGGGCGTCATTCGAGGTGACCGAGCTGCCGTCGATGCGGGTCGCGGTCGGTGAGGCCGTGCTGGAGCTCGAGCCCGGTCTGGCTATCGAGCTCGACGAGCTTCTTGAGGGGTCCGGTGCTGAGGGCCTGCTCAACGTGGTGAACGGTGAGATCGCCTACGGCGGCCCCACGAACATCGAAGAGGCTTCGGACGGCACCCACGCCTCCGGCTCGATGACCGGCCTGCAGGCGGACCTGCAGCTCCTCGCTGTTCCTATCGTCGCCCCTAACGGTCTGGGCTCCATCGAGCTGGGCTTCGAGCGCGCCGACGTCTCCGCCGACGTCAGCGAGGGTGGCCTCAACTGCTCCGATGATGGAGAGGGGGACACGGACGGCACGACCGACGGGACCACGGACGGCACGACGGATGGCACGACGGACGGTTCGACCGACGGCACCACCGACGGCACCACCGACGGTTCGACGGACGGCACGACGGACGGTTCGACCGACGGTTCGACGGACGGTTCGACCGACGGTTCGACCGACGGTTCGACCGACGGTTCGACCGACGGTTCGACCGACGGCACGACGGACGGTTCGACGGACGGCACCACCGACGGTTCGACCGACGGCACCACCGACGGTTCGACCGACGGCACCACCGACGGTTCGACCGACGGCACCACCGACGGCACCACCGACGGGACCACGGACGGTTCGACGGACGGCACGACGGACGGTTCGACGGACGGCACGACGGACGGGTCGACCGACGGCACGACCGACGGCTCGAC
>Ga0233375_1000106_pt1 | contig 52100 bp, 48 predicted proteins | sample ElkDunMinimDraft_10_FD_191539 | JGI IMG/M metagenome (GOLD analysis project Ga0233375, IMG submission 191539) | Fecal eukaryotic communites from dung pellets of Tule Elk in California, USA - Elk Dung E16 | ecosystem: Host-associated > Mammals > Digestive system > Large intestine > Fecal | place...
CACCGAGGCCTGCACCGTGACGGAGTTGGTGATCGTCGCCGTGCCCACCTCGGCGTGCATCTCGGCGATCTGGGCCGTCGGCACGAGGCTGTCGTCGGCCTGGGACATGTCCGCGCCCGAGAACGCCATCTTCACCAGGGCCAGTGCGATCACCGCCCACAGGATGAGGCGGATGGTCGGGAAGATGATCCTGCGGGTGACCCCCACGGTGCGGCTCCTTGCGTGACGACGAGTGAGGCGCCCCGGGCGTCCCAGCAGGACGGTAGCAACGCCCCGGGCCCTGGAGATCAGACTGTGGGATGACGCCGGGCGTCCGCGCAGGTCAGGACGCCGGACCGGCGGCTGTGGCCACCAGGAACGCCGGCGGGGCGAGGGCGGCGGAGGCGAACGCCTGGGCCACCGCCTGCTCGACCTGCGCGACCCGCCCCGCGTCGACGAGCGCGATGGCCGAGCCGCCGAACCCACCGCCGGTCATCCGGGCGCCGAGGGCCCCGGCCGCGCGGGCCGACTCGACGGCCACGTCCAGCTCCACGCAGGACACCTCGTAGTCGTCGCGCAGCGACGCGTGCGAGGCGTCCAGCAGCGGCCCGGCCTCCCGGGCGCGGCCCGCGTCGAGCAATTCCACGAGCGCCTCGACGCGCGCGATCTCGGAGACGACGTGCCGCACGCGCCGCACGGCCGTGCCCGGGTCCTCCGAGGCCTCGGCGAGGCGTGCGAGCGCGTCCGCCAAGCCGTCGCCCGGGGCCACCTCGCGCAGCGACGCGACCCCCAGGGTGCGCGCGGCGGCCTCGCAGGTGGCGCGCCGCGCGGCGTACTGGCCGTCCACCAGCGAGTGCGCGGCCCGGGTGTCGACCACCAGCAGCGCGAGGCCGTCGGCGGCGAGGTCGAACGGGACGTGCCGCACCGAGGAGTCCAGGCAGTCGAGCAGGAGGGCGTGCTCCGCGCGGGCGCGCAGCGACGCGGACTGGTCCATCCCGCCGGTGGGAGCCCCGGCGATCTCGTTCTCGGCCCGGACGCACGCGGCGGCGAGGACCGTGCGTCCCGCGTCGTCGGGATCCTGGGGGGAGCCGGCGAGGCCGAGCCCGAAGGCGTCGTCCAGGGCCACGGCGACCGCCGCCTCGAGGGCGGCCGACGAGGACAGCCCGGCGCCGTACGGGACGCACGAGTCCACCACGGCGTCGAACCCCCGCACCGGCCCGTGCTCGGCGAGCGCCCAGGCGACGCCCGCCACGTAGGCGGTCCATCCGGCGACGGCGCCCGGAGCCACGTCCGCCAGCCGCAGCTCGCGCACGTCGCCGGGCTCCTGCGCGGAGGCGAGGCGGATGAGGTCGTCCTCGCGGGGCCGCAGGGCGACGTGGGTGCGGTGCGGCAGCGCGATGGGCAGGCACAGGCCGCCGTTGTAGTCGGTGTGCTCGCCGATGAGGTTCACGCGACCCGGCGCCGACCACGTGCCGGGGTCCGCGCCGGCGCCGAACTGGGCGGCGAAGCCCTGCCGCACGCGCGCCTCGCCCTCGGGCAGCGACCAGGCGTCGATCTGGGTGGGGGTCGTGCTCATCGGGACACCTCCTGCAGCCGCGCGGCGATCCGCTCGGGGGTCGTGTCGCTGATCCAGGCGCCCACGCCGGACTCGACGCCGGCGAGGTACTTGAGCTTCCCCGGCGCGCGCAGCACCGAGAAGACCTGCAGGTGCAGCCGGCCCAGCTCGCGGCCCTCGCCGACCACGGCCTGGTGCCAGCCGGAGATGTACGGCAGCGGGATCGCCGAGCCGTCGGGCGCCGTGAAGAACCGGTCGAGCCGGCCGAGCAGGTCAAGGTAGACGACAGCCAGGTCGTCCCGCTCGGCGTCGGTCAGGCCGGGCAGGTCGAGGACGTCGCGGTGGGGCGCCAGGTGCACCTCGACCGGCCACCGGGACGCGGCGGGGACGTACGCGGTCCAGTGCGCGGACTCCAGCACGACGCGCACGCCGGCCTTGCGCTCCGCGTCGAGGATGTCGCGGTGCAGGTTGCGGCCGGTCGCCGCCTGGTGCGCCGCGGCCTGGCGCTGCATCGCCTGCGTGCGCGGGGCGACGAACGGGAACGCGTACACCTGGCCGTGCGGGTGCGGGAGCGTGACGCCGATCTCCTTGCCGCGGTTCTCGAAGCAGAACACCTGCTCGATGCCGGGCAGCGCGGAGAGCTCGCGGGTGCGGTCCGCCCACGCCTCGATGATCGTGCGCATCCGCCGCGGGCCCACCGCGCCGAGGCTGCTGGTGTGGTCGGCGCTGAAGCAGACCACCTCGCAGCGGCCGGCCGCGGGGCGCGCCCGCCAGAGGTCGGAGCCGTCGACGTCCCACCCGTCGTCGAGCCCTGTCCCGGGGACCTGCATGAGGGCGGGGAACCGGTTCTCGAAGACCACCACGTCGTAGTCGGTGTCCGGCACCTCGCCGTCCGAGTACTCGGCGCCCGGCCGGGCAGGGCACAGCGGGCACGAGTCCGCGGCGGGGAGGAAGGTGCGGTTCATACGGTGCGACGCCATCGGCACCCACTCGCCGGTGAGGGGGTCCAGGCGCATCTCGGGTCCCTGGAAGGGGCGCGGGGCGCCGTCCTCGCCCGGCACGTCGGCGTACCGGTCGGCGAGCGGGCGCGGGTCGTCGAGGCGGCGGGTCCGCCCGCCGGAGACGTACGGCTCGGAGTCGTCGAAGTACAGGAGGTCGCGGCCGTCGGCGAGCGAGGTGGCGGTGCGGCGGACGCGGGCGGTGGTCATGGCGCTCCAGGTGCGGGCGGGGTGGCGGGGGGAGGGGCGGACGGCGCGGCATCGGGCGATCCGGCGGAGGGGGCGAGCAGCAGCCGTTCGACGTGCTGGGCCAGCGCGCGCCGCGCCGGCTCGGGCAGTCCGGCGTCGGTGACCAGCACGTCGACCTCGTCGAGCGCGGCGATCTGGGCGAGCCCGACCACGCCCCACTTGGTGTGGTCGGCCAGCACGGTGAGCCGCGCCGCGCATCCCACCAGGGCCCGGTCGGTCGCGGCCTCGAGCAGGTTGGGGGTGGTGAGCCCGTCCGGGTCCATGCCGTGCACGCCCAGGAACGCGGTGTCCACGCGCAGGCGGGACAGCGAGTGGTCGGCGACTGGGCCGACGAGCGCGTCGGAGGGGGTGCGCGCGCCGCCGGTGAGGATCACGTCGAGCCCGGGGCCGGCGCCGTGCAGGGCCTCGGCGACGGGAAGCGAGTTGGTCACGACGGTGAGGGGGCGCAGCGCCGGGTCGGCGGCGATCTCGCGCGCGAGGAGGTGGGTGGTGGTGCCCGCGGACAGGGCGATGGACTGCCCGGGCTCGATGAGGCGCGCGGCCTGCGCGGCGATCGCGGCCTTCTCGGCGGCAGCCCAGCCCTGCTTGGCCTCGAAGCCGGGCTCGTCGGTGGCCCGGGCGCGGGCGTCGAGCGCGACGGCGCCGCCGTGCACCCGGCGCACGAGCCCGGCCTGGGCCAGCTCGGTGATGTCGCGGCGCACGGTCATGTCGGAGACGCCGAGCTCGTCGACGAGCTCGGCCACGCGCACGGCGCCGTGCGCGTGGACCGCTGCCAGGATGCGCTCCTGGCGAAGGGAGGCCAGCATCCGAACAGTATTCACCATTTCCGAACAGCAACCAACAATCGGTTGCTGCTCGGCGTCGTCAGCGTCCTGCGGGGGTGAGCCCCAGCGAGCGGCCCGCGAGACCGCGCGAGCGCGATGCCAGGCTCCGCGCCACACCGCGCAGCGCCACAGCCGCGGGGGAGTCCGGGTGCGCCAGGACCACCGGGGTGCCGGCGTCCCCGTCCTCGCGCAGCGCGACGTCGAGCGGCACCTGGCCCAGCAGCGGGACCTCGGAGCCGTTCATCCGCGACAGGTTCTCCGCCACGCGGGCGCCGCCACCGGCGCCGAAGAGCTCGAGCCGGGAGCCATCGGGCTGCTCGAGCCACGACATGTTCTCGACCACGCCGACCACGTTCTGCCGGGTCTGCTGGGCCACCGAGCCCGCGCGCTCGGCGACCTCCGCCGCGGCGACCTGCGGGGTCGTCACCACCACCACCTCGGACGTGGGCAGCAGCTGCGCCACGGAGATGGCGATGTCGCCCGTGCCGGGCGGCAGGTCGAGCAGCAGCACGTCCAGGTCGCCCCAGAACACGTCGGAGAGGAACTGCTGCAGCGCGCGGTGCAGCATCGGGCCGCGCCACACCACCGGCTGCCCCGCGGGCACGAACATGCCGATCGAGACGACCTTCACGTCGAAGGCCACCGGCGGCATCAGCATGTCGTCGACCTTCGTCGGCGGCTGCGTCACGCCCAGCAGACGGGGGATCGAGAAGCCGTAGATGTCCGCGTCGACCACGCCCACCCGCAGGCCGTCGGCGGCCATCGCCACCGCGAGGTTCGCCGTCACGGAGGACTTGCCCACGCCGCCCTTGCCCGAGGCGATCGCGTACACCTTGGTCAGCGAGTTCGGCTGCGCGAACGGGATCACCGGCTCCGCCGAGTCGCCGCGCAGCAGGGTGCGCAGCTCGGCGCGCTGCTCGGCCGACATCACGCCCATGTCGACGCGGACGTCCGTGACGCCCTCGACGGTGCGGGCGGCCGCCGTCACGTCCGTGGTCAACGTCGCCTTGAGCGGGCAGCCCGCCGTGGTCAGGTCGACGCCCACGACCACCAGCGGGCCGCCGTCGGTGGCCGCGCCCGGCGTCACCTCGACCGAGCGGACCATCCCGAGCTCGGTGATGGGCCGGCGGATCTCCGGGTCCAGCACGCCGACGAGGGCGGCTCGCACGGCATCGGCGAGGGCGGCGGGGTCAAGGGTGGACGACATGCCCCCATGGTAGGTCGGAGCCGCGCGGAACCCGATGGGCCCTAGGTCGCTACGAGACGTCGCCCGCGCGTGGTTCGCGTGGGCCGGCCACGCCGTCGTGCTCCACGTCCCGCTCGCGCTCGGCCTCGCGCTCGGCCTCACGGTCCGCCTCGCGCTCCGCCTCCCGCTCGGCGACCAGCTCCTCGAGAAGGTTGCGCATCTCCGAGCGCACGAAGTCGCGCGTGGCGACGTCGTTCAGCGCGATGCGCAGCGCCGCCATCTCCCGGGCGAGGAACTCCGTGTCGGCGAGGTTCCGCTCGGAGCGCTGCCGGTCCTGCTCCATGGTCACGCGGTCACGGTCCGTCTGGCGGTTCTGCGCCAGCAGGATCAGCGGCGCCGCGTACGAGGCCTGCAGGGACAGCATCAGGGTCAGCGCGGTGAACCCGAGCGCCGCCTTGTCGAACTGCACCGTCGCGGGCGCCCAGGTGTTCCACGCGATCCACGCGAGGCAGAACAGCGACAGCCACACCAGGAACCGTGGCGTGCCCATGAAGCGGGCGATGCCCTCGGAGACCTTGCCGAAGGCGTCCTGGTCCAGCCGGATCTTGGGCAGGAGGCTGCGACGGGCCTCCTTCGGGGTGTCGAGCCGGTCAGCCACGACGCCCCGCGTTCCGGGAGACGCGCGTGCGGGCGGCAGGGGCCGGCACGTGCTCGTCGTCCGTCTCGCGCCAGTCCTCCGGCAGCAGGTGGTCCAGCACGTCGTCGACGCTCACGGCGCCCAGCAGCCGCCGCTCGGCGTCCACCACAGGCAGGGCGAGCAGGTTGTACGTCGCGAGCAGGCGTGTGACGTGCAGCAGGGGCGCGTCGGCGGACACGGCCTCGATGTCCGTGTCGACCAGCGCGCCGATCGCCTCGTGCGGGGGGTCGCGCAGCATGCGCTGCAGGTGCACGACGCCGATGAACCGGCCGGTGGGAGTCTCGAGCGGCGGGCGCACCACGAACACCATCGAGGCCAGCGCGGGCGCCAGGTCCTGACGGCGCACATGCGCGAGCGCGGCGGCGACGGGCGTCTCTGGACCGAGGATGACCGGCTCGGTCGTCATCATGCCGCCGGCGGTGTTCTCCTCGTAGGCGAGAAGGCGCCGCACGTCGCGGGCCTCCTCGGGCTCCATGAGCTCGAGGAGCTCGGCAGCCTGCGCGTCGGGCAGCTCGCCCAGCAGGTCCGCGGCGTCGTCGGGCTGCATCGCCTCGAGCACGTCGGCCGCACGGGTGCGCTCCAGGCCGGACAGGATGGCGACCTGGTCGTCGCCGGGGAGCTCCTCGAGCACGTCGGCGAGCCGCTCGTTGTCCAGGGCGGAGGCGACCTCCATCCGCCGCGTCGTGCCCAGGTCGTGCAGCACGTCGGCGAGGTCGGCCGGCTTGAGGTCCTCGTAGCGGGCGAGCATCAGGGCCGCGCCCTGGGCCACGTCGGCGGCGGAGAGCCCGGTCACGGCGTCGACCGGGACCAGGACGGTCTCGCCCCGGCGGCGCAGGAGGCCGCTGCCGGGGGCGGAGCGCCGCACGAAGATCTGCGTCACGCGCCAGTCGCCGTCGCGCTGGCGCTCGATCGCGACGTCCTCGATGGTCCCGGTGCCCGACCCGTCGACGAACGTGACCGTGCGGTCCAGCAGCTCGCCGACGACGAGGGTCTCGGAGGGGCGCTGCTCGAAGCGCCGCATGTTCACCAGGCCGGTGGAGATCACCTGGCCCGGGTCGATGGCGGTGACCCGCGTGAGCGGGAGGAAGACCCGGCGGCGGCCAGGCACCTCCACGACGAGCCCCACCGCGCGCGGGGCGCCCTTGAGCCGGACCAGCGCGACGACATCGCGCACTCGGCCGACCTGGTCACCGAGGGGGTCGAAGACGGTGGTGCCGGCGAGGCGCGCGACGAAGACCCGGGTCCCTGCGCTGCTCACGCTGGTCAGGATAGACGCGCGCGGCCTCTCGTGCCCCGACAGCCGCCCGGGCGAGACGTGTCCACGACCCGGCCGGCCCGCGCCGACGGTGATCCTGGCGTGGGCGCGCGCGGTGGGGGAGGATCGAGGGTATGTCGTTCACCCGTCAGAATCGCGTCCCCCAGGCTCCCACCCTGCCCAAGGGTGAGCTGGTGGCGTCCTACGGCACGTACCTCGAGGCCCAGCGGGCCGTGGACCACCTGGCCGACAAGCAGTTCCCGGTGCAGAACGTGACGATCGTGGGCACCGACCTGCGCATGGTCGAGCGGGTCACCGGGCGCTTGTCCTACCCCCGCGTGGCCCTGGCGGGCCTCGCCTCCGGCATGTGGTTCGGCCTGTTCGTGGGGCTGCTGCTCACCTGGTTCTCCTCGGGCTCCGGCTCGACGCCGCCGCTGCTCGCCGCGATCCTCATCGGCGCGGCCTTCGGCGTGCTGTTCTCCGTGATCACCTACGCCTTCACCGGCGGCAAGCGGGACTTCACGTCCTCCTCGCAGATCGTCGCGGCGCAGTACGCGGTGCTGTGCCTGGCCGAGCACGCCCACCGGGCGCGCGCGCTGCTGCACGAGGTCGGCGGCGTGCAGTCCGGCTGGCCGGCGCGACCTGCCGCGCCCAACCCGGCGCTCCCGCCGTCCGACCCCTCGGCCAGCCACCCGACGCCCCCGGGCGCGCAGGCGCCGCAGCAGCCGAGCGGCTCGCCGACGGCGCCCCCGGTCCAGCCCCCGGTCCAGCCCCCGGTCCAGCCGCCGGCGGCGCCGCCCCAGCCTCCGGCCTGAGAGCGGATCAGGCCTGGCGGCCCTGGAGCCTCGCCATCCAGGCCTCCACCTCGGCGGGCTCGCGCGGCAGCGCGGCGGAGAGGTTCTCGTTGCCGTCCTCGGTGACCAGCACGTCGTCCTCGATGCGCACCCCGATGCCCCGGTACTCCTCGGGGACCAGCAGGTCGTCGCTCTTGAAGTACAGCCCGGGCTCGATGGTGAACACCATGCCCGGCTCGAGCGTCGCGTCGAGGTAGAGCTCGCGGCGTGCCAGGGCGCAGTCGTGCACGTCCAGGCCCAGGTGGTGGCTCGTGCCGTGCACCATCCACCGGCGGTGCTGCTGGCCCTCGGGGGACAGGGACTCCTCGACCGAGACCGGCAGCAGGCCCCACTCGCCGAGCCGCGCGGCGATGACCTCCATCGCCGCTGCGTGCACGTCGCGGAACTTCGCCCCCGGCACGGCCACCGCGAACGCGGCGTCGGCGGCGTCGAGCACCGCCTGGTACACCCGGCGCTGCACGTCGGTGTAGACGCCGTCGACGGGCAGCGTGCGGGTCAGGTCCGCGGTGTACAGCGAGTCGACCTCGACGCCCGCGTCGATCAGCACGAGCTCGCCCGGCCGGACCTGGCCGTCGTTGTCGGTCCAGTGCAGCGTGGTGGCGTGGTCGCCTGCGGCGGCGATCGTCTCGTAGCCGACGTAGTTCCCCTCGAGCCGGGCGTGCCCGAGGAACGTCCCCTCGATCACCCGCTCGCCGCGCCGGTGCGCCACCGCGGCGGGCAGCTCGGCGACGATCTTCTCGAACCCGGCGATGGTGGTCGCCACGGCCTCGCGCATCTGCTCGACCTCGTGCGCGTCCTTGACCAGCCGCAGCTCGGACAGCGCCTCGGCCAGGCGCTCGTCGGCCTCGCCGGCGTCCTCCGCGGCACGGATCTCCTCGACGACCGCCTCGACGGCCTCGTCGACCCCGGGCACCACGACGAGCTGCACGCCGTCGGGCCCGACGTCCTTGGCGAGAGCGTCCCGCAGGTCGTCGAGGTGCGCGGTGCGGATGCCGGTCAGCGTCTCCAGATCGGCGAAGGTGGGCCGTGCCCCGACCCAGAACTCCCCGTACCGGGCGTCGGAGAAGAACTCCTCGCTGTCCCGTCCGGCCGGCGGGCGCACGTACAGCACGGCGCGGTGCGTGCCGGGGGCCCCGGAGCCGGTGTCGTCGGCCTCGCCGTCGGGGTGCAGGACGAGCACCGCGTCGGGCTCCTGCTCGACGCCCAGGCCGGTGAGGTGCGCGAACGCCGAGTGGGGGCGGAACCGGTAGTCGGTGTCGTTCGACCGCACCTTGAAGGCGCCCGCCGGGATGACCAGGCGCTGGCCGGGGAACTGCGCGGCCACGCTCGCCCGGCGCCGTGCGGTGTGCTCGGCCGCCGGCCCTGGCTCGGTGGACAGGTCGGGCCTGGCGCCCCACCCCGAGGCCATGAACTCCTTGAACGCGGCGGAGGCGGGCCGCTGGGAGCGGTTCTGGCCTCGGCTCTCCAAGGGCTGCTCGTCCGACGGCACGGTCTCGGGGGTCACGTCCTCGCTCATGCTCCCATCCTCCCACCCGGAGGTCCCGGGACGGTCGGCGTCAGAGCCTTGAGCTTGGGCACCTAGGGTTATCCGGTGCGCATCGACCTGCATACCCATTCCACTGCCTCTGACGGGACGGAGAGACCCTCCGACGTCGTCGCCGCGGCCAGCCGGGCCGGCCTCGACGCCGTCGCCCTCACCGACCACGACACCACCGCCGGGTGGGACGAGGCGGCCCTGGCCGCGCGGGAGCACGGCGTGGCCCTGGTGCGCGGCACCGAGGTCTCGGCGCGCTCCCACGGGACCAGCGTGCACCTGCTGTCCTACCTGCAGGACCCCGCCCACCCGGCGCTGCTGTCCGAGATCGAGCAGACCCGCGCCGCGCGGCTCAGCCGCGCCCAGACGATGGTCGGCCTGCTGGCCGAGGACTACCCGGTCACCTGGGAGGACGTCGTCGCGCAGTCCGGACCGGACACCGTCGTGGGCCGGCCGCACATCGCCGACGCGCTGGTCGCGCTGGGCGTGGTGCCGAGCCGTGACGCCGCGTTCGCGGACCTGCTGACCGCGCAGAGCCGCTACTACGTGCCGCACCACGCGCCCGACGCCGTCGACGCGGTGCGGGCCATCCGCGCCGCGGGCGGGGTGCCGGTCTTCGCGCACCCCGGAGCGACTTGCCGCGGGCGCATCGTGCCCGACGAGGTCTTCGACGAGCTGGCCGACGCAGGGCTCGCAGGCCTCGAGATCGGCCATCGGGACCACTCGCCCGAGCAGCGCACGCGCCTGCTCGGGATCGCCGCACGGCTCGGCCTGCTGGTGACGGGCTCGAGCGACTACCACGGCGCCGGCAAGCTGAACCAGCTGGGGGAGCACCTCACGGACCCCGCGGCGCTGGACGCCATCGAGGAGCAGGGGGACAGCGAGGTGGTGCGCCCGTGAGCGAGATCTTCGACCTCCGCCTCTTCAGCGAGGTCTTCATCACGCTGTTCGTGATCATGGACCCGCCCGGCGTCGTGCCGATCTTCCTGGCGCTGACCAGCACGCTGACTCGCGCCCAGCGCAACCGGTCGGCGCGCCAGGCGGTGCTGGTGGCCCTCGGCGTCATCGTGGCGTTCGCGGTGTTCGGCCAGCAGCTGCTGTCCTACATGCACATCTCGCTGCCCGCGCTGCAGGCCTCCGGAGGCCTGCTGCTGCTGCTCGTGGCCATGGAGCTCCTGACCGGGAAGATGGAGGAGCCGCAGCCCTCGGGCGCGAAGGGGGTCAACGCGGCCATCGTGCCGCTCGGCACCCCGCTGCTCGCCGGCCCCGGCGCGATCGTCGCCACGATGGTGTTCGTGCAGGGCAGCGACGGCGACGCGTCGTCGTGGGTGTCGATCACCCTCGCGCTGCTCGCCGTGCACGTCTGCCTCTTCCTGGCAATGCGCTTCGCGAACGTGGTGCACCGGGTGCTCGGCGACTCCGGCACGATCCTCATCTCGCGCATCGCCGGCCTGCTGCTCGCGGCCATCGCCGTCCAGCTCGTCGCGGACGCGGTCATCGCGTTCGTCGCCAGCGCCTGACGCGAGCCGCCCTGGCGGCGGGACGACGAAGGCGGGCCATCCACGGATGGCCCGCCTTCGTCATGTCACGCGCTCAGCGCGCTCGTCCCCCGTCAGGGGAGGGCTCACGCGTCCGCGGTGGCGGATCCCGTGGCGGGGGCGCCGGCGCTGTCCCCGCGGCGACGGGTGCGCCGACGAGGACGACGGGAGCCGCCCTCGGACGGTGCGCCGCCCTCGGCCGAGTCGGCTGCCGCCGCAGGAGCCTGCGCTGCCGTGGGGGCCTGTGCCGTGGGCGTCGAGGGGGCGTCGGAGCCGGAGTCGGCGGACCCGCCGCGACGGCGGCGCTGGCGGCTGCGGCCCTCGCCGTCGGCCGGGGCGGACTCCTCTGCGCGGGGGCCACGACGGCGGCCCTCGCCCTCGGAGCCGCGGCCCGCGCCGGAGTCGGCGCGACCCGAGCCGCCGCGGCCCGCGCCGCGGTCACGGCCCGCGTCAGAGCGCGCGGGACGGCCGACGCGCTTGCCGGTCTCGCCCAGGTCCTCGAGCACCTCGGCGTCCAGCCCGGCGCGGGTGCGCGCCGAGCGGGGCAGCCGGCCCTTGGTGCCCTCGGGGATTCCGAGATCCGTGTACAGGTGCGGCGAGCTCGAGTACGTCTCCACCGGCTCCGGGATGCCCAGGTCGAGCGCCTTGTTGATCAGGCCCCAGCGCGGCACGTCGTCCCAGTCGACGAACGTCACCGCGGTGCCCTTGTGCCCAGCGCGGCCCGTGCGGCCGGTGCGGTGCAGGTACGTCTTCTCGTCCTCGGGGCACTGGTAGTTGACCACGTGAGTCACGTCGTCCACGTCGATGCCGCGGGCGGCCACGTCGGTCGCGACCAGCACGTCGACCTTGCCGTTGCGGAAGGCCCGGAGCGCCTGCTCGCGGGCGCCCTGGCCCAGGTCGCCGTGGATGGCGCCCGCGGCGAACCCGCGCTCGATCAGGTCGTCGGCCACCTTGGCGGCGGTCCGCTTGGTACGCGCGAAGACGATCGTCAGGCCGCGGCCCTCGGCCTGGAGCAGTCGGGCGAGCACCTCGACCTTGTCGAGCGCGTGCGCGCGGTAGACGACCTGCTTGATGTTCTTGACGGTCTGGCCGCCGTCGTCCGGGTCGTTGGCCCGGATGTGCGTCGGCTGCGTCATGTACCGGCGGGCCATCGCGACGACCGCACCCGGCATGGTCGCCGAGAACAGCATCGTGTGGCGCGACGCGGGCGTCCGCGACAGGAGCTTCTCGACGTCGGGCAGGAAGCCCAGGTCGAGCATCTCGTCGGCCTCGTCGAGCACCACGCAGCGCACGCGCGACAGGTCGAGGTAGCCCTGGTTGAGCAGGTCGATCATGCGGCCCGGGGTGCCGACGACCACCTCGACGCCGTTCTTCAGGGCGTCGACCTGGGGCTCGTAGGCGCGGCCGCCGTACAGCTGGACGATGCGCACGGAGCGCTGCGACGACGCGGTCTGCAGGTCGCCCGCGACCTGCACGGCCAGCTCGCGGGTCGGCACCACGACCAGTGCCTGCGGCTTGCCCGGCGCGGGCAGCTCGTCGTAGCCCGGCTCGCCCGGAGCCACGACACGGTGCAGCAGCGGGACGCCGAAGCCCAGCGTCTTGCCGGTGCCGGTCTTGGCCTGGCCGATGATGTCGTGGCCCGACAGCGCGACCGGCAGCGTCATCGCCTGGATCGGGAAGGGGTGGGTGATCCCGGACGCCGCGAGGGCCGCGACGATCTCGGGGCGGACGTCGAAGTCCGCGAAGGACGGGTCGGTGGCCTGCACGCTGGACGGGCTGTGGTCAGCCGCCGCGGCGCCGGCGATCTCCGGCTCGATGGTGGTCATATGCGACTCTTCACTGCTGGGGTGGCAAGCCGCACGCTTCCCGTGGCTCGTCGCCGGGTCGGGAGCGGGCATCGCCACGCGATGGCCGGCAGCCGATCGTGAAAGTCAGTCGCGCGGGGCGCTTGGGGCGCTGCCGGCGCGAGGCGGTCGAGACGACCGGGCAACCGATGTACGGCGACATCCTATCGGACGACGCTCCGCGCGGAGATAGGATCCTCCGATGACTCCGACGCTGCGCACCGACGCCCCTCAGGTCGAGCCCGGCGCGGACACGATCGAGCTGCTGGGCCTGGTCGCCCAGCTCGAGCTGCTCTCGTTCACCCGGTTGGCCGCCGACTCCGCGCAGGCCCCCACGCTCGAGCAGCGCCTCGAGCTCAGCCGGTTCGCCGCCGCCTCCGTGGAGCGGCGCGACCGCGTGCTCAGCCGCATCGCCGAGCTGGGCGGCGACCCGGTCTCGGCGGTCGCGGAGTTCGAGCACGTGCTGGACGACTTCGACGCGCGGACCCAGCCCGGCTCCTGGTGGGAGCGGCTGCTGACCAACTACGTCGGCTACGGCGTGGCCGAGGACTTCTGCCGCATCGCCGCCGCAGGGCTCGACGAGCAGTCCCGCGACCTGGTCCTCGAGCTGCTCGGCGACTCCGAGCGCGGGGACCTCACCGTGGCCGCTCTGGGCGCCGCCGGCTCGGGCGACTCGGTCCTGGTCTCGCGGCTCGCGCTGTGGGGGCGGCGGCTCGTCGGCGAGTCGCTCGGCGTGGTGCAGGCGCTGCTGGTGTCCCGCCCAGGGCTGGTGCGCCTGGTCGACCGCGGCGCGGCCCAGGAGGGCTCCCCGGCCAAGCTGTTCAGCGAGCTGACGGCCCAGCACACCCGGCGGATGGGCCGCCTGGGACTCACCGCCTGAGCTCCGCGGCACGAGCCGTCGGGCCTCGGAGTACGCAGGGCCCGACGAGGACGGGCGCGGCGCCGCCGTGCCAGGTCTCACCCAGCCGGCGGGCTCCGCGCCCGTCCCTCGTGCCGCTGCGGGCGCGTCCTCGGTGGGACGCCCCCGGCTCAGGCCTGGCTCAGATGGTGCCGAAGCCGACCCGGCCCTTGGCCTCCGAGCCGATCTCCACGTACCCGATCGACGACGTCGGGATGATGAGGCGACGGCCGCGCGAGTCGAGGAGCTCGAGCGCCGGCTTGCCGGCGAGCGCCTCCGCGACGAGCGAGGCGACCTCGTCGGCGCTCTGGTCGGACTCGAGCACCAGCTCGCGCGTCTGGTTCTGTACACCGATCGTGATGTCCACTGACAACGTCTCCTCGCAGCTCTGGTCGGTCCTGATCATGTGCCCTGGCAGGTCAGGCAGAGGGACCGCTCACCATCCTAGGTCGGTCGTCGTACTCGAAGTCGTCCCGGACCAGCCCGGCGACCCCGCCCCAGGCGAGTCGCGCCACCAGGTCGGCCGCCTCGGCGGGCCCGGGGCCGTCCGGGGAGCGGAACCGGTGGGTCGCGGCGACCTGCGCCATGGCGGTCATCGACGCCGCCAGCATCGCGGCGCTCGGTCCCGGCAGGCCCGTGACGTCGACGAGCACCTCCGCGATGCGGCGAGCCGCCTCCGAGGTGACCCGCTCCACGTGCTCGCGCACACCGGCGTCGCGGGTCACGTCCGACTCGAAGAGGAGCGAGGAGGACTCTCCCGCGACCTCCACGAAGTCGACGTAGGAGCGCACGATCGCGCAGACCACGTCGCGACCCTCACCGGGGCGCACCGGCCCGCTCACGACGGGCGCGACCGCGGCCTCGACCGCGGTGAGCAGCTCGGCGCCGCGCTGGTCGACCACCGCGAGGTACAGCTCGAGCTTCGAGGGGAAGTGCCGGTAGAGGACGGGCTTGCTGACCTCGGCGTGGTCGGCGATGTCGTCCATGGAGACGTGGTGGTACCCCTCGGTCGCGAACAGGCCCTGGGCGATGCGCAGGACCTGGGCGCGCCGCGCGTCGCGGGGCATCCGGGGATTCCTGGGCTTTCCAGCCGTGGCGTCGTTCACCCTGTGATCGTAGCCACGGGGCCTCCGCCAAGGTGCGAGGATGTGCCGATGGCCGCGCTCGAGGAGTCCGGGACCACCCGGGCAGGGACCCGCCGCGCCGCTGCACGCGCACGGCGCCGGCGTCGACGCGCCGTGCTCATGACCGTCGCCGTCGCGGTGGCGCTGGGTGGCGCGGGCGGCTGGCTCGGCCCTGCCGGCGGGCTCGAGAGGCTCCGCCCCTCGCAGCAGCCGCCGCTCGCCGCCCCGTCGGTCGACTGGGCCGACATGGTGCGGTCCGAGTCCGCGTCGCGCAGCGCGGATCGCGCCGAGCTGCCGTCCGACCCCGCGCAGGAGGCGTCCGCCGAGATCGACGACCTCCCCGACGAGCTGCTGCTCGGCGACGGCGCCGCGGAGCTCCCAGCCCCCGGCTCCGGCCTGGCGGAGAGCGACGTGGCGGCCGGGCTGCTCTCCCTCGACGTGCCCCGCTCCGCCGGGGGCGTCCTGGTCGTCGTCCCGGGAGCCCAGCCGGCGCCCGGGCCCGGGCAGGTCCGCACCATCCGCATCGAGGTCGAGTCAGGCCTGGACGTCGACCTCGGGCTGTTCGCGCACACCGTCATGAGCACGCTCAACGACCCGCGCGGCTGGGGCGCCGACGGCTCGATCACCTTCGCCCGGACCGACGGCGACGCGGACCTGCGGGTGGTGCTCGCCTCGCCCGACCTGGTCGACGAGATGTGCGCGCCGCTCGAGACGGTCGGCAAGGTGTCCTGCGGCATCAAGGGCCACGCCGTGCTCAACTACCTGCGCTGGGTCGAGGGCTCCCAGTCCTGGGGTGGCGACAAGGTCGGCTACCGCCAGTACCTGGTGAACCACGAGGTCGGGCACATCCTGGGCCACCGCCACGAGTACTGCGGCGGCGCCGGGCAGGTCGCCCCGCTGATGCAGCAGCAGACGGGGCCGATGGCGCCCTGCCTGCCGAACCCGTGGCCCGCGAACGACGTCTGAGCGCGCTGGTGCGCCTGCGTCCCGCGATGTCAGCGGGCCGTGGTGTGATCGACCGGTGAACCGCCCCACCTCCACCGCGCTGCGGCTCGTGCGCCCGGCGCTCGCCGAGGCTGCGGCCTCGGCCGGGCCCGCGCTCGACCCCGACCAGCGAGCGGTGGTCGACGCGGTCGTCGCCGGCCGGTCGGCCGCGCTGCTCGTGCTGGGCGCGCCGGGGACGGGGAAGACCACCGTCGCGGTCGAGGCCGTGGTGGCCGCCATGGCCGCGGGCGACCTCGCGCCCGAGGACGTGCTGGTCCTGGCCGCGAGCCGCCGCGCCGCGGCAGAGCTGCGGGACAGGCTCTCCGCTCGGCTGCGGCTCACCTCGGGCCAGACCATGGTGCGCACCGCTCCCGCCGCCGCGTTCGCCGTGCTCCGGGCCCGGGCCGCGCTGCTGGGCGACCCGCCGCCCACGCTGATCTCCGGCCCCGAGCAGGACCTGCTGCTCGCCGAGCTGCTCGCCGGGCATGCCGAGGGGGAGGGCGCCGCCATCGAGTGGCCGGCCGCCATCCCCCCCGAGGCCCTGGGCCTGCGCGCCTTCCGCGACGAGCTGCGCGACCTGCTGATGCGCGCGGCCGAACGCGGCCTCATGCCCGTCGACCTCGCCGAGCTGGGCGCGCGGCACGACCGGCCGGCCTGGGTGGCCGCCGCGGGGCTCTACCAGGAGTACCTCGACGTCACGCTGCTGCGCGCGGGAACGCCCGACATGGGCGCCCGGCACGACCCCGCGGTGGTGGTCGACGAGGCGTCCGAGGCCCTCCTGGCCTGGGACGACGAGGTCGCCGCCGCTCCGCGGCCACGCTGGCGGCTGGTCGTGGTGGACGACCACCAGGAGAGCACCGCGGCGACGGCCCGGCTGCTGCGGGTGCTGGCCGACGACGGCTCCCGCCTGCTGCTGCTGGGCGACCCCGACGTGGCTGTCCAGGGATTCCGCGGCGCCAGCCCAGCACTGGTCGCCCGCGCGACGGTCGACGGCGACGGGCCCGGCGAGCTGGGCGCCGAGCGGCTCGTCCTCGGCACGGTGTGGCGGCACGGCACGCGGCTCCGCGAGGTCGCCTCCGCGGTGACCTCGCGCGTGGGCGCCCTCGGGGCGGTGGCCCACCGGCGCGCGCAGGCCCTCGGCCCGGACGTCGCCGACGCGACCGTGCGGGCAGAGAACGGCGCAGGCGTGGGGCCGGGCAGCGTCGAGCAGCCCAGCGTTGAGCAGCCCAGCGTCGAGCAGCCCAGCGTTGAGCAGCCCAGCGTGGAGCCGCGCGGCGCCGAGCCGGGCAGCGGCGGGCGTCGTGCCCCCGGGCTCGCACGGGTGGCCATCCTGCCGAGCGCGGCGCAGGAGTCGGCGTACGTCGCGCACGCGCTGCGCAGCGCCCACCTGGAGCGCGGCGTCGCCTGGGAGCGGATGGCCGTGATCGCCCGGTCCGGATCGCAGGTGACCGCGCTGCGCCGCGCCCTGGCCGGCGCGGGCGTCCCGGTGGCCGTGCTGGGCAGCGACGTCCCGCTGCGGGAGGAGCCCGCGGTGCGGCCGCTGCTCGAGGCGGTGCGATGCGTGCTGCCCGCCGCCGACGGCGCAGCCGCCCCGCTCGACCCGGAGGTCGCGGCCCGGCTGCTGTGCTCACCCCTGGGCGGCCTCGACGCTGTGGGGCTGCGCCGGGTCCGCCGAGCGCTCCGCACCGAGGAGATCGACGGCGGTGGCGGGCGCAGCAGCGACGCCCTGCTCGCCGAGGTGCTGGCCGACCCGGCGCACGCCGCCACGCTGCCCGCCGTGGTGCGCCGGCCCGTGCTCCGGCTGGCCGAGGTGCTCGCCGCCGGTCGCGCCGCGGCGCTCGCGCCCACAGCCGACCCGCAGACCGTGCTCTGGGCGTTGTGGCACGCCACCGGGCTCTCCGACACGTGGCGCCGGGCGGCGCTCGCGGGCGGCCCGTCGAGCGCCCGCGCCGATCGGGACCTCGACGCGGTCCTCGCGCTGTTCCGGGCGGCGGAGACCTTCGTCGACCGCCTGCCGCAGGCGCCGCCCGGGGCGTTCGTGGACTGGGTGCTGTCCCAGGACCTCCCCGCCGACACGATCGCCGCGCGGGCGCACCGTGACGCCGTCGCGGTGCTCACCCCGGCCGGGGCGGCCGGCCGGGAGTGGGACGTGGTGGTCGTCGCCGGCGTGCAGGACGGCGTGTGGCCGGACCTGCGGCTGCGCGACTCGCTGCTCGGCGCGCAGACGCTCGTGGAGGTCCTCGCCGGGCGGGAGCCGGACGCCGGGCAGCTCGGCGCGGGAGCCCGTGCGGCGGTGCTCGCCGACGAGCTGCGCTCGTTCGCGGTCGCGGTCTCCCGGGCGAGGGACGCCCTGCTCGTCACGGCCGTGGCGGACGCGGACACCCAGCCGTCGCCGTTCGTCGAGCTCGTCGACCCGTGCGAGGCGGACGTGGACCCCCGCAAGGTGATGAGCCCCGCGCCGCTCGACCTGCGCGGGCTCGTCGCGCAGCTCCGCGCCCACCTGGAGGCCACCGCGGTGGGCGGGCAGCCCGACCCCGCCGCGGCCACGCTGCTGGCCCGGCTCGCCCGGGAGGGCGTCGAGGGCGCCGATCCCGCCCAGTGGCACGGCCTGGCCGAGCCGTCGTGCGACGCGCCGCTGTGGCCCGAGGGAGAGAAGGTGCCGGTGTCCCCGTCGAAGGTCGAGACCGCCTCGACCTGCGCGCTGCGGTGGGCCCTCGAGGCGGCGGGCGGCACCGCGGCCGAGAGCTCCGGGCAGTCGCTCGGCACGCTGGTGCACGCCATCGCGCAGACCTACCCGCACGGCTCCCACGACGAGCTCCTGGCCGAGCTCGACCGCCGCTGGGCCGAGCTCGGCCTCGGCACGGGATGGCCCGCGATGGTGCAGCGCCGCCGGGCCGAGGGCATGATCCGGCGGCTCGCCCAGTACGTGCGCTCGTCGGGGGAGCCGCTCCTGGTCGAGGGGCGGTTCGAGCTCGAGCTGGACCGCGCCGTGGTGCGCGGCAGCGTGGACCGCGTCGAGCTCGCCTCCGACGGCGGCACGGACGACGCGCCGCTCGTGCGGGTGAGCGACCTCAAGACCGGTCGCAGCGCGCCGTCGGTGGCCAAGGCCGAGGAGAACGCGCAGCTCGGGGCCTACCAGCTCGCGGTCGACTCGGGCGCGTTCGACGGCCTTCCGCCGGGCGCCCGGAGCGCGGGGGCGCAGCTGGTGTTCGTGTCCGACGTCGGCAAGGGCCCCACGCTGCGGGTGCAGCCGCCGCTCGAGCAGCAGGAGGACGGGTCCACCTGGGCGCGGACCTTGATCGAGGACGTCGCCGAGCAGATGGCGGGGTCGACCTTCACCGCCTCGGCGAACGACCTGTGCTCGCGGTGCCCGGTGCGGCGATCCTGCCCCGCGCAGGACGAGGGCGCGCAGGTGGTCGAATGAGCACCGTGATCCCCGCCATGCCCGCCGCCGAGGCGCCGTCCTCCGTGGTCCTCTCCGCGGCGGCGATCGCCGAGCTGCTCGGCAAGCCCGCCCCCACGGCGGAGCAGACCGCCGTCATCGAGGCGCCCCTGCGCCCGTCCCTCGTGGTGGCCGGCGCAGGCTCCGGCAAGACCGAGACGATGGCAGGCCGGGTCGTCTGGCTGATCGCCAACGGCGTCGTGGCGCCCGAGCAGGTGCTGGGCCTGACCTTCACCCGCAAGGCCGCCGGCGAGCTGGGCGATCGCGTCCGCCACCGGCTGCGCCACCTGGCCCGCGCCGCCGCCCACTCCGGGCTCGCCCTGCCCGGGCTCGCCGCGGCCGAGCAGGGCGCGGGGCTCCTCGACCTGGCCCGGCCCACCATCTCGACGTACAACTCCTACGCCGCGTCCCTGGTCACCGACCACGCCATGCGGCTCGGCATCGAGCCGACGTCGCGGCTCCTGGGCGAGGCAGCCCAGTGGCAGCTCGCGTCCGAGGTCGTCGAGTCATGGACCGGAGACCTCGACACCGAGGCGGCCGTCTCGACCGTCGTCGAGGCAGTGCTCAGCCTCTCGGGGGCGCTGGACGAGCACCTGCTCACCCCAGCGCAGGCGCAGGCCGGCATCGAGGACATCATCGAGGCGATCGGCGCCACCCCGCCGGGGGAGCCTCCCCGGGCCCACTACGCGGCCGTGCAGAAGCTGCTCGGGTCGCTGGGGGAGCGCCGCAGGGTGCTCGACCTCGTCGAGGACTACCGCCGGCGCAAGCGGGCGGCCGACGCCCTCGACTTCGGCGACCAGGTCGCCCTCGCCGCCCGCCTGGCCCGGGACGTGCCCGAGGTCGGCGCCGGGGAGAGGGCCCGCTTCGCGGTGGTGCTGCTCGACGAGTACCAGGACACGTCCTACGCCCAGCTCAGCCTGCTCGCCGCGCTCTTCGGCGCCGGCCACCCCGTCACGGCCGTGGGCGACCCCCACCAGTCGATCTACGGCTGGCGCGGCGCGAGCGCCGGCGGGCTCGAGCGGTTCCCCGAGACCTTCCCCGTCGTGGACCCGGGCTCCGGCGACCGGCGCCCGGCCGACGTGCACCAGCTGTCGACGTCGTGGCGCAACGACGAGGCGATCCTCGCCGCGGCGAACCAGGTGGCGACGCCGCTGCGGCGGGCCAGCACCCGGGTGGAGGTGCCCGAGCTCGCCGTCCGCCCGGGCGCGGGCCGCGGCCAGGTGCTCGCGCATGTCGCCGCGACCGTCGAGGAGGAGGCCGCCGCGGTGGCCCGGTTCCTCGCCCAGCGCTGGCGCCCCGCGGGCCCAGGGTCCGCGCGGGTCACGGCCGCGGTGCTGTGCCGCAAGCGCTCGCAGTTCACCGCCATCGGCCGCGCGCTGCGCGAGGAGGGACTGCCGGTCGAGGTCGTGGGGCTCGGCGGGCTGCTCTCCGCCCCCGAGGTCGTCGACCTCGTGGCCGCGCTGCAGGCCGCGCACGACCCCTCCCGAGGCGACGCGCTGATGCGGCTGCTCACCGGCGCGCGCACGCGCTTGGGCGCCGCCGACCTGCACGCCCTGGCCGCGTGGTCCGCCGAGCTCGCCGCCGGGCTGGGGCGCCGCCGGGCGCCTGCGCCCGACCAGCAGGACGTGGTGCTCGAGGGCGACGTGGTGGACGAGCGGAGCATCGTCGACGCGCTCGACCAGCTGCCGCCGCCGGGCTGGGCGAGCCCGTCGGGCAGGTCGCTCAGCGAGACGGCCCGCACGCGGCTCGCCGAGCTCAGCCAGCTGCTGCGCGTGCTGCGCGCCCACACCTACCTGTCGCTGCCTGAGCTCGTCGGGGAGGCCGAACGCCTGCTCGGCCTCGACATCGAGGTCGCCGCCCGCGCCGGGGTGTCCGCGGGCCGCGCCCGCGCGCACCTCGACGCGTTCCGGGACGTCGCCGTGCGATTCTCCGACAACGCCGACAGCCCCACGCTGGGCGCCTTCCTGGCGTGGCTCGCCGCCGCGGAGTCCCACGAGCGGGGCCTGGACACGCCCGTCGCCGAGCCCGATCCCGACGCGGTCCAGCTCATCACGATCCATGCGGCCAAGGGGCTGGAGTGGGACGTGGTGGCAGTCGCGGGCATGGTGGACGGCGGGCTGCCGGCGATCCGGACGTCAGGCAAGGACGGGCCGCGCGACTCCGGGTGGCTGTCCGGTCTCGGCACGCTGCCCTACCCGCTGCGCGGGGACCGCGCCGACCTGCCGACGCTCGAGTGCGCCGGCGCGGCCGACCCCAAGGACCTCGAGGAGCGGCGACGGCTGTTCGAGCAGGCGTCCGGCGACCACCAGGTCGCCGAGGAGCGGCGCCTGGCCTACGTGGCGCTGACCCGCGCGCGCTCGGCGCTGCTCTTGACTGGCGCCTGGTGGGGCGAGGCGCAACGGCCGCGACCGCCGTCGATCTTCCTCACCGAGCTCGTCGAGGCGGGCCTCGTCGAGGACGCGGGCTGGGCGGCGGCTCCCGAGGCCGGCGCCACCAGCCCGCGCGAGTCGGGCGAGCAGCCCCCGGTGTGGCCCGCGGACCCGTTCACGCGGGGCAGCGCCCACGGCGGGTCCCGGCGTGCCGCCGTCGAGTCGGCCGCCGCCGCTGTCCGCGCGAAGATCGCCGCGGGAGCCCTGACCGAGCCCGGCGGCGCCGTCGTCGACGCGGGGACGCGGTGGGACCGCACCGCCGAGCTGCTCCTACGGGAGCGCGAGGGCGCCCAGCGGCCGTCGACCGACGTCGAGCTGCCCGCCCACCTGTCCGCGTCCGCAGTCGTGCGCCTCGCCTCCGACCCGCAGGAGTTCGCGCGGGCGCTGCGCCGGCCCGTGCCCCTCGAGCCGTCGCCGCAGGCCCGCCGCGGCACCGCGTTCCACGCCTGGGTCGAGGGCTGGTTCGGGTCCTCGGCGCTGGTCGACCTCGACGACCTGCCGGGCGCCGACGACGACTCGGTGCCCGTGGACGCCGACCAGCGCGCGCTGCGCGAGGCGTTCCTGGCCACCGAGTGGGCGCAGCGCACGCCCCTCGAGGTCGAGGTCGACATCGAGACCGCTGTCGCGGGGTACGTCCTGCGCTCCCGGGTGGACGCCGTGTTCCGCGACCCCGAGCACCCGGAGCTGGACGACGCCGTGGTCGTCGTCGACTGGAAGACCGGCGCGCCGCCCACCGACCCGGTCGCGGCCGCGGCCCGGGAGCTGCAGCTCGCCGTGTACCGGCTGGCGTGGTCGCGGTGGAAGGGCACGCCCCTGGACCGGGTCAGCGCGGCGTTCTGCTACGTGGGCGCCGGGCGGACGGTGCGTCCTGAGCGGCTGCTCGACGAGCACGAGATCACCGCGTTGCTCGAGGCAGCGGCCGCCCGACGCGAGACCGCGGGTGACGGCCCCGAGGCTGCCGTGTCCGCCGTGGCAGCAGCCCAGCAGGTCTGAGGCAGGCGCGGGTCGGGCGTCAGCTCAGCGCGTCGGCGCCTTCGGGCTCCTGCGTGTGGGCGTCCAGCTCGACGAGCATCTGCACCGCGTCCGCCACGACGTCCGCCTGGCCGGAGCGCACCCCGTAGAGCAGCCAGCGGGCGAGGGCCAGCTCGCCGGCGAGCAGCGCGCGCTCGGCGAGGTGCGGGTCGATGAGCTCGGTGCGCCGCAGCTGGTAGGCCTCCATGATGGAGTCCACGGCCTCCTGCGGGGCGGCCACCAGCAGCCATGACAGGTCGTCGGCCGGGTCGGCCACCTTCGCGTCGCTCCAGTCCAGGATCCCGGTCACCGCGCCACCGGCGGTCAGCACGTGCTCGGTGGTGAGGTCGCCGTGGACGATCGTGGGGCGGAACCGCCACATCGCGACGTCCTCGAGGCGCTCCTCCCAGCGCCGCAGCAGCGACGGCGGGACCTTGCCCGTGCGCGCGGCCTCGTCCACCTCTGACTGGCGGCGGCGACGGTAGGCCTCGGCGTCGTAGACGGGCAGCCCCGCGTTCTCGACGAGGGCCGTCGGGAGCTCGTGCAGCGCCGCGATGGCCCGGCCGAGCGACGCGGCGAGGCCGGGCCCCGGGCCGAGCGTCTCCAGGCGCAGGGGTGTGCCCGGCACCTCCGGGTAGACGACCGCGCGCCCGCCCTCGGGCAGGTGCGCGAATCCGGTGGTGCGGGGGACGTCGAACGGCAGGCGCTCCGCGTCCACCTCTGCGGCGAGCCCTTCGAGCAGCTCGACCTCCGCCTCCAGGGCGGCGCCGGCCGCGGGATGGACGGGGGCGCGCACCACCCAGCGCCGGCTGGTGGAGTCGATGACGACGGCGGCGTCGTAGTCGCCACCCGTCCCGGCGGCGGGATAGGCGTTGTAGGCGTCGAGGCCGGGCACGGCGACCGTCGCCAGGGCGGCGAGGGCAAGAGGTGAGCGTGGCACCCGCTCAGCCTAGGCGGCGTCCTCGCTCGGTGAGCGGCACGCCCACGGGCGTGTCTGGGATGTCGCGAATGGGCGATTGGGCGCGCGCGTGGATGAATCGCCCAGCAGGGTCCGCGTACCGTGACGGGGTGAATGCCGCCGAGCTCCCCCTGGCCCGGACCCGCACGGACCGGGCAGCGGACGTCAGGTCGCGCCCGGGCCTGATGTCCTCGTTGCTGACCGATCCGACCACCCGTGTGCTGCTGGTGCACTCCGGCTCCGTCGCCACCCGGCTGGGCCCGCGTGGCCGGCCCGAGCTGATGCTGCTGGGCCCGGGCGAGGCGGCCGTGCTCGCCCCGGGAGGCGGCTACCCCGAGGGGTGGGTCTTCCTCGGGTACGACGACGTGGACGGGCTGCCCGGCCTCGCCCCGCACGAGTCACGGCCCGAGGGCGCGGTCGCGTACCTGGCCCGCCTGGTGCCCGATCGCGCGACGGCGGTGCTGCTCGGCGGGGACCGGTGGACGCCGCTGCGCGATGTGGGCGTCGACCTCTCCCCGCGCGACGCCGGCCTGGCGACGACGGCGGTCGCCCTCGAGGGCTGGCACGCGCACCACCCGAACTGCCCGCGCTGCGGCGCGCCGACCCGCCCCGAGAGCGGCGGTTGGACGCGCCGCTGCGTGGAGGACGGCAGCGAGCACTACCCGCGCACGGACCCGGCCGTGATCATGGCCGTGGTCGACGACGCGGACCGGCTGCTGCTGGGGCACGGCGCGCTCTGGCCGGAGAACCGGTTCTCGACCCTCGCGGGCTTCGTCGAGCCCGGCGAGTCGCTCGAGCACGCCGTGCGCCGCGAGGTCCGCGAGGAGACCGGCGTGGTCGTCGGCGCGGTCGAGTACCGGGGGAGCCAGCCGTGGCCGTTCCCCGCCTCGCTGATGCTGGGCTTCCGCGGCACGGCCTTGTCGACCGACATCACGGTGGACGGCGAGGAGGTCACGGAGGCGCGCTGGTTCGCGCGCCTCGAGCTGCGGGCCGCCGTGCGATCGGGCTCGGTGCAGCTGCCGAGCCGCACCTCGATCGCCCGCGCCCTGATCGAGGAGTGGTACGGCTCGGAGCTGCCCGACGCGCTGTGACGCCCGGGCGTCAGAGGCCCAGGCGGGAGCGCACCTCGGCCAGGGACGGGTTGCTCGCCGAGGTGCCGTCCGGGAACAGGACGGTCGGGACGGTCTGGTTGCCGCCGTTGGCCTTCTCGACGAACGCCGCCGCGTCGGGGTGCTCCTCGATGTTGACCTCGGTGTAGGCGATGCCCGCGGAGTCGAGCTGCGTCTTGAGGCGGCGGCAGTAGCCGCACCAGGTGGTCGAGTACATCGTGATCGTCCCGGCGTCGGGGGTCTGCGTGCTCATGCGTCCTCTGTTCTCTGGATGACCCGTGGGGGATGCGGGCGCCATCATCCCGCGCCCGGCTGGGTCGCCGTGCGGGGGCATCGTCGCCCCGTCGCAGGTCAACGCGCGGGCGTCCTCTTCTGTTCCGCCCTCAAGCCCGTGGGCCGCGCGTCCGGTGAGGCTGTGCAGGGCGCGGCGGGGACGTCGGCGCGGGCTGAGACAATCGGTGACGATGTCTGCCGACGACCTTCTCGATGCCCTCGACCCCGACCAGCGTGAGGTGGCCCTCGCCCTGACCGGTCCGGTGTGCGTGCTCGCGGGCGCCGGCACCGGCAAGACCCGGGCCATCACCCACCGCATCGCCTACGGGGTGCGCACGGGCGTCTACCGGCCCACCTCGGTGCTCGCCGTGACGTTCACGGCCCGCGCCGCGGGGGAGATGCGCACCCGGCTCCGGGACTTGGGGGTCGCCGGGGTGCAGGCCCGCACGTTCCACGCCGCCGCATTGCGGCAGCTCGGGTTCTTCTGGCCGAAGGTGGTGGGCGGCGCGCCCCCGCGCATCCTCGAGCACAAGGCCCCGGTGGTCGCCGAGGCCGCACAGCGGCTCAACCTGGCCGTCGACCGGATCGGCGTGCGCGACCTGGCCTCCGAGATCGAGTGGTCGAAGGTCTCCCTGGTCACCCAGGACGACTACGTGCGCGCCAGCACCGCGCTGGACCGCCCGGCGCCCGCCGGCTTCGACCGGCAGGCCGTGGCGCGGCTGCTCGACGTCTACGAGCAGGTCAAGACCGAGCGCGGGGTCATCGACTTCGAGGACGTGCTGCTGCTGCTCGCCGCGCTGCTGGAGAGCCGCGGCGACGTGGCCGCGGAGGTCCGCGCCCAGTACCGGCACTTCGTGGTCGACGAGTACCAGGACGTCTCGCCGCTGCAGCAGTTCCTGCTGGACCAGTGGCTGGGCGGCCGCAAGGAGATCTGTGTGGTGGGCGACCCCAGCCAGACGATCTACTCGTTCACGGGCGCCACGCCCCACCACCTGCTCACCTTCTCCCGCACGCACCCGCAGGCCCAGGTGGTGCGCCTGGTCCGGGACTACCGGTCGACGCCGCAGGTCGTGGGCCTCGCCAACCGGCTGCTCGCGAAGGCCCCGCGCGGGAAGGCGGGCGGCCACGCGCCGCTCGAGCTGGTCGCCCACCGGCCGGCGGGGCCGCCCGTGGGGTATGTGGCGTACGACGACGACGACGCCGAGGCCTCCGGCATCGCCGCCCGGATCGGGAAGCTGATCGCCGGCGGGACCCGCCCCAGCGAGATCGCGGTGCTCTACCGGACCAACGCGCAGTCTGAGCCGATCGAGCAGGCGCTCGCCTCTGCTGGCATCGGGTACCAGGTGCGCGGCGGCGACCGGTTCTTCGCCCGCCGGGACGTGCGCGACGCGATCCTGCTGCTGCGCGGCGCCGGCCGTGCGGCGGGCGCCGACGAGCCCATGCCCCAGCTGGCGCGCGACGTCCTCCTGGCGGTCGGCTGGGCGCCGGAGCCTCCCGCGGCCCGCGGCGCAGCGCGCGAGCGGTGGGACGCCATGCAGGCGCTCGTGGCGCTCGCGGACGACCTGGCCGCTGCCGCTGAGCGCGAGGGCCGGCAGGCGATGCTCCCGGACCTGGTCGCCGAGCTCGACGAGCGCGCGTCGACCCAGCACGCCCCCACCGTCGAGGGAGTCACCCTGGCGTCGCTGCACGCCGCGAAGGGCCTCGAGTGGGACGCGGTGTTCCTCGCGGGGATGAGCGAGGGGCTGATGCCCATCTCGCTCGCGGAGACGGACGCGGCCATCGCCGAGGAGCGCCGGCTGCTGTACGTGGGCATCACTCGCGCGCGCGAGCACCTCGAACTCTCCTACGCCCGTTCCCGGAACCCCGGCGGCCGTGCCTCGCGTCGGCGCACCCGGTTCCTGGACGGGCTGTGGGCCGGTGACGACCGCCCGGCGCCGCGGATCGCGCGGCACCCGTCGCCCGTCCCGCCCGAGGACGTCGACCGGGACCTGCTCGCACGGCTCATGGAGTGGCGCGCCTCGGTGGCCACCGAGACCGCGAAGCCGGCCTACACGGTGCTGAACGAGGCCGCGCTCCAGGGCATCGCGGCCCGGCGCCCCTCCTCGATCGCGGAGCTGGCGCGGGTCAACGGCATCGGCCCGGCGAAGATCGACCGGTTCGGGGCGACTTTGCTGTCGATCGTCGCCGGCGGGGAATCCCGCTAGAGGCCTCCCCGCAGGTGGGGAGGCCTGGAGAGCACCGCTGGTAACGCCTGCGAGAACCCGTGCGGAAACTCGTGGATAAAAGAGTTGTGCCCCTTCGAGAAAGCCCCATAGCCTGTCTGTCGTCCCTGGAGGAGGGCCGCGCCGAAGAGGCAGCGGCCCAAGCGGAGAGGAGGTGGGTGCACTGATGGAGACCAAGAAGCGCAACGCGATCACCACGATCGCGTTCACGCCGCGTCCCGCTGCGCCCATCTTCGGCGTCCGCCAGGAGTGGTCTGCCCTCGACGCGTCCGCCGGCTACGGCACGACGGCCGCTCGTGGCCTGACCGCCCGCCGTGGCGTGACGACCCTCGGCGCCTCGGCACTCGAGGCGCGTGCCGTTCGGCGCCGCGCTTCCGGGATGGCTCTCGCCGGCAACCCGCACGACTCCGCACCACCCACCTGACGGTCTGAACAGACCGACCTCAGGCCGCGGAGTCCTCACTCGGACACCGCGGCCTTCGTCTTTTCCCCTGATGCACCGGGGAGCGGCGTAGGTCCCGGGGCTCCGGAATCTCGCATCACGCTCACCAGCTCGACACATCAGGAGGACATCGTGCGGCTCACGTCGCTGCTCGACACGGTGAACCAGGGCGGATCAGGCCCGTGGCCCCTCGCGCCGGCGCCCACCACGGCTGACGACCAGCAGCAGTTCGACCGGATGGTGGCGGGGCTCATCCCGTGCCGTTCGAACGACCCCGAGCTCTGGTTCGCCGAGCAGACCGCCCAGGTGGAGCAGGCCAAGGCCATGTGCCGCACCTGCCCGATCGTGGAGGGCTGCCTCGCCGGGGCCCTCGAGCGGGCGGAGCCGTGGGGGGTCTGGGGCGGGGAGGTCTTCGTCGCAGGCGCCGTCGTCGCGGTCAAGCGCGGTCGGGGACGCCCGCGCAAGAACGCGGCCCCGGCCGCCTGACGTCTCCCGCGTCGCGCCTCAGGACGGCCATGCGCCGTCGGGAGGCGCGGCGGCGGGCGCAGGGGGCGAGGCAGGGGGCAGGGAGGCGCATCCGCACTGCGGGTGCGCCTCCCACTCGCGTAGCCGCGGCAGCACGTCGGGCATCGCCACCTCGATGGTGCTGCCGCGGGTGCGCGGGGCCCTGCCGTCCAGGTGGGCCAGCACCTCGGCGGCCGCCAGCGCGGCGCAGACACCGGCGAGGACGCCAGGCTCCCCGGCGGTCGGCACGCCACGGGGCGGCGCCATGACGAGCTGCGCGGCCACCGTCGGCCATGCGGGGTCCGCGTCGGCGCGGTGCAGGTCCAGGCACCTGAGGCAGGGCGCCTGGCCGGGGACGACGAACGGGCCGACGCAGGCGTCGGCCTCGCGCAGCACCACCGACAGGTGCGTGGCGCCGCTCGCGATGAGGGCGACGGCCGTGGCCGGGTCGGCGGCGCCGTGCTCGACATGCAGGATCACGTCCGGCGCCTGCCCCGGCGGAAGGGCGAGCCGCGCCTCGGGGGAGATGTCCCGGATGGCCCGGGCGGCGGCGACGAGCCGCGGTCCGCCGACGTCGCTGACCCGGTAGCCGGCGGGTCCCACGTCCAGGGAGGTCACCCAGGAGTCGTCGTCGAGCAGGATGGCGCCCACCCCGGAGGCGGCGAGCGTGAGTGCCGCGCCGAGACCGACGCGACCCAGGCCGACCACGCCGACGGAGCGCGCCGCCCGGGCGCGGACCTGCGCGGCGCCGTCGCCGTCCTCTCGCAGCAGCGTCCAGGCCTCGACCTCCGCGGCGGCCCCCGGCCGCAAGGGCGGGCCCGAGCGCCGGGCGCCGCCGGAGGTGAGGCGCGCCGACCGCAGCGCGTCGACGAGACGGTGCGCCCGAGCCGGGGAGACGCCATGGCGGCCGGCGGAGCCCACCAGGGCGTCGAGGTCACCGCCGCGATCGAGGGTGAGCAGCAGGTCGACCTCCGAGGCGGGCAGGTCCACCAGGCGCACCGCCCAGCGGGGGTCGGCGCCGATCTGCACCTCCGCCGGACCACGTCTCAGCACCCGCAGTCCGGGACGCAGCCGCATGCGCTCTCTCCTCCTGCTCGCCACGGGCTCCCGGGCAGGGGCCGCGCCCGGGAGCACGCCCGGGTGCGCCCACCCTGGCAGGCGGGCCGCACCGCCCGGCCGTCATCCACAGGCGCCGACGCGGGTGACCGCGCCGCAGACGCCGACGGGGCGCCGTCCCGAAGGACGGCGCCCCGTGGAGGCGTTCGCGGAGATCAGGCCTTGCCGAGGATCCGGTTCAGCTTGGTGCCGCACACCGGGCAGATGCCCTTGGCCATCTTGCGGCCCGACTCGGAGACGACGACGTCTCCCTCGGTCTCGCGCTTCTCCTTGCACTTCACGCAGTAGAACTCACCGGTGTACTTCTCGGCCATGACTGTCTCCTCGCGATGTCTGGTCACCGGCGGCGGTACGCGCAGGCCGGCGGCCCGGCCGGTGCGTGGGGGATCCCTCGGCGCGAGCAGGGCCACAGTAAACCGTGTGGTTGTCCGGCAGTGGCTGTTCCCCGAGGCGCGCCGAACACGTCCCCCGGCTGGAGTGTGACGAACCGCCTATCGCGGCCTGGATCGGGCGGATGATGATGAGCGGGGGCGCCCAGAGCGTCGCAGCCGCTACGGTGCTGGCGTGCAGCCGTCCAGCGAGCACCCCGCCGAGCAGGTGCGCCCTCGCGCCGGCCGTGCGCCCGACGTCGGGTCGGCCGCGGCCGCGATCGTCGACGCCCACGGCCCGGTCGAGGTGCGCCGGTCCCGCAAGCGGCTGCGGACGGTCACCGCCTACCGTGAGGGCGACCGCACCATCGTGGCGATCCCGGCGCGGTTCACCCGGGCGCAGGAGCGCGAGTGGGTCGGGCGGATGCTGGCCCGGCTCGCGAACCAGGAGCGCCGGCGGCGCCCCTCGGACGCGGAGCTGATGCAGCGCGCGGTGGACCTGTCCGCGCGTTACCTGTCCGGGCGCGCCGAGCCGGCGAGCGTGGTGTGGTCGTCGAACCAGGGCCGTCGATGGGGATCGTGCACCCCGTCCGACCGGACCATCCGGATCTCCGACCGGCTGCGCGGCATGCCGAGCTGGGTGCTCGACTACGTGCTGCTGCACGAGCTCGCGCACCTGCTGCACGCAGGCCACGGCCCGGAGTTCTGGGCCGAGCTCGACGCCTACCCGCGCACCGCGCGAGCCCGTGGGTTCCTCGAGGGGTACTCGTACGGCGAGGAGCACGCCGACGACGGCGGCCGTCCCCTGGAGGAGCCCGTCGCCGACCCCGAGCCCGCGGACGATCCCACGCCCGGCGGCCTGGAGCAGCAGAACTGACCGCGACCGCGGCGCCGGGTGGTGGCCGTGTCGTCCGGGGTCAGCGGGCTGTCGGCTCCTCGGGCCCGGCCTCGTGCTCGTCGTCCGGCCCCGGGCTGCCAGCAGCAGGCGCCTCGTCCTGGGCGGCCGTGCCCCCGGCCTCGGACGACTCGCGCGCCGCCTCCTCGCCGAAGATCTCGGCCAGGGCGCGGTCCACGTCGGCGTGCTCGTCCCGGTGCTCGGCCGTGCGCCGGGCGTAGCCCTGCGGGTCGTCCAGGTCCTCGGTGGTCGGCAGCAGGTCCGGGTGGTCCCACACGGCGTCACGGGCCTCGGGCCCCCCGTCGGCGGTGATCCGGGCCCACAGCGTCGCGGCGTCGCGCGAGCGGCGCGGACGCAGCTCGAGCCCGACCAGCGTCGCGAACGTCTGCTCGGCGGGGCCGCCGGCCGCGCGGCGGCGGCGGATCATCTCGCGCAGGGCCATGGCGTGCGGCAGGTGGGGCAGGGCCGCCGTGGCGGTGACCTCGTCGACCCAGCCCTCGACGAGGGCGAGCGCCGTCTCGAGCCGGGACAGGGCCGCCTGCTGCTGCGGGGTGGTCTGCGGCGCGAACACACCGCCGGAGATCGCGGACTGCAGCGCCCCCGGGTCGGTGGGGTCGATCGAGCGCACCGCCTCGTCCAGGCTCTCGACGTCGATGCTGATGCCGCGCGCGTACGCGTCCACCGCGCTGAGCAGGTGGCCGCGCAGCCAGGAGACGTGCGTGAACAGCCGCGCGTGGGCGGCCTCACGGAGCGCGAGGAAGAGCCGGACCTCCTCGATCGGCACGTCGAGGCCCTCGGCGAAGGCGTCCACGTTCGCCGGCGCCAGCGCGGTCGACGGCTCCTGGACGAGCGGGACCCCGATGTCCGTCAGCCCGAAGACCTCCCGCGACAGCGTCCCGGCGGCCTGGCCGACCTGCATCCCGAACACCGCCGACCCGAGCTGGCGCACGATCTGGCGCGGCCCCGACGCGTCGCCGAGCGGCCCGACGGCGCGCGGCGCGCCCGGCTCCAGCTCGCTCGACATGTCCTCCGGGAGGCTGTCGGCCAGGGCCTCGGCGAGCGCCTCGGTGAGGGACGACGCGATCGGCTCAGTGAGGTTGCGCCACGCCGGCAGGGTCAGCTCGACCCATTCGGAGCGGCTGAGCGCGCGCGCCGGCCCGCCGCCGGGCGGGAGGTCGGTCGCGGCGTCGAGCCACAGCTCGGCCACCGACAGGGCCTCGGTGATCTGACGGGCCTGCTGCGACGTGACGGACGGGTCGCCCTCGGCGACGGCGGCCTGCCGGGCGACGTCGTGCGCGAGGTCCCAGTTGACGGCGCCCTCGCTCGAGGCGGCGAGCATCCGCTGCACCTGGGCGAGGACCTGGCCCAGCAGCTGCGGGTCGTTCGGCAGTCCCGAGGCGGCGGCCAGGGCGGCGGGGTCCATGCCCTGGGCGCGCAGCTGGCGCAGTGCCTCGTCCGAGTCGGCGCCGAACATCTGGCGCAGGAGCTGTTCCCATTCGGGCGCGCCGTCACCTTCGGGGAAGGGATCGGCGGGGCGGTCGCTGCTCATCGGCATGCTCCTGGGACGATGGGCCGAGGTGTCCGTCAACGGTAACCACACGCCGCGAGGATCGAGGGACGGTGCAGGCACAGGTTCGCTCAGGGCGCAGCCTCGGCGAGGACGCGCGCAGAACCCCCCACGAGCTCGTGGTGGTGGGCCGCGGCCCGGTGCCCACAGGCGTGGCCGCGGCGCTCTCGGCCCGGGCCGGAGGGGTGGTCAGGATGCTCGACCGGGCGCCCGAGGACGACCCCGGCGCCGCCTTCGCGGGAGCCGACGCGGTGGTGCTGGTGGCGCACACCGGGGACCTCGCCGCGGCGTTGGCCGAGCCGCCGGCCGGACGGCGCGCCGCCGCGGTGGCCGACGCCGAGCGGGTGCTGGCCGGCGCCCGTGCCGCGCGGACGCCGCACGTCGTGGTGGTGACGTCCGCGATGGTGCTGGGCGCCGCGCCCGAGCAGGCGCCGCTGGGGGACGAGGCCCCGTTGGCCGACGCGGCGGCGCTCGGCGACGGGGTGGCCGGCGACCTGCTGGCCGTCGAGCAGGCGCTGGCCCGGGGAGCCCGTCGACGTGGCGGCCCGCTGCTGACGGTGCTGCGGCCCGCGCCCGTGGTGGGCCCGGCCGTCGACACGATGGTGACCCGCCACTTCGAGGCGCCGCGGCTGCTGACCGTGCGGGGCGCCGAGCGCGAGTGGCAGTTCGTGCACGTCGACGACCTGGGCGCCGCGGTGGCGCTGGTGCTCGAGCAGCGGCTGGGCGGGCGCCTCACGGTGGGGAGCCCGGACGTGCTGACCGCGCGCGAGGTCGAGGAGGCCGCGGACATGCGCAGGGTCGAGCTCGCGGCGGTCACCGCGTTCGGCGCCGCGGAGCGCCTGCACCGGGTGGGCGCGCTGCCCGCACCCGCCGCCGAGCTCGCCTTCACCGTCTACCCGTGGACCGTGACGAGCGAGGGGCTGCTCGCCGCCGGCTGGGAGCCGCAGTGGTCGGGGCCGGAGTGCCTGGACGTGCTGCTCGAGGGTGTGCAGGGCCGCACGGCGTTGGCCGGCCGCCGGCTCGGGGCGCGCGACGCCGCGGCGGTCGGCGCCGCGGGGGCCGCGGTCGCCATGATCGGCACGGCGGCCGTCTGGCGCCGCGCCCGCGCCCGACGGCGCCCGTGAGGCTGCCTCTCGGCGGCGTGGGGGATGATGTGCCGGTGCATGACGAGCCCACCACGGCCCCGGACGCTCCCGCCGACCCGCCCGCGCCCAGCACGCGATCGATCACCCTCTCGGTGTCGATGCTGGCCTCGGCCGTCCTGCTGGCGGTGCTCGCCCTGTTGCCCGCCCCGTACGCGGTGAGCTCGCCCGGTCCCACGCGGGACACCCTGGGCGAGCATGCGGGGGAGCCGCTCATCACCATCGAGGGGGCGGAGACCTACGACGCGACCGGCCAGCTCCTGCTGACCACCGTGTCGACCACTGGTCGGCCCGGGTACCCGTCGAACCTGGTGAGCGTCGTGGCCGGATGGTTCCAGGGCTCCACCGCGGTGCGCCCCGTGGAGCTGGTGTTCCCGCCGGACGTCTCCCAGGACGAGTTCGACCAGAGCAACGAGGCGGCGATGGTCTCCTCGCAGGAGAACGCCACCGTGGCGGCCCTCGAGGAGCTCGGGTACGAGGTCCCGGCGACCATGACGATCGTCGGCACCACCGAGGGCAGCGGCGCCGCGGGCATCGTCCAGGAGGGCGACGTGCTGGTGTCGATGGACGGCCAGCCGCTCACGACCTACTCCCAGCTGGTGGACGGGCTCTTCCAGACGGCGCCGGGCTCCACGGTGCGGCTCGGCGTGCTGCGCGACGGCCAGCCCGTCGACCTGGACGTCGTCACGGCAGAGCGCGAGGGCGGCGGCAGCCAGCTCGGCGTGTACATCGACCCGCAGTTCGACCTGCCGGTGGACGTGTCCATCAAGATCGAGGACATCGGCGGGTCGAGCGCCGGCACGATGTTCGCCCTGGGGATCATCGACCGGCTCACGCCCGAGGACGAGGCGAACGGCGCGATCATCGCCGGCACCGGCACCATCGACTCGGTGGGCCGCGTCGGCGCCATCGGCGGCATCCAGCAGAAGCTGGCCGGCGCCCGTCGCGACGGCGCCGAGTGGTTCCTCGCGCCGGCCGCGAACTGCGACGAGGTGACCGGCCACGTGCCCGACGGCCTGCGCGTGGTGAAGGTCGAGACCTTGCACGAGGCACGTGAGGCCGTCGTCGCGATCGGCGCCGGGCAGGCCGACGACCTGCCGTCCTGCTCCTCCTGAGCAGGGCTCAGACCAGGCTCACTCCAGGGTGGAGCGCAGCGCCTCCACCAGTCCGGGCACCACGTCCGAGCCCTCGCCGACGGCGTCGTCGGTGTCGTTCGCCCGGGTACGCACGGCGCACCACGCCGGGCCGTCGCGCAGCACGCCCACGGCGATGCGCACGTCCTGCCGGTCCGGGTGCCCCATGAGGTAGGCCAGCGCCTCGTCGGGGTCCGCGGGCATGGCCTCCTCGGCGGCGGGCGGCAGCACGACGCGCTCGACGGTCACCGCGGCCCCGTCGACCGTGGACGGCCAGGTGATCCCGCCGAGCAGCTCCTCGAGGTCCTCGGCCGCGGGAAGCCCCTCCTGCTCGATCGACGTCAGGTGCTGCGGCTCGACACCCGCCCGGGCCACCACGTCCGCGGGCAGCTGGTCGGCCAGGCCCGGCTCGGCGGCGAGGGCGCGCGCGGTGCGCACCAGCGCGAAGACGCGCGCCGGTCCGTCCCACCCCCCGGTGGCGACGTGGCGCTCGATCTCGCGGACGGCCTCGGCGAGGGCGAGCTGGGCGGCGACGGAAGTGGCGTCAGTCATCGGGCCATCGTCCCATCTCCGCATGGCAACCTAGGGGCACCCCCGGGAACCCGCGGGCGGCCCGGGTCGTTCACGGAGCAACGTGCACACCCGACCCAGCTGACGACGAGGACCCTGAACCTGTGACTTTCGCTCAACCGCCCACCCGACCGGGCCGTCCCCAACCGCCACGGGAGCGCCGGGGCCCGCTGATCCCCACGGTCATCGTCCTCGCGGCGCTGGTCGTGCTGCTGCTCATCGCCGCGAACGTCTGGACCGAGTTCCTCTGGTTCCAGCAGCTCGGCTACATCGAGGTCATCCGCACCGAGTGGGGCTCCCGCCTGGTGCTGTTCCTCCTGGGCTTCCTCGTCATGGGCGGAACGGTCTTCGCGAGCCTGCGCTTCGCGTACCGCTCGCGCCCGGTGTACGCGCCGTCCACGCAGGAGCAGGCGAACCTCGACCAGTACCGCGAGGCCATCGAGCCGCTGCGCCGCGTCGTGATGATCGCCGCGCCCGCCGTGCTCGGGCTGTTCGCGGGCGGCGCCGCCTCGCAGCAGTGGGCCACCATCCAGCTCTGGATGAACAGCGTGACCGTCGGCAAGGTCGACCCGCAGTACGGCCTCGACCTGTCGTTCTACCTGTTCACGCTTCCCGGCCTGCGCTTCATCGTGTCGTTCCTGATGGCCGTGGTCATCCTGGCCGGCATCGCCGGGATCGCCACGCAGTACCTCTACGGCGGCCTGCGGATCGGCGGCGGCGTCCAGGGGCCCCGCACCACCCGGGCCGCGCGCATCCAGGTCTCCGTGACGGGCGCCGCGCTCATGCTGCTCATCGCCGCGAACTACTGGCTCGACCGGTACTCGGTGCTGATGCGTGAGGGCGACAAGTTCGAGGGCGCCTCGTTCACCGACGTCAACGCCGTCATCCCGGCCAAGGGCATCCTGGCGGGGGTCGCGGTGTTCGTGGCCGTCCTGTTCGTCGTGACGGCCGTGCGCGGCACGTGGCGGCTTCCGGCGATCGGCGTCGGGCTCATGGTCGTCTCCGCGATCGCCGTGGGCGGGGTCTACCCCGCCATCGTGCAGCGGTTCCAGGTGACCCCGAACCAGCAGGACGCCGAGGCGGAGTTCATCCAGCGCAACATCGACGCCACGCTCGACGCGTTCGGGCTCGACGGCGTGGAGACCGCCGAGTACGACGCCGAGGTCACCGCCGAGAAGGGCGCGCTGCGCTCCGACGCGGACACCACGGCGTCCATCCGGCTGCTCGACCCGCAGATCGTCAGCCCCTCGTTCAAGCAGCTCCAGCAGAACAAGGGCTACTACTCGTTCGCGGACACCCTGTCCGTGGACCGGTACACGATCAACGACGAGAGCCGCGACACGGTGATCGCCGTCCGTGAGCTCGAGCTCAGCGGCATCAACGACGCGCAGCGCAACTGGATCAACGACCACACCGTGTACACGCACGGCTTCGGCGTGGTGGCCGCCTACGGCAACACGACCGGCGCCCGTGGCGCCCCCGCGTTCTGGGAGGGCGGCATCCCGTCCTCCGGTGAGATGGGGGAGTACGAGGAGCGGATCTACTTCAGCCCGAAGTCGCCCAGCTACTCGATCGTCGGCTCGCCCGACAACCAGGAGTGGGAGCTCGACTACCCGGACGACTCGGCCCCGGGCGGCCAGGTCAACACCAGCTTCCCGACCCACGAGGTCGAGGCCGGCCCGAGCATCGGCACCCCGCTCAACCAGCTCCTCTACGCGATCAAGTTCGGCTCCGAGCAGATCGTGTTCTCGGACCGCGTGACCGACGAGTCGCAGATCCTGTACGACCGTGACCCGCGCACCCGCGTGGAGAAGGTCGCCCCGTACCTGACGCTCGACGGCCGGGTGTACCCCGCCGTCGTCGACAACCGCGTGGTGTGGATCGTGGACGGCTACACGACGTCCGACCAGTACCCGTACGCCGCGTCGCGCTCCCTCGAGGACGCCACGACGGACTCGCTCACGGCCCGCTCGGCGTCCATCGAGGCGCTCGAGCCGGCCAAGGTCAACTACATCCGCAACTCGGTCAAGGCCACGGTCGACGCCTACGACGGCTCGGTCAAGCTGTACGCGTGGGACACCGAGGACCCGGTGCTGCAGGCCTGGAGCAAGGTGTTCCCCACCTCGCTGTCGTCGGTCGAGGACATCAGCAGCGAGCTCATGAGCCACATCCGGTACCCCGAGGACCTGTTCAAGGTGCAGCGGAACCTGCTCACCCGCTACCACGTGCAGGACGCCACGCAGTTCTTCTCCGGTGGCGACTTCTGGGCGAACCCGAACGACCCGACGCTCGGCGACCAGCAGGTCGCCCAGCCGCCGTACTACCTGACGCTCAAGATGCCGGACCAGGACGCGGCGACGTTCTCGCTGATGTCCACGTTCATCCCGGCCGGCACCAACCAGCGCAACGTGCTCACCGGCTTCTTGGCGGTCGACGCGGAGGCGGGCACCGAGGCGGGGAAGATCGCGGAGGGCTACGGCAAGCTCCGGCTGCTCGAGCTGCCGCGTGACTCGACGGTGCCCGGGCCCGGTCAGGTGAACAACAACTTCAGCGCCGACCCGACGGTCTCCCAGCAGCTCAACCTGCTGCAGCAGGCCAACTCGGCGGTGGTCCGAGGCAACCTGCTGACCCTGCCCGTCGGTGGCGGCCTGCTGTACGTGCAGCCCGTGTACGTGCAGTCCTCGAGCGGCACGCAGTTCCCGCTGCTGCAGCGGGTGCTCGTGGCCTTCGGCGACCAGATCGGGTTCGCCCCGACGCTCGACGAGGCGCTGGACCAGGTGTTCGGCGGCGACTCCGGCACCAACGCCGGCGACGTCGGCACCGATCCTGAGGCTGGCGTCGAGCCGACCCCAGAGGAGGGCGCCACGGACGCGCCCACCTCGGAGCCGACGGCCACCCCTCCGGCCAGCCCGGCGCCCGCGCCGACGGATGCGCCGAGCGGGGACGCCCGGGCGGCGCTCGACAAGGCGCTCTCCGACGCGAGCCAGGCCATGAAGGACGGCCAGGCGGCTCTGGCCGCGGGCGACTTCGCGGCGTACGGTGAGGCGCAGAAGCGGCTCGACACGGCTCTGGCAGCGGCCATCGCCGCAGAGGAGCAGCTCGACGCGGGCTGAGGCCCGGGAGTGTGGCGGCGCGGGGCGGTGGACGAACGAGCCACCGCCCCGCGGTGCGTCCGGGGCCGGTTCCCGGACGCCTGGGCGCGGCGCGGCCGTGACCGATTTGGCGGTCCTCCCACCAGTGCCGTAGTGTGAAGACACCGACGCGGGGTGGAGCAGCTCGGTAGCTCGCTGGGCTCATAACCCAGAGGTCGCAGGTTCAAATCCTGCCCCCGCTACTTGTGAAGTGGCAGTACAGAGGCCCTCGTGATCTTCGGATCACGAGGGCCTCTGGCGTTGGCGGACGCGGTGACCGTGGTTGATCGAGGCGTGTCGAGGGCCCCGCGGCGTATGGTTCGCTCGCCCGGCGCAGGAGGGTCGTGAGGATCCCCGGGCCACGGACGGAGAAGTCATGGTCGATGCGGTCGAGTCACTGCTCGCAGGGAAGGACTGGGCCCCTTTCGCCCTGATCGCCGTGGGGGTGCTCCTTGTCGCCGTCCTCGACGGCCTCCGGCGCTGGCGCCGGAGGCCGCGACCACGACCGGGCGAGGTGTGGTTCGCGGAAGTTCCGTTCGAGGACCGCCCGGGTGGCAAGGACCGCCCAGTGCTGGTCCTGGACGTGACGGGCAGCAGTTGCACCGTCGCGGCTCTCACGTCGCAAGACCGGAGCGCGCGACGCGACCACGTGCGCCTTCCCGAGGGAGTGCCCGGAGTCCGCAAGGCCAGTTGGGTGAGGTTGCGGCCCACCACGCTGCGGGCGTCTGCGCTGCGTCGTCGGGCGGGGGATCCGGGTGAGGCGCTCGTGCACTGGTACGAGAGGGCCACGGCCAGCCGGGCTTCCGATCGTGGTGACCGTTAGCACTGCTGGCTCGTGGCCCTGCCGAACGGCTAGCTGGCGTCCCAGCGGGCCTCGACGTCGAGGACCCAGGTGACGCCGAAGCGGTCGGTGAGCATCCCGTACAGGGGCGCCCAGGCGGCCGGGGCGAGCGGGACGGCGATGGCGGACCCGTCGGCGAGGTTCTTCCAGTACCCGGTGACCTCCTCGGCGTCGGCCCCGCGGACGGAGACGAAGAACGGGTTGGCGCCCGGCTCCCACGGGGTGTGCGCGGGCACGTCGTAGGCCATGACGCGGAAGCCGGCCTCGGAGGACACCTGCCCCCACATGATCTGGTCGGCCTCGTCAGCGGCCGTGACGGCGCCCGCGTCGGCGTAGGTGATGGCGGCCAGGTCGCCGCCGAAGACGGACTGGTAGAACTCGAGGGCGGCGCGCGCCTGGCCGCGGAAGTTCAGGTGGGGTGTGGTGCTCACGGACATGGGGTGCTCCTCGGGAGTGATCGGATGGCCCCGCTGCCCGGGGCGTGTCCTGGACACTTCCAGGAGTAGCGGTCAGATTTCGTCCTCTACCTCGACTAGTTTGGCGACCATGACGACGCCGACCTCACGTCTGCTGCGGCTGCTCTCGCTGCTGCAGACGCGACGTGACTGGCCTGGGCAGGTGCTGGCCGAGCGGCTCGAGGTCAGCCCGCGCACCGTCCGACGGGACGTCGAGCACCTGCGGGAGATGGGCTACCGGGTCACGGCCGTCAAGGGGCCCGACGGCGGCTACCGCCTCGACGCCGGCTCGGAGCTGCCGCCCATGCTGTTCGACGACGAGCAGGCGGTCGCCCTGGCCGTGGCGCTCCAGGCGGCCTCGGTCAGCGGCATCGGGGTCGACGAGGCGGCGGCGCGCGCGTTGGCCACCGTGCGACAGGTCATGCCTGCCAGGCTGCGCCACCGCATCGACTCGCTCGACGTGACCGCCGTGCCCACGCCCGGGAGCGCGGCGGTCCCGACCGTGGCCCCGGACGTCCTGGTCACGGTCGGCGCGGCCGTCCGCCGGCACGAGGTCCTCGCGTTCGACTACGCCTCCGACGCCCCTGACCGGCCCGCCCGGCGGGTCGAGCCGCACCATGTGGTGACCTCGTCCGGGCGGTGGTACCTGCTGGCGTGGGACGTCGACGCGGACGGGTGGCGGACCTTCCGCCTGGACCGGATCTCGCCGCGGACGCCCACCGGCCGGCGGTTCGCCCCCCGCGAGGTCCCGGGCGGGGATGTCGCCGAGTACGTGGCGGCGCGGTTCAAGGGCGCCGACCGGTCCAACGCCTGGCCCTGCGTCGGCGCCGTGACGCTGGCCCTGGCCGCGGGCGAGGTGGCGCCGTTCGCGGGCGACGGCGTCGTGGCCGACCTCGGGGACGGGCGCTGCCGGCTCTCGGCGGGCTCCTGGTCCTGGGTGGCGCTCGCCGCCTCGCTGGGCAGGTTCGACGCCGAGATCACGGACGTCGAGCCGGCGGAGCTCGCCGCGGGGTTCGGGGTCCTCGCCGAGCGCTGCGCCCGCGCCGCCGCGGACGGGCTCACCGGGGAGCGTCGGCCGCGTCGTCGCGGTTGAGCGTCTCGACGAGCCGCTCCAGGCGCCTGGCCCGGACCGTCTCGGTCGACGCCGTCATCAGCTGGTGCAGCAGCGCGTACCGGTCCTGGCCCGTCATCGCGTCGAACCTCGCCTGCGCGCCCGGGGCGGCGAGCAGCGCCGCCCGCAGATCCTCGGGGACCGTTGCCGTCGCCGCCCCGGCGTAGGCGCGGTCCCACCGGCCGTCTTCCTGGGCGCGCTCGACCTCCCGCAGCCCTCGCGCGCGCATCCGGCCCTCGTCGAGCAGGCGGGCCACGTGCTCGACGTTCCGCGCGGACCAGATCGAGCGGGCGCGGCGCGGGGTGAAGCGCTGGAAGAACGTCGCGGCGTCGTGCCCGCGGCGCTGCCCGTCGATCCAGCCGCTGCACAGCGCCTCGTCGAGGGCCTCCGCGTACGTCAACGACGTGGGAGAGGACGTGCCCTTCTTCGCGAGCAGCAGCCACACCCCGTCCGCGTCGTCCTCGTGCGCGTCCAACCACGCCCGCCACGCCGCCCGATCGGCGACGACGAGCTCGAGGGGTGCGCTGCGGGTGGTGGCGGGCATGCGGCCGATGATGCCGTGCCCCTCCGACAGGGGCGCGGCCCGTCTCGTGGGCGCGCCCGCCCTAGAACACCCGGTAGGCGACCTCCGCCGGGGCTTCGAGGAGCCGCTCGATCTCGTCGTCGAGCCTGACCAGCGTCAGCGACGCTCCGGCCATCTCGAGCGAGGTGCAGTACTCGCCCACGTAGCTGCGCCCGACGGTGATGCCGCGCTCGGCGAGCTTGCGGTGGGCGATCCCGTACAGCACGTACAGCTCCGAGATCGGGGTCCCGCCCAGCCCGTTGATCATCAGCGCGACCCTGTCGCCGGACTCGTACGGCAGGTCGGGCACGACGGCTCCGAGCAGCTCGTCGACGATCTCGTCGGCGGAGACCAGCTTCGCGCGGCGGCGTCCGGGCTCGCCGTGGATGCCGACGCCGACCTCGATCTCGTCGTCGGCGAGCTCGAACAGCGGGGAGCCTTTGGCCGGGGGAGTGCAGGGGGTCAGGGCGATGCCCATCGAGCGGGTCGCGGCGTTGACCTTCTCGCCGATGCGGATCACCTCGTCGAGCCCCGCGCCCTCCTCAGACGCGGCTCCGACGGCCTTCATCACGAAGAAGTTCCCGGCGACGCCGCGCCGCCCCACGGTGTACGTCGAGTCCTGGACGGCCACGTCGTCGTCGATGAACAGCGTGCGGACCTTCATGCCGTCGGCCTCGGCGAGCTCCTGGGCCATCTCGAAGGCCATCCGGTCGCCGGTGTAGTTGTTCACGAGCAGCAGCACGCCGGCGTCCGACGCGAGCCGCTTCGCCGACTCGTAGACGTAGTCCATGGGCGGGGCCGCGAACACGTCACCGGGACAGGCGCCGTCGAGCATGCCCTTGCCGACCATCATCACGTGGGCGGGCTCGTGCCCCGAGCCAGACCCCTGGATGATCGAGACCTTGTCGTCGCGGGGCGCGTCGGCCCGCATGATCAGGTTGTGCCGCGGCTCGTAGCGCAGCGTGTCGGGGTTGGCGAGGGCGATGCCCTGGAGCATCTCGGGGACGAACTGCTGCGCGTCGTTCATGAACTTCTTCACGGCTGCCTCCAAGGCGTGGGGTCGGGCGGCGTGCTCGGTCAGTGCGGCCAGGGCAGCGGGTCGGGCCACTGCGCGGCGACCTGCTCCGCGATGACGGCGACGGCCACGGCGCCCGCGTCGGGCGAGCCGATGCTGCGCTCGCCGGTGTAGGCGGCGCGGCCCCGCCTGGCCTGCAGAGCGGTGGTCGCGTCGGCGCTGGACCGCGCGGCGAGGGCCGCGGCCTCGACCACCTGCTGGGATGTCGCCCCCTCGGCGAGGCTGGCGGCGATGGCCTCGCGCAGCGGCACGAGCGCGTCGAGCAGGGTCTTGTCGCCCAGCGCGGCGCCGCCGCGCGCCTGGATGCCGGCGACGGCGCCGTCGAGCATCGCCAGCACCGCGGCGCCGTCGAGCGCCTCCTGCGAGCGGATCGCGGTCGCCGCCCGCAGGAACGCGGTGCCCCACAGCGGCCCCGACGTCCCGCCGATCCGGCCGGTGATGATCATCGCGACCTTCTGCAGGAACGTGCCCGCGTCGGTGCGGTCCAGGTCGTCCCAGTCGGCGAGGACGATCTCGAAGCCCCGCGCGAGCGAGTACCCGAAATCGCCGTCGCCCACCACCGAGTCGAGCTCGCCGAAGTACACCTCGTTGTCGACGGCCGTCCGCGCGATGATCTGGACGACGTGCTCGATGCCTGCCAGGTCGACGGGCATGGCCTCACTCCTTCGTGATGAGCCGGGCGAGGTCGGCGAGCGTGACCTCGTCGCTGATCCGCAGGTCGAGCGGGTCGGCGAGCACCTCGGTGGGCGACGCCGGCGGGTCCCCGAGGCTGCTGACCACCAGGGCCGCCCCCGCGAAGTCCTCGTCGCGGGTGTACGTGCTGACCGTGACGACTGTGGTCAGGCCCGCTGCCAGCGCGGCGCGCAGCCCATGGGCGCTGTCCTCGACGACGAGGCAGTCGGCGGGGTCGACGCCCATGCCCTCGAGCGCCAGCAGGTAGATGTCGGGCGCCGGCTTCTTGTGCGCCACGACGTCGCCCGCGAAGACCGCGAACTGGGCGGCGAGGTCGGCGCCGACGGCATGGTCGAGCACCGCGCGCACGGAGCGCTCGGCGGAGGTCGAGGCGACCGCGAGCCGCCAGCCCGCGGCGTGCGCCTCGGCGACGACGCGGGCGACCCCCGGCCGCCCCGGCAGCGCCCCCGACTCGACCAGGGCCACGTAGGCGGCGGTCTTGCGGCGGTGCCAGTCCGCCACCAGCTCGCGCCGCGCCTCCGGGTCGGAGGGCAACCCCGCCTGGGCGATGAGCTCCGGGGTCAGCGCGGCGGACATGCGCTCCTTGCCGCCCCCGATGAGCACCAGCCTCGCGTAGTCGGCCTCCGTCCATCGGAGCGGGAGGCCGACCTCCGCGAAGGTGGCGTTGAACGCGGGCAGGTGGCCGTCGCGCTCGGTGTCCGCGAGCACCCCGTCGCAGTCGAGCAGCAGGGCCGGGCTCATCGGACTGCCAGCGCGGCCATCGCGCCCTCGGCCTGCCCCGAGGAGCCGAAGGCGTCGAGGCGCCCCGCCACCTCGGCCTGCACGGCCTGGTGGATGTCGCGGAACATGGTCGGGGGGTCCCACCGGCCGGTCTCCTCGGCCACGGCGGTCGCGGCCTGCGCCGCGCGCATGTACGCCATCTTCAACCCGGTGGAGATGTTGACCTTCGAGACCCCGGCGTCGATGAAGGCGCGGAAGTCGCCGTCCGTGAGACCCGTGCCGCCGTGCAGCACGATCGGCAGGTCCGTCAGCGCGGCGAGCTGGCGCGCCCGATCGGGCAGCAGCACCGGAGCGCTCGAGTACAGGCCGTGGGCGGTGCCGAGCTGGGGCGCGAGCAGGTCGACGCCCGTGCGCGAGGCCACCTCGGCCAGCGTCTGGACCGAATAGGCGTGGGCCGACTCGTCCGAGCCGATGTCGTCCTCGACCCCCACGATGTTCTCGATCTCCGACTCCACGTCGCAGCCCGCCCGGTGAGCCTCGAGGACCACCTCGGTGGTCTCGAACTCGGCCTGGTCGAGGTCGCGGTCAGAGGCGTCGAACAGCACCGAGGACCATCCGGCCGCCACGACCGCCGAGATGACGCCGCGGTCCGGGCAGTGGTCCAGGTGGAGCGCCACCGGGACCCGCACGTCGCTCGCTGCCAGCCGGAACATGGTGGTGAGGAGCTTGACGCCGATCGACCGGACCGTCTTCACCGAGACCTGCACGATGAGGGGCGACGACCGGGCGACGGCCGCGTCGACGGCGGCGCGCAGGCTCAGGTCGTCCAGGATGTTCACGGCTGCGACCGCGTAGCCGTGGGCGCGGCCGTGCTCGCAGAGCTGTGCTGTCGAGGCGATCATGGGCTGCTCCTCGTCGAGTCCACCCGGCGCATCTGTTCTGTCGAATATGTCAGGGATGCCCGTCTCGGTCCAGCGGTCGGCTGCCGCCAGCGCGCTCGACCAGAGCGTCAGCCCGGCGCCGCGTCCTATGGTGCAACCACCGACCCAGAACGGCTGGGCCTCGGGGGGAGGCCTGCGGAATGACGGTCATCGGGCTCGTGCTGGCGGCGATCGCCGCGCTCATCCACGTCTACATTTTCACGATGGAGTCGCTCACCTGGACGTCCGCGCGCACCCGGCGGACGTTCGGCGCCTCGCCCGAGGAGGCGGCCGCCACGCGTGAGCTCGCCTTCAACCAGGGCTTCTACAACCTGTTCCTCGCCGTCACGGTGATCCTCGGGATCGTCCTGACCGCCCTCGGCTCGTCGGTCGTCGGCGCGACCCTCGTCCTCGTGGGCGCGGGCTCCATGCTCCTGGCGGGGCTCGTCCTCCTCGTGTCGTCGCCCGGCAAGGCGCGCGCGGCGCTCGTCCAGCTCGTCCCGCCCGGCCTCGCCGTCGTCGCCACCGTGATCGGCCTCGTCGCCTGAGACCCCTTCGTGAGGCGCCGATCCCACGCCTCCGGCCCCATGACATCGAGAGAGGCCAGACCCCTGAGCACCGCTTCCCCCGCCACGGCCGCGATCGGCTTCCGCTCCGAGCGCGGCCCCGTGCTCATCGCGATCATGGTCACCACCGGGCTCGTCGCGATCGACTCCACGATCCTCGCCACGGCCGTCCCCACGATCGTCGCCGACCTCGGCGGGTTCTCCAGCTTCCCGTGGCTGTTCTCGGTCTACCTGCTCACGCAGGCCGTGAGCGTGCCGATCTACTCCAAGCTCGCGGACACCGTGGGCCGCAAGCCGATCATCCTCATCGGCGTCGGGCTGTTCCTGCTCGGCTCGGTGCTCTGCGGGCTCGCGTGGTCGATGCCCGCGCTCATCGCGTTCCGCGCCGTCCAAGGGCTGGGGGCGGGCGCCGTCCAGCCCATGGCCATCACCATCGTGGGCGACATCTACACCGTCGCGGAGCGCGCCAAGGTCCAGGGGTACCTGGCGAGCGTCTGGGCGCTCTCGGCGGTCGTGGGGCCGACGTTGGGCGGGCTGTTCTCCGAGTTCCTCACCTGGAACTGGATCTTCTTCGTCAACGTCCCGCTGAGCGTCGCCGCCGGCTGGCTGCTCCTGCGGCGGTTCCACGAGGCGGTGCCGAGCCGCACGCACCGCATCGACTGGGCCGGCGGGGCGCTGCTGACCGCCTCGACCACCCTGATCATCCTGGCGCTGCTCGAGGGTGGCCACGCCTGGGCATGGGACTCGCCGCAGGGCCTCGGCACGCTCGGGGCGGGGCTCGTCCTGCTCGTCGCGTTCGTGCTGGTGGAGCGGCGCGCCGCTGAGCCGGTGCTGGCCCCGTGGGTGCTCTCGCGCCGGCTCCTGGCGACGACTGCTCTGATCGCTGTCGGCGTCGGCGTGGTGCTGATGGGCGTGACCACCTACGTGCCGACGTTCCTGGAGGCGCTCGTCGGCTCGTCGCCGCTGGCCTCCGGCCTCGCGCTCGCGACCCTGACCATCGGCTGGCCGATCTCCGCCTCCCAGGCCGGGCGGCTGTACCTGCGTTGGGGGTTCCGCTCCACGGTGCTGATCGGCAGCGCGATCACCGTCTTGGGCGCCGGCGCGCTCGCGGCCACGTCGACGACCCCGTCCCTGCTGGCCGTGGCCCTCTCGTGCTTCGTGCTGGGGCTGGGCCTGGGGCTCGTCGCCGCGCCCAGCCTGATCGCGGCGCAGTCGAGCGTGGGCTGGGGGGAGCGGGGCGTCGTCACGGGGGCGAACATGTTCGCCCGGTCGATGGGCAGCGCCGTGGGCGTCGCGGCCCTCGGGGCGTTGGTCAACGCGCGGATGCGGGGCGCGGAGGCGACCGCCGACCCGCAGGCGTTCGGCGGCGCGGCGACGGCCGCGTTCGTCGCGGTGGCGGTGGCGGCGCTGGCGATCGCGGTGGTCGCGCTCGCCATGCCGCGAGGGGGACGCCCGGAGCAGGCGCGCCCGGACGCGCGCGCGGAGCCCGCCGGGTCATGACGTGACGGTGACCGCGATGATGGCCACGGCCAGCAGCGTGTCCAGCACCATGCAGAACTCCGCGAGCGAGCGGGCGACCACCCGACGGGTGCGGAAGTGGTGGAGGTCCCAGACGGTGTGCGCGAGCAGCCCCGCGGCGACGAGGTAGGCGCCGATGTCCAGCGGCAGCGAGGGGGCGACGGTGGCGATGGCCCCGAGCACCAGGAGCGCGAGGCCTTGCAACGGCAGGCCGTGGGCAGGGTGGGCGGCGCCGCGGAACGCCAGTCCGTACAGGGCCAGGAGCGCGCCGAGCCCGAGCAGGACCCACGTGGTGTCGATGTCCTCGACGAGGAGCCCGGCGACGAGGGCCACGGCGATCGTGGCGAAGAACAACGGCCAGGCCGCCCCGGGCCGTCGCAGTGCTGCCGTGCCGAGGTAGACGACCCCGAGCGCGGCCAGGACGGGGGCGATGTCGACGCCCTGGGCCAGGTCTGCCGCCATGAGCGCGGCGAAGGCGACGGCCGCCAGGGCAGGCCAGCGGCGCCGTGCCGCCTCGAGCGGTGTCGGCGTCCTGGGGGTCGCTGTCATCTCGGTCATGTCCGCTCCTCTGCCCGTCGGCGCGTCCTCTATCTCGAACAGTGTTGTCTGATTTTGAACGTAGCATCGTGAACAGTGCTGTACAACATCAATGAGGCGGCGTCGTACGCTGCTGTGGCCGGGGAGTGCGACGAGGGGGAGCGGTGACCACTGTCGGAGGACGTGAGAGGGCGCAGCGCGCCGACGCCCGACGGAACGTCGAGCTGATCCTCGACGCCGCCGAGACGTGCCTCGCGCGCGACCCCGACGCGAGCATGGGCGACATCGCGGCCGCGGCCGGGCTCGGCCGGGTCACCGTCTACGGCCACTTCGCCTCCCGGCCGGCGCTCGTCGACGCCGTGGTCCGCAGGGTCCTGGCCAGGGCAGACGCGGCCCTCGGCGCCGTCGACCTCTCCGGTGACGAGGCGGCGGCGTTCGCCCGGCTCATCGAGGCGACGTGGGAGGTGACCACCCGCTCGGGCCGCCTGCTCGTCGCCGCGGAGCAGGCTCTTCCCGCCGAGTCGATCCGCCAGGCTCACGCAGGAGGGCTCGAGGACCGCGTCCGCGAGCTGGTCGGCGCAGGGCAGGAGGCCGGGCGCTTCCGCCGCGACCTGTCCGCCGAGTGGCTCGTCGCCGTCTTCCACGCGGTCCTGCACTCCGCGGCCGCGGAGATCGACGACGGCCGGCTCGCCCCCGAGGAGGCGGCGGGCGTCATCACGCGCACGATGCTCCCGCTGCTCCAGGGTGACGGCCTGCTCCAGGGCGACGGCGCGGGCAGGGCCCGGGCCGAAGGATCCGAGGGCGAGACCCGACCATGACCCCGGCAGAAGATGGCGCCGGGCCCACCCGGTCGTGGGAGGCTCTTCCCATGCACGTGGACAACGACAAGAGCACCACCGTGGCCGACCTCGCGTATGTCATCGCCGGATCGGAGGCGACGGGCGGCGCCGGTCTGCAGGTGGACCTGAAGACCTTCCAAGAGCTGGGGGTCTACGGCCTCGGGACGGTGACGTGCATCGTCTCGTTCGACCCGGCGAACGGCTGGGGGCACCGCTTCTTCCCGGTGCCCGCCGAGGTCATCGCCGCGCAGATGGAGGCCGCGACCGCCGCCTACGACCTGGACGTCGTGAAGATCGGCATGCTCGGCACGCCCGCGACCATCGAGGTCGTCGCCGAGGGCCTGCGCCGCCAGCCCTGGCGCCACGTCGTCCTCGACCCGGTGCTGATCTGCAAGGGGCAGGAGCCCGGCGCCGCGCTCGACACCGACAACGCGCTGCGCGAGCAGGTCCTTCCCCTCGCCACCGTCGTCACCCCGAACCTGTTCGAGGCCCGCACACTGTCCGGGATGGAGGTCATCGAGACGGTCGACCAGCTCGTCGAGGCGGCCCACCGCATCCAGGACCTCGGTCCGCGCTACGTCGTCGCGAAGGGCGGGGTCGACCTGCCGGGAGACGACGCCGTGGACGTGCTGGTCGACGGCGACGAGGTCACCGTCTTGTCTGCGCCCAAGATCGGCCAGGAGCGCGTCTCTGGCGCGGGCTGCACGCTGGCCGCCGCCATCACCGCCGAGCTCGCGAAGGGCTCCGACGTGGGAGACGCCGTGGCCCACGCGAAGAGCTTCGTGACCGCCGGCATCGAGGGCCGCATGTCCGGTCGCGCGCCGTTCGAGAGCGTGTGGCAGGGCGCGACGCGGGTCTGAGCGCCACGCGGGTCGAGCGCTGAGCGCCGCGCGCGGGATCGGGCGAGGCGCGTCTCTCCCTGCCGAATCTGAAAGTCGCATAGTGGGACGTGGCGCGGTCCGGCATAGTCGAGGCGTGGCATCGGACGCGACGAGACGATCCGGAGGGGCACGATGGCGAGCTGGACGCAGGACGAGTTGACGACGGTCGGCGGCGCCGAGGAGCTGCACCTGGCATCACGGCGCCAGGACGGCAGCCTTCGCCCCTTCGTCACGATGTGGGTCGTGCGCGCGGGGGACGGCCTGTTCGTCCGCTCCGCCTATGGCCCGGACAATCCCTGGTACCGACGCGCGAAGGCCTCCGGGTCGGGACGCGTCCGCGCCGGTGGCGTCGAGCGGGACGTCCGCTTCGAGGACGCCGAGCCGTCGGACGCCCCCGCGATCGACCGGGCGTACCACGCGAAGTACGACCGCCACGGCCCGGCCATCGTCGGCACGGTCACCGGGCCCGACAAGGCCTCCTTGACCATCCGACTCGTCCCCGCAGACGCCGAGTCGGGCGGTCCGGGCATGTGACGCGGCTCACGGGCCCGGCATGCAGAAAGCGGGTGGGACAATAGAAGGGCTGGCTCGCAGAGCGATGGGCGCGCTCATCCGCATGGACGCATCGACCTCTGCGCTCCCCGTGCCCCCACCCGGCCCGCCTCTGCGGCTGCCGTTGGGCGGCGGGAGCGGTCACGCGCTCAGGGCTCACGCCTGGGGCGCGATCGGGCTCGGCGTCGATCGCACAGCGAAGGACACAGCACAGGATGCAGCTCTCTGAGGGTCAGACCGTCATCCACCCTCACCACGGACCTGCCACCATCACGCAGATGGTGGACCGGATCATCAAGGGCACCAGCCGGCGGTACGTCCAGCTCCAGGTGCACCGCACGAACCTCTCGGTCGCGGTGCCCCTCGACACCGCCGAGGAGGTCGGGCTGCGTCCCGTCTACGCCGAGTCGCAGGCGCACGAGCTGCTGCGCGTCCTCCAGGAGCCCTCGGGCGAGCAGGAGTCGAACTGGTCGCGCCGGTTCAAGGCCAACCAGGAGAAGCTGCGGGTGGGCGAGCTGTCCATGACCGCCGAGGTGGTGCGGGACCTCACCCGGCGCCAGGAGGAGCGAGGGCTCTCCGCGGGGGAGAAGGAGATGCTCAACAACGCCCGCCAGCCCGTGCTCGCCGAGCTCGCGCTGTCCTTGTCGCTGAGCGACGAGGAGGTCGACCAGGTGGTCGAGGCCGCGGTCCTCGGCACGGAGTCCGCGACCCTGGCCGCCGCGCTCGCCTGACGCCGCCGTCCCCTCACCTCGAAGCCGCCGGGGCCAACGCCTGGACCATGTCCACGGTGTCGGCCTCGGCGGCTGCCTTGTCGTCGCGGTACCGCAGCACCCGGGCGAAGCGCAGGGCCAGCCCGCCGGGGTAGCGCGTGGACCGCTGCAGCCCGTCGAACGCGACCTCGACCACCTGCTCGGGGCGCAGCGTGACGGTCCACCCGTCGTCGGCGACCTCGAGCTCCCGGAACCGCCGCGTCTGCCAGGCGAGCATCTCGTCGGTCATGCCCTTGAACGTCTTGCCCAGCATGACGAACCCGCCGGCCGGGTCGCGGGCGCCGAGGTGGATGTTCGACAGCAGGCCCTCGCGCCGCCCTGAGCCGCGCTCGACGGCGAGCACGACCAGGTCCAGGGTGTGCCGGGGCTTGACCTTGACCCACGCGCCGCCGCGCCGGCCCGCCTCGTAGGGCGCCTCGGCGTCTTTGATGAGCACGCCCTCCTGCCCGGCCGCGACCCATCCCGCGAAGGCGGCCTGCGCGGCATCCGCGTCCTGGGTGACGACCCGCTCGACGACGTGCGGCCCGGCCACGGCGTCGAGCGCGGCCAGCCGTGCGCGCAGCGGCGCGTCCACGAGGTCGTGCCCGTCGAGGTGCAGCACGTCGAAGAAGAACGGGGAGAGCGTCGTCGCCGCGGCCAGCTCGACGTCGCGTGTGGCGCTGCGCGCCGAGGTCTCCTGGAACGGCCGGGGCAGGCCTTCCGCGTCGAGGGCGAGCGCCTCGCCGTCCAGCACAGCGGTGCGGACGGGCAGGTTGCGCACCACCGCGACCAGCTCGGGCACGCGGGCGGTGACGTCGTCGAGGCTCCGGGTGTAGACGCGCACGTCGTCACCGTCGCGGTGCGCCTGCACGCGGATGCCGTCGAGCTTCGCGTCGACGACCACCTCTCGTCCCGCGAACCCCGCCATGGCGGTGGCGACGTCGGGGGCCGAGGCCGCCAGCATCGGGCGCACGGGCCGCCCCACGGTGAGGCCGAAGGCCTCGAGGGCCGCCCGCGCCTCGTCGGGGGAGGGCGCCCCGAGCGCGGCCGATGCCACCGGCTCCGTGGCGCCGGCGAGCATCGCGGCGCGGCGGACCACGGCCAGCGGGACCCCCGCCGCCTCCGCCACCGCGTCCAGCAGCAGGGCGTCGAGCGCGCCCTGGCGCAGGTCGCCCGCCACGAGCCCGCGCAGCAGGCGCTGCTCGACGTCGGTGGCGGCGCCGAACAGCTCGGCGGCCATCGCCATCCGCGCGGTGGACGACCCGGGCCCCGCGAGCAGCGACATCTGCTCGAACAGGGCGTCGACCGCCAGCACGTCGAGGGACGGGACCGCGGCCGGATCAGGCATCGCGGCGAGCGAGCGCCAGCCCAGGCCGGTCCGTCGTTGTCGCAGCTCGCCCGCGAGGTACCGGGCGACCACCGGCGCCTCGGCCGGGTGCGCGCGGCGCAGCAGGTCCACGAGCAGTGCGCGCTTGGCGAGGCGGGACCGTGTGGCCGCCACGCTGGCGGAGGTGGTGGCGACGTCGACGAGGAGCACCCTGCCATCCTGGCCTCGGGGCTGCCGTGGCGCTCAGTCCGCGGTGGAACCCCCGAAGTCGAGGCCCGGCCAGTGCGCCCACTCCTCGAAGTGCTCGGCCCGCCCATCGGGCGCGAACCGCACCACCCACAGGTCGCGGAACTCCGTGGGCTGGTCGCCGGCGTCGTCGAGGTACTGCACCTCGACGCGCAGCACCGCCGTGGGCGGCGCGACGGCGACGGGCTCCGCGCGCATCGTGAACGGTGTGGGATCCGGCCAGAACTCGGCGATGGCGGCGTGCCCGCGCAGGCCCTCGTCGTCGTACGCGCCGCGCCGGTAGACCGCCTGCTCGGTGAACAGGTCCTCGACGGCGCCGACATCCTGACCACGCCAGGCGTCCTCGTACCGGGCAGCCCAGGACATGACGTCAGCGATGTCCATGCCGAACCCCCCTCTGCCACCTCGAGCCTGACATGACAGTGGGCCGCAGGCATGCAGGGCGGGCCCTTCCCCTGCATGTCTGACAAGTGGCCCGAAAGTTGTCAGAACTGTTGCCGCCTGACCTCCTGGAACATACGTTCGCGGCAAGAACTCAGCAGGTCCCGGTCAATGTTGTCCGACAAATGTGAGGTGGCGATGAAGCCAGCGAACCTGCAGGACCGCATCCTCGACGTGTGCCGCGAGCTCGGCCTCGCCCCCGGGGACGACCTGCCCACCGAGCAGGAACTCGCCGC